>Ga0182024_10024319_pt1 | contig 10774 bp, 12 predicted proteins | sample P32metaG_FD_120480 | JGI IMG/M metagenome (GOLD analysis project Ga0182024, IMG submission 120480) | Permafrost microbial communities from Stordalen Mire, Sweden - P3-2 metaG (Illumina Assembly) | ecosystem: Environmental > Terrestrial > Soil > Wetlands > Permafrost | place: Sweden: Stordalen...
ACTGGTCGAGAAACTTCATGGGAAGGTTGTGACCGACGCGGCGGCAAAAATCGAGGCCGAGGCGCGCTGGAGTACCTCCGGTTCGGCGCGAAAGGGCCGTATCGGCGCTTCCGATCCCGCTCATCGGCGGGGCTTGGCGAGATCGCGACGGGTCAGGCGCCGTGTGGGACGCTCCCATGAAAAACCAGGAACGCTCCGCCGGCGATCAAGGCAAAGCCGATACCCTGCACCGGCGTAACCTTCTGGCCGAGGTACAGGAACGAGAAGACCACAAACACCGACAGCGTCACGACCTCCTGGATAGCCTTCAGTTCGGCCGCCGAATAGACCGCGCTGCCCCAGCGGTTCGCCGGCACCGCGAGGCAGTATTCAAAGAACGCGATCCCCCAACTCGCCAGGATCACCACCCAGAGCGGTCGATCCTTGAATTTCAGGTGACCATACCAGGCGAACGTCATGAACACGTTCGAGCAGACGAGCAGGGCGATGGGTACAATGCGGGCGACGAGGTTCGGCATCGGCGAATGTTCGTCCCGGGGGCCGGCGGTCGTCAATGGCCGCCGCGATTGCACGCCCGCAAGAACTCTATGAGCGTTGGAACTCCAGCCACACCGGCGCGCGGTCGCCCAGGCGCTTTTGCTCATAGCGGGTGGCGACGTGGTCGGCCGGTGGGACGCGCCAGTCGTCGGCGACTTCGGCTGTCCAGGCGAAGGCGGCGCAGCCCAGGAAACGCTCCAGGGTCCAGTTGGCGTAGTTCTCCCAGTCGGTGGCGAAGCGCAAACGCGCGCCGCGCGTGAGGATGCGCGCGGCTTCCTCGATGAACGCCGGTCCCACCAGGCGACGCTTGTGATGGCGCGTCTTGGGCCAGGGATCGGGAAAGAGCAGGAAAGCCCGATCGACGCTTGCCCGCGGCAAGGCGGCCATCAGATCGCGCGCATCGCCCGCATGGAGCCGCACGTTGGCTAGGTGAAGTTCATCGATGTGGCGCAGGCAACTGGCCACCCCGTTCACGAAGGCCTCGGCGCCGATGAGGAGAACATCGCCGTTGCGCGCCGCTTGAGCGGCCAGATGCTCGCCGCCGCCAAAGCCGATCTCCAGCCACACCTCGCGGGCGCGTGGCGCGAGCGCCCTGGGATCGAACGGGCCCACGGGCGTGGCGATCTTAGGCAGCAGCGTCTTGAGCAGAGCCGCCTGGCGCGCCTTGACCGGCCGCGACCGAATCCGACCGAAGGTGCGGATGGGCGGTAGCTCAGCCATCGACCTTTTTGGCGCGCCAACGCCACCTGGCCCCAACGAGGGAAAGGATCAGCATCAGCCAGAACGCCGCATCGCCGAAGCGGTTGAACGGCGTGGGCGCCAGCGCCGGCGGCAGCGGGGCGTCGATGACTCCGAAGGCGCCTTCGCCCAGGCGCTGGCCCGGCGCGATGGCGCCGAACGCGTCGATGAAGGCGCTGATCCCGGTGGGCGTGGCGCGGACCATGGGCAGACCCTCCTCGATGGCGCGGTAGCTGGCCATGTTGAGATGCTGAACCGGGCCGCTGGCCGTGCCGAACCAAGCGTCGTTGGAGATGTTGACGATCCAGGCGGCGCGAAGGCCGGCGCGCCTCGCCCCATCGCGGGTAAAGCCGGAGTAGAGGGCCTCATAGCAGATCAGCGGCTGGACCGGCGGCAGGCCGGCCAGGCGCAGGGGCGCGGGCGGCGGCCCTGGCGCGAAGCCGTCGCCAACGTGCACCAGCTGCTTGATCCCCAGCCGCGCGGCCAGGCCGTCGAGCGGCATGAATTCGCCGAACGGGACCAGGCGGTATTTGTCGTAGACGCCGGTGACGGCGAGCCCGTCCGCCGTCCGCCGCGCCACCGCCAGGGAGTTGAAGATCACCGGCCGGCCGGAAGGGTCATCGCCGTAGCGGTAGCCGCCGAGGATCAGGGTCTGGCTGGGCGCCATGACGCCCGCGATGGCCAGGGCCGTCCAGGCGCCGGGGGCCAGGTACTCGTTCAGTGCGGCCGGGATGGCGCCCTCGGGCCAGACGACGATGTCGGGGACTCTCGCCCCTGGCGCCGAGGTCAGGCGAGTGTAGCGGCCGACAATGTCGGCGAAGAGGCGGTGATCGTATTTGTTTTCCTGCTTTACGTCGGCCTGCACGACACGAACCCACGGCCCGCCGGGCGCGTTGCGCGGCGCGCCGGCGAGCCGCGCCGCGCCGAACCCGTAGAGACCCGCCACCGCCAGGACCCCCAGGAGCGCCGCGGCGCGCCCTGGGACCCCCTCGCCCAGCACGGCCGGCGCGGAGAAAGCCGCCAGGGTGATCCAGGTCAGCCCGTAGACACCGACCAGCGCCGCCGTCTGGGATGGCGCCGATCCGGCCGCCCAGGTCTCGCCCGGAAGGTCCCAGGGAAACCCGGTGAGGATATGGCCGCGCAGCCACTCAAAGAGCGCCAGGGCGGCGGCGAAAAGCAGCACGCGGGCAACGCCTCGGCCGGCCAGGGCGCGATAGGCGACGGCGGCCGCGCCCCAAAAGAGCGCCATGAACATGGAAACGCCGATCACCGCGAACGGAGCCATCCAACCCTGCTCGGCCGCGTCGATCTGGAAGGGCTCGGCGATCCACCACACCGAAACCACGAAATAGCCGAGGCCGGTCAGCCAGCCGGTGAGGAAGACCGATCGCAGGGGCCGGCAGCAATTGGCCCGATCGAGGAGCCACAGCATAAGCCCATAGCCCAGCAGGCCGGGAAGGAACCCCCATGGCGGCTGGGCGAACGCCGCCGCCCCACCGGCGAGCAGGGCCAGGGCGCGCGCCGTCCAAGCTCGGCGCGCGCCCGCCGCGCCCTCAGCCATCGCGGGCCACGCCTTGAGCGGGAGTCTTCGCGGCGGGCCGAAGGCGCAGGCGCTTGACCCGGCGGGGATCGGCGTCGGTGATCTCGAAATCCAGGCCCGCCGGGTGGGCGATGACCTCGCCGCGCTGGGGGACACGGCCGGCTAGGGCGCTGACCAGGCCCGCGGCGGTGTCGATGTCTTCGTCCATGTCGAGCGTCGCGAGCGTTTGGCCCAGGGCCGCCTCCAGCTCTTCGAGAGCGATACGGGCGTCGATCTCATAGACGCCCCCGGCGCGGGCGACGATCTGGATGGCCGCCGCCTCGTCGTGTTCGTCGTCGATCTCGCCGACCACCGCCTCGATGACGTCCTCGAGGGTCACCAGGCCGTCGACCCCGCCGAACTCGTCGATGACCATGGCCATGTGAATGCGGCTTGCCTGCATGCGCACGAGCAGGTCGGCGGCCCGCATCGATGGCGGCACATAGAGGGTCTCGCGTTTCAACCTGGGGAGAACCGCGCCCTCCCCGCCCTGCCGGGGCGCCGGCGCCGAGAGCAGCTTGAACACGTCCTTGAGGTGCGCCACGCCCACCGGATCGTCCAGGGTCTCGCGATAGACCGGCAGGCGCGAATGCTCGCTCTCGGCGAACGCCGCCACCAAGGCCTCGAATGAGGCGGAAAGCTCCACCGCCATGATGTCGGCGCGCGGGGTCATGACGTCGGCCACGCTGAGGCTCTGGAAGGCCTCTGCCTGATCCATCAGAGCGGCGCCCGCCTGGGACCGGGCGCCGGGACCGCGGCCCGATCGCCCGTCCGGCGCCAGGCCGATGCGGGCGAGCAGGGCGCCCAGGGACCCGCGGCCCTTGCGCCGGCGCGGCCCTGGGCGCCCATCATCGTCGTTGCTGGACATGCTCTCCTTACGCGTAGGGATCGGCGACCCCCAGGGCCCCCAGCAAATCGCGCTCGAGGGCTTCCATGGCCTGAGCCTGATCCTCGGCCTGGTGATCATAGCCCAACAGATGCAGGACACCATGGATCGCCAGATGGCGCAGGTGATGGCCAAGCGGTTTGGCCTGCTCGGCCGCCTCGCGGGCGCAGACGCCGAAGGCCAGGGCTATGTCGCCAAGCTGTCCTTCGGGGTTGGGGGGCGCCGGAAAGGAGAGCACATTGGTCGGCGCATCCTGGCCTCGGAAACGACGGTTGAGATCGCGGACCCTCTCGTCGTTGGTGAACAGGACGGTGATGGTCCCGCCGCCACCCAGGCGCGCCGCCGCCAGGGCGGCCTGGCGCGCAAGGGCGGCCGTGTCGGGAACCGCCTTGGTCCAGGCGTCGTCCTCGATCTGGATCTCGATCCCAATCACGGGCCCAGTCACGGGCCCAATCACGGGCCCAGTCACGCGCGCGGGCGGCCGGTGGCCGCGTCGGCGTCATAGGCCGCGACAATGCGCCCGACCAGGGGATGGCGCACCACGTCGGCGACCGAAAATCGTGCGACGGCCACCCCCTCGACCCCGTCCAGGATCGACACCGCATGGGCGAGGCCGGAGTCGGCGGGGTTGACCAGGTCCACCTGGCTCGGATCGCCGGTCACCGCCATGCGCGAACCTTCTCCCAGGCGGGTGAGAACCATCTTCATCTGGAGACGCGAGGTATTCTGCGCCTCATCGACGATGACGAAGGCGTGGGCCAGGGTGCGGCCGCGCATGAAGGCAATGGGCGCCACCTCGATTTCGCCGCGATCGCGTCGGCGGCGCAACCCCTCGGCGCCCAGAATGTCGGTCATCGCCTCCCACACCGGGGCCATGTAGGGATCGACCTTTTCGCTGAGGTCCCCCGGCAGGAAACCCAGCCGCTCGCCGGCCTCCAGCGCCGGGCGAGTCACCACCAGCCGCTCCACCTCGCCGACGCGCAGCAGGCCGGCCCCGTGGGCCACGGCCAGGAACGTCTTGCCGGTCCCCGCTGGCCCCAGGCCGAACACAAGGTCGTGGTTGGTCAGGGCCTCCAGATACCGCGCCTGGGCCGCCGTCTTGGCCGCCACCGCGCCGCGCCGCGCGATGAGGCCGAGCGCCGGCGCGCCCGAGCGGGACTGGTCGATGGCCACGCGCACGTCGGCCGGCGTTACTTCCAGATGAGCCGCCACCCGGCCCGCGAGCGTCTCGATGGCCTGGCGGGCGCCGCGCCGCGCCCTGGCCTCGCCGTTCAGCGAGACCCCGCCGCCCGGCGTCTCGACCAGGACGTGGAAGGCGTCCTCGATGAGGGCCGCGTGCCGACCGCCCGGACCGGAGACGGCGCGCACGGCCTCGTCGGCCAGGGGCAGGAACTCCGAGGGCCCCCGGCTCAAGCCGCTTCCAGGATGCGATGGCCGGCCAGGCTGTTCGCCCCCGCCGAGGCGATGGTGACCGGGACGATGCGCCCGATCAGCGCCACCGGCCCCTCGCAGTGCACCGCCTGCAGATACGGACTGCGGCCGATGACCTGGCCGGGATGGCGGCCGCTCTTTTCGAACAGGACATCGACGGTGGCGCCGAGGAGGCCGGCGTTGAACGCGCGTTGCTGCGCATCGAGAAGGCCGTGGAGGCGGCGCAGGCGCTCGTCCTTCACCGCCTCGTCCACTTGAGCCCCCATGGCGGCGGCCGGCGTCCCCGGACGTCGGGAATATTTGAACGAGAAGGCGCTGGCGTAGCCAATTTCGCGCACCAGGGCCAGGGTCTCCTCGAAGTCGGCGTCGCGCTCGCCCGGGAAGCCGACGATGAAATCGCCCGAAATGGCGATGTCCGGCCGCGCCGCGCGAACCGCCTCGATCGTCCGCAGATAGCCGCGCGCCGTGTGGTCGCGGTTCATGGCCTTGAGCACCGTGTCGGCGCCCGATTGCACCGGAAGATGCAGGTAAGGCATCAGGGCGTCCACCTCGCCGTGGGCGGCGATCAGAGCCTCGTCCATGTCTCTGGGATGGCTCGTCGTATAGCGGATTCTCCTTAGTCCGGGGATTCTCGCCAAACGTCGGATCAGAGCCGCGAGACCGCCGCCCAGGTCGCACTGGTAGGCGTTGACGTTCTGGCCGAGGAGCGTGATCTCGCGCACCCCACCGGCGACCAGGGAGCCGGCCTCCGCCTCGATATCCGCCGACGGCCGGGAAAACTCGGCGCCGCGGGTATAGGGCACCACGCAGAAGGTGCAGAACTTGTCGCACCCTTCCTGGACGGTCAGGAAGGCGGTGACGCCGGCCGCCTCGCGGGAAGATGGCAGGGCGTCGAACTTCGCGCGCGGCTCGAAGTCGGCGGCCAGGCGCTCGCCGCTGGCCCGATGGATCTTGGCGATTAACTCGGGAAGACGGTGATAGCTTTGCGGTCCAATCACCAGATCGACGGCGCCCTGGCGCCTCATGATCTCCGCGCCTTCGGCCTGGGCCACGCAGCCCGCCACGGCCACGATCATTTCGCCGCCGCCTTCCGCGGCGCGCGCCTTCACCCGCTTGATTCGGCCGAGCTCGGAATAGACCTTTTCAGTAGCCCTCTGCCGGATGTGGCAGGTGTTCAGCACCACCAAGTCGGCCGCCTCGATGGTGTCGGTCGGACCGTAGCCCAGCGGGCGCAGAATCTCGGCCATGCGCTCGCTGTCATAGACATTCATCTGACAACCGTAAGTCTTGATGTAGAGACGCTTGGTGGGCGCTGGCGCGGTCATTGGCGGGTTATGGTGGGGGCGCGCCTAGTGTGCAACCGCCGCTCAATCATCGGCCGGAACGCCATAGAGCTCCAATCGATGATCGACAAGGCGGTAACCGAGACGCTTGGCGATCGCCTGCTGCAAGGCTTCGATCTCGTCGTCGACGAACTCCACGACCTTGCCGCTTTTCATGTCGATCAGATGATCGTGGTGCGCCTCGCGGGTCTCTTCATAGCGTGAACGGCCGTCGCGAAAGTCGTGGCGGGTCAAAATGCCGGATTCTTCGAAGAGACGCACCGTGCGGTACACCGTGGCCATTGAGATGTGCGGGTCGATGGCGTGGGCGCGGCGGTGTAACTCCTCCACATCGGGGTGGTCGCTGGCCAGGGACAATACGCGCGCGACGACGCGGCGCTGCTCGGTCATGCGCATGCCCATCTCAATGCATAGCTTTTCCAGACGATCCAAACAGATCCCCGCGCGCGGCTGGTAATGGAAGCGACCATAGGGCCCGGCGGCTCATCTGTTAAGGTCGCGCCGCAGAATCAGCGCGTCGACGGCGCCGGCCGCGCCGGCGTAGTAGTCGCGTCTCGCCCCAACCGGGACGAAGCCCACCTTTGCATAGAGGGCGCGGGCCGAGGCATTGTCCGCCGCCACCTCCAGAACGAGCGATTTAGCGCCGCGCTCGCCGGCGGCCCTGGTGGCCGCCCTCAGGAGGGCCAGCGCCAAGCCCCGACGCCGGTGAGCTGGGTCGGTCGCCAGGGTGAGGATCTCGGCCTCGTCGGCGGCGAGCCGCAAAAGGATGAACCCGGCCGGGGTCAAGGCCGCGCCCGTGGCGAAGGCCAGGACACCCGGCGTCGCCAGCAAGCCGGCGATGGTCCCCTCGTCCCAGGGCGCCTCGAAGGCGCTCGCATGAACCGCCGCCAACGCGGCGGCGCCGGCGGCGCAAACGGCGCGGACGATCATGCCGCCTTTGGCCGCGCGTCGGGCGCGCGCAGATAGAGCGGATGGGGCGGCCCGGCCGGCGCGCGGGCGGCGAGGCGAGCGACCCATTTTGGCGACGGCGCGGCGATTTCCAGCCGCCGGCCCCCCGCGACCAGGTCCGCCAGCACCGCCGCGCCCGGTCCCACCAGGGTGATTTCGCCGCCCGCGGTCAACGCCATGAGCCGGTCCGCCGCCGCGGTCACCGCCAGGATATTTGGAGCGGTCGTCGCAACGCCAGCCTCGAAAGTCTGGACATACACGCATCCTCGCCCGGCATCGATGACCGCCGCGGCGCGCCCTTCCATGCCGGCCCCCGCCGCCAGCGCCTCCAGCGTGCCGACCCCGATGCACGGCCGGTCGAGGGCCAGAGCCAGACCCTTGGCGAAGGCAAGACCGACGCGCAGTCCGGTGAAGGATCCGGGACCGACGGTGACGGCGATCCGATCCACCTCGCCAAAGGCGACCTTGGACGCCGCCATAAGATCGCGCACCATTGGCGCCAGACGTTCCTGGTGTCCCCGCGTCATGGGTTCGCTCATCTCGCCGAGGAGTCGATCGCCTGCCAGGATGGCCACCGAACAGGCCCCCAGGCAGGTGTCGAGAGCCAGGACAATCACCCCAAAAAACGCCAGCTAGAGCGTCTGCTCCACCCGCGTCACTTCGGGCACATAGTGCCGCAGCATGTTTTCCACGCCTGCCTTGAGGGTCGCGGCCGAAGAAGGGCAGCCGGCGCAGGCGCCGCGCATGTGCAGCCAAACCACCCCGGTCTCCGCCTCGAACCGCGAGAACAGGATATCGCCGCCGTCCTGGGCCACGGCCGGGCGGATGCGCGAATCCAGCAGATCCTTGATCTCGGCCACGATCTGCGCGGTCTCGCCCTCGTAGAGCGTCTCGGCGACCACCTCGGCCGATCCATCGTTGATCAGCGGCGCGGCGCCGGTGAATTGATCCATGATCGCAGCCAGGATCGGCGCCTTGAGGTGCGCCCAATCGGCGCCGTCGGACTTGGTCACGGTGAGGAAGTCCTGGGCGAAGAAGACGCGCGTGACGCCGGCCACATCGAACAGCGCTCCCGCCAACGACGAAGCGGCGGCGGCCTCGGCATCGGGGAACTCCCGCGTCCCGGCGGCGAGCAGCTCGCGTCCGGGCAGGAATTTGAGCACCGCCGGGTTGGGCGTGGTCTCGGTCTGGATGAACATCAAGGATCTCCGTCGCTCGCTAGATGGGCGCCGCGGCGGCGAGACGCAACCAAGGCGGTCAACCACTCCGATGACGGGCGCGGCCAGAATCCGACGATCTTCTGGGTCTGGGCGAGGTTGGGGGCGGCGATGTCGCGGGCGCGCGCGGCGCCGGCGCCGAGGACGCGGTCGATTTCGCCCGGGTCGGCCAACAGGCGGCGCATTTCAGCCGAGAGGGGCGCCAGTTTCTCAGCCAAAAGCTCAGCCAGCGCGGGCTTGAAGGCCTGACCGAACCCCTGGCCGCCGAAATCGCTCAGCACCTGGGACTTGGTCTGCCCCGACAGGGCGGCGTAGATTCCCACCAGATTGTCCGCCTCCGGCCGACCCTCCAGTTGTTCGACGGTTTCGGGAAGGGGCGCGGGATCGGTCCGGGCCCGGCGGATCTTCGCGGCGATAACGTCGGCGTCATCGGTCAGATTGATCCGCGACTGATCGGACGGATCGGACTTGGACATCTTGGCCGTGCCGTCGCGCAGGGACATGACGCGCGCGCCGGGCCCCTCGATCAGGGGCTGGGTTTCGGGGAAAAACCCCGGCGCCTCGAAATCGTGGTTGAACTTGGCGGCGATGTCGCGCGTGAGTTCCAGGTGCTGCTTCTGATCCTCGCCGACCGGCACGTGGGTCGCCTTGTAGATCAGGATATCGGCCGCCTGCAGCACCGGATAGGTGTAGAGCCCGACGCTGGCGCGCTCCTTGTGCTTGCCCGATTTCTCCTTGAACTGGGTCATGCGGTCGAGCCAGCCCAGACGCGCGACGCAGTTGAAGATCCAGGCAAGCTGGGCGTGTTCGGGGACGGCCGATTGCGGAAAGATGATCGCCTTGGCCGGATCGACACCGGCGGCCATGTAGGCGGCGGCGATCTCCCGGGTCTGCGCGGCGAGCAGACGCGGGTCCTGCCAGGCGGTGATCGCGTGAAGGTCCACCACGCAGAACAGGCACTCCATCTCGTGCTGCAGGGTCACGAACTTCACCAGGGCGCCCAGATAGTTGCCCAGATGCAGCGCGCCGGAAGGCTGAACGCCGGAGAGGACACGCGCTGGCCCGGCATAGGCTAATGTAGGCTGATCGGTCATGGCGGGCTTTTAGCGCAATTGTCGCGGCGGGCGAGAGGGCGTCTGTACGCTCACCGCGCGGCGCTGGCCCGGGCTTTGGTAAGACCGACACGCCCGGGCGCGTTCTCGGCGGCGTCGAGCACCTTGACGAGCGAGGCGCGCAGGGCGCCGACGCGGGCCTCGTCCCGTAGCTTGCCGCCATCTCGAGTGACCACGTAGAACGCGTCGACCGCCCGCTCGCCATAACTGTCGATGTGAGCCGACTGGATGGAGAGATCGCCCTCGGAGAGGGCGCGCGCCAAGGCTTCCAGGAGACCCGGCCGGTCGCGGCCCGAGGCTTCGATCACCGTGGCGTCCTGGGAGGCTTCATTGTCGATGGCCACCGAAGGGGCGATGGTGAACGGCGAGGGTCGGCCGAACCTGGGAGTGCGGCGAGATTCCTGGGACGCCGCCTCGCCGCGGGCGGCGCTGGTCAGAGCCTCGAGCAGGCGCTGCGTGGCGCGCGGGCTGTCGCCGCCGAACGGAGCGCCCGCGGCGTCCTGGACATAGAAGACGTCCAGCGCCTCTTTGGCGGTGGAGGTGAAGATGCGGGCCCCCACGACGTTGCCGCCCAGGTTGGAGATGGCCAGGGCGAGGTCGGCGAAGAGGGCGCGTCGATCCTTGGCGCTGACGACGATTTCGGCTGCGTTGCGGTCGGCGAGGACTCTGGCTTCGGCGCCCGCCCCCCCGGCCGCGTGGGCGCGACGGGAGAGGGCCAGGTGGGCCCTCTGCTCGTCAGGGGCAAAGGCCGCGAAATAGGCGTCCTCCATGGCGCTCGCCCAGGCCCGGGCCTCACCGTCGACCGCGACGAGGGCGGCGCGCGCGTCATAGGCGATCGCCGCCTGCCGGCGCCTGGCAGCCCCGGCGACGTCGGAAGTGCGGCCGCCTCGAAAGATCCTCTCGGTGGCCCCGTAGAGCTCGCGCAGCAGCTGCCCCTTCCAGCCGTTCCACACCCCCGGACCCACCGCGCGGATATCGGCCAC
>Ga0182024_10024320_pt1 | contig 10774 bp, 7 predicted proteins | sample P32metaG_FD_120480 | JGI IMG/M metagenome (GOLD analysis project Ga0182024, IMG submission 120480) | Permafrost microbial communities from Stordalen Mire, Sweden - P3-2 metaG (Illumina Assembly) | ecosystem: Environmental > Terrestrial > Soil > Wetlands > Permafrost | place: Sweden: Stordalen...
TGCCGTCGCGATCAGCGGTGCCGGCCCGCCGGCAAATACCGAGGCCAGCTGATAGCCGAGCGATGCACCCGAGTAGCGCAGCCGGCCCTGAAAGGACTCCGCGATGAGCGCCGCCTGCGGCCCGTACATCAGATCATGTGGTACGAGTGACACGGCGATCGCAAGAAATACCAGGAGGGGCGAGCGGGTGTCGAGGAGCGCAAAATACCCGAATGCATAGAGGGCAGTCAGCACAACTCCAACCAGATATGTGCGCTTGCGGCCGAAACGATCGGACAAATGGCCGAATAGCGGATTCGTGATACACGACACCGCCGCTGCGACGAGCAGCGCCGCCAATAGAAAATCGCGTGACACGCCGAGCACGGTCGTCCCATACGAAAACACGAACGCCGTGAAGATATAGAACGGCGCCTGTTGCCCGGTGCGCGCCAGCGCAGAGAGCAGTATGTCCTTCGGGTGCTTGCGCAGCACCTCAAGCACGGGCTGGCGTGCCAGCTTATTGCCCTCGAACAACGCCGCGAATTTTGGCGTCTCGAGAATACCGATACGGATGTACACACCGACGCCAACGAGAACGATGCTGATCAGGAAGGGTATCCGCCAGCCCCACGCCAGAAATGACTCTCCTGTCATCTTGCTGAAGAGCAGCACCGCAAGCGTCGCGAGGAACAGGCCCACCGGCAGGCCAAGCTGTGGCATCGACGCGATGAAGCCACGATGTTTGTCGGTACGTGCCCACTCCATCGCGAGCAGCACTGAACCGCCCCATTCGCCGCCGACCCCGATGCCCTGGATGAAGCGCAACACGGTCAGTGTGATCGCGCCCCAGATTCCAATCACGGCATAGGACGGAACCAGCCCCACGAGAAAAGTCGCGACTCCCATCACGACAAGCGTGACGATCAAAGTCGACTTGCGGCCGACGCGGTCGCCGTAATGACCGAATATCGCGGCGCCGATCGGGCGCGCGAGAAATCCGACGAAGTAGATTGCGAACGCCTGCAGCGTACCTACCAATGGCACGGACTGTGGGAAGAAGAGCTTCGCAAATACCAGCCCCGTCACCGAGCTGTACAGCAGGAAATCGTACCATTCGATCGCGGTCCCAACGGTGCTCGCAAGCACCGCGCGACGCAGCTGTAATCGATACTCCCGATCGGTGAGCTGTGGCATGGAGGTTTTCCTTGATTGCATGCGGTGCGCAAGTCCACGCGCCAAGACGGGGAAGGTATTATTTTCCGTCACTGGAGCGTACCCGGAAGTCCACGGCGGCCTTCAACCATCAGCCTGCCGCTCCTCTTAGGCTTCGATTATAGGCAACGACGTCATTTTTCCCAACATTAGGTCCGTTCAAGTGCGTTGCGCCATATCATTGAGCCATAGCGAGGCGGTTGCGCCCCAGGCCTGCCCGGCATCGAAACTACGGGCCTGCCGGGTGGGTAGCAACTGATGAGCCGAGAGCAATCCAACGCAATCGCATAAGCTCTGCACATTAGCGGCGTGCTCTTGCGGGCCAACGCACGCGCCAGCAGCAAGGACCTCGGGCATATCGACGCCATGACCAAGACGGGCCTTCACAACGGCGATGCGACGGCCGCATCCGCGAGTGCCGCGTCGGGCGAGCCGCCGCCGACGAGTGCGCTAGTACTGCGCGCTTACGCGCGCGTTGCTGCCTGCACCGATGAACACGAGCGCATTGCAGCAGCAGCGCATCTTATTCTGGCAATCTTCGATGAGTTCTACGGGCAGCTGTGTGAGTACCCGTATCGGGCTAAGCGGGCGTTTGAGGCCATGGACACGCACGCTTCAATCCGGATCAGCAGCGAGCGTCTGGGACTCTACAGCCGCTACATTGCCGAACACGGACCCAAACTCCTCGCCGCTTTCCCTGCACTTTCCAACAATTCGATCTATTGGGATGAGCTCGATCAGCTGTTCGTTGCAATGATCGTCGATCGTTACGAGGCGGACACGGCATTCAGCTTCGCCCACTCGCTGCGCCGAAACATCGATCATGGAATCTGGAGGCCGGTGGCATACTCGTTTCCGCCCCCGAGCAAACGCCGCGCCTACTCAATGGCCGCCGTGCATCGGCGTCTGCCAGTGCAGGGTCGAGTCGATGTAGCGCTGCTGTGCGAAGTTCTACAGATGCCCGGCTTCTCGGGTGCATTCCGAGATCTTAAGGGCGATGCGGAGCGAGTGCGGCAACAGGTTGAGGAGCTGCTCTACAGCAACGCATCCGCAACCACGTTGCCGGTGTGGCTCGACGTTGTGGACGCAGGCTTTTTCCGGGACCGCACTGCATTTCTGGTCGCCCGCTGGGTACTCGGCGACGGCACCCTGGTGCCCTTCGTCGTTGCATTGCTCAACAGCTCCGCCGGGATCTACGTTGACGCCGTCCTGCACCAGGTCGCGGATATTCACAATCTTTTCAGTTCAGCGCTCGCCAATTTTCACGTGACTACGCGGCTTTACTATCAGACATGCATGTTTCTTTTCAGCCTGATGCCGCGGCGTCCTTTGGGACATCATTATTCGACCATCGGTTTCAATCATGTCGGCAAGGTGGCCATCCTGAACGAGATCGTCGAGCAGATACAAAAGAGCGGCCAAAAATTTCGGCGCTCGCCAGGAATACCGGGCACGGTTGCCTTGGGCTTTACCTTTGAAGCCTGCTCCTACCATTTAAAAGTGATTCGCGACCAACCTACTTCAACATACAAGTGGGGTGCCTTTCCGGGTGTCGCGGCAGTGTTGGACAAGTATCGTGTGGTTCACGAGATCAATCGGGCCGGCAGCATGCTCGACAACGTGATGTACTTCAATCTCAGACTCGATCGCGATATGTTTGAGCCTGCACTGCTGGAGGAGATCTGCCGGCAGGCCGCCGGCAGCGTTCAGTTGGAAGCGGACGGCATTTTTATGCGTTCGTTGATCGCACAATTGAAGATCGTGCCGCTGCCTGTCTACCTCGAAAGTGCGAGCGAGAGCGAAATTGAAGCTGTGATCGTCAGCTTGGGGCACTGCATACGCAATAACGCTGCCACCAATATTTTCAACAAAGATCTTGACAGCAGAAATTATGGCGTCGGTCGATACGGCCGTGTCTTTCTGTTTGACTATGATGCCGTGGAGAAGTTGACCGACGTGAAGATCCGCACTAATTCGGACCGTGAGCCCGGCGAGGAAGAGTTGCCGGGTTGGCTCTTTGAGGAGGGCGTGGTTTTTCTGCCCGAAGAGCTGGAGTACGGATTGCAGCTGAAGAGCGATTACGCGCGTCGTTGCTTCCGCAGACGCAATGGCGATCTTCTGAGCGTTCACTACTGGCTGGCCGTGCAGCGCGCTCTGCAGCGTGACGAGGTCCCGGAGCTTCGAATGTATCCTAACCGTGCGAAGCTCGGGAATGATCCAGCTGGGAGCCAGGGTTCCGATGCTCCCGGTTTGAGCGGCGGTGCGAGAACCGCCGGTCATTGAGACCTTGTGCCGCGTGAGGCTTGAGAATCACAAGGCAGCAGGGCGATTCTGAGCTATCCGCACGCGCGGCAGGCGGCCACCTTTGCTGCTAACCGAGAAAGTCGCAATAGCGATCGACGTGCGCGGCGAGATCAAGGGTGTGCTGGCGCGCTAAGCGCTCGGCGAGCTCAGTGTCGCGCCGTTCTAGAGCCTCTATAATTTTTAAATGATCGATGATGGAACGGGAAGCACGATCGCTTTGCGTGATCGTGGCCCGACGAATGGCGCGGACATGAAGCAAAAGGTTACGCGTTTCTTCTACGATCATCTGCGAGCCACCCAGGCGGATCACCTCGGTGTGAAATGCGATATTGGCGTCGGAGTATTCGTCCAAGTGCTCGGACGGCGGCGAATTCCGGAACTCGTCGAACAAATGACGCAGCTTGGCAATCTCCGCATCGGGTGCATGCAGTGTAGCGAGTCTTGCTGCCATGGACTCGAGCGCGGCCCACACCTGGATCATTTCAAGGATTTCGCGCTTTGATTTGCGAATGATGTAGATACCGCGCCGCGGTATGGTGCGAATAAATCCTTCCTGCTCGAGGAGGGACAGCGCCTCGCGAATCGGCGTGCGACTGACGCCCAGCGCCGTCGTCAGTTGGCGCTCGTCCAACCGCAGCTCCTGCTGCGGATCGTAAATGTCGGTGTCGGCGATCGCGGCCTTCAGGCGCGCGTACGCCTGATCACGCAAACTCTTCGCGTTGAGCGGCTCCAGGACGAGCGGGTTGGTATTGGCAGCGCGCTGAAAAATTCGTGAGATGGTGTTCATGACCTCTCCCCACTACTTAGTTTATGCACCGCTTCAATTCTCCAGGCCGTTTGCACGTGGCTTGTCAGAGTGATTACTGGCGCGCAATGACTGTTCAAGGAGCGCGGCATGGAAAGGTGAGTAAGGAGCAGCACATGAGGAGACGGAACCGATAAGTTACGCACCATTGGAGATATATGAGACTACCGGGCACCCCGGGGTGAATTTTCGCGAGCGGCGGCAGGCCCTGGACACTTGGCAATGCTCTCGCCACGAATTACATTTTGTACCGTGATTTTCGCAAACGTCTGTTTCTTATTGATTTTACTGCGCCCCCATGCAATCCCTACCGTACCGCTGCCGCCCCCGTCGGCGCCGAAGGCAGCATGAGCATAGAGCATTTCCGGTGACTTGACAGGCCAAGAAATAAAAATATATGGTATACCAAGAGAAGAACTAGACCGTTGTGCACGTCTGAACTGACGAGCTTGCATTAAGTTGAGGGGGAATCCGGTGAGTCAGTCTCCGCTCGTTCGCAATTTCTGCGAGCCGGCTAGCGCCCAGTTGCGCCCCCCGATTAGATCGCGTCGCGCTCTATTGTTAGCCGATGTCAGCGTGGACTATCTCCGGGTCCCGAGCGTCGCTGACGCGTTCATCGCGCGCGCCCGTCTTGAAGACGCGGCGCGGATCGCCTGGCCTCCCGCGCCCACCAGTCACGCTGCCGCCCGGCGACCGCGCAGACAGTTGTTCGCAATCTACTGAGACTACACATTTTCCGAATCGGCCTGAGTGAATTCGTCGCATCTACCAGATCAAGAATTAAGGGGGAATGACATGAATACAGATGCCAATTCGATGCAAGTCAAGAGTTCGGCGCTGGCAAATCCATGGGTGCAGCTGATCATCGGGGTCATCGCGATGGCGTCCGTCGCGAACCTCCAATATGGATGGACGTTGTTCGTCAATCCCATTGATGCCAAATATCACTGGGGACGACCTGCCATTCAGGTCGCATTCACCGTTTTTGTGCTGATTGAGACCTGGCTCGTGCCAGTTGAAGGATATCTGGTCGATCGCTTCGGGCCGCGCTGGATCGTGTTCGCAGGCGGCGTGCTCGTTGCCATAGCCTGGGTCATCAACTCGGGCGCAAGCACTCTGCCCGTCCTCTACTTTGGCGCCGCCATCGGCGGTATCGGCACGGGTTCCGTCTACGGCACCTGCGTCGGCAACGCGCTGAAGTGGTTTCCCGGTCGACGCGGTCTGGCCGCGGGTATTACCGCCGCGGGTTTTGGTGCGGGCGCTGCAATCACGATCGGGCCCATTTCAAAGATGATCAACACAGCAGGTTACGAGCATGCGTTCCTGGTATTTGGGCTGATCCAGGGCGCAATCGTCATCGTGATGGCCTTTCTCATGCTGGCCGCCCCGCCGAGCCTTTTGGCCGCGAAGGTCAAGGCAAGTCAGACTGGCTACGGCTATCGCCCGAGCCAAGTGCTGCGCAGCCCCGTGTTCTGGGTGATGTATGCGATGTTCGTGCTGATTGCTGCGGGTGGTTTGACGATGGCAGCGTCGATGGCACCCATCGCCAAGGACTTCAAGATCGAGAAGGTTCCGGTTGAGCTCTTTGGCATCACGCTCACGGCGCTCGTTTTCGCGCTGTCGCTCAACCGGATTTTTGACGGCATAGGCCGGCCGTTCTTCGGCTGGCTGTCGGACCAGATCGGCCGCGAGTACACGATGGCGCTTGCCTTCGTGATCGGCGCCATAGCGCTCTTTACGCTGAGCCAGGCGGGGACGACTCCAGTCGTGTTCGTGCTCGTGACGGGACTCTACTTTGGCGTGTACGGTGAGATCTTCAGTCTCTTTCCGGCTACTCAGGGCGATACTTTCGGCGCCAAGTACGCCGCGGCGAACGCCGGCATGCTCTATACGGCCAAGGGTGCAGGTGCGCTCCTGGTGCCGATAGCGGCCGCCATGGCGAAGGCACATGGCTGGGGCCCGGTGTTTACGACTTTGATGTGTTTCAATTTGATCGCCGCATTTCTCGCGCTGGCGGTCTTAAGACCCATGCGCGCACGGCATTTCGCCGCAGGCCCTCCCGTCGCCGATCCGTTGCCGGTCGGCGGTCGCGTCACATGATGACGCGACCTGCATCGGCTGATATCGCGGACGCCATAGGTCGGAGCAGCGGCGACGGCGCCGCAAGCAGATTCACGTAGTTGGAGGCGATATGGCTAGCGTAAATCCCGTGCCGATGCACAGCAGAACGACGACCTCCGAAGATACCTTGCAGAAGAAGAGCCGCGAGGCGGGCATAGTCTCAGGCGGCCACCTGGTCGCCAAGGCGCTTAAGAATGAAGGCGTCGATACGATCTTCACGCTGTGCGGCGGCCACATCATTGACATTTATGACGGCTGCGTTGACGAGGGGATTCGCGTCATCGATGTGCGCCACGAACAAGTCGCCGCGCATGCAGCGGACGGCTATGCGCGTCAGACAGGCAAGCTCGGCTGCGTTGTCACGACTGCCGGTCCGGGTTGTACGAATGCCGTGACCGGCGTCGCCACAGCTTTTCGCTCAGAAAGCCCGATCCTGCACATCGGCGGTCAAGGAGCTTTGACACAGCACAAAATGGGATCGCTGCAGGATTTGCCGCACGTCGAATTGATGACTCCCATTACCAAATTTGCTGCCACGGTATCAAGCACCGAGCGGATTGCTGACATGATCGCCATGGCAGCGCGTGCCGCATTCAGCGGCGCCCCCGGCCCCGCATATTTGGAAATTCCGCGCGACGTGCTTGACCGCGAGATCGACCTTACCAAGGCGGTCATTCCGCAGCCGGGCAAGTACCGCGCATCGACCCATTCGCTCGGCGATCCGCGCGACATTGAGAAGCTCGCAGACATTCTCGTCGATGCTGAGCGGCCTGCCATCCTCTACGGACAGCAGGTATGGACTGCGCGCGGCCACGAGCAGGCTATTGCGCTGCTGCGCGCCCTCGATATTCCCGGCTATTTCAACGGCGCGAGCCGCGGTCTGCTGCCGCCCGGCGATCCACATCACTTTGACCGCACGCGCACCCAAGCCTTCGCCAATGCCGACGTGCTCGTGATCGTCGGCACGCCGTTCGACTTCCGCATGGGTTATGGGAAGCGCATCAGTAAGGAGCTGACGCTGGTGCAGATTGACATGGATTACGAGACGGTCGGTAAGAACCGCGATATCAGCTTGGGTCTGGTCGGCGATCCCGGCGTGATTCTCGGCGCCGTGCTGCAGGCGGCGTCGGGGCGCATAAAGGGCGCCAAGCGCCAGGCGCGTCAGCAATGGTTGAAACAGCTGGGGGACGCCGAGAAGACTGCCACCGAAAAACTGATGCCGCTGTTCAAGTCGAACAGCACCCCGATCCACCCGTACCGCGTCGCATGGGAACTCAATGAGTTCTTGAATGACGATACGATTTACATCGGAGACGGCGGCGACGTGGTCACCATCTCGGCGCAAGCCGTGCGCCCCCGACGTCCGGGGCAGTGGATGGATCCTGGGGCGCTCGGCTCGCTCGGAGTCGGTACCGGGTTTGCGATAGCGGCCGGGCTCGCGCACCCTTCTAAGGAAGTCCTGTGCTACTACGGCGATGGCTCATTCGGCATGACTGCCTTCGACATGGAGACTGCCAATCGCTTTGGCGTTCCCTACATTGCCGTGATCGGCAACAACTCAGCGATGAATCAGATTCGCTACGGCCAGCTGTCAAAGTACGGGGAACAACGGGGAAACGTCGGCAACCTTCTCGGTGACGTGCCGTTTGGCAAGTTTGCGGAAATGCTCGGAGGCTATGGCGAGGAGGTGCGCGACCCGGCGCAGATCGCGCCGGCCCTGCAGCGAGCACGCGAGTCGGTTCGACGTCTGCGACGCTCGGCGGTCATCAACATCTGGGTCGACCCGCGCGAATACGCGCCGGGTACCAAGAATCAAACAATGTATAAATGATTGGGGTTGGAGCGTTACATGTCCAAGGCATTAGACGGCGTCCGCATTCTTGATTTCACGCACGTACAGTCGGGCCCGACATGCACACAGCTGCTGGCTTGGCTGGGCGCCGATGTCATCAAAGTTGAGCGCGCCGGAGCTGGTGATGTGACGCGCGAGCAGCTGCGTGACATACCTGGCGTCGACAGTCTCTACTTCACCATGCTGAATCACAATAAACGCTCGATTACGCTTGATACCAAGAGCGCGCCAGGCAAGCAGATACTGGAGAAGCTCGTCAAGAGCTGTGATGTCTTGGTGGAGAACTTCGCGCCCGGTGCACTCGACCGCATGGGCTTTACCTGGGAGCGCATCCAGCAACTCAATCCACGGATGATCGTCGCCTCCGTCAAGGGTTTTGGCCCGGGCCCCTACGAGGACTACAAGGTCTACGAGAACGTTGCGCAATGCGCGGGCGGCTCGGCGTCGACTACGGGTTTCGACGATGGGCCGCCTCTGGTTACGGGTGCGCAAATTGGCGACAGCGGGACTGGGTTGCATCTGGCGCTGGGAATCGTCGCAGCGCTCTTCCAGCGCAACAGCACCGGCCGTGGACAGAAGGTACTCGCTGCAATGCAGGACGGCGTATTGAACCTGTGCCGCGTCAAGCTGCGCGACCAGCAGCGGCTCGCTCGCACCGGCGTCATGCACGAATATCCGCAGTATCCCAACGGCCGCTTCGGTGACGCCGTGCCGCGCGCGGCGAATGCATCGGGCGGAGGCCAGCCAGGCTCTATCGTCAAGTGCAAGGGATGGGAGAACGACCCCAATGCCTATCTCTACTTCATCACACAGGCGCCGGTGTGGAAGGAGATCTGCAAGGTGATAGGCAAGGAGGAGTGGATTACTCATCCCGATTACGCGACGCCGAACGCACGCCTGCCCAGGCTTGATGAAGTATTCGCCGCCGTCGAGGCGTGGACGGTCACCAAAACAAAGTTCGAGGCCATGGAATTGCTGAATGAGCACGACATCCCGTGCGGCCCGATTTTGTCCATGAAGGAGCTTGCCGCGGAGCCGTCGTTGCGGGCGAGCGGCACAATCGTGGAAGTAGACCATCCGACCCGGGGCAAGCACCTCACGGTGGGTAATCCGATCAAGATGAGCGACAGCGTTACGCACGTGACGCGCGCGCCGCTGCTGGGCGAGCACACCGATCAAGTGCTGGCGGAGCTGGGTTATGCGGCGCAAGACATCGACACTTTTCGGGCGCAAAAGGTGATCTGACGTGCACGCAGCATTGCAAGCCACACAGATGGCCAACGACAAGAGTGCCGTTCGCATAATACTCAATCTCGCAAAGGCAGAAGCACGCAACGCCCTGACCGCGCCCGAGGCGCGAGGCATCTGCGAAGCTTACGAAATCAATATTCCGAAGGAGGCGGTGGCGAAAACTGCGGAGGACGCGGGCCGACTCGCGGCCGAAATCGGTTTCCCAGTCGTCATGAAGATCGTATCGCCGCAGATCCTGCACAAGACCGAAGCCGGCGGCGTAATTGTTGGCGTCAGGTCGGTCGACCAGGCGACGCGCGGATACGCGACCATCGTTGGGAACGCGCGCCATTTCGACGCGAACGCCGAGATTCTTGGTGCTCGTGCGGCAAGTTCGCACACCGGAGCGCTGGCCGGTAACGACAAGATCTACGACGATGTCTTCAAGCAGTCCGGGGTCATACGGGCGCGCTCGCTGCGCGACCTACTCGAGTTCGCGCGCGGGATTCCGGTGCTGCCGACGCCCAAGGGCAACAACGTGGTCATCATCACGGGCGCGGGTGGATCCGGCGTGCTGCTGTCGGATGCGTGTGTGGACAATGGCCTTGCGCTTATGGCAATGCCGCCCGATCTCGACGCGGCATTTCGAAAATTCATCCCGCCATTCGGCGCCGCCGGCAATCCGGTCGACATCACCGGCGGCGAACCGCCGACCACCTACCAGAATACCGTGCGGCTGGGTCTTGAGGACCCGCGCATCCATGCGCTTATCCTCGGCTATTGGCACACGATCATTACGCCCCCGATGGCGTTTGCGCGTCTGATGGTCGAGGTCGTCGCGGAAATGCGTGCGAAGGGGATCGAGAAGCCGGTCATGGCCTCGCTCGCCGGCGACGTTGGAGTGGAGGAAGCGGCGGAATACCTATACGAGCACGGTATACCCGCGTATGCGTATTCCACGGAGATCCCGGTCGCCGTGCTGGGTGCGAAATACAAATGGGCGCGCGGCGCGGGCCTCGTACCAGGGCCATAATTACATCGGTAGATTGCAAAACGAAACTAGCTTGATGCGAGGGGGGTTGTGGGTGAAGCTGCTGTTAGCAGTGAGAGAAGTACAAGCGCGGAATGATTCGCACGCGCTGCAGGGGGAGCGTGCACGGATTTCGAAGGATCCGCACGGCTGAACCGGCTTCAATGGTTCGGCCGCAAGGCGGTGCGAGATGCGAAGAGAAAAATGATTCTACAAATTCGTTTCATGAGGACCACAA
>Ga0182024_10024321_pt1 | contig 10773 bp, 12 predicted proteins | sample P32metaG_FD_120480 | JGI IMG/M metagenome (GOLD analysis project Ga0182024, IMG submission 120480) | Permafrost microbial communities from Stordalen Mire, Sweden - P3-2 metaG (Illumina Assembly) | ecosystem: Environmental > Terrestrial > Soil > Wetlands > Permafrost | place: Sweden: Stordalen...
ATTTTTTGCGATTCTGATTGCCAGTACCAACCTGGTTGGTTTGTGAGTATGCTCGAGCCATTTGCGGCAGACGAAAGTGCGTTTGTCGTCAGAGGTGAGACGTCGATGCCCGTGCGCAGTTCATATGAATTGGCTCTGGCTCTGGAGTATTTCTTCCCGCGCTTTTCAGAAAAGGGCCAACTTTATTCCACTGATTTTTATTATGGCAACAACGTCGCCTTTCGCCGCCAGTTTTTGCTCAGATACCGAATACCTTCGAACCAGCCACTGTACCGATCGCATTGCCGGCTGCATTCGTTCATGTGTGTGCAGCAGGGATTCAAGATTCTAGCGCAACCGCGGGCCCAGGCAGTGCATGAACCTCTCCCCTGGTTATTTTTTATACGCAGGCACATGCTGTGGGGGCACGACTCTTATAGAATCAGGCACCTGATGAACTCTTACATTGTTGGGCAGCCCAAAGCCGTCACTGCTCGCAAGAGCGGGATAGGAACGCGAATTCTAGGTCGGTCGCTTACGTTTGCTCGGGCTCTGGTCGAATCTATCCAACGAGCAGTGAGCGTGTTTAAGGAAAATCCAGGACGTCTCGTTTGGCTGCCATTGGCACTGCCTGTGGTGTTGACAGGAAGGATCACCTTTTGTCTGGGCTATGTTCTGGCTGCGCTGTATCCTCAGTTCTTGCTGGCCGATTGTCCGTACAATAAGGATGGCAACTGTGAGACAGCATCGTCGAAAGAGCCGGCCCAAACTTGCTCAACTTCGACCAGGAGAGGCTGACGAACGTTCGTGGTCATCTATGCACGTTATCTGCTCTGCGGGCTTGCTCTGCTTCTCATTGCCCTGGCCGTGTATTTCCGAGTACAGCTGAAACAGCGTCTTCGAAACCTGTTCAGCGCAGAATCTTCACCAGTTAACCTTGCTGTTTTTCGGATTGTCGTCTTCTCCCTATTGTTTGAGAATTTGAACATTGACGTACTCAGGTTTTATCTCTGCGTACCCAATCACCTTCAACAGCTGCCCAAGAGCGTCAGTCTCTTACTCGGGCACCAACCGTTACCATTAGATGCCCACGCAGTTATGGCACTCTATGTGTGCGCCCGAGTGTTCACTCTTTTGGCGGCGATTGGGCTGTTTGCGCGATGGTCGTCACCCTTGGCGGTGTTCTTTTCGCTCTATCCCCTGCTGCTCCAACATTGTTTCGGAAAGGTCTCTCATGCGACAGGACATTTGATTTGGTTCGGCATCTTGTTAGCCTTCAGCCGGAGCGCAGACGCGTTGTCGGTCGATGGGATGATCGCACCATGGATGCGCAAGGAGCTGCGGCAGGAATCACCGCCTGCCTTAAATCCATCACGTGCCTACGCCCTGCCTTTACGTTTTGCCTGGCTGCTGTTTGGAATCATCTATTTCTTTCCAGGCTTCTGGAAACTCTGGAACGTCGGATTTGATTGGATCATTAGTGACAACCTCAAAAACTTGCTCCATGTAAGATGGTACGGCATGGGCTGGGTGCCTTATTTTCGAATCGATCATCAGCGTCTCCTTCTCGCTCTCGCAGCCATAGGCACGTTAGCATTCGAGTTATCGTTCATTTTCCTGATACTGTTTCCGCGTCTGCGTATGCTTGCGGTTTTCTCCGGTATTACGTTTCAGCTCGCGGAAGAGGCATTCATGCGTATTCCGTTGAACCTACAATATTGCTACGTCGCCTTTTTGGACTGGTCTAAAATATTCTCCTGGTTCGGAGCCCGACTGTTCAAAAATAAACTCAACTGTTCCTATGATGCTGAATGCTGGTTCTGCACTCGTCTGGTTCGCTCTCTAAAGACCGTCGATGTCCTTGACGCGGTCGTCTACCAGCCGACGCATCTTGCTGTTGCTGGCTTAGCAGACAATGCATCATCGCAGCACAGTGTTTGCCAATTGCATCACCCGACCAGCAAACACCAGATCGCCATTAAAACAGCATGTTCCCTGTCACGGTACGTTCCGATCGCATCACCGCTTGTCTTTTCACTCTGCATACCACCGGTATCCGCCATGCTTAAGCGCGCTATGAATCGCTGCGCGGTCGTCGAATTGACGCCTCCCCAGAATATGCATATGACCTGGATTGTGGGTGTAACTCTAGTTCTTGTCACTTCCCTGGCAGGGGCGTTACATGCGACGAAGGAATGGCCTTTCTGCTGTTATCCGACCTTCGACGAGAGAATGTCTGATCAAACAGATGTTTACGACGTCTTTGCGGTTGACTCGAATGGCATTGAGACAAAGGTCCCGCTTCAGCCGCGCGGCGGTTATAGAGGGATCGATTTGTGGTGGAATTGGATCGGAAAAGCTGGAGCTCAAACCGATTCCCGACAGAAATCCATATTATTTGGGGATATATGGAGTGTTCTTGATCATGAAAATGAGAACGTGAAACCGGCATCAAAAGTCAGATTCTATAGATTGACGGTTTTCACTGATCCAGACCGCGCATCTCAAAATCCAACAAGCCGCCAACTTATATTTGAGCTTTATCGGTAAAATCTTCAGTATTGCCGACATATCAGCCTGCTTGCTAGCCGGAAAGACCGTTCCCAGGAAAGCTTTTCAGACTTTTACAATGAGCATCTGGGAATTTTAATAGAAAGTAAATAGATTCAAGCACAGTCGAGCTTAACGGAATCATTACACAAGCACCTGCATTGCAACCTATAAAGACGTGCTCCATCAGCCATTCGCCGAATTAACATTGCATGCGCTCTTGTAAGAAAAAATGTTCATTCGGCGTTATGGCGGTGCCAAGTGAGCAGCTTCACAATCTCGCAATGGCTTCCATACGCGGTCTTTCCGAGTCTTACAAAAGACCGAATCTTGCGCGCATTACAATCCGTTCTTAAACAACACATTCATTTACAGCAAGAAGCGCAAAGTTGCTTGTCTTTGCCCAGCTGTTAAGATGGCGCCACAGAAATCCAACGCATCATAGGTGGTGTCATGTTTATATTAGTGGGAGCAATGATTGCCTACGGGCTCATTGCTATGGCGATCCTGAAAGATCCAGGTACCGACTCAGGCGACCTGGGCGGCTACAACGGCAGCAGCACTGGCAGCGGTGCATATCATCAATAGAATCGAACCGGAGTCTAGGAATTTTCCATCCCTTGCGTGTACACTTTCATTGTGCCTGTAGGCATGTGGAGGGGACGTAAAGTGGGGCAGGAATGGCATTTCTGAAAACGATTCCGACAAAAAAGAAAAAGAACATCCTCGATATAACCAATCAGGTCGAAAATGTTCTGGATGCGCAAAAGACAGGCTTGTGTCACGTTTTCACAACCCATACCACCGCCGCAATCACAACAGCAGACCTTGATCCGGGAACCGATCTGGATATGCTGGATGCCTTCGAGGCATTGATTCCAAAATTGAATTACAGACATCCGCACAATCCAAACCACGTTCCCGATCATATTATGTCGACCATTATCGGCCCCGGTGTCTTGGTGCCCGTCCATCATGGAAAGTTGGTCTTGGGCACATGGCAGAGAATCATTCTCGTGGAACTTGATGGTCCACGCGATCGACAAATTGCTATCACCTTCATCAAAGGCGAATAGGGAAAGGCGATTGAGGAAGGGTGATTGAGTAAAGCCTTCATTCTGTGTAACGCCAAGAAATCTTATTGTCTGGGCTTCTTGGGCGCTGCGATACGGGGAAAGTTTACATCGGCGTTGACAAATCGCTGGTCTCGGTCATAATGGCGATATGCGAAATCTAGCGACTATGTCTATGGCAATGCCCATGCCCTCCCGGAGGAGGGTGTCGTTGCCTGCACATGTTATGCGTATTTAAGTAGCAGAATCATTTGCGTAGCGACTCCCCTTCTCCGTTGTGAGAAGGGGAGTTTTTCTTTGCCTGGAGGAATAAATAATGAGCCGTATTACTGACAAAAACGAGACACTTACCAAAACGCTTGGTGAAGCCACGCTGGCAATACACCTGGGACAAGAACCAGACCCGGGCACCGGTGCCCTGAATACCCCGATTTTTGCCACCTCGACATTTGTTCTCGAGGAGTTGGGCGTTGATAAAGGTTACAGATACGCTCGTGGTCAAAACCCGACCAGGACGGCGCTCGAGCAATGCCTGGCGGCACTGGAAGGGGGAAAGTTCTGTGTTACTTCCTCGTCGGGAATGGCGGCAGCGTTTACAGTCACCAACTTGCTATCAGCAGGCGATCATGTAATTGTCGGCGAAGACGTATACGGCGGAGTTTACAGGCTCTTTGAACAAGTGCTGGTGAGATACGATTTAAAGGTTTCGTTTGTCAATGCTCGCAATCCAAAGGCTATCGAAGAAGCGATCACTGACAAAACAAAATTGATCTGGATCGAAACGCCCACCAATCCTTTGCTCAGGCTGGCCGACATCAAAGCGATTGCCGAAATCAAGAATGCGCATAATCTGCTGCTTGTCGTCGACAACACCTTTGCCACTCCTTATCTACAAAAGCCACTGGCGCTTGGCGCCGACATTGTTGTGCACAGCACAACCAAGTATCTCAACGGACACAGTGACGTCATCGGTGGTGCCGTGATTACGTCAGACGAGGCAATTCACGAGAAATTGCTTTTCCATCAAAATGCAATCGGCGCTGTTCCCAGCCCATTTGACTGTTATCTCGTTTTGCGCGGCGTGAAAACTCTGGCTGTGCGCATGAGAGAACATGAGAAAAATGCGCGGGCGGTGGCAGAATTTTTGCAGGACCATCCCGCAATTGAGGAAGTCTATTATCCTGGTCTACCCAGTCACCCGCAATTCGAGCTGGCAAAAAGGCAGATGAAAGGATTTGGCGGCATGGTCTCTTGCGTCGTAAAAGGTGGATTGGAAGGAGCTGCACAGCTAGCCAACAATACAAATCTATTTCAGTTAGCGGAAAGTCTTGGTGGGGTTTCCTCTCTTATTTGCCATCCGGCGCTGCAAACACACAAGCCGATACCAAAGGATGTGCGAGAGCATTGTGGTATCGTCGATGGTCTCATTCGCATTTCAGTGGGAATTGAGGAGGTCGAGGATCTAATCGCGGATCTGGACCAGGCGCTGCCGGCAAAGCATATCTTCAGACTGCATAGCATTGCCAGCTAGACCCGGGAGCGCAGGCGTCCCGCCTGCTTCTAAACTGTCCAAGAAACAGCCGAGAAACATTTTTAGGGAGACTTCATAATGGTATCAGTAGTGAAATTTGGTGGCACTTCCATCAAAAACGTGGGACGCATTCAGCATGTCGCTGATGTAATTTCCAAAATCAATGACAAATGTCTGGTTGTTGCATCCGCCATGGGCGATACCACCGATCACTTGTACGGTCTTGCCAAACAATGCGCGATTCATCCAGACAAAAGAGAATTGGATCTGTTGCTTGCCACAGGTGAGCAGGTATCCATCGCTCTTCTGGCGCTGACACTGCGGGAAAGAGGAATCAATGCTCGTTCATTCACGGGGCAGCAAATCGGCATCATCACCGACAACAATCACAGCTGCGCCAGAATTCTGGACATCTGCCCCGACAAAATCAACGAAGCGTTTGCCGAATATGACGTGATCATCGTTGCCGGCTTCCAGGGAATCAGTTTCGAAGGACAAATCACGACCCTGGGCAGAGGCGGTTCGGATACGACCGCCGTCGCCCTTGCCGCCGCATGCGGTGCGGCGCACTGTGACATCTACACAGATGTTGACGGAATCTTCACCTGCGATCCAAACCGCTTTACGGAAGCGCAGTTAATACCCGAAATTAGCTATTCAGAAGTACTGGAACTAGCCAGATCGGGCGCCCAAATCATCCATCCGCGAGCGGTCGAAACTGCTCAGGATCACGGCGTACAAGTAAGAGTGCGCAACACTTTCAATCCGGAAAACGCCGGCACATTGATCAAGGAGGAAACCAACGTGGAAAGAATTTGCAAGGCGACAAGTGTCGCTGTCGATGGCTGCCAGGCACACATCTGTTTCACAGGCGTGCAGGAGAGCAAACTGTTTTTGTCAGGTCTATCTGAGGCCTTCAGCCGTGCCGACATTTTGATAGATGTAGTCTCGCAAGGCACCATCAGCGGTGAGGGGTCGAAAAACTACGACGTCTCCATCAAATATTCCGACCACGACTCTTTGGCGCGTGCATTGGCACAAATCGAGAAGGAGTTTTCTATTGCTGGTCTGGTTGTCGATAAAGAAGTGACTAGAGTGAGTGTCGTAGGTGCTGGACTCTCTGCTGATCCAGCCGCAATTGCGCGTCTGGTATCAGTTCTGGAAGATAATGAAATATCGCCCCGTTTGCTCTCGTTTACCGACTTGCGCATCTCCTGCCTTGTGCTAACCGCTTCTGCAAAACGAGCGGTCGAGTCACTGCACGCAGAATTTAAGCTGGGCAAGACGACTGGGCGGAAGTTGGCGCTGACCGCCTGAAGCTCTGTGCTCCCACCAAGATCTCTACAACTAACAAGCGGAAGAATTGGTTGTCGTAGGTTGGCATTGTGGACGTGCAAAATTCATCGGGCGAAGTAATATTCATTGACGCTTCGGATGTTAAGATCTCCTGGCTGTTTCTCCTCAACTTGCAGCAACCTTATCGCCGTACTCCCTCTCATACCACTCCATGTACTTTTCTATGTCTGCACTTGCGGGGCCGGTGACAAAGTACATCAGACTTGCTTCCTGGCAGCCTTTCTGGCCAGATGGCTTTCCCAAGTTAGACGTTCACATTCCTCGCCAGTCATGACATCGCCTGCACGACTAGCCGCTAAACCTTCTAGCACTAACGGTTTGTGCCACTCTGGTGGCTGGATCTTGGTGGTCCTAATTGCCAGCGCCTCCATAAGTTCTATTTGGGCGTCGGGTGGCAAGGCATCGACAAGTTCAATGATTTTTTGGATTTCTGATTTTTCGTGTTGGGTCATGGCGCTTACCTCTGCTCTCATAGTACGTCTTCTGCGATTTCACGTGGGGATTTTTTTCAGGAACCGTGTGGGTACAACTTGACCTCTAGACCCGGCCCAGCCGGTCTATGAGTCGGCGTTAAGGTCGCCTGGGAATTTCCGTTTCGGATTTTATGCTCTGAGACTAGCCCCCCACCCCTACCGCCCTGGCGCCTTCAACAGATGTCCCCACCGGCGGTGCGCTGAAAGCTCAAATCGAGTGTGAGAGACCATTTGCGTGTTTCCGATATAACGTTTTCCGGTAGTGACAGCTTCGCCACCCGCCAGCCACTTACAGGGAATCCTCAATTTCGGATTGTGGCGGCTCGTAGATTGGCGAGATCGTCATATTGCCATTTTCGTCTGTTTTCACATTGACTCTTGTCGGAGCGCCTTTGGGCACGGTTTGTGCAAGCCCACCTTCTGAATTTATACTGTTGAGAAAGTCAAACTGTTCAGTAGGTGACACCGTAATTGGCATCCCAATATTGATGAAGGAAACATTTGTGACGAAGAATTTGTTGTTGAGGCTTGCCAGTTTTGTAATGATGGATGTGCGGATTTTGTTCAGCGCATCTGAAGAGTTCGTAGCGTCCAACTCTTCAATTTCGGAGAACCTCAATAGATAAGAACCGACTATGGCAGACCATTGAATCTTGAAGCGCATGTGAACCCTCTCTTCTTCGTAGCTACTTTTTCTTCGCACTCGAAATTGTGGATCTCGAACTTGCTAGAGCTGCGATAGTCTTAGCAAACGCACCTGCCATCATTGCTTCCAATTGCCGCCGCCAGAACGCGGCATGGTCAGGCGAGTCGACAGAATCAATCAAGAGATCAATTTTTTGTCTGAGCACGTCTGCTTCAAAGGTGCGCTCTTGATAGAGAATTAAAGCCAATACATCCATGGACAGATCGAGCACGCGATTATCAACCTCTCCAAATGCTTTGCGAGCGGTTTCCACGCTTTCTCTTGCCAATCCTTCGGCCGCTGCGATATCTCCGTTGGCGATAAATGTTCTGCCGAGAACTTTAACGAGTTCGAAGTACACGAGGTCATCTCTTTCAATATCTGCATAACTCAAGCCAGTCTGCGAAGAGTTGAGAGCGGTGTCAAAAAGTTGGCGATCAAACGCTTCTGCCGCCACATCGCTGCAAGTTTCTACGAGCGCGGCTCTAGAACTTTTCTGTGCTGACTCAGGCAGCTGGCGATACAGAATTTTGCTTTTTCAAGGAATGAATTGGCCCTGTCGATCTTGCCGGACTGAGCGGTGCTGGAAGCCTGCCGCAAGAAGCTGATTAGTAGTTTCGTTTGTTGCTCAGGCATAGATGCCCCAGTAGATAGTGGCAGATGCAGATCGTAACAGAACTAACGGACGGACGTATACTTTGGGTGTGGACTTCAGATGAGACACAACAACCGTACCTTCTCAATGTGTTGCCGTTGGTTTAATCACTGCCGCACAGGCAGCTCAGAGACACAAAAAGGTCTACATGCGTGAGCTTCTAAAGTAAGTTGTGTCCAAATCCGGGTCTTTGTAGGATGAGCCTTATACTGGAGCCACGAGAGGTGTTTTGTTATGGCTTACAATAAAAGGCTCTTGACTTGGACGGCCGATCCGGACAAATTTGTACGAAGTCGCTTCATGCGGCGTCTTACAAGAGCACTGATAAAACGTCGAGAAAGCCTTGGTCTTGGTCAGCAGGAGCTCGCCGACCGTGCTGGTCTGCTTCGAAGCTACGTAAGTGATATCGAATGTGGCGCCAGAAATATTACACTGGGCACTCTTTGTGTCCTTGCAGCAGCGCTTGAACTGAATCCATCAGATTTACTAATCGAAACTGAAAAGGCAATGGAAGGGCGGCGACGCAGAAAACCGAAGGGATATAGAAGTAAGAAGGTCGCTGCAAGCCAACTCAGAGAGACTAAAACATCAGTGCTGGTGGTCCAACTTACGACAGTTAAATTTATGCGCAGCTTCTCGCAAGTACTGAAAATGCGCCGAAAAAGCATTGCTCTCTCCCAGGAGGAGGTGGCAATCCGGGCTGGAATCCATCGAACCCATGTAAGTAATGTTGAAAGATTTGGCGGAAATATTACTTTGCGCACGCTCTGTCTCCTTTCAGCCGCGCTCGAACTGGCGCCCTCGGAATTACTAATCGAAGCTGAGAAAACGGCAATTGAACGGAAGGAAGAAACCAGCCAATTTGCGACCGAAATGAAAACATTGAACACGCGTGGATCAGGCCGCGTCTAGCAGCCCCGTTTTAGCTTTTGGGTCGTGCTCAACTCCTTTCGGAGGCAACGAGTGGATCAGTGCCGCCGACCGTCGGCACACCACTATTTGATCCGGTGCTCAACTCCTTTCGGAGGCAACGAGTGGATCAGCGATGCCGCGTAGGCCCCGAGGCCAACAGGTGTTACGTGCTCAACTCCTTTCGGAGGCAGCGAGTGGATCAGTCGGGCTCGAGCCTGGTCAACGCCACGGAGTTGTAGTGCTCAACTCCATTCGGAGGCAGCGAGTGGATCAGTTCCTTCCAATTCTCTTGGCCGCCGCTCCGCAAATGTGCTCAACTCCATTCGGAGGCAGCGAGTGGATCAGCGTGGATCTCATAGGTATAATGCGCGGTCCACATCGTGCTCAACTCCATTCGGAGGCAGCGAGTGGATCAGTTCACTCTCTAATACGAGAGCCCTACAACGCTCAGTGCTCAACTCCATTCGGAGGCAGCGAGTGGATCAGGTGCAGCCCGAGTCACTAGATATAGTGCCTTCTGGTGCTCAACTCCATTCGGAGGCAGCGAGTGGATCAGTGGTGAGGACTGTGTTACCATTCGTTCCATTTGAACGTGCTCAACTCCATTCGGAGGCAGCGAGTGGATCAGAGTGGGGCTTCGGAAACGGGTGGCGATTTAATTTTGTGCTCAACTCCATTCGGAGGCAGCGAGTGGATCAGGGTCCGATATTGTATCGGGAAAATTTACTCTTGGGTGCTCAACTCCATTCGGAGGCAGCGAGTGGATCAGCTTGGCATTGTTCGCGATAACAATAGCCCAGATTCGTGCTCAACTCCATTCGGAGGCAGCGAGTGGATCAGGCGCGCCCCGTTCAAAAGAAATACGTCGCCGAGCAGTGCTCAACTCCATTCGGAGGCAGCGAGTGGATCAGCGCAGCTTGCGTTGGGTCGATTATGCCAGTCAAGAGTGCTCAACTCCATTCGGAGGCAGCGAGTGGATCAGCAAATGAAAACCCGCCGTGGCTGCGGCGCTTCAAAGTGCTCAACTCCATTCGGAGGCAGCGAGTGGATCAGTTTGATGAAAGCATGATCCAAGAGCATTTAGTGATGTGCTCAACTCCATTCGGAGGCAGCGAGTGGATCAGATCTTTAGCTATCACCGGCTCAACTAGTCAACGCGCGTGCTCAACTCCATTCGGAGGCAGCGAGTGGATCAGCACCACAAGTGTTTGCAGCAGGCAAAGTCAGGGTGAGTGCTCAACTCCATTCGGAGGCAGCGAGTGGATCAGGGGAGGTGCTGGAGGCACCGGGGGGGTTGGTATCGGTGCTCAACTCCATTCGGAGGCAGCGAGTGGATCAGAAAAAAATGCCCTTTGAAGTTGGCAAGCAGTATTAGTGCTCAACTCCATTCGGAGGCAGCGAGTGGATCAGGTCGGCACGACGATAAGCGGCCTGGCCTCAGGGCTGTGCTCAACTCCATTCGGAGGCAGCGAGTGGATCAGGAAGTACGCCGCGGCGCCCCGAGCGTTGTGGGGTCTGTGCTCAACTCCATTCGGAGGCAGCGAGTGGATCAGATCATG
>Ga0182024_10024322_pt1 | contig 10773 bp, 12 predicted proteins | sample P32metaG_FD_120480 | JGI IMG/M metagenome (GOLD analysis project Ga0182024, IMG submission 120480) | Permafrost microbial communities from Stordalen Mire, Sweden - P3-2 metaG (Illumina Assembly) | ecosystem: Environmental > Terrestrial > Soil > Wetlands > Permafrost | place: Sweden: Stordalen...
ATGCGCGAATGGGTGGCGTCCACGGGCTCGACCGCCATAGCGCCGTGATAGAATATTGCCGAGGTCGGTTGAGCATAGACGTACGAATGCGACGTCCGCGACACCAGCAGTTCTTGGATGGTACCATTGAGAAGTCGCATGGTGCCTACATCACCGGTGCCGGTGGTAAGCGTGCAGCTCTGCATACCCAAATATTTTATGATGGCGCAATAATCATTACCCCCGATGCGCTGCCAAGTGACATCGGCGGGCTGGGCAACGTCGGCGGTCATGACGATCGCCGCCCAGTTCGGGGTTGGGTTGGTGTCGGCTGCCGTCGCAGGCATTGCGGCCCCCGCCAGAAAGGTTGCCGTCATCAGAATCTTTTTCATGTCTCTTCCTCTAGTTACACGACCACGCCTCGCCAGTCTTCGGAGCGCCGCGGGTCTCCTTGCACAACAGTTTAGCATCATTTTCAAATGCTTCCGTGCGCCATCGGCGACGTCGCAGGAGTGAAATGTCCGCCATTGGCGCAAACCCCTTGATCAGTGGCGACGGGATCATCCATCCATATGAGCTCAAGGGAAGGACTATTGCCCGAGCTGGGTCGCGTTGCCACGGGCGAGAAAATAGACGGCGGATGAGAGGCCATGTAGCTAATGCAGCTATACCGTCCCGTGCATACATCGATTTATTCAGCGATACCGTCCTCCGGGGGAGCGCGATCCGACGCATCCGACTTGATCAGTTGTGCTTCACTAGTTTTTAAATTGATCAGTACGGCGCCATTTTCCACAACTCGGACTTGATAGTCCGAGACATGAACGTTCTTGTCCCAGGATTTCGCTTTCCGAATGCGGGCGCAAATTTCACGCGCGATGGTCACGTTGACTCCGTATTGTGCCCAAAACCTTCCGCGAACCAATTCGATCCAATGGAGGTTACGAATATTACGTGGGCACCATGGGACTTCCGGGTCGGGTTGGACGCTATTCCCATTTTAAGTATTGCCTAAGTATGAGCCAATAGCCCTCCTTGCCGCGAGGATTGCCTCATTTTGGCCCCCCTAGCACGGTTGCGGAGCTTTTTTCGGGGTGCTTTGCATCCATTGGCGGGTGGGCCGCCCAAGCGTGCGTTCCGTTACCATTGTTATTGATTGAAAACGCCATCCCGAGATAGGTTTCTGAAATATTCATTTGAATGTCTGCTCCACTAACTCCTCAAGCAACCACATCCTATCAGAAACGCCCGCTGCATAGCAGCCTTAGTCGAGTATGGAACAATGGGAACAATGCAATCGCTCATGGAGTTTCGGTAACCTGCCTTGCGGCTAGTGCTATTCATTTCCGATTCAGGTCCGCACACCCTATGGTGATTTGAAATCACATTTTTGGTGCGTCATGCGCGGTAGCAAAATCATATTCGCAACTTTGGCAGCATCCGCGTTGTTGGCGGCGACCGTCTCGTCGGCAGACGCTCGCTGGTTTGGGCATCGAGGCCGGGGTCCGGGCCTTTTGGGCGGCGCTATTGTCGGGGCGGCCACTATCGCCACGCTACCCTTCGCCCTACTGGCTGGCGCCGCAAACGCCGGTTCCCCGCCACGTGGCTATTATGGCCAGGGCTCCTACGGGCCACCGCAAGGCGGCGCTAATGGTTATGGGCCGCCACAGGGCGCTTACGGTTATGCCCCACCGCCCCCTCCTCCGCCGCCGAACTACTACCGGAGCTATGAGCCGCCGCCCTCGGGCTATTACGGCGGCTACTGAAGTCAGCGCGGACGGCTAGACGAGCACAAGGCCGGTAATGGCGCTCAGTCGATGACGAGCAGCCTGAGGGCTGACGTGCATGCCGTCGTCCTCCCGAACGCGCGAAATACCAATCCCACTGCCACGCCGTCCAGCATGCTGTTGATGCCGCCTGCCTTGAATTGTCCCATATAAAGGTGCATAGCTCCTGTGCGACTGCTCCAGAAGAAGCGCCAGTCCCGACCCGCCTCGCGCGCGCCTGGCCCAGACCCTTCCCGACTTGATGTTTTCGCCGTCCCGACATTCGTCGGGACGATCATGCGCAAAGGAACCATCATGACCATCGGTACCGTAAAATTCTTCAATTCCTCCAAGGGCTTTGGATTCATCGCACCGGAAGGTGGCGCAAAGGACGTGTTCGTCCACGCCACGGCGCTGGAAGCCGCCGGAATGCACTCACTGTCGGAAGGCCAGAAGCTGTCCTTTGACATCCAGCCCGACGCCAAGGGATCCAAGGCAGTGAACCTGCAGAACGCCTAAATCGTTCGAGGGCGCAGGCGGCAGCGGATCATCGTCGCCGCCTGTTCCATTTCATGCTCCCGCAAAGGACATCCCATGCCCCAGGACCAGCGCGCACCGCGCCCGACCATCGTTGAAGAACTAGTCGCCGCGCTGGCGCCCCATCCCGGGGGGCTGCGGCGCTGGTCGGTGATGCGCGCCATCCGCAAGAGCCGCGAGGCCGTGTCGCGTGAGATTCCGCTCAAACTGGAAGCCGACGTCGAACGCGCCTTCCGCCAATTCTGCCGCAACGACGGTCTGCGGGCCTCAGGGACGGCATTGTTCTGCCGCCCCGCCGAAAAGGCCGGCGAAGTCTGGGCGCTCGATACCCGCTTTGCCAGCGCTAGCGAAACCCCGTCCCAGGGATAGAGAGAGCGATGGCGCCCAGACCTCCCAACTATTCGCAGGACCGCCTGCAGCGTGAGCGCGCTCAAGCCGCCAAGGTCAGGGAAAAGGCCGAGCGCCGCGCCGAGGAAACCGCCCGGCGCAAGGCCGAACCGGTCAAGACGTCCGAGGAAAGCGCAAGCTAGGCGAGAATGAATGGCCGCTTCTGACCCAAAGCGGACATTCGCCCAGAAACGCCCGCCCGCCGATGTTATTGACCTGCCAAAACCAACGGGTCAGGACGCCGATGGCCGTCATTGGTGATATTTTAACAGATCGATCTTAGGCTAGGCCTCGCATTTGAGGCGATCAATTGCGGTGATTGCACATTCAAGTATGCCTTTATTCGGTGTTGCCTTGCTTGTCGCATTGTCATTCGCACACAGCGCCGATGAAGCGAGAACTGCAAAGCACGCAATACATCCTGCTCAACCGCAAGGTATTCAGGCGGCTCAAGTCAGTTCATTAATTGGCGCAACCAGTAGGTCCATTGCCGTCGGTTTCTAACCTGCGCACCGAAGCGCTGAATTTTCAACCAAAAGCGAACAAAGATTCCAATGGTCAGGACGACGGCATGACCGCTTTTGACCCAAAGCGGACATTCCCAGCCGCTGCAGTAGCTGCATTATGGACTTATGAGGCGAGCCGGGCCCAGAACAACAAAAGGCAAAAAAACAGCCAGCAAAAATGGATACAGCACCTCAGGCGCCAATAATGGCATTCCGCCCTAGTTGGCTCCCGCCTAAGGTAGTGGCGTATCGGCAATGCTGGAGATTTTCCGGTGTTTATGCCGTCAGATTGATCGTGGTCGCTTCGCGCGGCACCATATAGATGGAATGGGCGAGATGCAGGGTGCCGATATGGATGAAATCGAACAGGGGGGTATAGGCATAGCTGGCCTCGCTCAGCACCAGCGTGGTGTTGGGCGTAGCCAGCGCCGACGGCACGCTGACGGTTGAACCGGTGGTTCGCGCCGTCGCATTCAGCGCCTGACTCCAGGTCACGGTTGCCTGACCGCTGCTGCTGATGCTCACCAGCGACACCACGATCCCCGCATTGGAAGTCGTGTAGGGTTGCATGATCTGCGCCGAGGCGTTCAGAATGTCCGGCATCTGGGTGCTGGCGCTGATGCTGGTATATTGGCTGACGATGTTGTCCACCGAGGTTGCGACCAGAGAAATCTGCCGGTCCAGGGTCACGCCATCCATCACTTCCACCCCGCCGAAACACAGGATCAGCAGGAACGGCAGAGTGAGCGCGAATTCGATCGCGGCCACGCCCTGATTGGCTTTGTGGCAGGCGCGAAGCTTGCGGATCAGGCTTTCCATCTCAGTAGGGCTCGTTGCGGAAGACGGCGGTTCCGACCAAAAGCCGGTAATTGCCGTTCATGTTCGCCAGGGTGAAGTTCAGCGGTCCCAGGATGATCGGCCATTGATAGAAGACCTGCACCAGCATGATGTCGCCGGCGGTGCCCATGCCGTAATTCATGCTGCCGCTGTTGAAATTGCCGCTCTGCAGCGGACTCATCTGGGTCATGCCGGAAAAGGACGAGAAGGTCTGAACGTTGACATAGATGCCGGAGCAGCTGAACAGCACCGCCGCGTCGTTGCAGACATCCTGCTGAAACTGGGCCTGGGTGAGGTTACCGGTTTGCGCCTGGCCAGTCATGATCAGGCGGGACGCCTCGGTGGTCGCGGTCTGCAACACTTCCTGGGCGAAGAACACCAGGGCAGCCTCCAGAATAGCGATGAGGATCGCCAGGAACGGCGCAGCCACCAGGCCGAATTCCAGCGCGGTGGCGCCGCGGTTGTTCCTGAGGAATGAGATGAACCGCGCCATGGCCTATTTCGACAGATAGGAGGATTGTACTGCCATGTTGAAAAGCGCTGCTAGCGCACCTGTAATGTCGCCACCGGAATCCACTTCGGTATACAGGCCGGGGGACGCACAATTCTGAAGTTGCGTTCCGATATTCGGCTGAAAGGAGGCAATGCCGGCGCCTCCGCCGTCGAAATTCTTGTACCAGCCATTGTTGGGAAGCGGCAGATATTCGGTATAGAGAACGGCAATTCGAATTCCGCGATTCTTGATCGTGGTGCACCAGTCGGTGTCGGAATTCATCAGATATTGCTGGCGGCATCCGCCGCCGGAATAACTGTTCAGCGTCGGCGACTCACATTCGTCTTCGACGCCATCGGTGACGAAAAAGAGCACCTCCTGCGGGGTATCGCCGTGAGTGTTGGTGCCACTTCCCGGATTGGGCATCGTGGAATTGATGGTGCTCATCGCGGTTTCGTAATTGGTGTCCTCGTCATTGTTGCTGTTGCTGGATGTGAGGTTATTGTTCGAATAAACCTCCAGTAGACCGATATTGCTGGCCGCGGTTTTTGCGGTGGACAAGTTTGAGGTCAATGTTTGGATCATGTTGACTGCAGTGTCGAAGGTGTAAATTGCCATTTGATAGGTGGCATTGATCCCGCTTTCGGTCGTCTGCGCTGTAGTCATCAGGTTCTGGGCGGCTTGGGAAAGCAGATCAATCTGCAATGTCACACCTAGCGCGCGCGCCAGGGCATAGTTGTCCTCCCCTCCAGGGTTACCTGTACCGGAGAGGCTGCAGCTTGTGGCGTTGCAATGATTTTCGCTCGACGGGTGCGATTCGTGACAGCCAAAGGCACAGCCACAACTTGCTCCACCATTGGGAGCCGAGTCGCATTGGGTTTGGGTATTGCTGACCATAGTTGCGACGCCGCTGGGCGTCGCGGCAATTGCCATGGATGGCGAGTCATCCAGCAGCAGATAGAAATTAATGTTGGGAGGAAGCCCGCCCGTCGCCGTAGAGGTGCCCGACAGGGGCATAGAACCGCGGCCGAGCAAGGTCGGGAAGAAGGTGTTGTAGGTCGCGGTATAGCCGACGGTGACGGTGCGCACGCTGCCCGAGGTGGAGATGTTCACAGTCAGATTGGCATTGTTGTAGGTGACGCCGGAAAGCGTGCTGGCCTGGCCGTTGAAGGTGTTCTGCGCGGCGGTGGTGGCCTGTGACACGCTTTCCGCCATCATGGTGGGCGTCACTGCGGCGAGCGCGGCGGCGTCGGCATAGGCGTTGAGCTGGACCTGGCGATCCGCGGCGGTGCCGTAGTCAACGCTCATGCCGACCAGAAAACACATCGGGATCGCTGCCAAAGCGGTGATGATGGCGACGTTTGCCTCGCGCGCCCGAAAAAAACGAAAGATCCAGCCCATGGTCCCGATTTCCTCGGAAGCCTCTGCGCCGACACAATACGGAATCCACGGTAAATAGAGTGCTAAGGAAGCCTCTGCGCCGACACAATACGGAATCCGCGGTAAATAGAGTGCTAACCCTAGCTTACAGTAAACTGACGGATGCCTGATCCGCAGCGCGACGAACCCCTTTCTAATACCAACCTGCATGAGGGTTGACTCGTAGGGGATTCCCCAAGGGAGCGAATCCTGATTCACCATGGCAAACAGGGAGGTTTGCCATGGTAACAGCGGTTGAGCTTCGCAAGGGTTTTGACGCAGCGGGATTGCGCCGGCTGGGGCGGAGGTCGAAGGACAGTGGCCAAGCCCGTCGGCTGTTGGCGCTGGCGGAGATTTACGACGGCGGCTCGCGCAGCGAGGCGGCGCGGGTTGGCGGGGTGACGCTGCAGAGCATTCGTGACTGGGTGTTGCGGTTCAACAGCGACGGTCCGGAGGGCCTCATCGACATCAAGCCGCCCGGTCCAGAGCCCAAGCTGAACGATGACCAGCGCCGGGCGCTCAGGGGGATTGTGGAGGCCGGCCCCATCCCGGCCGTTCACGGGGTCGTGCGCTGGCGGCTGATTGATTTGGTGCAATGGCTGTCTGACGAGTTCGGTGTCTCGCTCGACGAAACGACGGTGAGCCGGCTACTCAAGGCGATGGGCTTTCGCAAGCTCACGGCGCGGCCACGTCACTACGCGCAGAATGAGTTCGCCGTGGAGGCTTTTAAAAAAACTTCCAGGCCGAGATGGACGCGGTCCGCGCGCGCCTCAAGCCGGGCGTGAAGATAGAGCTCTGGTTCCAGGACGAGTGCCGGATAGGCCAGAACAACAAGATAACACGCCGCTGGGCAAGGCGAGGAACCCGGCCCCGGGCGCCGCATGATCAGCGTACCCAATGGGCCTACATCTTCGGCGCCATCTGTCCGGCCAGGGGCGGGGCCATAGGTCTGGTTCTACCTTGGTGCGACACCAATGCGATGAACGCCCATCTCGCCGAGATCAGCGCCGCCGTCGATCCCGACGCTCACGCCGTCCTCATTGTCGATCAGGCCGGTTGGCACACAACGGCGAAGTTGCACCTGCCCGACAACATCACCATCCTGCCGTTGCCGCCGCGCGCCCCCGAACTGAACCCTGTCGAGAACCTCTGGCAATTCATGCGCGACAACTGGCTGTCCAACCGCGTCTTCGAATCCTACGACCAGATCGTCGCCCTCTGTTGCGAGGCCTGGAATCGTCTGCGCAGCCAGCCCTGGCGTGTCATGTCCATCGGACATCGAAACTGGGCTCATGCGTGATCAGCTATGCAGGTTGGTATAAGAGGGGAAAACCCGGACAATGCATCCAATATATTTTGCCATTATTCGTGTCTCAGCCTTCAGACATGCGAACCAAAGAAAAACCCGCCAGCGGAAGCTAGGCGGCGTAGAGAGCTGGGAAATGGGGGTAAAGGCAGTGTTGTCCCGGCATCTATACCCTCCCCGATAATGACCCTGTAGTTATCGCAATTCCTTGTCTTTGTTGGCGTGGCGGGCGGCCATCACTGATAGCCGATTACATTGAGCGTTTCTCTGCGCATGGCAGAATTGGCGCTGCATCGCGGCCCGTCCATGGATTTTGGCGGGTATTACCGGCGCCATGTAAGGCAGCGTAAGTTTGCAATGATTTGGTGGCTAATGGCACCGACACATAGCGACAGATTAAGTGGACGTAAGGCGAATGCCAGCGTTCGAAATAAGGGCGAGTTAACGGATTGGTCCTATCGTTTTGCACGCATAAAGAATGCTCTTATGAGCCGTTTTTCATGTTTGATATTTTTAGAACATTTGCAAAAAACGAAACCGGCGCGACGGCAATCGAATACGCCTTGATCGCGGGGCTAATCGCTATAGTCATCATTACGGGGCTAACTGCGATTGGGACGAATTTGAACACGTCCATAGCCTCTATTGCGACAGACCTAAGATAGCCTCAGATGTCTGCGGTAACCTTGACCACATATTTTGTAAATCGATCACGTCATAGCCTGTCCCTTGCATTGAACGGTAAGGGCACAACATGATTGCTCACATGCGGATCGTTTTTCTTAGCGTTGGACTCCTCATAGGGCTATCTGCCTTGCAGAATGCTTCGGTCGCATGGTCGAGGGCCGCCCATGTTCGCGTCTCCGAATAGGCTTCACTGGTTGCGCCGAAGGAAACTGTCCAATCGGCCGAAATTAGTTCTTTAGCCGGTGCCGCTTACAGGTCTGTCTCTGGGGCTTACTGACTCAGTAATTCCCTGGAACCCGCCACACGCAAACATCATTTGTCTGTGTCACAATTTCGACTTTGCCGCGCCCTGCTCGCATCCGAAGCGTTTGCACGACCCGTCCACGGCTTAAGAGATTGCGACAATGGGTCTGCATCCCCACCCTCAAATGCACGTGGCGGGGCAGAATTGGAAAGCCCCGGATATTCCATCCGGGACCTTCTCATCGGGCTGATATTTTAATTAGCGGTGATCTCGGCCGTCGCGATGATCCCTGCCTTCACGGGGACGGGGGCCTGGCCGATTCATATTGACAGGGCGATTGTGCGAAATCCCCCAACCGCGGTCCCAATGGCCTCCGTGCCAGCCCCAGCCTTCACCGTGGTCCCACCCGAAATTTATGCGAGTCCAACCTGCCCAGGGATGCCAGCCTCCGCGATACCAAAAAAGGGGGCGGCCATTAAACCAGCGATAATAATGTGGGCCGCCGACGGACACGCCAGCTAACACGATCGGGCCATTATAGACGGCGTAGCCGCAATCGCCTTCGTAGTAACTGTTATAAGCGTCGCACGGTCCCGGCGGGTAATATCCTGGTCCATAATAATAAGCGGGGGCGCCTATACCGATATGAACGCCCGGGAGGCCAATGCCGACGTGCACTTGCGCGCTCGCGGGCTCCGAAGCCGGCACGGCCGCGCTTGCCATCGCGGCAGTGGCAGCGATCAATTTCATTAGCGATTTCATCTCCATTGCTCCTATCAATAGGTTCTTGATTTCGCTTTAAACCGCAATCTGGCTGAACTTGGCTTGACGCACAAATTCATGTTGCGTTCATCGTCGTAGATAGCCGGTCGCTGTTCTCATTTGCTGCTCGGCAGTTACGATCGCCGACTAATCTCCGTGATCGCGGCCGGTCCCTTAGCGACGCCCGCGTTTGATACCAATTGCGGCCTCGGCGTCAGCCTCGTCCACCGCAAAGATCGGGGGGCTGTCGGGAAAGACGCCATGTTCCGGGTGTATCCTCGAGAGCGCGGTAGCTTTGCGCTTAATCGTTTTCCTGGTTTTGGGTCTGGCCACCTTTTTGGCCAATTTTCCCCTAGACGTCTTCGTCGACTTTCTTGTCGGAGATTTCTTGCCCTTCTTTGTTTTTGATTTCCGGCCAGCCATACCCTTACCTCCAATCGTTTGCGTGCCCATAATATAGTAGCCAATAATTCCGTTCCAACCAGATGAGAGTGCCAGACCAGGTCTATTTTGGATCGCACCAAGTGGGAAACAGCATGGGCCCTGTTCTTTCCATGTTATTTTTCAATTGTTCCCTATTCTTGCGATGGGATTTCCCTGATATCGCTAAAACATCCCCTGTTAAATTTTGCTGGGAATTACTCCAGAGCTGGCCGAAATTGCGGGGCGATTTGAGCCTGTTGGAGGCGCAAACCAGGTCAAACGTAGAAAATCCCCTGTTATTTCCCTGATAAACAGGGAATTGGACGGGAGCCCGGTTCGCCCTGCACTGCGTCCACAGCCTTTTGGTCAGCCGCTCCCGCCTCAACAAAATTCTTGGCTTCCGCCAATATCGCGTCACGAAACGCATCCGGAAGCACGTCCAGCAAGCGACAACACTTTTTAGCCGCCTCACGCACGAGCGATTTTTAAAACTCCTCGGCCTGCTCTCCGAGAATGATGCGCCATCCGAGATTGGATTGGCGCGCAGAATGAAGAAGCTCAAGTGGTTTTTCTCTATCAGATAAGGGCGAATTCAAGATGGCAGTTTTGCGCGCCCCCTTTTTGCTATTGGCGCTTTTTTTTCAAATAGCGGGATCGAAGTTGGCTTGGGCCGCTAATGAAGGCCATACACCTTATAGACGTGTGCGTGGCCCGGTGGTCCGAACATGGTTGCGGTCCACTCCGCTCGTCGCATTCCAAAGCTATGTGATGCAGGGTCACTTGCATCATAGCTTCCGGTTTCGACAATCAGGCCCCCTACCCCATCAACGACAAAACGCGCCCCAATCAATTCCCGGGCGACAAGGTCAACGTCTCGATCAAAGAAGGATTTACCGATTCTTGCCATCTGAATTCTACGGCGCGGTTGGATTGCCAGGGCAGAGCTTCATCCGCTCGACCAGCCAGCGGCCCGCGGGTCCTGGCGGCGCCGATGTGGGATAGACGGCCGCCATTGGCAAGATCAATCCGCCCGGCGGGACGTCCTCAATTTGCAATTCCACCAACCTGCCGGCCGCCAAATCATCCTTCACGGCATGCATCGGCATGCCGCCCCAGCCAAGGCCGTTGAGCAGAAAGGCGTGCTTGGCGAAAAGGTCGCCCAGCCGCCAGGTGGAAGGCGACATCACGCCGAACTCCCGTCCCTTCGACAGGCTTGAGCGATCGGTGAGAACCAACTGCACATGCTTGGCGAGCTCGGATTTCGGGATGATGCCTTGATAACTGGCGAGTGGATGGTCGCTGGCGGCGACCATGACCATCGCCACCCCCATCAGCCGCTCGGCCGTGAGGCCGGAAGGCATCAGCGGCAGCGATCCGACAATGCCGAACCCGGCAATGCCATCGAGCACCGGCTGATAAGCGGCGCC
>Ga0182024_10024323_pt1 | contig 10773 bp, 11 predicted proteins | sample P32metaG_FD_120480 | JGI IMG/M metagenome (GOLD analysis project Ga0182024, IMG submission 120480) | Permafrost microbial communities from Stordalen Mire, Sweden - P3-2 metaG (Illumina Assembly) | ecosystem: Environmental > Terrestrial > Soil > Wetlands > Permafrost | place: Sweden: Stordalen...
CCGGCGTCCTCGGCCGCCGCCTCCAAGGCCGCACGCAGCGGGACCGGGCGTTTGTCAGGCGCCGGCTCGTCGCTGTTGCCGAAAGTGAGGACGTTGGAGGCGAGCGTGATCGCGCGGCCCAGGGCGCGCTCCAGGCGGGGCAGCGCCTGGGCGACTTTGGGATCGCCGGACTGGGCCATGCGCTCGGAGGCGACCTGGGCGCTGGTCAGCATGTTGCGCAGGTCGTGGTTGATCTTGGCCACCGCCTCGCCCAGCGCCGCGAGCCTGGCGCGGGAGTTCAGGGCGGCGCGCAGATCGCCCTGCATGCGCTCCAACTCCAACTCGGCGCGGCCGATTTCGTCATGCCGCCCCGATGGCGGAATAGCCGCCTGCGCATCTTCTGGGTCGACGCGGAATCGCTCCATCGACCGGGTGATGCGCTGCATGGGGCGCACCAGAAAGAGGTTCAAGGCGACATAAACCACGGCGCCGGCCATGACCGAGGTGAACACGGCGATGGCGACCAGCCGACCCAACTGCGAGAACAGGTCCTTCTTCAACGGTCCGTCAGGGGTTACGATTTCCACGAATTCGCCAGCCCGGAAGCGCGGCTTGGCCATGACCCTCACCATGCGGTCGCCCCCGCCGACCAGGGTCTCGAACGGCGCCAGCCAGGAGAGGGGGGTCTCGCGCCTCAGATCCACCAGGTAGGGCGTGCGCTTGAGCCGCGGCGCGCGCAGCAACAGCCGCCGTTCGTTATCCACCTGCAGCGCCACCGAGACCACGCCGGCGCTGGCCAGCAGCCTCTCGGAGACATGCTGGGTGACCACGCCGCCGGGCGCGGTCTCCTCCACTAGCGAGGCGACTTCCGCGGCGCGCACGCGGTCCAGCAGCCAGCGCTCTTCGAACGCCGCCAGATAGGGCGGTAGGATCAAGAGGTTGGCCAGCACCACGATCGCCACAGTGAGCAGGAGCAGCCGCGCCGAGAGGCCGCCGGGCCAGAAGAAGCGGCGCTCGCCTGGGATGAGGGGCTCGTGGGACGCGGCGTCCGCCATGCCGGTTTCGTTACTTCACGCCGCCCGCCGGGGCAATGAAACCGCCCGCGGTCATCGCGCGCCCACGGCCTCGGCAACGCGGGAAAAGCCGTCGGCGCGCAGTCGCGCAGCCAGGTCCCGGCGGATGCTAAGAATGAGGCCGGGTCCGGCGAAGACGAGGGCCGAATAGAACTGCACCGCGCTCGCTCCTGCGCGAACCTTGGCGTAGGCGTCCGCCCCGTCCCGCACGCCGCCCACCCCGATCAGGGTCAGACGACCGCCGGCGGCCTGGTGGAAGTCGCCCAGCAGCCGGGTGGACGGCCCCATTAGCGGCGCGCCGGAAAGGCCGCCCGCCTCGCCGCGATGGACGCCGCGCAGCCCCGCCGGCCGCGCCACAGTGGTGTTCGAGACGATCAGTCCGTCCAGTCCGTAACGCAGCGCCGCCTCAGCGATTTCGACGACGTCGGCCTCTCGCAGATCGGGCGACACTTTGAGAAAGACCGGGGCCGCGCCGCGCTCGGCCAGCACGGCGCGGGCCCCCATCACGGCGTCAAGGAGCTCGGTCAGCGCCGTTCCCGACTGCAGCGCCCGCAGACCCGGCGTGTTGGGCGAGGAGATGTTGAGCGTGAAATAGTCGCAAAGCCCCCAAAGGCGCGTCAGGCCGGCGACGTAGTCTGCGACGCGGGCGGCCGATTCCTTGTTCGCTCCGATATTGGCCCCCACGATCCCGGCGCATCTTCCGGCGGCTTGGCGGGCGGCCAGCCGGGCGGCGAAAGCTTCCAGCCCCAGGTTGTTGAAGCCCAGGCGATTGATCACCGCCCGTTCGGGGGTCAGGCGAAACAGCCGCGGGCGGGGAGCGCCGGCTTGCGGCAGGGGCGTCACCGTGCCGCATTCGACGAAGCCGAATCCCGCGGCGAGCATGGCGCGGGCTGTCTCGGCGTTCTTGTCGAAGCCGGCCGCCAGGCCGATGGGGTTGGTGAGCGGCATTCCGGCCAGCGTCGTGGCCAGGATCGGATCGCTCGCCCCGCGCGCCCTGGGGCCAAGACCGGCCCTTAAGGCGGCGATGGCCAAACCGTGGGCGTCCTCGGGATCCAGCAGCCGCAGGACGCCGGTGGCGAGACCGTGTAAGCCCCTCAAGGAACCAGATCACTCAGTTCGGGGACCCCATCGGCCGCCAGGGCGACCGCCCGCGCCTCGATGACCCGATCGCAGGCGAGCGCGCCGTAGAAGTGCGGGAAGAGGGCGCCGCCTCGTGACGGCTCCCACTTCAGCGCCGATCCCAGATCCTCCGCCCGCAGCGCCAGCATTATCAGGCCGGTTTGGCCGGCGAAATGGCGCCGCGCGGTTTCGGGGACCTGGCCGGCGGTGGAGAAACGGATGAAGCCGTCGGCGCGGTCGTCGACCGAGCCCTCGAACCGGCCGCTGGCGAGCGCTCGGGCCCACTCGCTCGCTTTGAGGATCTTGTAGATGCGGGTCACCGCGCGCCTCCGCCCATCCGCACCCTACTCGCCATCTCCGCCATGGTCGCGCGCATGGAACAGCCCTTCCAGCGCCGCGCGCCCCGCCGCGTCGATGCGAAAGGCCGCGGCGGTCGAGGTGGCGAACCTGGCCGACACCCGCTCGATGTCGCCCGCCGCGCCGTCTCCGGCGAGGAGCATGTTCACCGATAATTCCTGCAGACTAGGGTTGTGGCCTATCACGATCACCGTTTCGGCGCCCTGCGTTCCCACGTCCAATTCATCGGCAACCTCCTCGGGCGCGGCATTGTAGAGGCCGTCGCGCACCTGCGTTTCCACGTCCGGAAAGGCGTCCCGCGCACATTGCCACGTCTCGCGAGCCCGCAGCGCCGGAGAGATCAGCGCCAGATCCGGCGTCAGCCCTGTCCGCGCCAGCACCGCGGCCACCAGCGCCGCGTCATGGCGCCCGCGCGCGGTGAGCGCCCGGTCGATGTCCTCGCCGTCGGTCGCCCGAGACTCGGCCTTGGCGTGTCGAAGCAGAATCAGTCGGCGCATGGACCAAGGCCTCTCCCGGCTCCCTCATAGCGCTTCGCCGCCCGCGCCGGAACCACGACCAAGTTGACAGGCCCGGACTTTGACCATCCTACCGCGCCATGCGTGAAGGCGATCAGGGGCCCGTCGGGGCGCAACAGGCTGGGGACTCGATCATTTTTTCGAGCGACAAGCCCCTGCGTCTAGACTCCGGCGCGCGGATCGAGGGTCTCGAGATCGCTTATCAGACCTATGGCGCCCTGAACGCCGAGCGATCCAACGCCATCTTGGTTTGCCACGCTCTGACCGGCGACCAGCACGTCGCAGGACACCATCCCGCCACCGGCAAGCCTGGTTGGTGGCGAAGCCTCGTGGGCCCGGGTCTGCCGCTGGATCCGGAGCGTCACTTCATCCTCTGCGCCAACGTGATCGGCGGCTGCATGGGGAGCACCGGACCCTCCTCGCCAGGGCCCGCCGGGGCGCCCTGGGGCCTTGCCTTTCCCATGATCACCATCGCCGACATGGTGCGCGCCCAGGCCATGCTGGTGGAGGCTCTGGGGATCGAGCGGCTGTTCGCCGTGATTGGCGGATCCATGGGCGGCATGCAGGCGCTGCAATGGGCGGCGGACTATCCCGAGCGCATCTTCGCGGCCGTCTGCATCGCCGCCGCCGCGCGCCATTCGGCCCAGAACATCGCCCTCCACGAGGTCGGGCGCCAGGCGATCATGGCCGACCCGGACTGGCTCGACGGCGACTATGCGGCGCGCGGCGCGCGGCCGGAAAAGGGTCTGGCCGTGGCGCGGATGGCCGCGCACATCACCTACCTCTCGGAGGCCGCGCTGCAGCGCAAGTTCGGCCGCGAGCTGCAGCGCGACGGCCTGTCGTGGGGCTTCGACGCCGACTTCCAAGTGGAAAGCTACTTGCGTCACCAGGGGGCCAGTTTCGTCGACCGCTTCGACGCCAACTCCTATCTCTACATCACCCGGGCGATGGACTATTTCGACTTGGCCGGCGCTCACGGCGGCGTCCTCGCCGACGCCTTCCGCAAGGCCCGGGATGTGCGCTTCTGCGTGTTCTCCTTCACCTCCGACTGGCTCTATCCGACCACGGAGAGCCGGGCCGTCGTGCGCGCCTTGAACGCGGCGGGGGCCAGAGTGAGCTTCCTGGAGATCCACACCGACAAGGGTCACGACGCCTTCCTTCTGGACGAGCCGGTGCTGCGCGCCGCGTTGGGCGGCTTTCTGGAATCGGCCGGTGAGGCGCGCGGCCTGCCATGCCCGGCGTGACCGTTCGGGAAGACTTCCGCGAGATTGCGCGCCTGGTTCGCCCCGGCTCGCGCGTGCTCGACGTGGGTTGCGGCGAGGGGACGCTTCTCGAAATGCTGACGCGCGAAAAGCAAATCGACGGCCGCGGCCTCGAGATCAGTCCAGAGGGGGTATCGGCTTGTCTGGCGCGCGGCCTGGCGGTGGTGCAAGGCGACGCCGACCGCGATCTGGATGATTTTCTGGCCGCTTCGTTCGACTACGTCATCCTCTCCCAGACCCTTCAGGCGGTGCTGCGGCCGCGTCACGTGCTGGGTGAACTGTTGCGGGTCGGTGAGCGGGCCATCGTTTCGCTGCCCAATTTCGGGCACTGGCGCGTTCGCCTCGACCTCTTGATCCATGGGCGCATGCCGGTGACCGGCGCGCTTGCCGAGCCGTGGTGGGCGACCCCCAACATCCACCTGTGTACAGTGCGCGACTTCACGGGCCTCTGCGAGGAGATGGATCTGGCCATCGAGGCTTGCGCCGCTCTCGCCGCCGGCAAGCCGGCCCGCCCCATCAACCCCTCCCGCCGCTTCGAGACCTGGCGCGCCGAGGCGGCCCTGTTCCTGCTGAGCCGCCGGCGGGGGGAAGGCTTGGCCAGAGCCTGATCGCGGGGCGCCTTAAGTTATACGCGGCTTCAACTAGCCTCCGTAGCGGTTTCAAAGCTCCTGAAGGCCGAGGACCAGCAGGCCCGCCACCAAGACGATGAATACGATCTGTGTGCTGAGCCACAACCACACGGTTCGAGCCAGCGCTCCCACTACGCCCGAGCCGTAGGCGCCGCGGAGGAGCATGTACAAGTTAGCCGGGACCCATAGAGCGGCGCCGGCGATCAAGGCTCCGCGCACGGGGTTCGGCGCCAGCCACGCTAGACCGGAAATCAGAAAAACGAAGGCGAGAAATTGCATGGACACTTCCAGGTGGTCGTAGAAGCAGAACTGCCTGCGCCAAGCGTGAAGCAGAGCGAGTTGGGCGGCGAAAATCGGCAACAGCAGGATGGCCAGCCTGTGCGCCCAGGTGAACACCACAACCTCAAAGTACGCCGGGTTGGTCAGCGCGCGCTGGAGGCGATCGCGAATCCAGACCCGGAAGGTGGTCCTCGGACGCTGAACCGCGCTTTGCCGCGACTCCGCGGTGATCGCCTTGCGACCAGCGTTCTCGCCCGCGACCTGCTCGGGAGTCTTCTCGCCCGACAATAGGTCGGCCATCTGGTTGGGCGTGGTCGCGACAACTTTCGCCTTGGCGCCCTCGCGGATGGTGATCGTCGTCGAACGGCCATGGAACCCGCCGTCCACCGCCCCCTCCAAGGCCAACATGAACAGAAACAGGCTTATGAGGAATAGCCGGAAAGGCGGCACGTGCCGGGCGCGGCGGCCCTCCAGGTGGTCACGGGCGAGCCGTCCGGGACCAAAGAAGAGGAGAGGTAGCGTCCGGGCCAATCTTCCGTCGAGATGGGTCAGCCCCTCTACCCCCTCCCACAGAAGGCGCAGGATCGGACGGTGATGGTCCTCGGACGACTGCGCGCAGTCCGAGCAGTAGCGGCCATGCAAAGGCGCGCCGCAATTGAGGCAGGCGTTGTGAATTGCGGCCGGGGTCGGCGCCGGACCTACGCATCCGTCCGCCACCGCGCATCCGCCCTCTGCCTGGAAAGCCATGCTAGGGGACGGCGCCGCCCTGCTTGGCAACCAGATCGCCTTTGCGGGACCCGGGCGCGAGGATCCATCCCTTGTTCAAGATGAGGCGCCATCCGTCGCCCTTCAGGCTCGACGGATCGATCCCCGCCGCCGAGACTGTCGCGGCCGCCATGTCCTTGTCGAGCAGGGCGCCGCCGTCGTCGACTTCGAGCACGCCCCAGTCGGCGGTCAGGCGCAAGCTCGGATAGACGGTTCCAAACTCGCCCAATGGCTGCAAGGTCTGCGGGTTGAATTGGTAGTTGCTGTGATGAAGCGGCAACATCAGCACCGGGCCGTCCACGAGTCTGGCCTTCAGCGCCGCCAGGCGCGACTGCCTTTCCTGATCGCGCTTGACCTCGCGGGTCCGCAGGCGCCCGTCGTCGTAAGCGGCCTGGCGAGCCTTCACCTGAACGAACGCCGGGGCGGGAAGGCGCAGCGCCGAACTGAGCAATTGATCCAGCCGCTGGCCAGACCCGAGCTTGCCGCGCCATGCGGGATCGGCCTGGTCAAGCAGGAGGCCATAGGCCGGGCCGGTGGCGTAGGCGAAGGACCGAACGAAGGTCGGGGCCTGGACGAAGGCGGAGAGGTCGTAGACGGCATAGCCCCTCCGCTCCAGCGCGGTCGCGATCCCCAGTCTCACTCCGGTATATTCCGGAATCCCTTCGTTGATCTCGAGCGCGCCTTCCTCGGTCGCCGCCTGGGGGAAGAGGCGATATCGCTCACGCCGAAACAGGAGCGCGTCGGCGATGGCGGCGCGGCGGCCGGCGGTGGTCGGCGCGCCCAGCGCCTTGGCGAGGGCGCGCCATTCGAGCTGCAGCAGATAGCGGCCCTCCAAGGTGTCTAGGTGCTGGTTGCCAGCTTCGGGCCGGCTCAAATTCAGATACGGCTGGATGCGGTGAAATAGCTCATGCGCGATCAACACGTGCCGCTTGACCTCGCTGGCCGGCAGCGGCCACAGGATCTGCGTCCAACGGACGCCCGACCACTCGGTCGGAGTGTTCGCGACGTTCTCCGACTCCGGAAAGATGCCGGTGAAGATCGAGCCGGAGGCCTTCAGCACCCCGCCGCCATCGGCCTGGTTGGCCGCGATGGCGCGGTCGTTCGGATCGACCAGCAGCATTGGACCGCACAGCGAGCGTCCCCACAGGGCGCCGCCGTCGCGGTCGCATATGATCTTGGCCTCGTGGAAGACCGCGACGGCTCCGTCAGTGTCGGGAGCCCCCAGGGCTGGCGCCGCGGCTAGGCCGGCAAGCCCGAAAGCCGCGGCGAGGACCCGGCAAAGCGAAAAAGAGGCAGGGGACATGGGGGACCTGTACGATAGCTGTCGTATCGCTGATACGACGCTCGTCGTATTTGTCAATCGATCGGCCGTTTCAGGCTCCGGCTTTCCATTGAACTCTGCCCCGCGGCGTGATCGTCAGCGCCACGATCGGCTTGCGCATGGCGCCCATCAGGATCACCCGATTACCGTCCTGGAGGATGCGACTCTGGGCGAGCCGCCGCTTCTCGACCGAGGCTTCAATGACGCGTCCGTGCCTAAGCTTGAGAGCGAACGACCCCGAAGGATCGTGGGCCGTGACCGAAATCGTCGGCCCAAAGGCGCTGGCGATGTAGAGATCGCCCATCGCCGGGTCGGTCAGGCCCAGCCGCCCGGCCGCCAGCGCGATGAGGCAAAGTACTGACATCGCCAGGGCTACCGCGCGCGCGCGGCCGCGCGGCGAGCCGGGACGGTCCATGCCGACTAGGCGATGGACGCGCGTAGCGAGATTTCCACCGTTCGAGATCGCCATGGCCGGGCCGGGATGCGCTTGGTTTTCCGCCAGGCGAACCAGCGCTCGAGCCAGGCCGCTCGCCGACGCGCCGTTGCGCACCGCCAGGGCGTCGCAACAAACCTCCCGCTCCCGCGAGAGGTGGCCATAGAGCGCCCACGCCGCTGGATGGAACCACAGAAGGGCAAGCACGAGCCGCTGGAGCAGGTTCCAGCCGAAGTCGCCTCGCCGCACATGGGCCAGTTCGTGCAGTAGCACGGCGTCCTGTTCCGCTGTCGGCAGGCGGAGGGCCAGGTCGCGCGGCGCCAGCAGCACGGGCCGCCACAGACCGATGATTTGGGGCCCGGTGATATCAGCTATCTGGACGTCGGGGGTGGTTACGCCGATCCGGCCGGCGAACCGGCCCACAGTCTCGACCAACGCCGTGGGAGCGGGCTCGCGACGCAGCCGCGCAAGCCGCCGCGCGTCCAAGGCGAGCCTCAGCGCCATCAGGGCGGCGCCCGCGAGCCAAAGGACCGCCAGGGGCAAGGACAACCGAAGAGCCCCTCGATAGCCGACCAACAGCGGTGGGAGTTCCGCCGCGGGCGAGCCGCTCAAGGCCGCGTCGCCCATGCTGACGACCGTCCAATGCAGGATCGCGACCGTCAAGGCCGGCAGGACCGCCAGGGCTGCGAAATGGGCGCAGGCCAAGCGATGCCGCAGGGAGGCGGTCGCATTCGCCGTCGCCCGACTCCAGGCGAGCCACGACGACAGGACGAGCCCGCCCTGGAACAAGGCGGCCGCCAGTCCCCAGACCTCGAGCCTGGCGAGGTAAGCCAAAGTGAAGGCGCTCACGACTCGCCCTCGAGCTTCTCGATCATCGTCTTGAACTGTGCGAGTTCGTCCGGGGCCACCGGCCGGGCGTCGAGCGCCTGCATGGCCAGCGCCAGGGACGATCCGGCGAAGGCGCTATCCATCCAACCGCTCACCAGTTGGTTCAGAGTCGGGCGTTCGGAGACCGCCGCGGCGTAGACGTGCTGGCGGGCGTCCTGCGTCCGCGTCACCAACTGCTTGGCCAGCATGTTCTGCATGATCTTGAGGGCGCTGGTGTAGCCGGTCTCCGTGCCGGCATAGACCGCCTGATGAACATCGCGCACCGTGGACGGGCCTTTGCGCCAAAGGACGCGCAGGATCGCCAGTTCCGCTGTCGTGGGAGCCATCGCTTTCATCGCGTCATAGTGTGGAGGTCGCGCCGATCCGGCAAGGGGCGGCGAGGGCGTTCAGACCCCGGTCGTCGGCACATCGCTCTATCCCGTGATCGCCGCGGCGTCCCGCTCGCCGGTGCGGATGCGCAAGGCGGCTTCGAGGTCCAGCACAAAGACCTTGCCGTCGCCGATCTTGCCGGTGTTGGCGGCGCGCGAGATCGCCTCGACCACCTTGTCCAGAATGTCCTCCGAAACGGCGACTTCGAGCTTGACCTTGGGCAGAAGCTTCACCTCGTACTCGGCACCGCGATAGATTTCGGTCTTGCCCTTCTGCCGGCCGTAGCCGCGCACTTCGGTCACCGTCAAGCCCGACGCCCCCGCCGCGGCGATGGCCTCCAGGGCGTTGTCTAGGCGGCTCGGCTTGATCACCGCGACAATCATTTTCATCCAAGTGAGCCTTGCTTGCCGGACTGGGCCGAAGGTTGGAGGGTAAAATCATCGAATGCAATCTCGCCGCCGATCGGAGCCGGCTGAAAGACGGGCCGCGCCTGGGTCCGGGCGCGCAGGCCCGCGGGGCGAACGGCGAAGGTCTGCTTGACCGCTTCCATCAGGATGACCCCGGCGAAGGGCGGCCAAAGCCGCGCGCCCGCCGCCTCGAAGCCTTCCGCCCATCGCCAAGCCCACGGGAGCGGCGGCGCGTAGAGCGCCCGTGTCCACCCCACCGGCTCAAGGTCCGCCTCGCGCACCAAGCCCTCGAGCTGGCGGCGACTGAAGGGGCGACCGTAGCCGAAGGGACTGGTCTCGGCGTCGGCCCACAAGCCGTGCCGGGCGGTCGCCGCCACGATCACCCGGCCCGACGGCGCAAGCACCCGCCAGACCTCGCGCAGGACGGCCAGAGGGCTATCGCTCTCCTCGAGAGCGTGAACGGCCAGCACTCGGTCAAAAAGGGCGTTGGGTAGCGGCAGGGCCGCCTCCTCGGCCAGGCAGGCGAGGTTGCGCGTCCCCGTCGGCCACGCCTCGACCCCTTGGGCGGCCGGCATGACGGCCACCGTCCGGCGCGGCCGTACGCTGGCCGGATCGAGAAACGGGGTGGCGTAGCCCAGGGCCAGGACGTCGAGGCCGTCGGCGCCGGCCCACGCCTCGCGGACCTTGCGCGCTATCATTTGCCGCGTGACCCCACCCAGGGGCGAAGTGTAGAAAGCTCGCAGGTCGAGGACGCTCTGGCGCATGAACGCTCCGGTTGAGGGTCCCTTCCATTTAGGATGGATCGCGCGATCTGTCCCGCCCGCTGGAGGCGCGTCGATGAGCCTTGCCGTTCGCCAATTCCCCTGCCTTTCCGACAACTACGGTTTCCTCATCCGCGACGAGGCCAGCGGCCGGACCGCCTGCATCGATACACCCGACGCCGGCGCCATTCTCGTCGAGCTGGGCTCGGCCGGCTGGGAGCTCGATTTCATCTTCAACACCCACTGGCATCCCGACCACGCCGGCGGCAATGCAGCGGTGAAGGCCGCCACCGGGGCCATCGTCGTTGGTCCGGCGGAGGTCACGCGGATCGCCACCCTCGACCGGACCGTGGCGGGCGGCGACATCGTCGATCTGGGCGAGACCCGGTTCGAGGTGATCGAGACGGGCGGACACACGCTTGGCCACATCGCCTATTTCGACCGGGCCGACGAGATCGCCTTCGTGGGCGACACCCTGTTCGCGCTTGGCTGCGGCCGCCTGTTCGAGGGAACGCCTCGGCAGATGTGGACCAGCCTGACCCGTCTGGCCGCCCTCCCCGACGACACCCGTGTCTATTGCGCCCACGAATACACCGCCGCCAACGCCCGCTTCGCC
>Ga0182024_10024324_pt1 | contig 10773 bp, 10 predicted proteins | sample P32metaG_FD_120480 | JGI IMG/M metagenome (GOLD analysis project Ga0182024, IMG submission 120480) | Permafrost microbial communities from Stordalen Mire, Sweden - P3-2 metaG (Illumina Assembly) | ecosystem: Environmental > Terrestrial > Soil > Wetlands > Permafrost | place: Sweden: Stordalen...
GGTTTTTTTCGCGGTACGGATTACGGTACGTAAATGTGTTGGCTTGTACGGACTAGCAAGGACTTAGGTGGCCGCCCGCCTCTTGCAAGTCGTTGTATTTCCTTATCGTGGTTGTTCTTTCACCGCGGTAACACGGGTTCAAATCCCGTCGGGGACGCGAACAAAATAAAACACTTGGAAGATTCGCAGAAAACCTCTCAAGTCCGTGGGGGACGATGGGGGGACGAATGTCTCTAGCGTAAACTTAAGTCGTGAGTACGCAGAAGGGCAGACGCGATCACTACCTTCCCCAAGGATACCTCCGGGGATTCATTGATCGTGCTCGTGAGAACGAAGAAAAACTTCTCTGGAAACTTAACATCCCCTCCAAACAGTGGGCCGAGAAGAGCACCAAAGCCCTCGGCTTCGTCCACGGCTTCTATGACTACGCGGGATCAAAGCCGGAGATCGACTCCTTGCCTTCGGCAGATGGCACCTTCTCGGAACTCGAAAACGAGTTCCCCGCTGTTCGGGAAAAGCTCCTCTCCTTGAGAAAGAGGGGTTTTCGCAATTGGACGAAGCATCTGGACTTCTTGTTGCGATACATGGACATGATCCGCGCTCGCTCGCCCATCTATTTTGCCCATCGGGAAGCCGCATGGAAGGCAACTCCAACCTGGATCATTGACAATGTGGATGGCAACAAGATCACACTCAAGTCAATGGAAGGGAGTCCTCCGCCTGATAACTTCATCAAGAATCGGACGATCTCCCAGATGCGTGAAGAAATTCAGAAAAACGGTGCTTGGTTGCGGGACTTCAATTGGGCTCTCCGATATACCGAATCTGTGGCTGAGCCCTTCGTTGCGAGTGAAGCTCCGTTTGTAGCTGATGAGATACCGAAAGGTGTGTCGGATGATGAGGCGCTTAAGCACCCGGATACTCTGCTTTATTTCCCCGTGTGCTGGCAGGTGTGTTTATTCGGGAGCATCCGCCGCTTTGATCGTGGAACAGACAAGCTCGAATCGCGTGACATGGAGGTTGCTCGCCGGAAGTACAGGGTGTTCGCAAAAGAGTTTCTGATCTCTCCTACTAAGCTGGATGACATTACGAACTTTTGCGGAACCCAACCTCCTGAAAGCAGCGCCGCAGCATCGGGGTAACCAATCTCCTCCCGCCGATTCTGGCAAGACACCCTTGAAGGCCACGTGTCCGGCTTCCCGGCCACGTTCTGCATGTATCCAGGGGAGAGGTGGGGAAAGCGTGGCGCGCGGGTCAACACGATTAGTCCCGGCATCATCATCACTCCCCTCGCGAACGATGAACTAAAGGGGCCGCGCGGTCCTGGTTATCGGCGCATGCGCGAAGTATCAGCAGCTGGACGAGCCGGCACTCCGGACGAGGGGACGAGGTGGGAACTTGGAGCACTCCTTATGGGCGCGTTTATCACCGGCAGCGACTTCCTCATGGATGGCGGTGTAACGGCGGCCTATTGGTTCGGTGACCTCGCCCCGAAGTGATTGAAGGGCGCGTCGGAGCGAGAGGCTGATTTCCGCACGAAGATCTTAATCGTACGACCTTCAACGTTGTATTCCGGATCGGTCAGTCCGGGTCTGATGCGGTTAGGAAAAAAGCGCTGTCGCATACCTTGACTAACCATTCTTAGTTTGGCGGAAGTGATGGGATTGTGCTTGAAAATGACTCAATAAACTGGAGTGACTTTGTACACCCGTAGCGGTTCAGGGGGTACGTCCGCGAGATTGAAAGGTTCAAATCGAGGAATGACTGTACAAGTTATGAAGCCGTGAATGTCGCTGAGTCTTTGGACGGGAATCCTCCAGTCGGAGTTCCATTCGCCAAGCTCTATCGCGTCGGGCAATGTTGGCTTGAGATCGAGATGGCTTTCATACTTTTCGGGAACGCTCACCTCAATTGCATCTTCGTAGTCGAAATTATGAACCTTGATTCCTGGAACGTCGGGCACGAAGAGATTAATCCCTCTGGAGTGGATAGGGATCAGTTTGTGCTTGTCGATATTACAAAGTTTGTTCAGTTGCCAAAGGGGATGACCTTGCGCCGGACCAGATGCTTTGTGCGGCTGAAGAGCGTTAATCTGTTTCCTAACGTCGTGGGGGAATCGCCTCAAAGCTTTGGCGTAGTTGCGCCTTCGGTCCCGACTGCTTCGATCCCGCTTCCTAAGGTCTTCGGGAATTGGGAAGTAGATGTCTTTCGGGGAATCTCGCCTAGCATCGGGCATGGCCATTTGCCAAGCCATCTGATCGAGACCAGAGCGGAGACAGTACAGGAACTCTCCAAGTTCCATTCCCAGCACAGAGTCGAAGGCTTTCAGTTGGAACCGCTTGATGTGTCGTCTGTTCTCCGCGTCATACTTGGTGACGACGGTGTGCGGTTCTTTCATGTAGGCGGACACGTGCCCATTGAAAGCGTCAAGGTGAAGCTTTGCCCGTTCGGTTTTTGTTACGAGATACCAAGCGGCACGCGGAATCATTTCCCATCCTCTTTGTAGGGATTGTACGTAGCATGGTTTGGTTAGCCACGCTATTTCTTGCCATAGCTACAGCTTCCATTTTCATGTGACCACCAAGGCGGGAAATTCCTCGCCCTGCTAACGGCCGCCGAATGGTCGGCTACTCGAAGCGGCGTCAGTTTCGACCGGCCTCTGCCGTGCGAAGGCCGTGTGTGATTATGAGCGGTCGCATCGATTCTGCAAGAAGGCTCGACCGATCAATCAGTTGCCGGCGGTTTGATTTCGATGCAAGCAGTGTTCATGGTCCAACGATGGTCCATTTATGGTCCAGGTTTGAGCTAAAACGGGTCGACCTCTGCCCTTAGGGCAGAGGTCATTTTCGTTTCACGCCTTCACGTCCAACCTGCCCGAGAAGCCTTATGAGAGACTGAAAGTTGGGTGTGAGAGTCGCGTCGTTCTCGCCATTTTTTTACTTCCAGCGCCATTAGCCCCGGACAGGCGCCTATGATAGCAAGGCTGATTTCTGAGTCAACCTGATCCGTCCCCTCGGCAAGCAGCGAAGTCTCTAACTTCCATCTTGTTCCTAGGGCGAGCCCGCTGGCTGCGCAGGTGGCGTGGCCGCCGTTGGCGAAACCGGGATAAGTACCTTCTTGACCGATTCAGGAATCTCATTGGCGTGCGCGAGCAGTTGGCTAACCTGCCATAGTTGAGTGTCGGATAGCTTGGTCTTGAAGGAAGGCATCCCCGAGAGACGGATTCCGTTTGCCGCCTTCCAGTAGGTCTCTGACGCCGGATCGTCGGTCACACCCTTACCACGGAACAATTGTGGCGGTTTCGGAAACATCGTTGTCGCATAGTCAATGGGTGGCTGCCCTGGGAGTCCGTGACACAAGGCACAGTGCTGTTTGTATACGCCCGCACCAGCAAGAAAATTAGGTTCGTCCGCGGGCACAGAAGATGGAGGAATGTGTTGCTTCTCAATGTGCGCGTCCAGAGCCATATTCGCAAACTTCTTTTCAAACGGCATAGGTGGATCGGCCGTTGCGACTGGCGCCATGCCAGCAGAAAAGTAAATAAAAACACAACCCACCGAAATCGCAATTGCCAGAATGAAACCGATCACGATGCCTTTTATCACTTGTGCGCTCCTATTCTTTATCAGAAATTAAAACGATACCCCAGAATCATCTTGGCAATCAGGTGGTCAGTCGCGCCCGTGAGGCCCACGCCGAGTCCGAAATTGATCTCCCACTGCGGTGCGATATTCAAATCAATCGCGGGGAAAATCTGGTGCTGTTGCTGCGACACCGCATCGAATCCCGTCACCGGGCCCACTGAACCGTAATATTCCAGACCTCCGGCGACCTTCGGCGTGAAATCGTAGCTGAACTTGAAGTTTGGCGAAAAGACAACGCCCTGGTTCACGCTCTCGCCGTGAAAGGACCGATCCAGCGTAGGGTTCAAGGACCAATACCATCGCCCAACTTTTTGGTCCACGATGGGGCGGATCTCCCACGTCCAGCTGTCCACGGAATATTGCCGCCTCTGGTAGCCAATTTCGTTTGAGATGCTCACACCTACAGGCCAGTGCCATTTCTTAGGGACGGCAACGCGCGGGCGGATGTGATCGCCCACCCACTGCCAGCTCTGGCCCTCGGTTATGGAAGTGAAGATGTAAAAGCCGCACTCGAACCAGTCGTTGAAGCCGTGGGTGATTTCGACGGTCTCGTGCTCGGCGTGATTAGTGGGGTAAACACCGTCGACGATTGTCTTCGATCCATCGATCGTGAAGTTGCTATGCAGTTCCACCATAGTGTGTCGGGGATCGACCAGGTCAGACGCGTACACCTGGATTTCGTAATTGTCTTGAGCGCGGCTGAGTGATGCAGCAAAGATGAGGATTAGAAATACGATCGCGAGTTGTCGGTAAGGCACCGTGCGATCGGATTCACGAGATCCCATGAGGAAGGTTATCAGCTACAGGATGAATTCATCGTGGCGAACACATGACAAGTTGTTCATGTTGCCTCGGGAGGCGCTCCAACGTGCATCAACCTTAGTAGCATGCGGAGGTTGCCGTCATCTTCGTTTGTTCCTATGCTCTGCCGCGTACTGGTTTCCGCAAACTTGCTGGTGGGAGGAGTTCTGGCGATTGGACAGGAACCGTCAAGTTTGCCAGATGCGCCAAGTGCAAGCCAGCCTCAGCCGAGTCCATCCAGCGTTGCGCAGACCGTACCGCAGCATGAACCGAGCAAGAATCACATCTTCTGGATAATCCCCAACTATCGCTCGGACGAAAACGCTGCGGAAATCAAACCGTTGACGCCTGCAGAGAAGATGAAAGTTGCATTGGACGACTCTTTCGATCCCTCAGCGTTTCTGGTGGCTGGTATTTTCGCCGGGCTATCCATGGCTCAGAAGCAGTACAGCTCATTCGGAACAGGAGCGCAGGGATTTGGCAAATACTACGGAGGAGCATTCGCAGATCAAGCAATTGGGAACATTATGAGTGAAGGGCTATTTCCAGTCGCTCTGCACCAGGATCCTCGCTATTTTGTGAAAGGTGCGGGGGGATTTTGGAAGCGAACTGGATATGCGATGAGCCGGGAAGTTATCACTCGCGGCGATGATGGCCGCAACCACTTCAACACATCCGAGCTGGCCGGAAATGCTGTGGCCGCAGGCATTTCCAACCTCTACTATCCGGCCGTGAATCGATCATTTGGAAATACCGCGAACAAGTGGGGACAACAAATAGCCCTGGATACCTTCTTTAATGTGGCAAAAGAGTTCTGGCCCGACGTGCGCAACAAAATCTTTAGGCATTGAGCGCGCGTGACGCTGACACCTGGTTAAGGCTGAGGGGCAATGGAGAGCCGAGAGGACAGAGGGGACCATGCCACGAAGACCTCCGATCTCTACTGAGACATCGCGAGCATACGCAACCCACATCGAGTTTTGCAGAGTGTTTGCAGAAAACATGGATAAATTGCATTTGCTTTCATTCTTGCTCACAGCCGATCTGGCGAAGGCTGAGGAATGTTTTGTTTCCGGCCTGGAAGACTGCGTCGAAGGAACTTACGTGTTTCGAGACTGGGCGCAATCCTGGGCCCGGCGGACGATTATCCAGAATGCAATTCACATGTTGACACCCCGCAAGAACCACTCGACCGTCGCAGACGCACCGAGTGATACAGTCACTTGCAGTTTCGGACGGACGCAGGATACCGATTACGCAATCGCCCGCATTCTCCGGCTTGAGGATTTCGAACGTTTCGTCTTCGTGATGTCCGTCCTTGAAAAATATTCGGATCAGGATTGTTCCGTTCTGCTTGGCTGCTCGCGCCAGGATGTCGGGGAGACAAGAATGCGAGCGTTGCTTCATCTCGCGAAGCTAGACACGTTACGCAGTGTGGCTCCGTCCGAGTGCGGCTCCAGCGATCCTGAAGAGGCACAGACGCCAGAGGTGCAGTTGGAGCCGCAGTTTTGAAGACTGTGAACCGAGGCATCTTTCGAAAGATACCAAGAGCCATTCTGAAGCAGGCTCTACGAAAAACAAGACTAACAGATCGGCATCGCTCGTGACGGTCCCGCGCGGTGAATCCTAGACGATTCAAGTAAGGAACTGTCATGAAAATTCTGCTCTACAACCCCGACAACGGGGTGACTCGCAACTTCATGCCGCATCTCTGGATGTTTTTGCTCAAGTCCCTAACTCCTCCCGGCCATGAAGTGCTGCTGATCGACGGCAACGCTCAGCCGATGGACGAGCTTCAGATTGCACAGTACGTGCGAGACGAAAACATCGGACTGGTCGGCATTGGCGCCATGACCCGGATGATCGCCAAAGCGTATCGCATAGCCGATGCCATTCGCGCCAGCGGAGTTCCCGTCGTCATGGGTGGTCCTCACGTCACCGAACTGGCCGACGAGGCCCTTGGTCGCGATGGCGGACCACGTCACGCCGATGCTGTGGCCCTCGGCGAAGCTGATGAAACCTGGCCGCAGATTGTGAACGACGCTGCCCGCGGCGAACTCAAAGCCATCTACGCACCTGTGGATGCAGGTGGGAAAGACAAAAAACCATCGCTAAAGGAGTACCCAGTCATTCCTTGGCAATCGATCGATCTTGCTCAATTCAACCTCGTGCCGAGGGTCGTCGCGCCGTTACTCAACCGTGTCGGCACGGGCTGGGGTTCTTTCCGCATTATTCCAGTTGAGTCGGGACGTGGCTGTCCCTACGGCTGCGAATTCTGCACCGTGACCGGATTCTTTGGTGACTCTATCCGCTTCCGTACCAATGAGAGCGTAGTAAATGAGTTGCTACTGTTGAAGGCACGCGCCCGCAGCGAGAGAGGCCAGATTGCCGTCTTCTTCATCGACGACAATTTCGCTATCAATGTAAAGCGCACGAAGTCATTGCTCCGCGACATCATCGCTGCTAATGCACAGGTGCACTGGGTCGCTCAGATCAGCGCTAATTTGTTGCGCGACGAAGAACTCGTCGACCTAATTGCCGCTTCCGGCGGCAAATGGATCTTCATCGGCATGGAATCCATTGACCCGACCAATCTCAAAGACGTGAACAAGGGATTCAATAAGCCGGGTGAATATGCGGCTGTGCTCGAACGGCTTGCCCGACGCAACGTCTATGCGATCACATCATTTATCTTCGGTATGGACAACGACACTACCGGCGTGGCCGAGCGCACACTGACGCAAGTCCGAACTTGGCCTCCGGGTCTGCCCATTTTCGGCCTGCTGACCCCCTTGCCCGCAACCCCGCTCTATAAGCGCCTGGAAACCTCGGGTCGGCTCACACGCCCCAAGCACTGGCAGGAGTTCATCCCTTTTGCGATGGCTCACACGCCGCTCAAGATGACCGTTGAAGAAGCTCACGCCGAAGTGAAATATGGTTGGGAGCAAGCGTACAGCCCGGAAGCACTGGCTCAAGCGGTCGATGCGCTCACTGACCAGCCTCTTGGTTTTCGCATCAACGTGTTCCTCGCGAGACTATGCTTCCGCGGAATATATTTCCCCATGATGGGGAAAATGGCATGGCTAAAGGTTGTCGCTCAAAACCGCCACACCATTCTTAAGCTAGTAAGAGAAGCCTTCTTCGGCCGCCGAGCGCGACCAACGAATCCGGATGCGCAAGATGCGTACGAAGCTGTCGCGGTACCAGATGTCGCCGGCGAATTGAACGCATAACTCCGTGGGCCAAGGGCTGCCATTGCCCGCGAGCTGCGTCCAGCATGATCGACAGTTGGCACCGCTCAGGAGATTGTCCCGAACAGCGCACCGACTACTGCCGTCAGCGCCATTGCGAGAGCACCCCAGAAGGTTACCCGTATTGCTCCCACTGTCACGCCTGCGCCGCCCGCGCGTGCAGCCACTCCGCCTAGAAGTGCGAGAAATACGAGTGAAGTTCCAGAGACAAGGGGAATCAGTCCAGCCGTTGGTGTTATGGCGCTGACCAGGAGAGGCAGGGCTGCGCCAATAGCGAAACTGCCAGCCGATGCCATAGCGGCCTGAATCGGACGCGCCCGAAGAGTCTCGGAGATACCGAGTTCGTCGCGGGCATGCGCGCCGAGCGCGTCATGCGCCATCAACTGATCGGCAACTTTCTTCGCGAGCGGAGGGTCGAGTCCGCGCGCGACGTAGATTGCCATCAGTTCCATGTGCTCGCCCTTGTCGTCCGCTTTGAGTTCCGCGCGTTCAAGCGCAAGGTCGGCTTGTTCGGTATCTGCCTGTGAATGGACCGACACATACTCCCCAGCAGCCATCGACATGGACCCCGCCACCAGACCCGCGACGCCCGCGATTAGTACGTTGCGGTGAGTCGCATGCGCGGCTGCGACACCAAGCAACAGACTCGATGTTGACAGAATGCCATCGTTCGCGCCCAGTACAGCTGCGCGTAGCCAGCCGATGCGGCTGGTGCGGTGTCGTTCAGTGTTGACTGCATTCACCCTTGAGGACTCCTTAATCTGAGAACCGTCAAAAACCGTGCCCGCACGTTCAACCTAGACAGACAGTGCTTGGTTTCAGGTTGTCGGCTTAACAAGGAAGAGTCGCCGTTGGTAAACACACTCAGAAGAGAGACCGTGTAAACAAACTTTCCTGGTTTTGCTATGCCGCTTGGAGGATGTGGACGGGTAGCGACAAAATTATTACAGCGCCGCCTCCAGGACGGTCCGAGACCTTAGCCACGCCCCCATGCGCTTGGGCAACTGCATCCACAAAGGCAAGTCCGAGACCATGACCGGGAGAATTCTTTCCCTTCACGAATCGTTTGAAAACCTGACTGCCAATTTCGGGCGAGAATCCCGGACCATTATCTTCAATCACTAGTTCTGCCGACCCTTGCTGCGAACGGAGTCGGATGTTCACTCGGCATCCCGCAGGCAAATGAGTCAATTCGTTTTCAAGCAAATTACTGACCACACGATTCAGCAGGGTTACGTCCGCATCCACGACCACGTGCTCTTCGAGGTCAGTCGTCACTTCGTGATGATGCTCGGCCATCGCCGGCTGATAAATGTCGACCAGTTGTCGCACGACATCCGAGAAGTCAACTGGGCCGCGATCGATGTGAAGCGCACCCGCCTCCGCTTCGGCAAGGTCCAGCGTGGTGTTGAGCAACTGCAGGAGTCTATCCAGGTCTTCGATCGCCTCGCCAACCGAGTCACGCCACTTGTCATTTCCTTCATTACATAATGCCGATTCCAGCGTTCCACGAATCAAAGTCACAGGACTCTTGAGGTCGTGTGCGATACCGCCAGTAACGGTGCGAAGTTGATTCACCGAAGTCTGGAGCCGATCCAGCATGTTATTAAAAGTCTTAGCCAATCGCGAAATCTCATCTGAATTTACAGGCTCAGGCAATCGTTCCTTTAAGTCTTCGGTTCCAATTCGCGCGACAGCTTCAGTAATTTGCTCCACACGGTGCAGGGTACGGCGTGCGCTCCAGTAAGAGATTACGAAGCCGAGCAGAAACATCCCGCACCAAAGTGTGAGAAAACGCCGAGCTAATGAGTGCAGCACATGTTGGGCCCCATGATCTGAGAGTCCGAGATAAACCGTTCTTCCGTTTTGCGCCTTCTCAACCACACGAAACGTTTGTCGATATCCTTCCACCGTTATGGACTTCGGCGGCCCCGGAACCAAATTCGTCCGCTGAATCGCCGTTACAAAAGCATCCTTTGAGCTTGGGCCTACCCACAATGGGCCTTCACTCTTATTGGGACTAGTAGCCAAGAAAAAGACGGAGTTCAGCCTTTCGCCGCGGGCATTGCGCTCATCCGGTACTTCCTGAGTAGCAAGCTCGGCAACCTCTCGAACGACCCTTTTGTATAGGCGATCACTCGGGGTATCGGCCGAGACCTGCGCAAGAACCTCAGCCTCTCCGGTCAGCCAAGTGTCACTGCGCTCCCGAATGCCCTGAGCGACAAGGAAATAAACTATGGAGAAAGCCACAGCAGTTCCGAGCGCGAACGCCAGAGTTGTCCAAATCGAAATCCGCCAAGCGGCGGTAGAGCGCAAATTCCTAGGCATGTTTGAGAACGTAGCCAACGCCACGAATTGTGTGAATCAGGGGTCGCGGAGTGTCATGATCCACTTTGCTGCGCAGGCGATAAATGTGAACATCGACGACATTGGTTGCGGGATCAATCCTCATCTTCCAGACATGGTCCAGAATCATGGTCCGGGTCACCACTCGACCTTCGTTGCGGCAAAGATATTCCAGCAGAGAAAACTCCTGTGGGGTCAATTGAAGCATGTGTTCGCCCCGTCGGGCTTCGCGACGAACCAGATCAAGCTGCAAGTCGGCAGCTTGCAGGCACATGGATTCATTCTGTGGAATCGCCGACCTACGTAGGAGATTTCTGAGTCTTGCCAGCAATTCCGGCAGTGCAAATGGCTTTGTGAGGTAGTCGTCTCCGCCCTGCTCTAGTCCCCGGACCCGCTCGTCGACAGAACGGCGGGCAGACAGGATTAAAACCGGCGCTGCATTCCCGTGGGCTCGGCAACGCGCAATCAAGTCCAATCCATCAAGGTCTGGAAGTCCAAGATCGATAATGAAGGCATCGTGAATGCCCTCCAAGGCCATCGTTTCGCCCGCTCGTGCTGTACTGGCCGTATCCACCTGATATCCGGCCTCGACTAGCGCTCGCTTGAGGAACTGCTGGATCGGTATGTCGTCTTCTACCACCAACAATCGCATCGGAGATTCCCGCCCGTCCAAGACTTTACACCTCCAGATGGGATGCAGGAAACAGGATCCTGGAAACTTACCTAAGCCA
>Ga0182024_10024325_pt1 | contig 10772 bp, 7 predicted proteins | sample P32metaG_FD_120480 | JGI IMG/M metagenome (GOLD analysis project Ga0182024, IMG submission 120480) | Permafrost microbial communities from Stordalen Mire, Sweden - P3-2 metaG (Illumina Assembly) | ecosystem: Environmental > Terrestrial > Soil > Wetlands > Permafrost | place: Sweden: Stordalen...
CATCAGACAACGCTGTCGTCGTCGACGATCACCGCACCGTCGCTCACACCGATCACCGTGACCTACGCCGGCGGTCTGGGCGTCTCGGCTACAATCACGGCGAGCGCATCGGGCGCGACGCCGGCCTCGGTCGTTTTTGCTCCGGCCGTCGGCACGTTCTACTACGTCGCCAACAGCAATGCGAACACCTTAACGGCCTATCCGCTCAACGCAAACGGCAATGCGGCGCCCGCACGAACGGTGAGCGGCGGTCTGACCACGCTGAACCTTATGACCTCGATCACGAGCGATACCTCCGGCGATCTCTATGTCGCCAACGCGGCGACGTCCGTCGCCGTGTTCGCTCCGCGCCCCAACGGCAACGTCGCACCCATCCGGACGCTTGCCGGACCGAACACGGGCATCCTGGGAGCCGCCGATTTGGCGCTTGACCCGCAGGGCGATTTGTACGTGGCAAATTGCGGCAGCTGTATGGGGTTTGGCGGCGCGGAAGCCGTGCTCGTGTTCGCGCCAGGCGCGTCGGGGAACGTCGCGCCGATTCGCGAGATCACGGGTCCCCAGACTGGCCTGTTTGGAACGACGGCAGTGGGCGTCGACGGGGCCGGCAACATCTTCGTGGCGAGCGCATTCGGCAACAGCCCGTCGATCTTGGTGTTTCCGGCGACGGCCACCGGCAACGTTGCGTCGAGCGGCTCCATCAGCGGAGGGAACACGGGCCTGAACAATCCACTCTGTCTTATTCTCGACATCGCGAACGAACTCTATGTGTGCAATCAGAACAACACGATCACGGTGTATGCGGCCGGAGCTCGCGGGAACGTCGCACCCGTTCGCACGATTGGCGGAGCGAACACCGGACTTTCCCTTCCAGATCAGATCGGTATCGACGCCGCAGGCAATATCTACGTTGCAAACGTTGTGAACAATTCCGTCACGGTATATCCACCCAACGCCAACGGAAATCAAACGCCGCTGTTCACGCTCGTCGGCCCGAATACGGGCCTTAACGGGGCCGGCAGCATTACGCTCGCGCCATGAACCTCATGAATCTGCGCCTCGCGCCATCTTTACCCAACACCGGCCTGAACGGTCCCTCCGGGATTATACTCTCGCCGTAACCTTTTCGTCGAGCGAGATCACGGTTGCGCCGGCGGCGCGGGCTTCCTCAGCGAGCTCACCGCTGGCGGTAAAGACGATTGTCTGCGTGTCGGCGGCCCCGCGCACGAGGACGGGGAGACAGCGTTCGATGCGGGCGGCATCCCAGAACGCGAACGGGTCGTCGAGCAGCAGCGGCGGCGTCTCCAGCCCTTCGGCAAACATGCGCGCGGTCGCGAACCGCACGACCAGCGCGATCTGATCGCGCGTTCCCATCGAGAGGCTGTCGATCGGCTCGATCTGCCCGTTCTCGGGGATGCGGACGTTGATCGCGAGGGTGGCGGGATCGACGAAGATCTGGCCGTACCGCCCGCCCGTAATGATCGAGAGCATCTCGACGCTGTACTGCTCGAGCCGGCGCGCGAACAATTTGTGGGCTTCCTCCTTGCGGATGTCGATGGTATCCCGTGCGAGCACCACGGCACGCTCGAACGCTTCGAGCCGCGCGACCTGCTGTGAGGTGAAAGCGAGGGTCTCGTCGAGCCCGGCGATGTCGGGCAGGCGCTCTTCCGATGAGCGGAGCTCGCCCGCGAGCGAGTGCACCTTCAGATCGGCGGCGTGGGCGCGATTCTGCAGATCCTCGCGTTCGCCGGTGAGGGTACGCAGCAAACCGGGATCGTCGGCGCGGGCGGGGAGGGCGCCGGCCGCGAGCAAGGCCTCCAGCTCGGCACGGATCGCGCGTTCGTCATCGCCCAAGAGGATGTCGTCGCCGCGCATCGAGAGCATCGCGAAGCTCGCGTCGAGGCCGTCGCGTTCGCGCCGCCGCGTCGCCCGCAGCAGCGCGACATCGCGCTTCTCGGCACGCGAGCCCGCGACGTCGGGGACGAGTTCGGCGGCAAGTTCGTCGAAATGGGTGGCGGCGTGCTCGCAGCGCTCCCGCGCCTTCTGGGCGCGATCGTTGGCTTTGATCGCGTCCCGCTCGCGATCTGCGAGGAACACCAGCCGTTCGTAGCGGTTGGCGAGTTCCTCGGCGCTGGCGATTCCCAGCGGTTCGAGGACCTGCGCGACGGCCCTGGACGCCTGCTGTTCGTCAAGCGTGACGGAATCGGCAACGCTCTGCTTGGCGTCGGCCTCACTCAACCGCTCCATGCGCTCGTTCGTGCGTTTCATCGCCGCGACGCCCAGAAACAGCGACAGGATCGTGGCAGCGACGACATAGACCCACAGATGCGCGATCGCGACGCCGACATCGACCAGAATCGTGGTGCCGGTCACCGCGAGCAGCATACCCGACTCCGTGCGGCCTTCGTTTGCCGCGCGCCGGGCCAGCGCCGCGTCGGCAGCCGACGTGGCGACCTTCGAGTCTGCGGCCTCGGCTTGCTTCACCAAGGCCTGAAATGCGGCGAACGCGGCAGTGTCCATCGTGCCCACATCGCGCCCGCGCGCGCCGAGCTCTTCCCGCTCATCCTCGTCGAGCGCAACGGAATCGAGTTCGCCCTGCGCCTCCACGGCGACGCGTTCCGCCGCCTGCCAGGCATGATAGGTATGGTCGAGCTTTTCAACGCGCTCGCTCGGGAATACCGCGACGTCGTCGTAGGTGGCCTGCGCCGCCTTGAGGGCGGTGAGTTCGGTGCGGTGCTCCGAGAGGGCCGTCAGACGCGAGCGGAGGTGTGCCGCCCGCAGCGCGCGGGTGCGCTGTTCGAGCTCGCCGGCTGCTTCCAGGTCGCGGTCACGCGCGATACGTGCGGCGGCGATCCGTTCGCGCAGCGCGGCCAGATCGTCGAGCGCCATCTGCGCGGCTCGCAAGGCGTCGCGCTGCTGCGCTTCGTCCTCGCGCAGTTTGCGCAGCGGGTTGTTCTTGTGTGCGCGCTGCGTGCCCACGTGCTTGCGCAGGGATGCGTCGAGCCGTTCGATCGCGCCGATCGCGGCGTCTTCCTTGGGTCCGCCGTCGAGCGCTTGCGCGAGCGCGCTCGACACGTCGTCGGCGCGCTCGCCGTCGAGCGCAACCGCGCCTTGACGGATGCACGCCGTCTGCAGGAACACCTCGATTGGGATCTGCAGGTGGGCCTCGCCGGGACTGAGCGACTTGCCGTTGACCATGCGCGCTGCGATGTCGTTGCCGCCGCTGTCGAAGACGCGCAAACCCTTGCTGTCGCGATCGAAAGCGCGGTGCACTTCCCACGTTGCCCCGTCACCGGTCTCGTAGCTGAGCACGGTCGCGAAGTCGATTTGCTGCCACGGGCGCCAGCGTTCTTTTTCGCCGCGCTGCAAGCCGTAGAGCGACGCCACGATTGCCGCCGCCAGCGTCGACTTGCCGGCTTCGTTGGAACCGACGACGATGCTGAGCCCCGGGCCGAAGGTGTACGAGCTGCCGGCAAGCCGGCCGAATCCCGTGATCTGAAGCGCGTGCAGCTTCATGCCGGCGCCGGCTCCGCGCCTTCGAACGCCGTAACGGCGTAGCGCAACGCGCGGCGTGCATCATCATCGCCCGCATCGGCGCGCGCGAGAAGATCGGCGACGACGCGCCCCCGCACGTTCGGTTCGCGCGCGATCGCGGCGTAGTCGGCGGCGATGGTGTTGTCGCTGATGTCGAGCGCGCCAAGCTGTGCACCGCAGCGGTCGGCGAGCATCTCGGCGTCGACGCGCGTTCCGGCGGCGATCGTGCCGGTGAGGCGCAGGCGGACGTAGTCGTCGCGACCGCAGCCCGCGAGGGACAGCTCGACCGCGGCGATCACGGTTTGTTCGCTCGAAGCATCGGCCAAGTTTGCTTCGCGATCGAGCAGCCGCGTCCGCGCGAGCTCAACCGGTTCGACCGCAACGCGGCCGTCCTCGATCGTCACCACCGCGACGCCGTGCGTGCCGCGTTCGCCGAACTTGATCGGTTCCGGCGAGCCGGGATAGACGAGCCGTGGACCGCGGTCGTCACTCACGACGTAGCCGCCGTGATAGTGGCCGGTGAGCACGCAGCTTGCGCCCGACGCGTCGATCTCATCCATCGTGAAAGGCGCCGTCGCGCGCTTCCCGGGCGGGCAGCGCTGTTCGTCGCTGCCGTGGACGAGCGCGATGCGCGTTCCGCTGCCTTCGAACGTCGCACCGGCGAAAGGCCGCCCCGGTTCCGACGGTCCATGGCCGAAGCCGTAGAGGAAGCCGCCGCCGGGAAGTTCGTGCGCCGCCCACGCCGGTTCGGTGAACACGTGCACGTTCGGCGGCAGATCGCCGCGTGCGTAGAGGGCGCGCGTGTGATACGGGTCATGATTCCCGGGCGCGACATACACCGGCCCGCCGAAACGCGCGAGCTGTTCGAACAGGAAACGCGCCGTCTGCGGCCCGGCCCGCGCGCCTTCGTAGACGTCGCCGCCGAGGGTCAGGGCCGCGGCGCGACGCTCTAGGGCCAGGTCGACGAGCCGCGTGAAGGCATCGGCGAGGGCAGCCCGCCGGCGCGCGCCCCCGCGCAGCTCGGTGAACGTGGTCTCCAAGTGAACGTCCGCGGCATGGACGATGACCGTCCCCATTCCCGCCCTATTCGCCAAGGAGCCCGCCAAGGGCCCGTCAGGAGTGGCTGAGGAGTGTCCGGCCTCGGTTCGCGGGGCGGGGGCGAAAAACGAACGCGAGCGGGAGCGCCAAAACTGCGCTAGGCGTCCCTACTGGACCGTGAACGAGCCGATGGTTTGCGGTACGATGCAGCCGCCGCTCACGTTGTCGACGTACACACTGATCGCGCTGCCGGGAGAGAACGTGTTGCCGGGATTGGTGCTGCTCTGATACGCGGGGTTGGCGAAGCTCGGCGTCGTGTTCGGTACCGGCAGGGGAATGGGCGCCACGCCGACGTTGTCGAACGTAAATGCGATCTGCGTGGTGTTGTTGACGAGGTACGCGGAGTATCCGTTCGGCAGTGCGGTCGTGCTCCCGAGTACGACTAGGGGCACGTTGTCCGGAATGCCGGTCGAGCCGATGGCAGGGTACACGAGCACCGTCTGCGTGCCGCTCGGCACCGTGCACGACGTCGGCCCGCCTCCGGTCGACGTACTTCCGCCGCAGCCGGCGAGGAGCACTGCGGCGACGCCGACCACTGCAAACTTCGCCCGCTGCATGCTGTGCACTCCGTTACTGGACGCTGAACGTACCGAGCAGTGAGGTCGGCACGCAGGTGCTGTTCGAGTTGTTCAGATACACGCTGACCGAACTTCCGGCGACGAACGTGAGGCCGGGATTTCCGCTCGCTTGATACACCGGGTTCGCGAACACCGGGACGGTATTCGGATTCGGGATTGGATTCGGCGGCGCCCCCACCGGATTGAAGAAGGCCGAGTTCTGGGTCGAATTGTTCACGACGAGAACACTATACGAGGCGGGGAGTGCCACCGTGCTGCCGAGCACGATCAGGCCCACGTTATCCGGAATCCCCGTCGATGTGGCCGCCGGGTAGACGAGGACCGTCGACGTTCCGCTCGGTGGTCCGCACGGGTTCGTCGACCCCGTGCTCGTACTGCCGCCGCAGCCCGTCAGGAGCACGGCCGTCACACCCAACCAACCGAAAAAGATCCTGCGCATTATGTCTCCCCTTCAAACACTGCAGACCATGCGTAGCGCGCGTGGCCGGTTGGCGCATTATCCGCATGCCGGCCGCGAGCTCGCATGAAGGCGCGATGAAAGTTCACTCAGACTAAGCTGATACGTGCCCCGCCTGGGGTCCGCCTGAGACGCCCGGCCGGAGCCGGACTCTCGCTAGACTGAACTGTTTTGCTCTTCGAGGGCGTATGCGAGAGCAGCTTCGGGCGCGAGTGCGGCGCCCTCCGCAAGGAACCGCGCCAGATCGTCGGGCGCGAGTCCCTGCTCCAGCAGCGCCATGAGGCGATCCTGAGTCACGCGTTCCGTATACTCGCGGACAAAGGCGTTCGCGTGAAGGTTCGCGTCGGCATAGCCCTCGAGACGCGCTGCCCGCTCGAGGTCACCCCTCAGCACTGCGGCGAGTGCCAGGTGCTCGATAGTGATCGCAGCGATCGGGGACGCCGGCTCGATTCCAATCACCACGTGAATCGCGTCCCGTGCCGACGCGACCGCACCCTCAATGTCGTCGATGGCCAACAGATAGCCAGCCAAATTTGCTCGTGCGTTGAGCACCCCGGAGCGATTCAACTGCCCTTCGACCGGCGGCATCACCCCGCGGAGGAGTTCGATCGCTTGGAGCGTGTTGCCGCGCGCGTGCTCGACTTCGGCGAGGTTGCCGGCCGCCGACCTGCCGGCGAGCGCATTGCCGACCGCTCGATGGTGATCGTAGAGTTGCTGCAAATCCCGAGCTGCCGCATCGAGGTCACCGCGGACGAGGCTGATGCCGGACTTCGCCGTAAGAATGTTCAAGCTTAAGAACCTGGATTGATCGGGGACCGCCGCCGCCTCAGCCAGGGCGACCTCCGCCTCATCGAGCTTCCCTAGCCGGAACAGTATCATGGAATGCCGGCCGAGCGCGAAGGCGAGCGCTTGGGGATCCTCCGATGCGCGCGCGAACGCGACGGCTTTGACGCCGGCGTCATGAGCCTGAGCCGCCCATCCCGAGTTGTTCGCGATATGCGCAAACCAAGCCCACATTGCGGAGATCAGCGCAGCCTCGCTCTCGGGCAGAGCCAACGCGTGTGCTTCCAGACGCGCCTTGCCCTCCGCATCAAGGCCTAAGCCGATCCAATCTGGCGAGCAGGTTCTCAAAATGTCCGCACCAAGCTCCGGGTGTGCTCCGGTCACGGAATAGTCGAGCGCTGCTCGCACGTCGTCGAGTTCCGTCCTCAGGAGGTCCGTAACGCCCGACGTCCGCCCGGTTCGCGCGCGATGCTCGCCGGCTTCTGCGAAGAGCCGGTGCAAATAGCGAAGGTGCAGCTCGGCACAGGCTTCACGTTCGCCTGCCAGCTCCAATTTCTCGCGCGCATACACACGGGTCGATTCGAGCAACCGGTATCGAAGTGAGTCACCCGCCGTCTCCGCTAGTACGAGCGACTTGTCGACGAGCGACGCCAGCACGTCGAACACGTCGAGTTCGTCGAAATCCGCCGAACCGCCGACGGCCGCCGCTCCCTCGAGCGCGAAGCCGTTGACGAAAATCCCCAAGCGACGGAACAGCGTGCGCTCCCGCTCATCGAGGAGGTCGTGACTCCAGTCGATCAGCGCCCGCAGCGTCTGCTGGCGCGGCAGAACGTCGCGGCTTCCGCCGGTGAGCACGCGGAAGCGTTCGTTGAGACGCTCCCGCAACTGCTTGGGACTGAGGATTTTCACCCGCGCGGCGGCGAGTTCGATCGCGAGCGGAATGCCGTCGAGCCGGCGGCAGATCTCGACGATGATGGGAGCGTTCTCTTCGGTCATCGTGAAGGTGTAGTCGGCCGCGGAAGCGCGTTCGACGAACAGGGTCACCGCCGCATATCGCGCGGTTTCGACGGCGTTGAACGTCGCACTATCCGCCGCATTCGGAAGCCCGAGCGACGGCATGCGGTAGGTGGCTTCGCCGGCGATGCCGAGTCCTTGCCGGCTCGAAGCGAGCACCTTCACCGTCGGACAGCCGCGTATGATCGCGGCGATTGTCTGCGCCGCCGCCTCGACGAGATGTTCGCAGTTATCGAAAACGAGCAGCGCCCGTTTCGACTTGAGTGCCCGCACGAGCGCATCGAGCGGGTCATGGCCTGCCGGCAGCGTGAAACCCATCGCCTGGGCGACGGCCGCGGGGATGTACTCTCCGCTCGCGAGCGGGGCGAGCTCGATAAACCACACGCCGTCGCCGGAGCCGTCCAGCAGATTCGCCGCTACCTGGAGCGAGGCGCGCGTTTTTCCCACGCCGCCCGAACCGACCATCGTCACGAGCTGATGCTTGTCGATCAGAGCGGCGATCTCACCGAGTTCCCGTTCGCGGCCGACGAACGAGGTCAGCATGTGCGGCAGGTTGTTGGGCAGCGCCTCGAGCGACCGAAGCGGCGGAAATTCCGTCGCGAGACCGGGCGCGTGCAGCTGATACACCTGTTCGGGCCGTGCGAGGTCTTTCAGCCGATGCTCACCCAGGTCGCGAAGGCTCGCTTGCGGCGGCAGCAGACCTTGCACGAGATCCGCGGTGACACCCGAGACGAGCACTTGCCCGCCGTGTCCGATTGCGAGCAGCCGCGCCACGCGGTTGACGGCCGGGCCAAAGTAATCGCCATCGCGTTCGTCGGACGTGCCGGTATGCAAGGCGGCGCGTACGCGCACGCCGTCGACTGCGGTGAAGTCTTCGGCAGCGAGCGCGCGCTGCACGGCCAGAATCGCCGTGATGGCGTTTTCTGCGCGCTCGAACACCGAGCAGAACGCGTCGCCGATCGTCTTGAAGACGTAGCCGCCGTGCTCGGAGATGGCCGACCGCATCACGGCGTCGTGACGTCGCAATGCCTCCTGCATCTCCGCGCGGTTGTGTTCCCAGCGCTCCGTGCTGCCTTCGATGTCGCTGAAGACGAACGTGACGGTGCCGGTCGGCAGCCGGCGTCCCGGTGCGGTGGGTGGAATCGCGTCCGGAACGCTCACGCGCGCGCCGCCTTTTCCACGAGATCCGAGCGAAGGCGCGTTTTCTCGACTTTGCCCATCGCGTTGCGAGGAAGCGTCTCGATCCGATACAACGCCTTGGGCACCTTGAAGCTGGCCAGCCGTTCGCGCAGGGTCGCGAGGGCCGCTGCCTCGTCGTAATCGGCGTTGGTCTCGATGAAAGCGACCGGGATCTCGCCGCGCGCCGCATCCGGCTGACCGACCAACGCCGCCGCGGTGATGCCGGGGATGCGCAGCAGTTCCGTTTCGACCTCGATCGGATACACGTTGAAGCCGCCGCTGATCACGAGTTCCTTAAGCCGTCCGTTGATGACGTAGCCGCGCTCGGGATCGTACGTCGCAAGATCCCCGCTGCGATACCAGCGCCGGCCCTGCGCGTCGCTCACGAACGCATCCTGCGAGGCGGCGGCGTTCCTCCAGTAGCCCCGGCTCACATTCGGTCCGTGCACGAGAATCTCGCCGGTTTCACCCAGTGCGACGTCGTTACCGTCGGGGTCTGCGAGCCGGATCTCGACCTGCGGCAGCGGGAAGCCGACCGTACCGGCGTGGCGCGTCCCGTCGTACCGGTTGCTCAGCGCGAAGCCGAATTCGGTCGAGCCGTAGCGCTCGAGGATCGAGATGCCGAAGCGCCGCGCGAACTCTTCGTGCACCGTCGCCGGCAGCGCGGCCGATCCCGAGACGAACAGCCGCACGCGATCGAAGCGAACCCCGGGCCCAGCCTGTTCGAGAATACGCACGTACATCGTCGGCACGCCGAAAAACATCGTCGCTTTGCCGGCATCCAACGCGGCCACGACCCAGGCAGCGTCGAAGCGCTCGCGCAGCAGTACGCGCGCTCCCGCGACCAGCGTCCCGTTCAAGCCCGCGCCCAGCCCATGCACGTGGAAGAGCGGCAGTGTCAGCAGCAGCGTATCGGCACTGGTCCACTGCCACGCTTCGACAAGCTGATCCGCGATCGCGCCGAGGTTGCGATGACTGAGCTCGGCGCCCTTCGAGCGTCCCGTCGTGCCGCTGGTATAAATGAGGATGGCCGCGTCATCCTCTTGCGGCGCGAGCGTGCCGGTGAGTTGGGCGATCGAGTCGTCGTGCGCCCAGGCTTCGACGTCGTCCATTGCGACGAGCTTCCGCCCATGGCTCTGGGACGCGAACGACGCGCTTTGCTCCGACACGCACACGACGACGGGCTTAGCATCTTCGAGTACGTGCTCGAGATCGGCGGCGCGGTACAGTACGTTCACCGGCACGACGATCGCATCTGCGCGTAATCCGCCGAGATACGCATACACGAAGCCCGGACAATTCTCGGCGTAGATCGCGACTCGATCCCCGGGCCGTACGCCCGCAGCCCGGAACTTCGCAGCCACCCGGAGGGAAGCGGCCCGCAGCTCACGGTACGTGGCGTCGTTCAGCGCGAGCGCATCGGGCGACTGCTCGGCATGCCGATCGAGTGCCTCAAGAATGGAACGGGTCACGCTAGGAAGCCTTTACCCGGCGCCGGCCTCCCTTGGCCCCATTCTGCCTTGCTGCCGCTGCTTTTGCCGGGGACCGCACCGAGCCACCCGTCTTGCCGGCGGCCTGTGCGAATGGGGTCGTACCGAACGTTCGGGAGATGAGACCGTTCACATGAATGGCTACGTCATGTTTGTCGAGACGAACCGCGTCTCCAAGCGGAGAGACGGTCAAATGCAAGAGATCTGCAGCAGGCAGGTGCGCGAGCTCGGGAATCCGGTCGCGGGGGATCTCAAGCAATTCACCACCACGAAACCGAATGACGACCGTGTCGTGACGCTTCGAATAGGTGGCGGCGCGCGCAGCCGACGACACTTCCGCCGCTTCTCGACCGCGCCCTAAGGCCCGGCGAAATGCTGCGTCCGTTACCGGGACGATTTTAGGGGTTGCCATAAATATTCTCCCAAGCTGCGCAGATCGTATCGTAGTGTTTCGCAACGATTTCCATTGCCTTGCGCACGTCGCTTTGCCGCATGCCTAGCACGAGTATCAATTCTATCCTCGCATTTGCGACCTGAATCTTTGCTTGCGCTGCAGCCTTGAAAACATGCACGTGGGCAGGCCCATGGTCGGCAGTGTAGATCAGAATCTCGAATCCGGCCTCCCGCACGACCGTCGGCACA
>Ga0182024_10024326_pt1 | contig 10772 bp, 10 predicted proteins | sample P32metaG_FD_120480 | JGI IMG/M metagenome (GOLD analysis project Ga0182024, IMG submission 120480) | Permafrost microbial communities from Stordalen Mire, Sweden - P3-2 metaG (Illumina Assembly) | ecosystem: Environmental > Terrestrial > Soil > Wetlands > Permafrost | place: Sweden: Stordalen...
ACCAGGAGTATCCGCTGATGTTTTTCTGTGCGCTTGCCTCCGACTATGACGGGACCTTGGCGCAGGACGGCAAAGTCGATGCTCCGACGCGCGAAGCGTTGAGCGATTTGAAGGCCGCCGGAAGCCGCTGTCGATCGGACGCAGCATCGTCGCGACTTGGACCCCGAACGAGGGGGCGGTCCTCGATGCGATCCGCGCGCTAGGCCTCGATTGGCAATTGACCTTCAACAAAGGCGCGGTCATGTGCCTGCCTGCCGGCGTCAACAAGGCGAGCGGTCTCGCCGCAGCGCTCGATTATCTCAAGTTGTCGCCGCACAACGTGGTCGGCGTGGGCGACGCCGAGAACGACCAAGCATTTTTGTCGGTATGCGGATGCTCGGTGGCGGTCGCGAACGCGCTCGAGTCCGTCAAGGACAACGCCGACATCCAAACCCGCGGCGCGCGTGGCGCGGGCGTCGCCGAGCTGATCCACGGTTGGCTCACCGACCCTGGGGCAACGTTTTCCGAAGTACGCCGGCACGACATCTTTCTGGGCGATGCTTTGGCGTGACGGGGAGGGAATTGCTCGCGCACCACTGGCTACAGCTACTGGGCCGAAGGCAATCGGCGAGGGCGTCCAAACGTCCCTCGCGAATGAAACCAACGCTGGCCATTTCGCTGCGGTCCGACGAAGTGTCTTGTACGAATCTCGGGTTGAAGCAGGGGCCCGCTGCGTTATATATGGCGCCACGGCGAGCGGCGCGTCAAGAGATCAATCCCACGCATTCGTCGAGAAATCGAAACCAGCGGCGGAGCGCCGGCAAGTCAGGACACCAGGCTGCTTGCGCGCGGAAGCCACGCGGACAGACGCACCTCTCCGGGTGTTGGGGAGAAGGTCACGCCTCCGCCCAGCGCGGCCGTGCGATGCCGGATGGTTGCGAGCTCGTAGGTGTCGGGCATGGACGAAGGCTCGCCCGGTGCCGATCCCGCGCCGGTGCCGGCGATCGAGAGCGTGATGACGGTCGCGGTGCCGCCGAGGCTCAATGAGACGGAGCGGACCCAATTCGATGCCATAACGATCGCGAGGGCTTCCTGTGCGACTCGAAACAATGCGATCGATGCATCAGGGGTGAAATGGGGCTCCGTTTCCGGAAATTGAACACTACAGTGTATCGAGGCCCGCGCGCAGTTGCTGCCGACCAGCCAGCGCAGCGCGGCGAAGAGCCCGACGTTATCGAGCAGCGTGGGACGAAGGTCCTCGATGATTTTTCGCTTGATATCGACCGCGTCACCGAGCGTCTCTTTCAAACGCAGCAAATGCCGCCGCACGTCGCCGACGGGTGCTGGGATGTGCTGTTCCAGCCAGGCGAGATCCATGGACGCTGCCACAAGCATTCCACCTAATTCATCATGCAATTCGCGCGCGATGACGGATTTCTCGCGCTCGGCCACGGTTTGAATATGGGAAATCAAACCGGGGAGCGACGGGGAATGTTGTTTATTGCTCTGCATCAGTTCCATCGGGGTCGCCTGCCCATTTGACCGCGCGCGCGCGCCACTCGCCTTTGAAAAGCCGAATAGGTCTGCCCGACGGTGAAGCCGAAAAGCGCGAGATTCAGATAGAATTTCAATTTGTTGCGCATACCAAGCCGCTGATAAGAAAACGCGCTCCATGTTCCAGTATGCCCAGTCTGCATGATCCGGCTTGGGCGTTATCAGCCGCAACTACCCGGGCCCGGCTCGCTGCGTAAGACTTGACCGATAGCCGCCTCGGCCGTGCTGCTTTGCACGGCCGGATCAGCCGGCGCTTTCGGATCAAATCATCGGCAGTTTGCGGCGCTTGCCGAGCGGAAATGCCGCTTCGATTTGTGCGATCTCCGCCGCAGTGAGGACGATCGCCGCCGCACCCGCGTTCTCCTCGACGTGACCCACGCTGGCGGCTTTCGGGATCACGAAGGTGTCGGGGTGGCGTAAGAGGAACGCCAACGCTACTTGTCTGGCGGTAGCTCCGTGACTCGCGGCGATCTCGTTCAGCACCCGTCCCGAGGCATGCTTTATATCGAAGGGCGCATTGGATTGGCCGAAGGGCGTGTAGGCAACCACGGCCGTCCCGCGCTCGAGACACCAGGGCAGTACGGCGTGCTCGATCGCACGCTCGCCCACATGGTAGAGCACTTGATTGCAGGCGGGATGGCCCGAACCCGCAATCGCCGCGATCTCTTCCAGGTCATCCACGTCGAAGTTACTCACTCCCCAGGAGAGAATCTTGCCGCTTGCTCTCAGCGCCTCGAATCCGGCGAGCGTCTCCTCGAGCGGATAACTGCCGCGCCAATGCAGCAGATAGCAATCCAACCGGTCCGTGCCCAGCCGCGCGAGAGATTTCTCGCATGCCGCGATGGTGCCGCGCTTGGAGGCATTGCTTGGCAACACCTTGGACACGAGGAATACTTCGTTGCGGCGGCCGTCGATGGCTTTCGCGATGATCCTTTCGGCGGCCCCGGAGCCGTACATCTCCGCGGTGTCGATGTGCGTCATGCCAAGATCGAGTCCGCGGCGCATGGCGGCGATCGCGCCGCTCGCGGACGCTTCCTCGGACCGCCACGATCCCTGTCCGACCAAGGGCACCTCGCGGCGCGTCGTGCCGAATGGACGGAGGAGGGCTTTCACTTATTCAAGCGCTTGGTCATCCGGAGCGCCGGCTCGAGACCCTGATAATAGCCTTGGACGACGTTCAGCGCCTCGAACCCGAGGCATTCGTAGAACAAGCGCGCGATCTCGTTCGTCGCGCGTAATTCAAGGTCGATTCGGAACACGCCCGCTTCGAGCGCTGTCGCCGAGAGCCATTGGATCACGCGTCGACCGATGCCCTGGCGGCGCTGCCCCGCGGCGACGGCCAGCAAGTTCAGATGAGCCACTTCGTCTCCAAAATACATGATGGCGAATGCCGCGACCCTACCGTCGCGCCTGGCGACGACGACGCTGGAGTCGCGGCTCAGGATGGAGCGCCGCACCCGTGTCGGCGTCCAGGACCAGGTAAGGCCGCATTCGATGGAATCGCGGGACATTTCCGCGATCTCTGCGGCGTCGTCGCAGCGGGCAAGACAAACCGTCGCCAGCTCGGACACGGCTAGTGAGTCTCCGTCTTCACGGGTGCCGGCGGCCGCGACGGCAAGCCGGAGCGCTGCGCCGGCAGCAGCTTCATCAACTCGGCGACGCCCCGCTCGAGTTGTGGATCATGGCCACGCAAGACCTCCAAAGGATCCTCCTCGACAACGATGTCCGGATCGACGCCATGGCCCTCGATGATCCAGCGGCCGTCGGCGTCGGCGGTACCAAACTCTGGCACAAAGACAATCCCGCCGTCGAGCAGCGGGCCGTGGTCGGTGATCCCGACCGCACCGCCCCAGGTTCGCTTGCCGATCAAGGCGCCGATCTTCCATTGGCGAAAGGCATTCGCGAAGATGTCGCCGTCCGATCCCGTGTCTTCGTTGATGAGCGCGACTTTCGGGCCAGGCTGCACGACGCGGGGATACGTGCCGGGTGCCTCGTGATTTCGCGAGAAATCCATGCCATGCAGGGTGCGCGCCAGTCGTTCGATCAGCATCTCGGAAATATTTCCCCCGCCGTTATCCCTTTCGTCCACCACGAGCGCTTCCTTGCGTACCTGCGGGAACCACCACTTGACGAATTCGCGTATCCCCCCATCCTCCATGTCGGGAATGTGGATGTAGCCGACGCGGCCGCCGCTCAACCGATCCACCTGCGCGCGATTGGCCGACACCCATTCCAGATAGCGCAGATCGGCTTCGCTCGCGATCGGCAAGTAGCGCAACGTGCGCGGCGATTTGCCGTCAGCAGTCGCGGATACCTTCCATTCCACCGGTTGATCGGGCGGCGCCACGAGCAGCTCGTAGGGATCCGTGCCCGCCCGGAGCTCGCGCCCGTTGATGGCGAGAACATAATCGCCCACGCGGGCATCGACGCCCACTTCGGTCAGTGGGGAACGATAGCGCTCCTCTTCGTTTTCCCCCCCATAGATCTTCGCGATCCGGTAGCGCCCTGACGGGGAGTCGAGCTCGAATCGTGCGCCGGGAAGCGCGACGAACGGCCGCTTCGGCAGCCCCATGTCGCCGCCCTCGATGTACGCGTGCTGGACGGTGAGTTCCGAGATCATCTCGGAAATGACGTAGTTCAGATCCGCGCGGTGGCCCACTTGATCGACCAACGGTGCGAATTTCCTGCTGAGCGCGGGCCAGTCGTATCCATGCATGTTGTCGACGTAGAAATGGTCGCGGTAGCGGCGCCAAACTTCCCTGAAGATCTCGTGCCATTCCTCCACCGGCACGCGAGTGGTCATGAGACCCGCGACCGAGACGATCTTGGCGTCGTCGCTCTTGCCGACCTCGTAATACTTGATCTCCTTGGATCCGAGGCGGGCCAGCACGTGCTTGCCATCCGCCGTCGCGGACCATGCGGTCACGTCCTCGGCGACGGTCTTCGCCTCCCGGTCCTTGATCGAGTAAGACACGACGCTCGTCTTTATCACTGAATCGCGCCCATAGTAGAAGGCGCCGTTGCGCTGATAGAGCAGCGAGTCCTCGCCCGCACGCAGATCGCTCAAGTTGTCGGCGTCGACGGGCACGCGGATCACGCGTCCCACGATGCCGTTGAAATCGATGGTCACGCGGGCTGTGGCTTTGGGCTCCCGGGCATGGGCGGGGCGATCGTCCTTGCTCGAGCTTTGGTCCTCCTTGTTCGAACTCTTGTCTTCCTTGCTCGAATCCTTGCTCGAATCCTTGTCTTCGTCTCCGGGCTCATCGTTGCGCAGGCCGAACGGGTTCTTCACGCCCGGGTGGAGCGCAACGGCGAAGATGCCGGTCTGCCGATCCGTGGCGAATTCGAACTCAATCGTGCTGATCAGCGGCGCGTATTCGCGCGCGCTCAGAAAGTACAGCAGTTCGCCGTTCGGCGCCCACGCGGGGGACTCCGCATTGAAAAACTCCGGGGTCACGCGCCGTGAAATTCCATCGGCCGCCGACCAGATGTAAACCGAGGAGAAGCTATTGGCCTCGTTGAGGGTATAGCTCAAGAAGCGGCTGTCCGGTGACCATTGGTAGTCGGGCGCCAGATCGAGCGGATCCCTCGCGACTTCGATTCGGCGTTTGGTGGTGAGGTCCACGACGTAGAGCCGGCCGGTCTGATCCGAAATCGCGATGTGCTTGCCGTCGCTCGCCCAGCGCGGAGCGTAGTAGCGCGATCCTCCGCCTGCGGTCACCGCCCGCGGCGGTTCGCCGCCATCCTGAGCCTGCACGTACAGCTCTTCTTCTCCGCTCGCGTCCGATACATAGGCGAGCCGCCGCCCATCCCCGGACCAGGCCACCTCGCGCTCGTGGGCGTTGGAGGTGTGCGTCACGTTGCGGGTCACGCCGTGTTCCACGGGGACGGTAAAGACATCACCCCTCGCCGCGATGGCGACCCTCCCGCCGACCGGGCTCAACGCGAGACCCTCGATGTCGTCGGCGGCATTGACCATTTGCGGCCGTGCGCTGGTGTCGTCCGTCGGCACCTCGATGTTCAGCGCACGATCTTGGTCGGTCCTCGTATCGTAGATATGGAGCGCGCCGTCGAGCTCGTAGACGATTTGACCGTCGGCGTCTGCGCTGGGCCAGCGCACGTCCCAGTCGGTGTAATGGGTGATCTGGGTCGTCTGGCGCGTGCCCACATCGTAGCGGTACAAGTTGAATACGCCGCTCCGATCGGAGTTGAAATAGACGGCGGAGCCGATCCACATCGGATCGCGGTCGGTTCGCGGGTCGTCCGTCACCCGGACGAGCGACGGGTGCTCGAGATCGAAGATGTAAAGATCATTCGCCCAGCCCCCTTGATATCGCTTCTCGCTGCGAAAATCCCGCCACAACGGCGAATAGACGATTCGTCGGCCATCGGGGGAGAAATGTCCGGCGCCTGAAACCGGCATGGGCAGCGCGGTGGCGGAGCCTCCAGCCGCCGGAACGGTGAAGAGCTTGCAGTCGATGCGATTGCGGCCGTCACGCGTGGATCGAAACAGGACAGCCTTGCCGTCCGGCGTCCAGCCGTACACCTGGTTATCGTATCCCCAGCGCTCCGGAAGGGGTCCGGGCGTCGGATAGTACGTCAACTGTCGCGGCGCGCCTCCATTCGCGGGCATCACGTACACCTGCTCGTCGCCGCCATATTGTCCGGTGAAAGCGAGTTGGCGGCCGTCGGGCGAGAACTTGGCGAACAGCTCCATACCCGGATGCGAGGTGAGCCGCACGGCGCTGCCGCCCCGTGTCCCGACCGTCCACAAGTCGCCGGCGTAAGTGAAGACTACGCGGTCATGCCATACGTCGGGAAAACGCAATAGGCGCGTCGCGGCCTCGGCTGCCGCGGACAACAGGTGAGCCGCCGCCAGCAGCGCCGCAGCGACGAGGATCCGGCGGGTGCGAGCTCGCGGCAGACTCACCGGCTCCGGTAGCGATCCGTGGCGGTCACCAACTCATGGATGTTGCCAGGCTCGAACGCGGAGTGGCCGGCGTCGGGGACGATGTGGAAATCGGCCTCGGGCCATGCCTTGTGCAGATCCCAAGCGCTGATCGCTGGACAGACCACATCGTAGCGTCCCTGCACGATGGTGGCCGGGATATGCCGGATGCGCGGCACGTCGTCTATGAGCTGCGATTCGCTGCGCAAAAAGCCGCGGTTCACGAAGTAGTGGCTCTCGATACGGGCGACGGCGAGCGCGAACTGATCCTCCCCCCAGCGGCGGATGCTGTCGAGATTGCTGTGCAGAAAGCTGGTGGATGCCTCCCAAACCGACCAGGCGCGTGCCGCCGCGAGCGCCGCGCGTTGATCGTTTCCGGTGAGGCGTTGATGATAGGCGCGCAAGAAATCATCGCGCTCGTCCAAGGGAATCGCGTCGCGGTATGCCTGCCAGCAATCGGGAAAGATCTCCGAGGCTCCATGCTGGTAAAACCAGCGAATCTCGTTATATCGCAGCATGAAGATGCCGCGCAGCACGAGCTCGCTCACCCGCTCGGGATGCGCTTCTGCGTACGCCAGGCCCAAGGTGCTGCCCCAGGAACCACCGAACACCAGCCATCGTTCGATACCCAAGTGCCTGCGCAATCTCTCGATGTCGGCCACCAGATGCCAGGTGGTGTTCTCGATCAGGCTGGCGCTCGGCCGGCTGCGCCCGCAACCCCGCTGATCGAACACGACGATACGATAGTGGTGCGGATCGAAGAATTGGCGAGCCCGCTTGTCGGATCCCGCGCCCGGCCCGCCATGCAGGAAGACGGCAGGTTTGCCGGCGGGGTTGCCGCATTCTTCGTAGTAAATCTCATGCACGTCCGATACGCGCAGATATCCTTGCTTGAACGGCTCGATCGCCGGGTAGAGCTCGCGTCGCGGCGGCGTGGAGATGGTGATCTTCGCCGTGCTGCGCGAGGCGGAACGCGAAGCGGAAGCGGCGCGGGTCGCGAGCTTGGCTGCACTTTTCGCGGCGCGCGGCCTTGAGGGATGCGAAGGCTTCTTTGCCGCTCGCGGCGTCGTCTTTTTCTTTTTCATGACTTCTTCTTCTTCATGACCTAGTCCTCTGCATTTCGATCAGGTGCGCTGTACCAAAGGGCCGAGCGGCCTTCCGCCCAGCAGGTGCAGGTGCAGGTGGTATACCTCCTGGCCGCTGTCCGGATTGCAATTGATGATGAGCCGGTACCCGCTTTTCGCGATTCCGCGCTCACGAGCCAGATCACGGGCCACGATGACCATGTGGCCGATCAGGGACTCGTCATCATCACCGATGTCGTCGGTCGTCGGAATCGGCTTGTTCGGGACGATCAGGAGGTGAACCGGCGCGGCGGGCCGGATATCCGCGAACGCCACCACCCGGGGATCCCGGTAAACGATGTCCGCGGGAAGCTCACCCGCGATGATCTTTTCAAAAAGCGTAGGCATTTCATATGCCTCTCATATCTTGGGAGCCCAAGAGTATCAGGATCTCGCCCGGTTGCCGGGAGTTGAGCGGGCGTCCGTCGCTCCATGGTATTTTTTCCTGTGATTTTTCAATTGATTAGCCGTCCGAACGGTCAGGGGTGCCGCCTGACCCGGCTCGGCCGAGCAGCCGTTCCCTAAAGCGAATAGAAATGGGAACGATTCTCATATACACTTGGGGCATGAAGCTCACGGATCTGAAAACCGGCACAACGGCGCATGTGGTGTCGGTCGTGCCGGGCGTCGATGGGACGGCGCCGCTGGAAATGATGCGCCGGCTGGCCGAACTGGGCTTCCTGCCGGGCGAGGCGGTACGCGTGGTCGCGCGCGGCCTGCTGTCGCGCGATCCGATTGCCGTGCGGATCGGTACGGGCACGTTTGCGTTGCGGCTGTTCGAAGCGGCCTGTATCCGCGTTCGCCCGGAGCAGACCCTACCGGGATAGCTTCATGGAAGCGATATCCGGTGCGCATCCGAGTCCCCTGGTTGCGCTGGTGGGTAACCCCAACTGCGGCAAGACCGCGTTGTTCAACATTCTCACCGGCAGCCGCCAGAAGGTTGCGAACTACGCCGGAGTTACTGTCGAACGCAAGGAAGGCGCGCTCCTCACGCCCTCCGGCGCCCGGGTCCGTATTCTCGATCTTCCCGGTGCCTACAGCCTCGACGCTCTGACCCCGGACGAGCAGGTGACGGCCGATGTGCTGCTCGGCCGGCGGGCCGGCGAGAGCGCGCCCGATTTCGTCGTTTGCGTCACTGATGCCACCAATCTCCGTCAAAATCTTCGGCTGGTGCTGAGCCTGAAGCGCTTGGGCCTGCCCATGGTGGTCGCGCTCAACATGACGGACATCGCCCGGCGCAAGGGCATCGTCATCGATACCGAACGGCTTGCGCGCGAGCTCGGCGTCCCGGTCGTCGAGACGGTGGGCGTGAAGACCTCGGGTGCGAAGCGGCTAATCGAAATGCTGGACTCGGCGGCGATTCCGGCTCGCACCGCGGCCGCGTTCGACTGGCGCACTCCCACCTCCGCGGACATCGAGCTGGATCAGGCAGAAGTGCGGCGGATTCTTGGGGCGGTCGGCGGCGATCGCATCGATGGCGTGACGTTCAGCGACCGGCTCGATGCCGTCGTGCTGCACCCCGTGGCGGGTCCGCTGATTCTCGGGGCCATTCTGTTCTTGGTGTTTCAAGCCGTGTTTGCCTGGGCACAAGTCCCGATGGATGCGATCAAGGCCGGTGTCGACGCCCTCGCGGGTTGGCTCGGGCAGGCACTGCCGCAGAGTCTGTTGAAGGGGCTGCTGGTGGACGGCGTGCTGGCGGGCGTCGGCAGCGTGTTCGTGTTCCTGCCGCAGATCATCATTTTGTTCTTCTTCATCCTACTGCTCGAGGACTCCGGTTATCTGCCGCGCGCCGCATTCCTGCTCGACCGGCTCATGGGAAGCGTCGGATTGTCCGGCCGTGCGTTCATCCCGCTTCTGTCCAGCTTTGCCTGTGCCATACCCGGGATCATGGCAACGCGGACCATCCAGAATCCGCGCGATCGACTGGCGACCATCATGATCGCACCCCTGATGACCTGCTCGGCGCGCCTGCCGGTGTATGCGCTCATCATCGGGGCATTCATCCCTCGGCGCACGATGTGGGGCGTATTGCAGCTGCAGGGCCTGGTACTGTTCGTTTTGTATCTGGTCGGCATCGCCAGCGCCATGGCCGTGGCTTACGTATTGAAGCGCGCTGGAACCGCTGCGCGCGTCCAGGCGCTGATGCTCGAACTGCCTGCGTACCACTGGCCCAATCTGCGCAACCTCGCCATCGGTTTGTGGCAGCGGGTGGAGATTTTCTTGAGCCGGGTGGGCACGATCATCCTGGCGCTCATGGTGATCCTCTGGGCGCTGAGCTCGTTTCCGGCTCCTCCGCCCGGTGCAACCGGCCCGGCCATCGAGTACAGCGTCGCGGGATATCTGGGCTCGTGGCTCGCCGTAATATTCAAACCCATCGGATTCAATTGGCAAATCTCGATTGCGCTGGTACCCGGTCTCGCGGCGCGGGAAGTGGCGGTCGGCGCTCTGGGTACGGTGTATGCCTTGTCGGCCACCGGCCAGAATGTAAGCGGCGCGCTGACGCCCTTGATCAGTCACTCCTGGAGTCTGCCGACGGCGCTGTCTCTTCTGGCGTGGTACGTGTTCGCGCCCCAATGTCTGTCGACGCTCGCGACGGTCAAGCGCGAGACCAATTCATGGCGATACCCCCTGATCATGGCGGGATATCTGTTCGCACTTGCCTATCTGGGCTCCTTCGTCACCTTCCGCCTGGCGACCGCGCTGTCGAATATCGGCTAGCCCCATGAGTCCCGTTCTCGATAACGTCTTGGTTGCCGCCGCTCTCTTGGCCAGCGGCGTTTATGCGCTGTTCAAGCTGGGGCCGCGCACCTTGCGGCGAGGCGTGCTATCGCGGGTTGCAGGCTGGGCTGGACGCGCGCCCAGCTGGTCCGGCCTTCGCGGCTTGGCGGCGCGGTTGGGTGCGGCAGCGGCCAAGTCGTCGGGGAGCTGCGGCGGCTGCGACAACTGCGGCAGCGACAGCGGCGCCGATGCCGGAGCCACTGCGGGGCAGTCGAGCGGACCCGAAATCAAAATCCCGGTGGCGAGCATCGGCCGCCGGAGATAGCTGTGCGCCGGCTCGGTCGAGTGAGCCATAATGCCACCGCCGCGCATGTTGGCCGCGCTCCCCGGAATCGAGAAAGGTGCCTATTCCCCGCATTTTGGAAGGTTGTCTGCGCCTGCCGGTGATC
>Ga0182024_10024327_pt1 | contig 10772 bp, 11 predicted proteins | sample P32metaG_FD_120480 | JGI IMG/M metagenome (GOLD analysis project Ga0182024, IMG submission 120480) | Permafrost microbial communities from Stordalen Mire, Sweden - P3-2 metaG (Illumina Assembly) | ecosystem: Environmental > Terrestrial > Soil > Wetlands > Permafrost | place: Sweden: Stordalen...
CAACGAGAGGGGGAGTGCAGGATCGTCGACCATCAAGCGTTGCGCAAAACGTACGCGGGCATCCATCTGCCACCGCTGCAGCGAAAGTCCGGTCGCTTCACGAAAGGCGTGACCGAACTGTGTGGGAGAAATCTCCGCAAGGTGCGCAAGGGCCTCGTTGCTGACCCGCTCATCTAGGTGTTCCGCGATATGAGTCAGCACTCGGGCAAGCGGGCGGCCCGTAAGTCGGTTTGTGGAGTCTCGCGCTGGATTGCCCGCCACCCCCAATAGGGCGGCAAACAAGGCGTTCCTCAATCCGAGCCCGTATGCATCGCGTTCGTCGTCGTTCTCATAGGCGCTCAGCATTTTCGCGCAGGTGTGTAGCCGGTCGTCGTGGAACATGAGACGGCTCGGTGCGCGGACAATTAACTCAGCTTGGTCAACGGTCAAACACCCGGATTCCTGCGGATTCAGGACGATGCAGGCAAACTGCGCGTATCGTAGTGATGACGAATACAGCGTGACGGGGTCCGCGGAGGCGAGCAGGGTAAGGTGATCTGCTCCGAAATATTCCCCTTCAGGAGGAGTGTCCGGTCGCATCCGAAGCTCGGCGCGACCACCGACCTCTTCGACCAAGAAGCACAACGTTGGACGAGCGAACGACAGGCTCATCCAACCGGGGATTGCACCCCAATTCACGTCATATAGGAGGCATGACAGACCGGGCCAGTCGTGTCGGCGGCGAAGCGAGGTGCGCGTTGAATGTTCTGCTACCAGCATTACTCAATTCTGGAGTTACTGCTTGAGGTCGTAGCCTAGGAGGGCCTCTCGCCTGCCCATGCCCTTGCAAGCATCGTCATTGGCGGCGAAATGCGCTTTCTCCGAATCGGAGTAGCACCGGTACAAGGGCTGCGAGTTGGGCTGGCTGGTCGCATAGATGAAACCGGCGCTGCGCAAGCGTCGGTAGTCCTGGGTTTCGCAGACGCCCTTCTGGATGAGAATACGGTCCGGATGACCGGGCCATTTGTTGATGCATTCCTCCAACTCGACGGAAGTTTGCTTCGGATCGGGCGCCGTCATCACGATGACCGAGATGCAGCTGTCTCCCGTTTCCTTGTTCGCGGCTGGCGGGTCGGTGCCAACGATGATGGGGCCCTCGACCTTCCAATTGTGCCCGTAGTCGGTGGAGGTGGCGATGGTCATGCGCGCGTGCGTCTGCCCGTATTTCGCGTAGTCGCACGCGGTCTCGTTGTGGATCCAGCCAAAGAGCGTCGTGCCCTTCAGCTCGACGTGCTGCAGCCATTGGCCGCAGGCATCGGGGCTGCCGGAGGGTCCGGGCTTCAGAACGGTCACCGCAGGGCCTCCCATGTCATACGGCTCCTTGCCGTCGACCGCGAAGGTCGTTCCCGCGGCTGTGAAGCCGCGAAATTTGCCGTTGGGGAGTTCGATTTCAGTGAAATCGTTGTCGGCGATGTTCGGAGCCGGCCCGCGCGCCACGAGCGGCACGCCGACCCGAACACGAATGGAGTCACTCGGGCTGAAACTCTGCTCCTGGCCCTCGGCCGCCACGGCCTCACGGCCGCTCTCGGTGAGCGCCCCGCAGCGGTAGACGCTGTCGGCGTCGGGCTGCTTGGACCAGGGATCGGAGTCCCAGGAGAAGTAGTCGATGCCGACGAGACGATGCTCGGCGGCGGCCGCGGCAAAATCCCCACGCAGCTCCTCGATGAGCAGCGTTCGAGCGTTCTCGTCCCCCGGACACGACAGATTTGTGTTCGGGAATCCCCACTCGGTGATCCAGCAGGGCTTGCCCCCGGCGGTTCCTTTTGCGCGGCACTCGGCGAGATCGACGCTGTTAAGGCGGGCGGTGAGTTGCCCCGCGGCGGTGGGGTTGCCAGGCTGCCCCGGGGAGGGATAGCTGTGTACGCCATAGGCATCGACGAGCGAATCGAGGCCATGGGCGCGGAGAAACGCGATGGCTGCCGCCAGGCTGACCATGTCCTCTTTTTTGTTGTTGTAAAGCGTCTCCCCATCTTTTGCGCTTACCAGGCCGGCAGAGATTATCGGTGCGCTTCGGTTCAACCGGGAGTGGTTGCGGACGTCCTTGAGGACCGCCAGAACCTCAATGTACCGGAGAAAGCCCTTCGCGATCTGTTTGCCCTCGGGATCGTGGGCGAGATCCTCGAGGCTCAGGATCTTTCCCTCGCCGGGCAGCGGAAATTCGGGATTGAATGCGGCCCAATTGATCTCGTTGCCGAGTTCGACGCCCGCCAGTGTGATGCCGTTGGCGTCGAGGCCGTCGAAGAGATGCTGAAAGGCAGTCTTGGAAAGCGCCGCATCTGCCGAGGAGAGCGGGGGCCCGCCCCACATGGCGGGGAACTCATTGGGCTGGTAAGCGCGCGTGGGCGCATTCGGAGAGTACTGGGGGCCAATGATCAGCTGGATGCGAATGCCCTGCGCCGCGGCCCGCTTCGCGAAATCAATGCCCTTTTCGTCATTCGAGATGCCGCAGCGGATCACGCGTACGTCGGCAGCCTTGAGTTGCGCGAGAAGCGTGTTTTGATCTGGTACGTGAGCGCGCAGCGGATTGACGACGTTAACGCCGACAATCATCTCTTGCGCGTGCAGCGGCGCCCACAAAAGCAACGAGATCACCGCGAAGACCACGACACTACACGCCCTCATCGCGGCGCGGATCAGTTTCGCAAGGCGACTCCCAGCGCCGCGGCGCAGGGCAGCGTACCGCGTCCGCTTGTGCTGATAGCTCGCGGCGGCCATCACGAGGCCCGCTCGATCGATGCCGGCAAGATCCGCTTTCTCCTCGGCAGTTAAATCCAACGGCGCCAGGGTATGAGCGGCGTCGCGCAGAAACGCGTGCCGAAAGCCCGCATCGGTGTAGAGGCGCGCGAGGGTCCGCTCAGCCTCAAGCGCACTCATCAAGGGCTCGGCGGCGTAATTGTGATCTTCCTTGCGCAAGCGCGGCACGGGTATTCTGCAATTCATCCAAGAGACTCGCGAAGGGCGGATAGTTTCCGTCCCGTTCGATAATGACCGTCAGCGGTTGTGGTGTGTGGGAGGCGAGCAAGCTCAGCAGCGTGAAAATACCTGCCGGCACCGGGTGCAGATGATCGTCGAGCATGCGCATCGATCCCGCATACCGCGAGTATTGAACGGGTTCATGAATCAAGCATCCCCCGCTCAGGTGCACGGTGGTCGCGCGTTCGAGCGGGAAGCTGAGAAGATAGCGCTCAGGGTCGAGCGCGGCGTTCTGCGCGTTGCACCAGAGGTTATGAAGGTCGAGGAGTAGATCCGCACTTGTCTCCGCCGCAATCGCCTCGATCCACTCGGGCTCTGTCATCTTCGAACCCGGAGGTTCCACGAGCGTCGCGATGTTCTCGAGCGCGGGCATGATGCCGATGACCTCCGAGACGCGCCGCAAATTACGGCAGGCGCCCTCGATCGTTGAAGCGGTGCGCGGCGCGGCCGCCAAGTGACCGATCTCGATACCTCCGGCCCTCACGAACGCCAAATGCTCCGACCATCGCTCGACCTTGAGCGTATCGATGGTGCGGGCGACCAGATCGAGCCGATTCCTATCGACGGGGTGCGCGCTCGCGAGCCCGAGAGTCACCCCGTGATAGATCACCGGCACCTGCCTGCTCAAGAACGCGAGGGCCTCGACCGCCTTGCGCGAAGCGTCGAGGTAATCTTCGATCAGCACTTCCACCACGTCGATCTTGTCGAGATGCGAAAGAATGCCCGCGGCGAGCTCCGGCCGCCATCCGAGCCCGACTCGATCGCCTGTCAGCTGCCACATCCGCCGCAACCTCCTCCGCATCCGCCACCCCCACAACCGCTGCCGCAACTCGATCCGCACGAGTTGGACGAACCGGAGTCTTTGGGGAAGAGTTTGCGCAAGTACGGGAAGCTGTTTGCCGGCAGCGCGCCGAAGCCATACACCGCGGCCAGCAGGATTGCATCGTCATTCGCGCTGCCGGCTTGCAGGAACTTGCTTTGGTTCTTGCGCCCGGCCAGCAGCACTTTGAGATTGACAAGGGCCTCATCACCCCGAGCGGTTCGCGGCCGGCGGTACATATGGTAGAGAGCCACGAAGAAAAACAGCGCCAGGATAGCCAGGAAGCCCACATTGTGGTGCCCACGGTTCCAGGCGACCACGATCTTGGTGCCGGCAAGTCCCGCCAGCACCAGCAGCCCGAGCAGAAATATCGGCCGCCTTGCAGCGTATACCTCCTGGGTGGCGATGAGCTTATGAGCGCGCAAGACTTCAGCATATTCCTCGCACGCACTTCGTAAACGCGCGTCCGTGAACATGGCGCTGGGGCGGCCCGGGACCAGGAATCGTTCGATCAACGCCTTCTCCAATGGCCGCCGCACCGAGGTGTTCGCGAGTCTGGATTTGGCGCAAAGCCGGCGCCCGTCGAAGACCATCAGCCCGCGATCGACGAGCGAAAATGTCGCCACCCTGAGTACCTCCTGCGCGCCGCCGCGCAGATAGGCGATAACGAGCGCATCCTTGAGATCGATCCGCGGCACGGCCTCCTCAAGCTCCCGCGCGCGTAGCTGCGCTCGGCTGAAAAGCAGCAGGCCGGCGCCGACCATGAAATAGAGCACCAAGAACTCGGGTCCTGGGAAATCCAAGATCGAGTCCGGCATGCGCTCAGCTCCAACCAGTGATGTACCGGTACATGGCTCCCAGGAGCTCGAGCAGCGCGCCGATCGTCGCGTCTGCGACGGCCGGCTGGAGTCCACGTTCCTGGCGCGCACTTGACATATTCGCGAGCAGCTCCGCGCGGTTGTTGCCCGGCAAACGTGGCGCAAGAGTTTGCAGAGCTTCCTTGGGAGAGGCGAAGCGCTCATCCTCGAGTCCGAGAATCGCCGCGGCGCAGGCCCGGATAGGCCCGCTGACATCGGCGATCAGCAAGCTCAGCTGCTCCTCGCGCCCGCCGATGAGTGCGTACCTCTCCCGAAGACGCAACGTGAGATTGACGAGAACCTGGCGGAGCCTATTGAGAGTCGCAGCGCGCGAGATCTTGAGGCTCGCGAACGCGTCCGAGCCGTAAAGCACGCGATGGCGCGACAGGATGTCCGTGAACTTCACGGCGAACGCCTGAGCGGCAATGCTGATTTCGGCTTCTTCCAGGAACATGACCTCGAGCCCGATCGCAGCGTGGGCGAAGGTCAAATGCTCTCGTAGGCGCTCGAGCTCCGGCAAATGCACATCGCCGAAAACCAGGATGACGTTCACGTCGGAAGTCGGACGGAGTTGACCTTCCGCCGCCGAGCCGAAAAGTATCGCCGATTTGAGGTTCGCGCCGCTGATACGCACGACCGTCGCGATGAAGTCCTCTAGCGTCGATCGGACGCCGTCCGGCAGATCATCCAGCCGACCGTCCACCCCTCTTACCTCCCGCAAATTTAGCGACGCGGGGAATATATAGCACAGTCGTAGCCCAAATCCGCGCGTAAGAAGCAACTTCAACCGTGCCTATCGATTCCACGGCCTACTTCCCGTAAGCGTGCGCGATCTGTCCCACTAGGACCGCGAACGGAATGGCCAGTGCCCCGGCCTCAATGTGGAAGTCTGGAGCTGATATCGGGCGCGACTTCCGAAGCAGAATGGGCGCCAGAACGATTCCTGGCGCCCAATCTTGCTCACTTAGTCCATGTTTCGTTGCCGTGGAATGGCAATCCGGGCAGCACTTGTGTCCCTTCGGCTCTCACTGCGTCCAGCGCGTCAGGATCGAGTCCGAGCGCTTGCAGAATCGTCGGCGCCACTTGCAGGGTCTCAACGGTGCTGGTGATCGTCTTGGCTTGGAAGCCCGGATTCGAGACCAAGATCATCACGTTGGTGTCGTCACGCGAAAAGCCGCCATGCTCGGCCAGTTTCTTGCCGCTTCCCGAGTAGGTCACGCCAATATCCGGTGTGGTGAGGATATCCGGTGTGCGCGGGTCGCCATTGGGGGGCAGTCCGGGCGTGTTGAAGTACGTCGTGAGGATCGGTCCGGAGAAAATTTCGCCGATGCCCGCGATGTTGCTCGTGGTGGGCGAGGTTGAGCGCAATTGACTGACCGCGCTCGTCGTCGTGCACTTGCTGTTGAGCCACACCAGCGAGACGTCGTCCTCGGTCGCCCCGATGCCCGTGGGGTTGGAGGGCGATTCGGAAGAAGGCAAGCAGCCAAGATTGTCCAGAATCGTCGCCGGTACCTGGACTTGGCGCCGCAAAGCTAGCTGCTGACTGTTACATGAGTGCGACGAAGCGGTGATTGTTGGGGTGCAGTGTAAAATTTTCCTGCAGTATGTATTTAGTACACGCTACAGAAGGAAGTCGCGGGGGGCCGAGACTTGATGGGGTTAGTAAGGATTCTTCAGCCGGTTTGAAAGATCGGCCACCCGATTTCGGTGCGCCACTGACCCTCGTCAGCGGTGTCTTGAGGTCCCACGAGATAGTACTCGCGCAGCGGTCCCTCGACAGCCAGCGCGTGCTGTGTGACATACGTGGCCAATGAGCCGTAGGCAAGATCTATATTGGCGTGCGAGCCCTTATGTACGAGTGTGGCGAGCTCCGCGGGCGGCATGATGCGTGGAGCAACCCGGCCGATCTCTTTGACCGTGCCGCCGCTGGGAATGAAGACCGTCACCTCACCATGCGCGTGCGAGAACAGCGCATTCGAGAAAATGCCACCGGCGGTGCCCGTAGGTGTTATTCGCTGGGCAAGGAGCGCTGCGCTCAATTCGCCAAGTGCGCCCAAGTACCAGGACAGCGCATCCTTGACGTCGACGACCTCACTGATCGCGGCGGCCGCGACCCGATCCGCTTTGCGACGGCCGATTTCGACTGCCGGCGTGGGGCGCTCGAGCAAATTCCGCAAGGACGCGACCGCGGTCTGAGTCCGCGCCAAATCACTCTCCAGACGCTTCAAGTGCGCTGCAATAAGCTCGTTGCGCGCTTGCACGTCGGGCGCTGAAAGCACCGAGCGGATCTCGCTTAAGGGCATGTCGAGGGCGCGAAAGCGCCGGATGATTTGCGCGACCGGGATCTGCTCCGTGGTGTACCGGCGATAACCGGTCTGTGCATCTACCTGCGCAGGTTCGAGCAGTCCGGTCTCATGATAGTGACGCAGCGTCTTCACCGTGAGGTGGGTGGCGCGGGAGAAATCACCAATGGCGAGCGAGGAGGACATACCGGGCAAGTGTGCACTCTCCCCCCACTGGAGAGCCAACCCTGAAAGATGCTATTGACCCTCCTGTAAGGATAGCACCGAGGATGGCTGCACCCGGCCATCCGGCCGCATCATCGAGGAGAGACACCATGACCCAAGCACTTCCCGGCGTCGTCGCCGAACACATCCGTGCGGTTAACGCGTTCGATACCAACGCGATTGTCGCGACTTTCGCGCAAGACGCCTATGTCAACGACAATCGGCGCGAGATCGTCGGGATCGATGCAATCCGGCGCTGGGTCGAGAAGGAAATGGTCGGCGATCATGTGACGATCGAGGTTCGTGAGGTCCTCGATCACCATGGCGACACGATTGTGCGCGGCGCCTATGACGGCGAGTACGACAAAACCAACCTGCCGAAAGAGCTGATCCTGTCGAACTACTTCAAGGTCCGAAACGGCAAGATCGTGAGCCTTGTCATCATCTTCAATCAACCGTCCCCGTACTGAACGGGCTCATTCCGACCGTGGGCTAAGTTCGCTCCGGTCAGAAAGAAGTATCATAGGGTAATATGCCCACTCTCTCCGAGTTCGAAGTCGAACATCTACTGGATACAGATACTGTGGCGCTGCGCAACGTCCGCTGCAGCGGTACGTGCCGTCATCGGAGCGCGGAGGAATGCGCTTCGACTATCCATCTCGTGTTCCCCTATCGCGGTGTTTACATGCGGCACGTCGCCAGCGATCAAGCGGTAGCAAACGCGAACCACGTGCTTTTCTTTAATCCCAGCCAGGGCTATCAGGTCAGTCATCCAGTCGCAGGAGGCGATGCAAGCCTGTCGCTTGCTCTGTCGGAACCCGTCCTGCGTGAGCTCGCGCCCCGCGCTCTTTTGAATGACGGGGGAGACTTCGGATTTCGTCGCCAGCAGCAACGCATCGATCCTCGCGCCCAAGCCTTGGTCGCACTGCTCCGGCATGGCCTGGAGAACGGGAGCATTGAGCCGCTGGAAGCTGAGAGCCTGGTGCTGACCCTGGTGTGCCGTAGCCTAGGACCACGCACATCGCACCAGCCTGGAGCGACCCATGCGCGCCGCCGGTTGGCGGACCGTGTCAAAGTCCTGCTGGCCAGCGATCTTTCCCGGCGCTGGACACTCGCGGAGATCGCCGCACAGATCCGCGGGTCGCCCGTATACCTGACTCAGGTGTTCCGTCAGACCGAAGGCATTCCCCTCTATCGCTATCACCTGCGGCTGCGCCTGGCGCGGGCACTCGATCTCATTGCGCGATACGACGATTTGTCTGCTTTGGCCGCGGAACTGGGCTTTTCCAGCCACAGTCATTTCACCGCGGCTTTCCGCCAGGCGTACGGCCGATCACCGACGGCCTTCAGGCAATCGGCCCAACTCTCTTAGAAACTACTAAAGATTTCGACAGCAGCCGCGGCTGCGGAATGGTCTCCTATTGACGCCCAATTTGGGGGCTTGGAAAGGAGACTCTCATGGCTGAAAAAACCTGCGCGGCCTGCGATTGCAAACTCCGCCCGAGGCAGCAATCATGACCGGCAGAGAGTTCTTTGCCGATCAACGAAGCATCAAGACTCCGTCCGGAGTCATCCACTATGTCGAGCGCGGCAGAGGGCGGGTTGCGTTGTTCGTCCACGGAGTGCTGCTCAACAGTTATCTGTGGAGACACCAGCTCGCAGAGCTCGGTGATTTACGCCGCTGCATCGCCGTGGATCTGATGGCGCACGGCAACACCGAAATATCCGTCACCCAGGATGTTTCGGTAACAGCCAACGCGCACATGTTGGTTCAGTATTTGGATGCACTGAAGGTCGATCAGGTGGACTTGGTAGGCAACGACAGCGGCGGTGGCATCTGCCAGATATTCGCCGCCTTGTACCCTAAGCGCGTTCGCAGTCTGATACTGACCAATTGCGACGCACATGATAATTGGCCGCCTGAGGCATTCAAGGGGTTTGTCGATATGGTTGCCGCTGGCGGACTCGCCGGGACTCTGACCGCGATGCTCGCCGACAAGTCTGTCTACCGGTCGCCTCAGGCACTGGCATTAGCGTACGAGCATCCGGAAGCTGTCTCCGACGATACCATCGAGATCTACCTCCGGCCGCATCTCCGTTCGCCGCAGCGTACACATGACCTGGAGCGGTTCGTCAACGCATTCGATTGCCGCCACACCGTCGATATTGAAGTGCCGCTCAGCCTCGTGCAGGCACCCACGCTCATTGCCTGGGGAACGGACGACGTGTTTTTCGGTCTCAAGTGGTCCCATTGGCTGGAAAAAACGATCCCTGGAACTAAGAGACGGGTGGAATTCAAGGGCGCCCGAATCTTCTTTCCGGAAGAACGCCCGAGCGAATTCAACAAGGAAGTGAGAGCGCACTGGGTTTCGACCTCCGCGAGATGATCGAAATAGAGGCGTATCACGCGGTCTGCGGGCACTCGCACACGATGCATGTGCCGGCATGATCAGAACGCGTGATCTGGAACTTCGCGCCAAGCAGCGATGCGCGATATCTCATGGTACGCAATCCAAGTCCGCTCGCGCTGGTTTCGGTAGACGACAGGCCATCGCCGTCATCGCAGATCTCCAGACGCACGCTCGCCGGCTCGACGTCGAGCTTGACCCTGATCGAGTTTGCATGTGCGTGCCGCAAGGCGTTGGCGAGCGCTTCCTGGGCGATCCGAAAGAGATGATCGGAGGCAGCAGGGCTTAAGTCCAGCCGCGCCATTCCGATCGCCTCAAACTCGAGCGTAGGCCCAGACGCGGTTCTTAGACGCGCCACCAGGCCCCGCAGGCCCGGGATCAGGCCTCCCTGCGACTCGGTGACCGGCGAGAGGCCGTGAGCGATGTTCCGGCACGACTGCAGGGCTTGCCAGACAACCCTCTCGGCTTGCTCGAGGTCCCACACTTCGAGACGCTCGCCGTCGCGGGCACTACGCACCAAGGCCGACAGCAGCAGCGAGAGGCCGGTCAACTCCTGGCCCAGACTGTCAGGAGGTGGTGGATGCGATCCGGGTGGCCCATGAAGGCAGACACCATCTCAGCGGCCAATTGACCGAGGGTTTGATTTACCACGTGGTTCACAAGACCGCCTCCGAGGACCCCCTTATGCTCCTCAGCTCGCGAGAGCGGCAAGTGCTGCAATTGCTCGCCGAGGGGCACTCGGTTGTCGACATCGCGGAGAAGCTCTCGCTATCACCGAAGACCGTGGAGACCTACCGCGCCAGGATGATGCAAAAACTAGGGATCGGCGACTTTGCGAGTCTCATCCGATTTGCCATTCAGCAGGGCGTCTCCCCCTTGGAGTAGGGTTATGCGCGCTCAACGTCACGACTGGCGGTTGACAAACTCCCACACCTTGGAGATCACGACCGATCCTTCGCCGACCGAGGATGCCACTCGCTTGACTGAGCCTGCGCGCACGTCGCCCACCGCGAAGATGCCGGGCAGCGAAGTGGCGAAGGGCGAAGATGCCGACCCCTCGCCGGCACCGGTGATCACGAATCCTTTATCGTCGAGTTTCACCAGGCCAGAGAGCCATTCGGTATTCGGCGCGGCGCCCACCATGATGAACAGCGCGCGCGTGTCGACG
>Ga0182024_10024328_pt1 | contig 10772 bp, 8 predicted proteins | sample P32metaG_FD_120480 | JGI IMG/M metagenome (GOLD analysis project Ga0182024, IMG submission 120480) | Permafrost microbial communities from Stordalen Mire, Sweden - P3-2 metaG (Illumina Assembly) | ecosystem: Environmental > Terrestrial > Soil > Wetlands > Permafrost | place: Sweden: Stordalen...
ATCAGGTCCGAGAGCGATCCGATGACGCGCAGCGGGTCCCGGTGGGTGATCACGACGCGTGCGTCGGGGTAGGTCGAGAAGACCAAGGGCAGGGCGGAGAGGTGTGAGGGCGCCTTGACGACCCAGCGCGTCGTCGGCCGCTCGCAGACCCACTGCAGCGTTTGCAGCTGGCGCTTGTGCCAGTCGTAAATCGGCGACTGGTCCTGGCCACTGCGCCACACCGTGTACTCGGCCACGTTGTAGAGGCCGGTGTACACGTCGCTCGAGAACTGATGGGCGAAGGCGAAGATGCACTCCGTGGGCAGTCGCCCCCCGTTCTCGTGCATGGCCGTGAAGGCCGGGATGATTTCGTCCATGAGCGTGATCTCGTCGTCGCACAGGTCGCCCGACGCGTCGTCGTACGGGACGGTGTGGAGCAGTTCCCAGAGCAGCGGCGGGCGGTTGTCGGAGTCGCAGGCCAGGAGCTCGTGCAGCAGCGTCGTGCCGGAGCGACCGAGGCCCGTCACGACGATGGGCGCGTGGACGGGCTGCCGCAGGACGGCCGGCTCCCTCTTCCAGAGGTCGACCATGCGCAGACGGTTCTGCAATATCAGCTGGAGCTCGCCTCGGGTGCGGATCCGTCCGGGCAGGTGGAGGCGCGCCTCGGAGTCGAGAGAGACGCACAGCCGGCGGAACGGCTCCTCCCACCAGTCATCACCGAAGTCGTCGAGGCCCGTCGTTGTGATGGCGGCGGCTTGCAGGACCTCGGGATGGAGCGAGACCATCGAGCGCCCGTCGTCGCCCAGCCCGCGGCCGAGGGCGACCATCTTGTCCGCCCAAGGGCTGCGCGGTGGGGGTGTCCAAGGCACGGGGCGTCACCGTACCTGCAACGGGGGGAGAATGGCCGCATGAGGAAGCGCCGCATGAGGAGCCGCCGCATGAGGAGCCGCCGCATGATGCGCAACTGCAGGAGGAGCAACGCATGAGCGCCTCCATGCCGGATCTCGACGTGGACGGAATGATCGACGTGCTGGCCACGGGCGCCGAGTACCCGCTCAGCCCCGGCGTCCCTGTGTCGCAGCTCGACCACGCCCTGCAGACGGCGGCGCTGTTGGCCCACCTCCACCCGGGCGACGACGAGCTGGCGGCCGCGGGACTGGTGCACGACATCGGCCACCTGCTGCCCGGGGGCACGGATGAGACCCATGCCGGTGACGCGGCGCACGCGGTGCGACGGGCGTTGGGGGAGCGGGTGGCCGGCACGGTGGGATTGCACGTGGCGGCGAAGCGGTATCTCGTCGCGACCGATGCCGCTTACGGCGGGGTGCTCACGGACGACAGCGTGGTCTCGTTGGGGCGCCAGGGCGGCGCCATGACCGACGAAGAGGCGGCAGCCTTCCTGGCTCGGCCGTGGGCGACCGACGCCGTGACGCTGCGCCGGGCCGACGACGACGGGAAGGTCGAAGGGTTGGTGGTCGGCGACCTGGCCAGTTGGGCGCCCCTCTTGGAGCAGATCACCCGGCGGGCCGGGCCCATCGGGAGCTGATGCACCGGGCTCGACAAGCCGGGGACGGACGAGTCGATCAACTGCTCCCGCCGGCGCGTCGAGCCGTTCCGCTTGCGCGGCCGGCCGGGCCGGACGAGAGTCGGGCCCGTGGACGTCCCGGTCTCTGGCCACTGTGACGCCCGATTCGACGCTGTGCGCGAGGAGTTCGCGCGCAACTTCGCCGAGCGCGGCGAAGTGGGCGCGGCGGTGTGCATCGTGGTCGACGGCGCCACCGTGGTCGACCTGGCGGGCGGTTGGGCCGACCCGACGACGCACGCGCCGTGGCGGCCGGACACGCTGGTCGACTTCTACTCGGTCGGAAAGGCGTTCGTGGCGCTGCTCGCCCTGCAGCTGGTCGACGCCGGGTTGATCGCACTCGACGACCCGATCGCCAACGTCTGGCCGGAGTTCGCCGCCGCCGGCAAAGAAGCAACGACATTACGGCACGCGTTGTGCCACCGGGCCGGGGTGCCGGCCATCCGCGAGCCGTTGAGCAACGACGACCTGTGGGACTGGGACCGGATGGCGGGAGCGCTCGCCGCCACCGCACCATGGTGGGAGCCCGGGACGCGGCACGCCTACCACACCAACACCTACGGGCACCTGATCGGCGAGGTCGTGCGGCGGGTGAGCGGTGAGACCTGTGGGCGCCGGTTGGCCGCACTGGCGGGCCCACTGGAGGCCGACCTGCACATCGGTGTCCCGGCGGAAGAACAGCACCGTTGCGCCGAAGTGCTCTTCCAGTCGTTCGGGCCCCCCGCCGCGCTCGACGACTTATTCGAAGGCCACGCATTCGAAGGCGACTCGCTCGAAGGGGACGCCCGCATGGAGATGCTGAGCTACTTCAACCCGCCGGGTTTCTCCTCCATGGGCGTGGCCAACACGGCGGCCTGGCGCAGTGCCGAGGTTCCATCGACCAACGGGCACGGCTCGGCGCAGGGGGTGGCGCGCCTGTACGCCGCGCTGCTCGAGCCCGGTCGCCTCCTCTCGGCCGACCTGCTGGCCGAGGCGACGTCGGCCCAGTCCGTCGGCTACTGCCCGATCCTGCACGAGGACGTCACCTTCGGTCTGGGCTTCAAGCCCACGGTGCCGCGTCGCCCCTTCGGCCCGAAGGCCGGGAGCTTCGGCCATTTCGGCACCGGGGGAGCCGTCGGGTTCGGTGATCCCGTGGGTGGCGTGGCGTTCGGCTACGTCATGAACCACGTCATCCCCCGTTGGCAGAGCACGCGGAATCGATCGCTGATCGACGCGCTGTACGGGTCCTTCTGACCGCCAAGGGACGTCGTCCGATATCCGATCCGCTCAGTGCTCCCCTGTCGCGCCGCGTGCGTTGTCGGTGCGTAGAGCGAAAGCACCGTCGCGCGGGCGCCCGTGCTCTAGCGTTCCTCCTGAACCTGCCTCCGGCAACGGAGGGCGTACGAGGGGGATGACATGACGAACGCTTCGATGGTCATGCCGAGCAGGCGTGTCGAGATGTGGTACTCCGGGACAGCGCCGCAGAAGCGGGTGACAGTGGTCTTCCGCTTCATCCTGGCCATCCCGCAGTTCATCGTCTTGTGGTTCCTTTTCATCGCGGGTTTCTTCGTCCTGGTCGTCGGGTGGTTCGCCGCGCTGTTCACGGGACGTCTCCCGGAGTGGGCACACTCGTACCTGGGTGGGGTGATCCGCTGGGAAATCCGCGTGAACGCGTACCTGTTCCTCCTGACCGACCAATACCCGCCCTTCTCGCTCGATGACGCCGAGTACCCGGTGCGCGCCATCCTGCCCGGTCGAGGTCCGTTGAACCGGGTCTCCGTCTTCTTCCGCATCATCCTGTCCATCCCGGCGGCCGTCTTCTCCCAGATCGTCATCAACGGGCTCACGGCCCCATTGCTCTTCGTGATGTGGATCGTGGTCATCGCCACGGGCACCATGCCGCCCGCGCTCTATGACGCCTACGCCGCGTTGCTGCGCTACCAGGCCCGCTTCCACTCGTGGTTCACCATGATCACGTCGGAGTACGCGTGGGGGATGCTGGGCGACTTCGTCCCACCACCTCCGGCTGCATCGCCGCCGCCCATCGGCGCGGTATCAGGTGCCGCCCCGACCGCGCCGCCTCCGCCGCCCCCGCCACCGCCGGTGCCCGAGGCCCAGCCTCCCGCGCAGCCGTACTCGTACCCGCAGACAGGCCAGCAGGTGCCGCCTCCGCCGCCGGAAGCCGGCGCTGCCCCTGCCCCTAAGCCGCCCGGATGGCCGCCTCCGCAGCCGGCGCCCCCGACCGGCGCACCCGGCTACCCCGGGGCTCCCGGCGCCATGCCAGCGCCATCGGCGTGGGAGCGCACGTCGACCCCGTCATCGGTGGACCCGCTGCCCTCCTGGGGAATCCTCATCCTGCAGGGCGCGGCCCGGTCCTGGATGATCTTCGCCATCGTCTGGGGCTCGATCGTCTTCATCGGGGAGAACGTCTTCCGGGGCCACGGCCACCACAACCGCACGACGAACGGCCTGGTCACCACGGTCCCGGCGGACACGTCCGGCCTCAGTCACGTGGTCATCCACACGCCGACCGACCCCTGAGGGCCGGGCACTGACGCCGGCGCCTGTCGAACCGCGGACGGCGCCATGACCGCCTTCGAGCAGCTCGTGGCCGAGGGTGGGGCCGCCGCCGTCGAGGGTTGGGATTTCTCGTGGTTCGAGGGCCGGGCCACCGAGGAGCGCCCGCCATGGGGCTACGCCCGTCTGATGGGGGAGCGCATGGCCCGCGCCGAGGCGGCGCTCGACATCGAGACGGGAGGCGGGGAGGTGCTCGCCACGGTGGCGCGGCCGCCCGCGCTCCTGGTGGCCACCGAGGGATGGCGGCCCAACGTCGCGGTGGCCCGCACGCGTCTGCGCCCGCTCGGCGGCCGCGTGGTTGCCGCGACGGACGCGCCCACACTGCCCTTCACCGATGGCTCGTTCGATCTCGTGGTGAGCCGACACCCGGTCGTCGTCCTGTGGGGGGAGGTCGCCCGGGTGCTGCGACCGGCCGGCACGTACCTGTCACAGCAGATCGGGCCGGGCACCAATCGCGAGCTCACCGACTTCCTGATGGGCCCCCAGCCGGTCAACGAGAGCCGCAGCGCGGCGAGCGCCCGAGCCGGCGCAGAAGCGGCGGGACTCGAGGTCGTCGATCTGCGGGAGTGCACCCTGCGGGTGGAGTTTTTCGACATCGGCGCCGTGGTGCACTTCCTGCGCAAGGTGCTTTGGACGGTCCCGGACTTCACGCCCGAGGCCTACGACACCGAGCTCCGTGGCCTGCACCAGCAGATACAGCGGGACGGCTCGTTCACGTCCACGGCCCGACGGCTCCTCGTCGAGGCGCGCCGCCCGGCCTGAAGCGTGCCGGCGTGCACCGTGCCGGCGGGTCCCCGCCCAAGGGTGGCCGGCCCGCGTAGGGTCGCTCCAGTGACTTGGCCACCAGCACCGGAACCAGCGCGCGCACCGCCTCCGCCTCGACCCTCCCTTCCGCCGCCGGGGTGGTACCCCGATCCCTCCGGACAGCCGACACAACGCTGGTGGGACGGAACACGTTGGACGGAGCACCTCGGCACGCCGCCACCCGAGGCGCACCTTCGGCCGCACGTCGTGATGGCGTCGGGGTCGGCCGAGCTGGCCGGCTGGTGGCGTCGCTTCGGCGGCTACGTGCTGGACGCCATCATCGTCGGCGTCCCGAGCTTCGTCGTCGGGTTCCTGATCGGCGTGACCCAGCGTGGCAACACGATCCCGGGCACGACAGTCAGCCACCTCGACGTCACAGCCCAGGTGGCCATCGTGGTCACCACGTTGCTCATCACGCTCGGCTACCCGTATCTCCTGCTCCGTCACAACGGCCAGACGGTCGGCATGATGGCGGTCGGCGCACGTGCGGTCGACCGCGCCACGGGCGCCAGCCTGACGTCGGCGCAGGCGGCGCGTCGTGTCGTGACCTTCTTCGTGCTCGTGGAGCTGTGGGAGCAGATCTCGGCGATCATCGGGTTCAGTCACGTGTACGGACCGGTGCCCGTCGGGGAGACGCTCTTTCGCCTGCTGGCCTTCGCCGCGCTGGCGACCACGGCGCTGTGGCCCCTGGGCAACCCGGTGAACCAGACCTTGCAGGACAAGGCGGCCGGCACCGTGGTCGTCCGGACCCAGACCTGAGCCCTGACGGCCAGACCCTGACGGCCAGACCCTGACGGCCAGACCCTGACGGCCAGACCCTGACGGCCTGAGCCTCAGCTGGCCTGGCTCACCGAGCTCATGTTGTAGTCGGGGATGCGCAGCGGCGGCATGATCGTCCGGTTCAGGTACTCGCCGAACTCGCGTCCGAGCGAGCGGACCGGGGTGCCGACCTCGGTGGCCCGTGTCAGCAGGTCCACCGGGCTCTCGTTGAAGCGGAAGTTGTTCGCCGCTCCGACCACGGCACCGTTCTCGACGACGTAGACGCCGTCGCGGGTGAGGCCCGTCGTCAGGAGCGTGGCCGGGTCGACCTCCCTGATGTACCAGAGACAGGTGAGGAGGAGCCCCCGCTCGGTGCGCGCCACCATGTCGTCGAGTGACCCCCCGTCGAGGTCGCCGCAACGCAACACCAGGTTGTCGATGTACGGGGCCATTTCGACGCCGGACCGCGCCGCCCCGGCGCGGTGGTAGCGCAGTCGGGCCAGCACCCCTTCGCGCAGCCACTCGGTGCGTGCGCTGGGGAGGCCGTTGTCGAAGACCGAGACCTCCGAGCTGCTCGCCTCCGTCGCGACAAACGGCGTGCACGCAATGCCCTGCTCGAACGGGTCGCTGGAGAGCGAGAACGGCAGCGTCGTGATCGTCTCGCCCACGCGTGTCCCGCCGCCCTCCTTGGAGAAGACCGTGCGGCCGTCCTCGGCATCTTGGCCGCCCAGTGCACCGAAGGCGAGCGTGGCCATCATGTCGCTCACCGCCGACGGCGGCATGATCACCTCGTAGCGACCGGCTTCCAGCGCGACCTGCGTCGTCGCCCAGTCGAGCCGGCGCCACATTTCCTGCTCCATCTGCTCGAGTGAGGGCGCAATGGTTGGCTCGGCGACCCAGGCCGAGCCGCTCCCGTCGGCCGTGCGCCCGACCAGGCTCACCGCGCCGGTCGGCTGCGCATGGGAGAGGCGCAGCCCGGTGGAGCTGCCGAGATACAACGTGGCCAGGTCCTGCTCCGCGAAGCCCGCCAGGACGGCGTCGCGGGAGCGGGCCCGCCCGAAGGCCCCCGACAGCGCGGACAACACGTCTTCGAGCGCGCCGGAGTCCGTCTCCTCGGGGTCGAGCCCGAACGCGCGCGCCGGCCGGGCCTCCGCCGGCTCCACCAGGGCGAAGGCATCCGCGGCTGCCGGCGCCTCGCGGGCGTCGGCCAGGGCGGCGGCCGCCATCTCCGCCACGCCGTCTGCGCCGACCTCGCCGGTGCGCCGGGCGGAACCGAAGGCCGCGCCCGACAGCGCGATGACACTGACCGAGCGCCCCCGCTGCACGCCGTTGGTCGTCGTCGTGTTCAACGCGAAGCGGACGTCGACGTGGCTGGTCTCCTCGACCAGCACCATGCAGCCGTCCGCCCCGAGCGTGTCCGCCGAGGCCAGGCCGCGCTCCACGAGCTCCTGGGCGGGGATCACGCCGCGCCTTCCCGCCGCACGCTCAGCGGCCCGACTCTTCGCGCGTGTTCAGCACCCGGACCCCGCGCACGAGGACCGATGGGCAGCCGTGCGAGACCGGGGCCACCTGGCCCGGCTGGCCCTTGCCGCAGTTGAAGGCGCCGCCGAGCACCCAGGTGGAGGCGCCACCTACGGCCTCCGTGGCGCCCCAGAAGTCGGTCGTCGTGGCTTGATACGCGACATCCTTGAGCTGCCCGGCCAGCTGCCCGCCCTCGATCCGGTAGAAGCGCTGCCCGGTGAACTGGAAGTTGTAGCGCTGCATGTCGATCGACCAGCTCTTGTCGCCCACGATGTAGACGCCCCGGTCGACGCCGGCGATCAGGTCCTCCGTGCGCGGGCCGTCCGCTCCCGAGTGCGCCAGCGACACGTTGGCCATGCGCTGTATCGGCACGTGCATCGGCGAGTCGGCGAAGGCGCAGCCGTTGGAGCGCTCGAATCCCATGGCGGCGGCGATCGAGCGGTCGAGCTGGTAGCCGACCAGCGTCCCCTCGCGGACCAGGTCGAAGGACTGGCCCTCGACGCCCTCGTCGTCGATGCCCACGGTCGCCAGGCCGTGCTGCACCGTGCGGTCGCCCGTCACGTGCATGACGGGGGAGCCGTAGGCCAGCGAACCGAGCTTGTCGAAGGTGGCGAAGGAGGTGCCGGCGTACGCCGCCTCGTAGCCGACGGCCCGGTCGAGCTCGGTGGCGTGCCCGATCGACTCGTGGATCGTGAGCCACAGGTTCGACGGGTCGACCACGAGGTCGTACGTCCCCGCCTCCACCGTGGGGGCCCGCAACTTCTCGGCCAGGAGCTCGGGCAGCTCGGCCAGTTCGGCGTCCCAGTGCCAGGCGCCGGCGGAGGGAGAGCCGGTCAGGAACTCCCAGCCCCGGCCGACCGGTGGCGCCAGCGTGCGCATGGTTTCAAAACCGTTGTCCGACAGTGCCAGCGCCTCGAGTTGCGCCTGCAGGCGGACGCGGTGCTGCGTGGCCCGGGTCCCGTTGAGGTCGGCCAGATAGGTCTGTTCGGAGACGGCGAGCAACGACGCCGACGTGTGCGAGACCGCGTCGTGCCCTTCGAGGCGCCTGCTCCACTCGGCCAGCAGTGCGACCTTGTCGGCCAGCGGCACGGTGGACGGATCGATCTCGAAGGCGCTCGACCACGTGACGTCGCCGTGCGACGGCTCGGGCGCCAACTCGACGCGCCCGCCGCCCGCCCGCCCCGTGATCTTCGCCATTTCCCGGGCCCGGTGCACCAGGTTGGCCGCCTCTTCCGGCCGGACGTCGACCGTGGCGGCGAAGCCCACCGCGCCGTCGACCACGACGCGCACGCCCATGCCGAAGTTCGTGTCGTCGGCCGTCGTCTCGGGACGGGCGTCGTGCAGACGGACCGTCTGGCTGCGGATGCGCTCGACCCGGAGCTCCGCGGCGCGGCAGCCGGCAGCCGCCCCCAGTGCGGCGTCCGCCAGCGCGGCGAGGTCGTCGGCGGCGAGCGGCATCAGCCGATCGGCGTCGGCTGGCGCACGGGGAGCCCGGCGGCGGTGTAGATGGCGTCGATGAGCTCCATCGTACGGATGGCGTCGGCCGCTGTCGTGGGGAACGATGCCCCTTCCTCGGTCGCCGCCACGAACGCCTCGAGCTGGAAGTCGTAGCTCGCCTTGCGGCTGAAACGCTCCTTGCGGGTCCCGAGCGACGTCGTCACCTTCATCCGATGGAAGTGTTGGGGGGCGAAGGGATTGAGGACGGAGATCTTGCCGTTGTCGCCGGTGATCTCCGCGTGGAGTCGCAGCACCGAGGACGAGAACATCGAGCAGCCGATGTGCGCGCTCCCGCCGTCGGGCAACGAGAAGTGGGCGTCCATGGCGCGGTCCACGCCGGGGGAGGAGAGCTTCGCCTCGGCGCTGATGACCCGCGGCCCGGGGGCCAGCAGGCGGAGCAGGCTGACCGGATAGCAGCCCATGTCCATGGTGGCGCCACCGGCCAGGGCGAGCTGATAGCGGATGTCACCCCTCCGCCACAGCGGGGCGGAGAAGGACACGTCGACCCTGGTGATGTTGCCCAGCTCGCCGGAGCGGATGATCTCCACCAGGCGCTTCGTCAGCGGGTGGTACTGGTAGTGGAAGGCCTCCATGACGACGACACCAGGATTGCCGTTCGCCGCCTCGGCCACGGTCCGGGCCTCGTCGGCATTGGCCGTGAACGGCTTCTCGCACAGCACGTGCTTGCCGGCCTTGAGGGCGGCGATCGTCCAGTACCCGTGCAGGCCGTTGGGGAGCGGGTTGTAGACGGCGTCGATCTCGGGATCCTCCACCAGTGCCGCATAGCTGTCGAGGACGCGTGGAATGCCCTGCTTGTGGGCGAATTCCGTGGCGCGCTCGGGGTCGCGCGCCGCCACCGCGGTGACCACGGCGCCACCCGTCCTCCGGGCCGGCTTGATCAGCGCTGAGGGGGCGATGCGGGCCGCCCCCAGGATGCCGATTCTCAGCACGCGGCGGTCACCGGGGATTGCTGGCCCGGCGACAGTGAGATTGGCCCCCGTATGACGTTTCCCCAGTATGGGACGGAGGGGTCGCCGCCGGGGACGGTGCGGCCGGACACTGCATGAGCACGGACGCTAACGCACCTGGGGGCCGACCGACCATGGGTCACATCCGGGGCCTCGACGGCATCCGGGCCCTGTCGGTCCTGGCGATCATCGCGTTCCACACCGGCCTCAACTCGGTGCCGGGTGGTTTCTACGGCGTCGACTCGTTCTTCGTCCTCTCGGGGTTCCTGATCACGTCGCTGCTGGTGCGCGAATGGAGCGGGAGCGGGACGATCCGGTTGCGCCGCTTCTGGGCCGGCCGCGCCCGCCGTCTGCTGCCGGCGCTGTTCCTCCTCATCGCGGTCATCGGCATCGTCCTCGCCGTCGTGCCGACGGTGCTGGCCACGCCCAATATCCTCGGCGACGCCCTCTCGACGATGTTCTACGTCTCGAACTGGTACTCCATTCACGGGGGCGTGACCTACTTCTCATTGTCGACGCAGCCGTCGCCGCTGCTGCACACCTGGTCCCTGGCGATCGAGGAGCAGTTCTATCTGGTGTGGCCCCTCGTGGTGTTGGGCGTGCTCAAGCTCGGCACCACGCGTCGCTCCCGCCGTCCCGGACGCCGGGTCGAGCGTCGTGCCGTGGACGTCCTCGGCGGGGGTCAGCTGCTTCTCGTCGGTCCGCCTCCGGTCCACGACGACCCGGCCTGGACGCGCCGCCGCCGTTTGCACATCCTGTTCGCGGTGGCCTGCCTCGGCTCGCTGGCCTCGGCCGTCCTCATGGCGTTCCTGGCGCCCAACGGCTACACCACCCGGGCCTACTACGGCACCGACACCCGGGCCCAGGCACTGCTCGTCGGCGCGGCCATCGCCATCGGGCTGACGTTGTGGCGGGACGGAAGCGCCCGGCGCTGGTTCACCCGGCTGGCCTCGCTGCTGGCCCTCGCAGGCGTGGCCGGGACAGCGGCGTTGTGGGCCACGACGGCGCAGACCATGACGTTCGCCTTCAGCGGCGGGTTCATGGTGGCCAGCCTGGCGGCCGGTGCCATCGTCCTCGGCTGCGCCGTGGCGCCGCGCTCGCTCGTG
>Ga0182024_10024329_pt1 | contig 10771 bp, 8 predicted proteins | sample P32metaG_FD_120480 | JGI IMG/M metagenome (GOLD analysis project Ga0182024, IMG submission 120480) | Permafrost microbial communities from Stordalen Mire, Sweden - P3-2 metaG (Illumina Assembly) | ecosystem: Environmental > Terrestrial > Soil > Wetlands > Permafrost | place: Sweden: Stordalen...
AAAACCGACATCTGTCGCAGGCCCGCATAGAACGCCGCAAACAAGCCGGTCGGCCCCGCCCCGATGATCGCCACGTCCGCCGCCCCGCCCGCGCCCTGCTCCACTGAATCCGCCATGGCCGGAATTCTAAAGGGGACGCCGGGAGAAACAACGCCAAAGGCCACATGGGCCCACCGAACGGGGTTGGCTTCACTCCGTTGGCGCGACAAAACGAGACAAATCACGACAGGTTTTTGGCTCAAAAATGGGGGTTGCCGGCGGCGTCGAAATAGAAAGATTGTCTCATTTGTAACATGGTATCCCATATAATTACGATACAAGTCGAATGTGAGTCATATCTTACGAATGCCGCATTCGCATCGTTTGGCGAGACACCTGTTGGGTGTCTCGCGTCCCTGTCTCGTGGCCGGGTCCTCCGGGGTACACCGCACTTATCTATTACCGACCAACGGCTTATTACCACTCCACTTTGGCTTCATGAAATGGGGAAACAATTGCCGCGATCATGCCCGCGACCGTGGACAACGACGCTTGTGGTAAAGTGAAAGGGGAGGACCAGCCGCATGACGCCAACCGCAGAAACAATTTGGCGAGAGCTTCACACGCACGCTGGGCCCTCGTCCGCGATTCCTTCGCTGCCGGAGAATTTCTTCGATGCGATCAATGCGGATGGGGCGACTGTCGATCTGGGCATACTCGAGCTAATGGTTAACGGCGCGATCGTTCCCCTCACGCAGGACGACTGTCACGATTAGCATGTCATAAGCGGATCGGCGGGGATTTCGTCATTTTGACACGGCGGACCGGATGTCCATCTCACTATCGCATTATCGATCCGATTGATCTCAAACAGTCGGTTTCCGCCCAACTCGAGGCCTTCAATAGAGAACTCGCGCTGCTGCTACCGCAAAGAATGGAGCTTCCGACTGCCATCGCTGGGGAGCCATTGCATATTGACAGGATCATCTCCGACCTGAAATTAGGCACATGCTGGTATCGATTATCAAACCAATGGCCGTTACAGAAAGTTGTTATAAATGGGGAAGATCGTCTCGAATTAGTTGGTCCCATGTTTGGTGACCGCAGAGCAGCGAGGTGGGGCTTCGTTAATGAAAGAGTGAACTGGGTTAGTCGCTGCCTTTCGCCGTCAGGCGAAGTGTGGTCCGTCCTATTAACCGCACTGCTCCGCGATATGGGGATGACGTTGGAAATTGACCCTCAGGCCCAGGCGATTCATGATCGGTGCAATGTTTTGAAGGCGTCGCTAGATCGATTGGCCGGCTTCGAATTACCCGCGTGGTCATCGGTTGGTGGCGGTGTCGAGTTTCAGAGGGAGCGCATCCCCAGAGACGTGCAGCAGGAGGTCTGGCGTCGGGACCAAGGAAAGTGCGTGCAATGCGGCAGCAAGGAGAAACTTGAGTTCGACCATGTCATTCCGTGGTCGAAGGGAGGATCATGTACGGCGCGCAACATCCAATTACTATGCGAGTTATGTAACCGGACGAAGAGCAATAGGATCTAACGCGATTTTCACCAACGTCGTGCGGAAGGCAAAGCCTTCCGCTGGCTTTTGTGGGTGCGAACGGCCTGACGGTTGGCGGCTCCAAACCGAGCTTCATCTTTGTGTTTCACGACAGGATTCTCCATGATCCGCCATGCCGAGTTGTTTGCGAAGGCCATTTACCCCCGCGTGCGTTTTGACTTGCGCAATGATTATAACGAGAACTTGCTTGAGCATTCCAAGCTTGACACCCATCGAAACCCAGTGGACTCAATCCTTTCTGAATATTGTCGACTTTCCGCTCCCAATATGCCGCCGATTCATTTCGCGTATATCGACAGTCCGAGGATGGATGCGGTCGCAGTATTCTTCAAAGCCGCCGGATGCGGATATGTCGGGATATGCACGGGAACAGTTTCGCTAATTTATGACATGTTCTATCGCATGCTCTCGCATCCGAACATCCGTCCTTTTGTTGGCAACCGTGATGCTGAGTCCGTTCGCGACCCGTATAGTATGGAAGGATTGTGGACGAACTACAACGACCTTCGTGCAAGCCGATCATCGCCCCATTGCCGGGCCGGAACATTGCAAGATGTCGTACCCAGAGATCGGATCAGGAAGGATTATGCTGAGTTATTGGCCCGGCACGCGATTGACTTCCTCGTATTGCACGAGATCGCACATATCATGCATGGGCACTGCGGATTTCTTGCTGGCCATCACCGTGACGCATGCCTCGTTGAAATGGAAGTCTTGGATGACGCCCCCCACGCACCGCATGTGGATCCCATACTACGACAAGCATTGGAAATGGATGCCGACGCATATGCCTCCCTATTGACATGGCAGCAAGGCTTAAGAATACAAGGTAGGATGGACCAGTGCGTCCGTGGATTAATGGAACATGGATCCAACCTCGTGATTGTGAATGAACTGGCGATGCAAGACTGGACAATTGCGATCTTTGTGTTGTTCTGGATGTTCGAGCAGCGACCCACCTCGATTGCCGTGGAAAATCGAAAGCATTTGCCGGCACAGAACCGGGCGAGCTTGGCGATCGCCGCAGTCATGGGACTGGCTCTTGAAGAAGGCACGGACGAACTGAAGTCGCAGGCGAGCCGGGCGTTTGCTGTAGGAATGGAAGACGCCATTAACGCCGTCAGCACCATCAGCGGTGGTCTCCTCGGGCCGAAGGTGCAGGATTACCTTCGCGAAGAGTGCGCGGGAGCAATGCATCCACACGTCCATCGGGTCGTTGAAAAGTGGCGAACCGTGCATGATGAGGTTCTTTCGTATAGCTTCCCGTCAGTTCACGCATAGATGTTCACCCAAAATAGCCCTTTCCCCCTGCCAATTGATCTGGCTCTGAGCATTCCGGTCTGCAACAAAAGGTCCAGACCGCCCGCATCCCCTTGGTTCCACGTGGAACATACCCTCGGCAGCTATTCCGTCATTACCCCAAGCCGGCCCAGCAGTTCATCGAACTGATCGAGGGTGCCGTAATGGAGAATCAGTTTGCCCCGGCCTTTCTTGGCACCGGATCGAAGCTGCACCCGCAATCCAAGTTGCCGGCTGATCGATTTCTCCAGATCCTGCACATGGGCCGATGTCGTCGTCACGGTCGCGGGTGGAACGGTGGGCCGGGTCGAGCTCTGCATGAGCCGCTCGAGGTTCCGAACGGAGAGGCCTTGATCAACGACGAGGTTTGCCAGTCGCTCCTGCTCGGCGAGATCCGATACCCCGGCCAGGATCTTCGCGTGGCCGAGCGAGATTCGGCTGTCGCTCACCATCGCTTGCACCGGTTCAGCCAGATCCAGAAGTCGCAGGTGATTGGCGATCGTGCTGCGGTCCTCGCCGATCCGACCGGCCAGCTCGGCTTGCGTCAGGCCGAGCTGGCCGAGGAGGGTGCGATAGGCTTGGGCGCGATCGATGGGATTCAGGTTCTCGCGCTGCACGTTCTCCACCAGCGCCATCTGCGCTTGGGAGAAGCTGTCCACCTCTCGAACAATCGCGTGAACGGTGGTCAGGCCCGCGAGTTTGGCCGCCCGCCAGCGGCGTTCGCCGGCGATGAGCTGGTAGCCGTCTCCGGCCTTGCGAACCACAATCGGCTGAATCAAGCCGGTGGACTTCAGGCTGGCCGCCAGCTCGGCGATCGACGCCTCGTTCATCTGCTTCCGCGGCTGATGGGGGTTGGGGACGACCGCGTCCAGTGCGACCTCAATGATGCTCCCATCCTTCGGTGCCGAAGGCTCCTCGGCGCGGGAGGGCGCAGGCGCGTCGATCGTCCGTGAAGGCATCGCACCCTCGGCCCGTAGGGCAGGCACTTCAATTTCGACCGGAAAATTCGCCGACGAAAGCAGGCTGCTCAACCCTCGACCCAGCCGCGGTTTGTTTTTCATGATCGCCATAGGGACTCCATTCCCGAAACTCGATGTGCCGCGTTCCACGTGGAACAGCGAGGAAAATGATGATAAACAAACGGAGGATAGATGCAATGAGCTGGAGATGAAATCGGCTCGATTGGTAACAATGCAGGCAATGTCCAAGGAACCGGCGTTTAAGAAACATTCCGGGCGACGCGGCAATACTGAGCGCCCACGCCCTCACATCGGGGCAACGGGTGCGCGGCATCTTTTCAGATCCCGGACGACCTGAAGAAGCTCATCGCCAGCAAGCGGGGAAAGGGAAAGAAAGCACGCACACTATCAATTTATTTGATATTGATAGGACAATGTCATAGGATACCCAAATCAACGCCAATCTATCAGTTCGATAGAAATCGATAGTCCCATGAGAAAGCCCGAGACGCCGCCCCCGTGGAACGATTTGATTGCAAAGCATTTGGGCTCGCTGCAAGCGGCGCACACCAACAAAGAGATTCAGGAATTGTCGCATCGTTGCGAATCGCAGTATTGGCCCTGGCAGAAGCTCAAGTTTATTGCCAGGGCGAAAAACGTCGATCCCGAGATCGTCTGGATGCTTTCCAGATTTGCGCGAGAGCCGCGGTTCAAGTCCTTGCCGCTGCACGGGTACGCGCTGACGCCGCTCCGATTCAATATGCCTGATCGACTTCAGTATGAATTGATGCTGATCGACCAGCAGTTGGCCGGGGGGCTTTCCTCCGAGGACGAAACGCCGCCGACTGCGTCTCAACGAGAACGATTCATTCTCACCGCACTTCGAGAAGAGGCCATCGCCTCGAGCATGTTGGAGGGCGCGGTTACAACGCGCCAAGAAGCAAAGCAGATGCTCAAAAGCGGAAGGCGACCTCGAAACAGGGGCGAACAAATGGTCCTGAATAATTACAGGGCGATTCAATTCACCCGTGAAAACCGAAACGTGGATCTGTCGCCGGAATTCCTGTTGGAGCTTCAGCGAATTCTGACTGAAAAAACTCTGGACGATCCGGGCCAGATCGGACGGTTCCGAAACGATGCAGATTCAGTGACAATAGTCGATGAGCGGGACAATGAGGTGATGCACGTTCCGCCAGCCGCGGAAGAATTGCCGGGCCGTCTTAAGGCAATATGCTCTTTCGCCAACAACCCGCCTCAAGGCAGGGACTTTATTCATCCCGTCGTCGCGGCATGCGTTCTACACTTTCAAGTCGGCTTTGACCATCCCTTCTGTGACGGCAATGGCCGGACCGCCCGTGCGCTGTTCTATTGGATGATGCTGCGGCGGGGTTATTGGCTTTTTGAATATTTGCCAATCTCCCGGTTGATCTATCGGGCGCCAGCAAAATATGCCAGAGCGTTCCTTCACTGCGAAATCGACCACTTCGATGTGACCTACTTCTTGATGTACAAGGCGCGCATCATCGAGACGGCACGTCGTGACCTACGGGAATACCTATCCAAGAAACAAGATCAATTCTCCCAGGCCAGACGCCTCTTTTCCTCGGATCGCCGATTAAATCACAGGCAGCAGGATATCGTGCTGCACGCAACCCGAAACGCGCATCGGTACTTCACAATCGCGGAACATCAGAATAAACATGGAGTCGCCTACGCGACGGCGAGGAACGATTTCTTACAGTTGGTGAGCTGGAAATATCTAAAGAAGATTTCGGTCGGCAAGAGATTTGAATTTTCCGCCGGCGAAAGGGTCTCCCAAGTGGACTAGCGTCGCGTATCGAACCGAATCACGGAATCCCGCGATTGCCACAGGTGGTCAAGGGTCCGGATGGGCCGGTTGGAGTCTCGTAAAGTCCGATGGGATTCCCTTCACTGTCAGCAAACTCCGGAATTATGCACTAGAGAAACCAGACACTATGGGTTGAGCATCGCCAGAAGCTCGCTGTATTGATCCGGGTTTAGAGTTACAAGTCCAAACGTGTGTGCCGGACGTTGAGATTTGAGTACCCGCTGAACTTCTTTAAGCGGGATCGGTCCACGTCGCACTTCGACATTGCACGGGGTTAGATACTCCCAGCTTGGGAGATTGCCGTAGTCGTACACAATATCGGCGGGTGCCAGCTTGCGACGGCTTCCGGTCACTGTTCCGGCACAGACGATTCCAGCCCCCGTCTTCACCAGTGGAACGATCTCGCGCTTTCCCCATTGAAAGCATCCCCACTAAGCTACTTCTTCTTTCCCGGCTTGCTCGCCAGGATCTTCTTCACGTCATCCGGCTTGATCGCGAAGATGCCGCGTACAAGCGGGATCGTACAAATGGAACATGTTGCGTGCTCACACGCCGACGGCGACCAAGAACTTATCATATTATTGCTTAGTTGCTGGCGTTGGCGCGGGAAATTCGTGACTCACGCAGAGACGCGGAGACGCAGAGAGAAGAGCGGAGGTATCGCGCGGACCAGAGCGCGGATCCGATTGTTCTTGCCGGTGCAAAAGGGCTCCAACCGTAAATCGTCTCCGGTCTTCTCTGCGTCTTTGCGCCTCTGCGTGAGCATTCGGCCTGCCACACTAGGAGCGTCGCAGGGTCTTGGCATATTCCTCCCACAATTCCTCGGGCGTCTTGCCCGTGTACTGCTTCCAGAGATCCGCCGAATACGTCCCCTCCCGCATGGCGGCGTTCAGTTTGCGCGGGATGTCCTTGCCGTATTTCTCGGCCACATAATAGATGAACGCGGCACTGGTCCGATAACTGTCATTGTAATGGGCCTTGGCCGGATTCGGGTGGGGGCGCTTGGAAGGGGGCTCGTACAGGAACCAGCGGACGTAATCGGCCATTCCTTCAACAAGCCAGCTTGGGTTGCCGCGGCGATGATACTGCTGAACGACATGCACCATCTCATGGACGACGGCGCCCACTGCCTCGCCCTGGAGATTCTTCTCAAACCATGGGGCGGCACACACCACGCGCGTCCCCGCGGTATACGCAACGCCCTTGCCATTGGCCTCGAAGGTAATGCTGAACTTTTGGGGCGCCGTATATCCGTCGCTGGGGAACATCTCGACGATCATCGGATACCATTTTTCCAGCACGGGCCGGAGCTTGGTCTCGGCCCAATCGCTTAGCTCCGGCGTCTGGGTGGTGTCGATCTTGATCGTGTAGAGCTTCTTGTCATCCGCCTTTGGCGCGGGTTTGTCCGCCGCGGGCTTGGCATCGCGGTCGATCACGTCGATTTCGCTGTAAAAGGTGTTGCCGAAGGGGTCGTCCTTTTCCGTGCGGGAGGTTTCCAGCAGGAGATAGCGATATTTGCCGAGCGATCCCTCGGTGTCGGCGATGCTGACGCCATACTGCCCGCCGGGAGCGCCCTCTTTGGGCCGCGTATCTACGCTTGTGATGAGCTTCCAGCCCTTGGCGGCCGGATCGACGCCGTTCTTCGGGGCGGCATCGAATTCCTTGTCCGAGCCGTCGCTCGCGTACAGCTTGTAGACCTGCGGCGCACGCGTGTCGGTGTGCCAGGAATAGGTGTTGATCTGTTTGATCTCGATGGCCGAGCCCAGGTCGATGCCGATCCGGCCCGTGTCGGTTTCGGTGTCGAAGAAAAAATTGGTTGCCGGCTGATCGGACTCGGTGGGAAGCTCGCCGTCGTTGAGTTGATCAAGGTCGCCGCCGTTGGGATCGCGGGCGCCGTCGATGAGGGTGAACTTTGCCCTGGCTGCCGCATCGTCCTTGGCCGGTTTGGGGACGTGGGCGAACTTGAAGGCCGGCGTCGCGTCATCGCCTTCGTTGCGATCGACGACAACCTTCACTTCCGCGGGCGAAACTCTGGCCAGCAAGAGCACCAGACCAACGACAAACAGGCCACGAATGGACATGGAACCTCCAGGATGCAATTGCCAAGACGGCAGACTCCGCCAGATTCTAACAGAATGATGCGGGGAGGAGTTTATCCACGAAGGGCACGAAGAGCACGAAGAAGATCAGAATTTGGCAAAGGTGGGGCGGGCCATATCCCGGTTTAGCGGGCGAGCTTCAGCGAGGAGATGAGAGCGAATCGGGGATTCCTTGGGCATGCGTTTAGCGGGCGAGCTTGCTCGCCGTGGGGCACGTCCGCGGCGCAGACGGCGAGCAAGCTCGCCCGCTAAACGCGTTTTCAACGAAGATACAGCTCGATCGATTCAAGGATTCTCGCGGACCTCGCGCAGAATCGTCGCATGCGCCGCTTTGCCCGCGGCGATGAAGGGGACCTTGGCGCCTTCGTACTTTCGGGCGTTAAACGGAAAAACATCGCGCCCTTGCAGATCAGTGACCAAGCCGCCGGCCTCGAGGACCAGCGCGGCGGGCGCCGCCACGTCCCACAGCTTTCCGTTCATGGTGATCGCGCCATGCGCGACGCCGGCGGCGACCTGTGCGGCTTCGAGGGCGGCGGAGCCGAGGATGCGGATCTTCCAGTTCGTCTGGCCGATCCAGCGCATCACCCAGCCGGGCAGACGGCCGCTCGAGTCAAGCAGGTTGCTGGTCAGCATGATCATCGACGCATCGTTCATCGGCGTGTCGAGCGCATGCAGCCTTCGGGTGCCGAGCCAGGTGCCTTCGCCTTGCGCCGCCGAGTACATCCAGTCTCGCGTGACGTCGAAGACTACGCCGAGCACCGGCACGCCACGTTCCATCAGCGCGATGCAGACGGCAAACGCGCCCATCCCGGCGATGAAGTTGTTGGTCCCGTCGATCGGGTCAATCACCCAGATCCGCCGATCCGCATCCGGCACGTCGAAGGTGATCGCTTCGCCGGTCTCGTTCTCCTCGCCGATGATCCCGTCGTCGGGAAAACGCCGCCGCAGCCCGGCGACGATGTAGCGCTGGCTCGCCCGGTCGGCATCAGTCACCGCCTCCTGATGGCGCTTGGTCAACCGGCTGACTTTCCCATAATGATCGAGCACAATTTTTCCCGCCCCGCGGGCCAGGTCGATCGCATATTGCAAGTCGTGGGCGAGGGACATGAGGGCAGAGTATGCGGTGCAGAAGGGGTGGGCAAGCAGGATGTCCGAGATCCGCATCATACATCAATCGCGTTCGTAGATCTCCTTATCGTTTAGCCGTCCCCGCTCGCGGGGCGCGACGAGGATCGTTCAATCGAGAGACAGCGCTCCCAAGGGCGGACCCGAGCTATCCCGGTTACTTCGCCAATGAAATCGATTTGATGCGAATCCAATCTGTTGGCGTCCCGCTCACCATTGGATCCAATCGAAGTTGAACGATCGCACCGGTCCAAGCGGGATTCTCTGAAAGACGAACGCGATAGGTGTGCCAGGCGCCATCGTTGTTGAGAGCAAAATCCGCGGCCTTCTCCTTTGAAAATCTCGCATCCGAAATTCCTCTCCAGAAAACCTTGGCGTCTGTCCGACTCGTGCGGCTTGCCGCTTCGATCACCAGCGTGCCGGCGTCCTCCGCCTTCCAAAGTCCCACGGGGCCGATGAGTTGCGGGTCATCCTGATCCAATGAAACGTCGAGTTGTCCCGAAATCGGCCAGCCGGCATCGGAGGCGTGAATATACGTCCAGCCCTGGCGATCCTTTCCGAATTGATATGAAGGGGGCACCGCCGGTTTCGCGTGGGCGTAGACGTACTGGCGAATCTGCGAGAGTGTCCCGAGGACAAGGTCATAGCGGTATTCGTGTTCGATGTTCCAATCGATGATCTCGTTCGGGTGAGGTGCGATGTAGCCGGTCGGGCTGTCATGGGGGCCGCCCGCGCGGGGCTTGCCGGCAAAGCCGCCGCCGAATTCGACGACGCCGGGAATGTAGATGCCCAGGCCGAAGTCATGGTCGTCCACCAGGGCGGCCCAGTTTTCCGTCGCAAGCCAGGAGGACCACGGGCCGCGCTCGGCTTTGTCCTTGACGATGCGCGTAAGCTGGCCGTGGGTGAAGGGTTGATCTCCGAAGTAAGTCATCAGGCGATACCACGGCCCGTTGGTGTAGATCGCGGGAAGCTCCTGCCGCCGGGCGGGGTATTGGGCGTGATCGGGCCGATGATTGACCATCCGGCAGCGGGCGTGAACTGCATTGGCCTCCAGCTCAAACCAACACTGGAACGTACATTCGCCCGGCACATTGTCCAGCGGCCAATGCATGGGGATGCATTTAACGTAGATTTGTTTGCCGTCGTTGCTGGTTTCGAGAACTTTTGACGGATTCCCGAAGGCATCGCCGACCTGGATCGGGTTCCAGCCGATGAGTTTCCATTCGGGCTTGGGCAGCTTGCCGTCGGCTGCGAACGGGACGGGGCCGGAGTAATACGACATCTGAATCTGGCGGCCGAAGTCGAAGCTGTTGACCAGATTTTCGTCCGACCCGCTGCGCGAGAGGTAGGTGATCGCCCCGCCGGCGTTCAGGTCGACGCCGAAGCGGATCTTGCCGTTGTCGAGATAGCTCATCCGCGGCTCGTGACCGCGAACGCGATCGGTGGCGTTATCCGCCCGGGAGGGTGGCGCGATGAGCAAAACAAGGAGCGACAGCAGGGAAAGAGCCTTCACATCGGGAAGAACAAATCATCCGCGAAGGCGTTGCTCACTAGGGTCTGGGAAACGTCATCACCGTCCCGTCGCCGTAGACAACCGCGTTAGCGCGGTAGTCTGCATCAAACTTACTCTCGGCAAGCGCCGACTGGGTGGCTTGCTCCATCGTCCAGTTGTTCGAGCCCTGGACGGTCGCGCCGGGCTTGATCGGGCCAGGCACGTTCATCACCATGCCGCCGATCGGGCGGTGGTCGCGGTCGGTGAGCTGAATGCTGCCCTCGATCGCCTGAATGACTTTGCCGGATTTATTGATCAGCTTGTACGCGACTTCGGGTGCGGCAGCGTTCTTGCTGCCGGTGAGCTGGAGCGAAACCACCGAGAGAATGCCGCGGCGCTGCGCCT
>Ga0182024_10024330_pt1 | contig 10771 bp, 7 predicted proteins | sample P32metaG_FD_120480 | JGI IMG/M metagenome (GOLD analysis project Ga0182024, IMG submission 120480) | Permafrost microbial communities from Stordalen Mire, Sweden - P3-2 metaG (Illumina Assembly) | ecosystem: Environmental > Terrestrial > Soil > Wetlands > Permafrost | place: Sweden: Stordalen...
CCGCCGGATACCGCTGTGCTTCCATCAGCGCCTGCCGCCCTCCGTTGGAACAACTGCTGAAGTACGACCACCTCGGTCTGCCGCCGTAATACTCCGCGACGACCGCCTTGGCTTTCTCCGCCGTCGCATGAATCGCCCGATAGCCGTAATCGACCATCTTTTCGTAATGGCCCAGCGCCCACGTTCCATCGACCCCGCCTGCCTGATGACCCGTGTCCGTCGACGACGCGGCGTACCCGTTCGACACCGCTTCGGCCAGCGCCGTGTAGCTGATCGATCCCGCGAATCCGCCGTTGCCGACGCCCAGGTATTTTCCATTCCAGCCGCTCATCGGCAGCCATACCTCGTATTCAATGTGCGAGTCCGCAGACGGAGTGAGGACGCCCTGCACCCGGCAAAACTCCGGTGTCGTCTTGTAGACCGCCGCCTTAGGCCCCGACGGAGGAACAAACGCGCCCGCCGCCACAACCTTCCCCGCAACATGATCGCAGTCCACCGCCCAGACCGCGCACGCGCCCAGCGCCATCAAAATGTGGAGTTTCATAATGCCAGCGTACCGCACGGGCGACAGACTTCTTACTGGTCCCAGCGCGGCTGCGGTTCTTCGCAAAAGCACGTCGACCCTCATCGCTCGGACCTAAGACGCGGCTGCTGTTCCTAACGGGTCCGGGCGCTGCCTGACGGCTGGAATCCGGCGCACGTCTTGAAGCTTTGCCGATCTAGCGAGCCGGAACATTTCGATCCTTGAATGATTTTGTTAAATCTCGCGGTCAGGCGTGACCGTTCCCATACAGATAAAACGGCATTGCGCGAGTTTGGTAAGATCGCTTTACGCCGGGCTTGCCCTCCCCGGCTTGAGACTGACTATGCCCTGTTTCCTGCTCCTCGTTGTCCTGTTGTTTCCGCGCGTCGCGCTCGTGCTGATGTGGTTCTTCTCGACCTACCTGCAGCGCGCATTCCACGGTGCTCTGGTGCTGCCCGTACTCGGCTTCATTTTCCTGCCGCTCACCACGATCGTATACGCATGGGAACTGAACAGCGGCATGCCCACGGCGGGAATCAATCTCCTGTGGCTGCTGATCGCGGTGATCATTGATTTGGGCGGGTTGGGCGGCGGCGCGCATCGCCAATCGCGGCGCTAAGGAGGGGCAGCCGCAAGTCTCCGGCCTTGTCTATACAAAACGTAAGAGGAAGCCGCGTTGTCCCTAAACTTTCAGAAACCAGCGCTTTTTGTGCATACCGTAGGCGACCGCGTACATCAGTAGCACATAGCAGATGGCGTAGGCGAGCGAGGCATTCCGAGGGGAGGCAAGCGGCGCGAAGAGAGTCTGGTAGATCCATTCATGAACGCTCGGACTCGCCGAGCCGCCGACATGAACAAGGCTCAGCACCTCCTCCAATAATTCGGAAGCCATATACACGGCAATGGCGTTCATACCCATGATGACCAGCGGCCGCGCATAGCGCTGATAGCCCCCGCCATCGATCAGCCAAACGAAGCCAGCAAAGATGACGAAATCCATTCCGGCCATGAACAGGCTGAAGGAACTGGTCCAGAGTTTCTTGTTAATGGGCAGCCAGAAATTGCAGATGAGCCCTGCGGCGATAAGGATGCCGCCGGCCAGGTACAGCCAGGTAGTACGCTCAGAGAGGTCACGCTTCAATCTCAGAATGTGCCCGGCCATGACGCCCAGCAGCGTGGTGGCGATCGAGGGCAGGGTGCTGATGAGACCTTCCGGATCCCAATACTTCGTACCCGCGTAGTTATGCGCGCCCAGCACTACACGATCCACATAGTTGGCAATGTTGTGGCCCACGGCCAGATCGCCTGTGCCATAACCCGGCACGGGTATCAACTTCATAATGAGCCAATAGGAAACGACCAGTGCGACGATCCAGACAACCTGCATACGCCAGCGTGTCGTCAAGTAAATCGCGGATGCGATCAGATAACAGATCGCGATTCGCTGGAGTACGCCGAGCCAGCGTTGCGTGGACAAATTAAAATTAGGCGCCGCATACACAATCAGACCCAGGCCAAAGATGACGGCTGCTCGTCGCAATACCTGAAGAAAGAGGCGCGACTTGCGAACGCCGGCCGCGATCCGCTGGCCGAGCGATAGCGTGATGGCCACCCCCACGATCCAGAGAAACGAGGGAAACACCATATCGGTGACGGTCCAGCCGTTCCACGCACTGTGATTCAGCGGGCCATAGGAGTTTGGCCCGCCGGGGGTATTTACCAGCACCATCAGCGCCATCGTGGCGCCGCGAAATGCATCCAGGGAACAGAGGCGCGCCGGGATTGCTTCGGCATGCGCGGCATGTGCCACCAAGGACGGTGAGGATGAAGGAACCATTTCTTGACCGGCTAGTATACCTCCAATCGCGTATTCGAGCCGCGGCCAACGGTCAACTTGAGTTTTTTCAACCAGCCGCCCATTGTTGGGCATCGGGATGTGGCGCGATCTTTTAGCTTGCAGCGTAGCGAAGACGTCGGCTTAAGCCGACGTGGCAGACCAAAGTTCGCGCCGCCAAAACCATTGAATTTGTCTCGCGGTGCAGGTGAGATAGACTTGTGATAATCGCAAAGCGCAAGGAGGCGTGGTTTCCGATGTCTGAGCAGTCCGGAACGAACGACCCTGGCGATCCGGACTCCGAGCACCCTCCCGTAACTGTCAAGATCGCATCGAATGACGCGGCGGCTGGGATGGTCATCGGTCGCTATCACCTGCTCGAACTGATCGGGCGAGGCGGGATGGGCGAGGTGTGGCTGGCGGGGCAGAGACAGCCGGTTCGCAGGCGGGTTGCCATCAAGCTCATCAAGGCGGGGATGGGCACCCGAGAAGTTGTGGCGCGATTCGAAGCCGAGCGTCAGGCGATCGCGATGATGGACCATCCTGCGATCGCCAAGGTCTTCGACGCTGGAACCACCCCTGACGGGCATCCATACTTTGTCATGGAGTACGTGCCGGGAGTGCCGATCACGGAACACTGTGACACGCACCGCGTCACGATTCGAGAGCGCCTGGAGCTCTTCATCCAGGTTTGCGAGGGGGTCCAGCACGCACACCAAAAGGCGATTATCCATCGTGATCTGAAACCTTCCAACGTGCTGGTGTCGGTCCAGGACGGGAAAGACCGGCCCAAGATTATTGACTTCGGCGTGGCGAAGGCGACCGCACAACCGCTGGGCGAGGAGACCTTGTACACCAAGTTGGGAGCCATGGTCGGCACGCCCGAGTACATGAGCCCGGAGCAGACTGGATTAACGGCCCAGGACGTCGATACCCGCACGGACGTGTACTCGCTGGGGGCGATTCTCTATGAGCTGATGGTCGGTGCACTGCCGTTCGATTCCCGCGATTTGCGGAAGGCGGGACATGAAGGCTTGCGCAAGAAGATCCTGGAGGAGGAACCGCCTAGACCAAGCACAAGGGTTCGCACACTAGGCGAACGCTCCGCAATTTCGACGAAGAACCGACGCACCGAACCGGCGTCGCTGGCGCGTCAACTGAAAGGCGACCTGGACTGGATCGCGATGAAGGCGCTCGAGAAGGACCGGACGCGGCGGTACGGCTCGCCTTCGGATCTGGCGGCCGATGTTCGGCGGCACCTCGATAACGAGGCAGTGCTGGCGTGCCCTCCAAGCATCGCCTACCGGGCGAGGAAGTTCCTGCGGCGGCACCGCTTTGGAGGAGCGATAGCGGCGGTGGCGGCAGTGCTGTTAATCGCTTCTTCGGCCGCCATGGCGCTGCAGGCGCGGCGCATCGCACGGGAGCGCGACCGGGCCAACCTGGAAGCCCAGGTATCGCAACGCGTTACGGAGTTCCTGACCGGCCTCTTTCGCCTGTCCGACCCGAACCCGACCGAGAGCAATACCGTCACCGCAAGAGAAATTCTAGATAAGGGATCGGACAAAATAAACAGGGAATTGCAGAATCAGCCGGTGATTCAGGCGAAATTGATGGACACCATGGGAATGGTCTACTGCAGCCTGGGGCTTTTTGACCGGGCCACGCCATTGGTCGAGAATGCCTTGTCCATCCGCCGAAACGTCTTGGGCAAGGAAAACCCGGAGGTGGCGGAGAGTCTGGATCACGTCGGCTACGTAACCTTTGAAAAGGGGGACCTCGTCAACGCCGAGAAGTCCCTTCGCGAAGCCGTGGCGATGCAGAGGAAGCTTCTCGGCAACGACCACCTGGAGGTGACCGAGAGTCTGAGCAATCTGGCAATGGTTCTCAGATATAAGGAAACGAAAGAGGCGAACTCCGAGGCCGAACAGCACTATCGCGAGGCATTAGCGACGCGTCGAAAGCTGCTGGGTAAGGACGATCCCGCCATTGCCCAAAGCTTGAATAATCTGGCCATGGTTCTTTATGCGAACGAGCGCGATTACGCTGCCGCGGAGCCGCTGTTTCGAGAGGCTGTTGAAATGAACCGAAGACTGCTGGGAGACGAGCATCCCGAAGTTGCAACCACGCTGAACAATCTGGCGCTGCTGCTACGCGATCAAGGCCGGAATGATGAATCGGAGGTCATGTTTCGAAAGGCGCTTACCATTCAAAGGAAGGTTTACGGGAAGGCGCACCCCAGACTTGCCATAACGTTCACCAATCTGGCCAGTCTGCTTCAGCGGAAGGGCGACTACGCCGGGGCAGAACCGCTTTACCGCCAGGCGATTGAGTTGAACCGAAAGGTTTTTCCGGAGAACGATTGGCAGATCGAAACGATTAAGAGCCTACTGGGCGGCTGCCTGGTTGCGGAACATCGGTACGCTGCGGCCGAACCTCTCCTGCTCGAAAGTTATCCCATAATCAAGTCCACTTTTGGCGACTCTCACAATCGAACGCAAGTGGCAGCACGGCGAATTGTCGATCTGTACAATTCGTGGGGCAAACCCCAAAAGGCGGCGCCCTACGCCGCGATGCTTCCCGGCACAACAAGAAAGTGAGAGGCTGAGTCGAGTCTATCGGGATCGGTCGTCACGTTGATCCCTCGGGTTTCGAAACAGCATGCAGAATCTCGGGTGATTATTGAGCTGGGAGGGGGCGAATCGTCGGATGGAGTTCCTTTTTTATAGACCCGCAAAACGAAGCTTCCGATTGGGGTTCCGACGGTCGGAATCGGCTCGTGACGACGATGCTCTAAGGACAACCCGTTATTTAGCAGTGCGCCGAATCGGCGGAGATCACTTTGCGGAGGAGGAAACCACCCATGTTAATTTGTCGGCAGGCCGGCGCAAGGCAGTTATGGGAAGGGGGTTGGAGGAGTTGGAAGGCTTTCACGGCGACCCGATCAGGATTCGGCAATCAGCCTCAGTCCTTCACCTTCGGGATCGTTGTGCACTCGGCAGGGCGTGTCGAAATACATTGTGGCGCGATCTTTAGCTGTGTAGGCTGGCCACTGCGGCAGGCCGGGGTGGTTAGGGTTCCCGGTGCGTGCGAAGTTCACCCAAGCCCCGCTCATTTGGCTGGACAGAGCGAAGGCCTGCGGTGTGCGGCCACTATAGTGATCGCAGATTTCGGCGTTGTCAAAAGCGAAGGAGATTTCGCTTGCATGGAACGGACCGGGTCGGTCATCCAGCAGGGGAGTTCGCCATGAATAAATGTAGGCATACGCCGGCGCGCCGCCCAAGGCTGCTTTCCTGGCTGCTTGTTCCGACGCGCAACGGCGCAACGGGGCAGCCGCGATGGTGGCGTACACATCGAATGGCTTCGCCTTCGGATACGAACGGCGAAAGGCGTCGATGATCCCAGCGGCGCGGTCGCCGAAAGCCTCTCGTACCAGCCGATCCACTTCCGTGAGAGTCATGCTGTAGCAATCCGCCTGGTCGACGCCACTAACAAATTCGTGGAGATTCGTGCCCGTGAGCAGGGGGACGGCCACTGAGACTTGCGGAGCATCCGGATCGAACGGGTGACGGGGAAGGACGTGGCCGTCTACCGTGGGTCCCCAGTTGGTCTCGCCGAACACTTGGCGGAGACGGGATTGATTGGGCGAAGGCATTTTTCTGAGAGCTTCGGTGGCAGCGCCGAGGAGCCGGTCGACCGAGATCCTTTGCAACTCGCTCACCTGTGACCGCGAAAGTCCGAGTTCTCCCATGGTCAATTCCGCGACGCGAGCGGAGTACGAGGGGGCGAGGGCCTTCAGAAAAGGGCCGCTCTGCACAATGGCGCGATGAAACAAGCCTTTGGCGGACGGCATGGCCATGAGGGCGATGACCTTGCCGCCGCCACCGGACTGGCCGAAGATCGTTACGTTACCAGGATCTCCGCCAAATGTGGAGATGTTGTCGCGGACCCACTGGAGAACTGCCACCAGGTCGAGCATCCCGACATTTGCGGAACTCGCGTAGTCCGGACCGCCCAGTTCGGCGAGGTTTAGATAGCCGAAAACGTTCAGGCGGTGATTATGGGTGACGACGACAACGTCGTGATGGCGGGCGAGACTTTCGCCATCGTAGGACAGAAGGTCGTGACCGTTACCGCCCGAGAACCCCCCGCCATGCATGTACACCATCACCGGGCGCCGGCGGAAACCCTTAATCTCCGGTGTCCAGACGTTCACCCGCAAACAGTCTTCGCCCGGTACCGTAACAGCCGCGCCGCGGTGGAGCAGAAAAGCATCTTCATCGGAGTTGGCAAGGTTTCCGCCATCGGTGCTGAAGTGCGCGGCGTCATGAGTCGGGCAGACACGGCCATATTGAAGCGCGTTGCGGATTCCCTTCCACGGCTCCGGCGTGGCTGGCGGCATGAAACGCCTCGCGCCGCTGGTCGGCGCGCCGTAAGGAACTCCCTTAAATGCGTAAATGCTATCCCGCTGGTATCCGCGGATGCGTCCCGCGGTGGTTTCGACGACAGTTGCAGGGTCGGATGCAATCACCACATTGTGGCGCGTGCCTGCGACCGGTTGAGCTGCTGCCGTATCCGGCAGTAGCATCCCGCCCGCCATTCCCGCGCCTAAAGTCGCGATTCCGTCAAGGAAGGAGCGCCTTCGCAGATCGCAGTCTCGTTCGGTGGGCGGATTTTCTCGCCCACGCGTCTCTTTTTCCACTTCGAACTCCCCAAGCAAGAGTCTTCATCGCGCGTGTTGTGCCCGCAGCCTACTTTTGCCTACCCTCCACTGTAACTCGCGGCTGCGCAGACAGGCGGAGGAGCGCGACTGAAAGAGTCGCCGCTCGGTGCAACCGGCGGACGGAAGAGACCGGATTATGCGGCATCCCTAACCCAATGCTTCGAGAGGGTCGACCTTTGCAGCGCGACGAGTCCGTACTTGCGACCTGCTCGCAGATCTAGGACCAACAACTCAGTTGCTGGAGAGCGACACCAGCTTTCCTTCGGGTCAGCCAGGACCGAAGCGTGGCGGCTTGGATTTCTGATTGAACCGGGGCATCGGTATCCTCAAAATCATTTACACCGCGAAGGAGGCCGGAGGAGCGATCTGTAATCCCTAGGAGCCCACGTGACCAACGTAGTCCGGCGCGTTCACTTGAACCTGGAAACCGTCCGGATCAAAGAATTTAAAAGATTCCTTGGAGTCACTGTCGAATTTCAAGTTGAGCTTCCTCAATCTCGCGCGTATCTTGTCGGCGTCGAATCCCGCAATTCCGAAGTCGTAGTGATCGACTCGGCCCGGGCCGTCGCCCTGCTCGATGCCAAAGAACGAGCTCCCGACGCCCAGAATATGGGTCTTTGACGACTGTTGCTTGAGCGGCATCCCGAAGAACTCCTGATAAAAGTTCGACGTGCGGTGAAGGTCGGGGACTTTCACGGTGACGTGATTTACAGTAACTGCCTCGAAGGTTTTTTCCTTCGGCACCGTCTGTGCGGCAGCCGTCAATGTCGCGAGGGATAGAACGAGTTGGCGGCGGGTCAGTTTGCCGCGCTCGAAATTGCTCAGCATCGTTTCTATGGTTTGGATCATGGGGACCTTTCACTGTTCTAAATTTGTCAGCTAGATGACGATCAAGGAAATTCGCCTGCGCTTCCAGGGCTTTCCTGGATTCAGGTAGGTCGAACAAATACCAGAAGGCGTGGGGCATGGCATCGAATACCAGCATGCGCGCATCGACGCCCGCTCGCAACAGTGCTCGATGAAAGTCGACGGCGCCACTTAGGCAGTGATCGCGGGTCGAGGTCATGCAAAGAGTCGGAGGGAATCCCTTTAGGTCCGCGTACATTGGCGACAAAACGGGATCCTTGCGGTCATGGTCCCCCACGTACGCGACCATCCCGAGCCCCTTCAGGGGGCATCGCGCTGAAGTTTGTGAAGCCGCTGGTGCCGTAGAGAAACCTGGAGTCTCCGTAGCGGGCGAGGTCGACATAACCGGAGAAGAACCCCAGCACCGCGGGCAGCGGGAGATGCAGTCTTCGCGCCTCAACCCCCATCTGTGCCGATAGCACGGCGCCCGCGGACGTCCCGTAAACGCCGATCTTCTTGGACGAATAATCAGAGCGTTTTTGTGGATCGCGACTGCGTCATCGACGGCCGCCGGGAAAGGATGCTGCGGAGCTAGCCGATACTCGACCGCGATTACCTTGGTACCGCTTTCGAGCGTCTACCCGGAATCGGATGTAAAGCCTCCGCCATGCAGACATATCAGAACGCGGTCTTGCTTGTTGGGCGCGGCGTGTTTGGGGATCCCTCTCGGCCTCCCGTCTCTTTCCATTGGTTCGGGTTGAAGTACACGGAAGCTGCTGCCTCACCTTTTCGGTAGGCTATCTGGGGGTTCGCTTGGAGCGCCCAGGCGCTCAAACATCGTGTCGTAGACGAGCTTTTTCCATCTGGGCGTTCTGGGGGGCCTCGAGCCGCAATGGAACGGGCCGGCGGCCTCCAAGGCGGCGTTCAAGGAGTAGTGTGCGACAATCGGACAGCCAACAAGAAACATGGCCACGGCGAAGCTCTTCAAGGTTACTCGGCTCCCTTCAATGCTCAGTTCAATCCCTGGCTTTTTAGAAATCCAGACTCCCACAGTGGGCCGGTCCTGCACTTTGTTTCGAGTTAGATTATACGAAAGGGTTCGGCTCGTTGTAACTAGGCCTCGCGGTCCAAATTTGTATAGGGAATTCACTTAGAAAGCCTTTTAAGTCGCCGGACACCAGGCTCTGTTACTCCTGGTGCCGCGGATCTCGGACGCCGCAAGACCCAGATTGTCGGGCATCTGGAAGTTACTTTCTTTGATCGCCCGGCTCTACCCGATGAAAAACTAAAGGAAGGATGCGATGCCAATAATGTTCAGGCTCAGATTCCAGTATTGCCGTCAGGGCGGATCAACTCTCAAACCGCACGCCGGTTGATGGGTGGAAATGGGGGTCCTGTTGCACCACGAAGTGCTTCAGACCGGCGATGGCCGGGCGGCGAGTGCGCCCGGCTCTTCGAAACGAGCCTCAATTCTGGCGCAGTTCCGCACGATCAGAAAACCTCTCTGCGTTCGAAGTGTGCTTCGACGTCAAGATGTGTGCGCCAAACGTCACGCCATTGCTTCTGTTCAAACAACGGAAGCTGATCTGTGTGATGCTTGCACCCCGGCTGCGAACAATCGCCGTAGCTGACCAACGCCTTTACCTTCATAGGTTGCGAGAACTGGACTGCTAATGTGAAGCCGTCGCCGTGCACCGGCGTTGCGGTCCCGTCCTGGATCGGGCCGGGAGTCACGACCCGAAAGATTCCGATTGCGCCGGGGCCTCCGTTGCCAGGCAGGTCAATTCGGTCGACAGGAGTTCCGCGGTTTGCGGCGGCCGCAGCGCCCGGACTCTGAGCGTTGATCTGCAGCCTCAGGAATTCACCCCATGGTTTATCGAGTGCGCCAAACTGCTTTTCCACCGCGGCCGCGGCAGCGTCCAGCATTTCGGCGGCGGCCTTAGGATCCATGATTCCCACTGGTGTCGTCAGAGGCTTATCAATGGCGGCGGGAGTTGCAAAGTTGCGCATTGAGTTTCCTGCGCTCCTGGCATGCCGAAGCGATTCGTCCAGTTCCAGAACAAGAGCGTGCCGCGCGAGTCAGCTTCCGCCTGGCGGTCCCAGTCCTTCAGCACCTGGGCGGCCTTCTTCGCTCGCGGCGTGCCGTATGCTTCGACTGCAGCGAGCAAGTCCGGCACCAGGCGGTCCGCGGCTTCGGCCCGCGTCGAGAGCTTTTTGGCCAGCAGCATGTCAAAGCTGAACTTTGGATCCTCGCTCAACATGCGAAGCGCGCGGTCCGAGCGGAAATATCCCCAGACCGGCGCCACATAAGGCGGATAGTCGGCGGGTTTAAGCATGGTAGGCCAAGCTGCGTCCCACGGCGGTTCATTCGAGTTCTGCACGTATCCGCTGGGCGGGTCAATGACCTTTGGCAAGTCCTCGAAACTCAGCGTCCCCTTTGGCAGCAGGCGCGATGTATCGCCGGGCACCGGCCGGCTCCAGAATGCCCAGTCGCCTTCCGCGCGCCGCGGCACAGTAGCGTTGAACAGATACTCGATATGCCCGTCGCGATCGGCGTAGAGGATGTTGTACATGGGGATCTGCAGCCGCTTGACCTGGGTCTGGTATTCCGCGAAGTTTCGTGCGATTCCCATTCTGTAAATCTGATCAAGGAGGAACGGCTTATCGAGTCCGGCAACATACATCGCGACAGGCACGCCATTTTCACGACGAATGACGGGACCGTGCACGGTCTTGAGCACCTCGACCATTTCGGTCTTCAAGCTGTTGTCCGGCTGCCGGATTTTGATCGCGTAAGACGCCTTTTTGTAAGGCAGCACCTTGCCATCGAACTCGTAGCCGCCCGGCG
>Ga0182024_10024331_pt1 | contig 10771 bp, 7 predicted proteins | sample P32metaG_FD_120480 | JGI IMG/M metagenome (GOLD analysis project Ga0182024, IMG submission 120480) | Permafrost microbial communities from Stordalen Mire, Sweden - P3-2 metaG (Illumina Assembly) | ecosystem: Environmental > Terrestrial > Soil > Wetlands > Permafrost | place: Sweden: Stordalen...
GACGGCATCGACTCTCCGGCACCCGGCGACAACGCATCGTTTGCTCCGCAATTCGCATTTGATCGCTTAGGGCTGCGCGTTCCGACCATTCTCGCCTCGCCGTATCTTGCCAAAGGGACGGTGTGTTCGACACCATTGCAACACACCTCCGTGCTGGCCACCGCGCGCAAACTCTTCGGGATCAGCTCTGCGTTGACTCGGCGAGACGCTGCAGCGGCCACCTTCGAGGACCTGTTTCACGCCACGCCGCGAACCGACACGCCGGCGACTCTCGCGAGTCAGGCCGCCACGCCGCAGATACCGCTCGATGCAACACAGGCGGCGCCCGATGACGTCATGAGCGAAATGGCGCTGGGGTGGCGTAAAGCCACGGCAGCTCTCCCTGGCGCTGCGTCGAGCGTCGTGACTCCCACCACGCAAGACGAAATTCATCGCTTTCTACGCCAGCAAGTACTGTCGTTCTTGGACTACCGCGCCTCGGTGAGCAAAGGAAATTCCCTCCCGCATCGGAGAGCCCGCCGAAAGGCTCGCCCACGAAGATAATCTCATCATTGCACGTCGCAGTGAGATGGCCAGTTGCAACTGGCAGACCTGGCCGCTGTGATGGGCTCTTCATCGGACAATACCTTGGTACGATGTATGCAATTCATCGGTCATGGTGTAATTATCCGCGTGGTCAGATAATCACTTAGGGGAGCTGCCGCGATGAAAGCCAAAAGTATGCTGATCAGTGCGGGTCTGGCGCTCGGTGCCCTGACGGTGGCGGCTGCGTTTTCGACCCCCGACAAGTACTCTCTCAAGGTGCCGGATGGACTCGCGTTCTCCGAGTTCAAGGGATACGAAAGTTGGCAGGTCATTTCTGTCAGTCATAACGGAGACATGCTTGCCGTCATCCTCGGCAACCCCGCGATGATCGACGCGTATAAGGCCGGTTTGCCCGGAAACGGCAAGCCCTTCCCCGACGGCGCCAAAATGGCGAAGATCCATTGGAACTCGAAGAAGGCCGAAACCGAACCCGGTGGGCCGCAGGTGCCCGGTACTCAACATGACGTTGATTTCATGGTGAAGGATGGCAAGAGATTCGCAGACAGCGGCGGATGGGGATATGCCGAGTTCGAGTATGACGCCGCGTCCGCAACGTTCAGGCCTGGCACTGTGGAAGACAAGCCGCCGCAGGCGAACGACGCCAAGTGTGGGTTCGCATGCCATACGCTGGTGAAGACGCGGGATTACGTTTTCACTGACTTCCAGACTAAGTGACCTCTGGGCGCCCGAGGCGCTGCACTAGCGCTAAGCGCAAACTCCTTCGCGTCGAGCGGTTCTCTTGCAAAACGGAACAGTGTTCCGTATAACGCATCGAGAGCCAGTCCACACAATCGGTGCAGTATGCGAGTGTTTCTGACAGGCGCCACCGGCTTTATCGGTTCCTTTCTCGTTCCGGAACTCATCAACGCAGGCCATCGCGTGGTCGGGCTCAGCCGTTCGCACGCCGGCGCCGAGGCGCTCACCCGTGCCGGGGCGGAAGTCCTCGGCGGCGACGTCAACGACCTGGACCGCCTGCGCACTGCCGCAGAGGCGGCCGACGGCGTCATCCACGCAGCCTTCAACCACGATTTCTCCAACGTAAAGCAGAACAGCGAGGACGACCGCAAGGTCATCGAGACGCTGGGCGCGGCGCTGGCCGGCTCGGACCGGCCGCTCGTCATCACCTCCGGCACGGGCCTCGCCCGCTCAAAGACCGGCGGCCCGGCGGCAGAGACCGACGATCACGTCACCTCGACCGAGTTCCCCCGCGCAGCCTCCGAGGAGGCGGCCGACGCCCTCATCGCCAAGGGCGGGCGCGTGACGGTGATGCGGCTGCCGCAGGTGCACGACACGCGCAAACAGGGCCGGGTTACACAACATATCCAGTTGGCGCGGCAACAGGGCCGGGTGGCGTATGTCGGCGAAGGCAAGAACCGCTTGCCGGCCGTGCACGTCTCCGACGCCGTCCGGCTTTACCGGCTCATCCTCGAGAAGGGCCACGCAGGTGCGCGCTACCACGCCGTAGGCGAGGAAGGTGTGGCCCTGCGCGATATCGCCGAGGTGATCGGTGCGGGGTTGAAGATGCCGGTCGAGTCGATCACACCGCAGCAGGCGCCGGAGTACTTCGGCTGGTTGGCGAACCTCGCCACGATCGATCTTGCGGCCTCCAGCGCGCTGACGCGCCAACGCCTGGGCTGGAACCCCACCGGGCCCGACCTGCTGACCGACCTGCGCAACATGGATTACGGCGTGGCCGAGGGTCAGCCGGGCAGCCCCTAGGGGCTCAGCGGATCGGTGAAAAGCGACATGGCCATCGCGGTCATCGCAATGACGCCGGTGCGGATGGTAGGTTCGGGCACAGGCGCGAACTGAGGCGAATGAGTCGCGGGAAGCGGGATTCCAGTCCGTTCACTGTCTTTCACCTTGGCGGGGTCGGAGGCTCCGAGCCAAAAGCAGAAAATCTTGACCGAATGATCCGGCAGACTCCATGCGCCGAAATCCTCGCTCGCCATGCTTGGCTTTGTTTCCACCAGATTGTCCGCACCAAGTGCGGCTCGGGCGACCTTGCGAAAGCGCTCGGCCAGTGTTGCATCGTTCAACGTTGCCGGTGTGAATCCCGGGATCGTCACCACCGGCATGCGCTCGGTGGGCACGCCTGCGGCGATTGCAACTCCGTTCGCGGTACGTTTCACCGCTTCAATCATCGCCAACCGTTGTCCCTCATCGAAGCTGCGCATGGAGATTTCCATCCGGACCTCATCAGGGATGATATTGCGCTTCGTTCCACCCGCAATTCGCCCCACGGTGATGACGGCGGGCTGCTGTGGCGAGTTCTGGCGGCTGACAATACCTTGCAGCAGCACCAAAAATTCACCCGCCATGAGGACCGGATCCTTGGTCTGTTCGGGCTTCGCCCCATGGCCGCCGATGCCACGCATTAGAACATCGATATCGGTGGCGCTGGACTTGAATGGGCCACTGACCACGCCCACCTGACCTGCAGCAATGTCCGATACATCATGCTCGGCAATGACAAAGTCCGGTCGTCCGAAACGTTCATAGACGTGATCGGCAAGCATCGCCCGGGCGCCATCGTCGGCCACTTCCTCGGCGGGCTGACCCACGATCATGAGCGTGCCGTGCCATTTGGCCTTTTGCCCGACCAGCTGCTGGGCGGCGCCAATAATCGTCGTCATGTGAATGTCGTGACCGCAGGCGTGCATGACACCCACGCTTTGGCCCGCATCATCCTTGCTCGTGAGGGTGCTCGCGTACGAAAGCCCGGTCTTCTCTTCGAGCGGCAGCGCATCAAGCTCGGTGCGCAGCAAGAGGCGCGGACCGCTGCCGTTCTGCAGTACGGCGATCAGACCCTCTGCCCGCGCGCCGCTTTGATAGTTGCCGATGTGCTCCGTAACCGTAAATCCAAGGCGTCGTAGTGCATCGGCGACATATGCCGCGGTCCACGTTTCATGGTGCGAGAGTTCCGGATGCTGATGCAGCGCTTTATAGCGTTCAAGCAGCGTCGGGATCTGCCGGTCGATTTCCGGAGTCGGCTGCTGCGCCGATGCCGTAGCAGTGCAGAGCAGCGAAGTGACGATGATGAGGGTGTGAAGTCTATGTCGAATTTGCATGGCTCTTCTTTAAGATGGGTGGCTCTTCTTTAAGATGGCGAACGAAAGCAGTCTCGCTTCACGAGCATTGTCCTTCTACCTCGCGCGCGATGCCACTTTTCCCCGTGAGATAGTCGCGGTTCACCACCCCAAGGGTCATTGATTTGGGCATAATCATTCGCTTTGTGAGGCAAAGCACTGGAGTATTTCATGAGCGCCCATCAGGTAGCCATCAAGGTGACGTTAAATGACACTCCCTCGGCGTGATTTTCTAAGGCTCTCGGGTCTCGCCGCGATCGCCACGAGCATTGAGCCCTGGTCGAAGTCCATGGCCCAAACCTCCTCTGCTTCAGACGCCAAGGCGGACTACACGGTGCGCATTGCCACCGGGCTTGTCGAACTCGCACCCGCGCACATCATCTCGACCACGCTCTACAACGGCCAGTTTCCCGGGCCGTTGCTTCGATTCAAGGAGGGTCAACGCGCTGTCGTAGATATCTACAACGATACCGACATACCCGAGCTGCTTCACTGGCACGGCCAGATGATTCCCAGCGATGTCGACGGGGCGTCCGAAGAAGGGACACCCTTCGTCCCTGCGCACGGGATGCGCCGTGTCTCGTTCGTGCCCAAGCCCGCGGGCTTTCGGTTCTATCACACGCATGTCCCTGCGGGAGCGGACTTGAACCGCGGCACTTACACCGGCCAGGCCGGCCCCGTCTACATTGAGCCGAAGAACGATCCTGGCGCCTATGACCGCGAGATTTTCCTGACGATGAAGGAATTCGAACCCTCCTTCAGCCGCGGCGGCGATATGGCCATGGACTTTCTTGCCGGTGAACCCATTAAAGAATTGCAGCAGAGGGGCAAACGCGCCGACGACGAAGCCAAGGAAAAGTCCAAAGGGTTTGAGGTCGGTTACGAGCGATTCAGTATCAACGGCAAGATGCTTGGGGCCGGCGATCCGCTCCGCGTCAAGCAAGGCGAGCGCGTCTTATTCCATGTATTGAACGCAAGCGCCGGCGAGATCAGAAGCTTGGCGTTGCCGGGGCACGTCTTTCGCGTCGTGGCGCTCGACGGCAATCCCGTACCGACTCCCGCCGAGGTGCCGGTGCTGTGGCTCGGCACCGCCGAACGCATCTCTGCCATCGTCGAGATGAATTACCCCGGTGTGTGGGTGCTGGGTGATCTTGACGATGACGATCGCCGGCATGGAATGGGCATCGTCGTCGAATACGCGGGGCGATCCGGCAAGGCACAGTGGGTCAAGCCAAAATCATTCCGCTGGGATTACGCCCGTTTCGGCAAAGCCGCCGGCCAAGCTGCGCCGCCGGACGAGACGATCGAGATGACCATCGTCAAGAACAACGCCGCACTCAACGGGTTCAATCAATGGACGCTCAACGGCGAAGCTTTTGCGATGCAGACGATGAAGCCGATGGTCACCCTGCGCCAGGGACGCCGATACAGATTGAAATTCCGCAACGCGAGCGATGACATTCATCCGTTACACCTGCATCGCCACAGTTTTGAATTGACGCAGATTGGCGGCAAGTCAACCGCAGGTGTGACCAAAGACGTCGTAATGCTCGCCGGTTTCCAGGAACTCTCTTTTGATTTCGTCGCCGACAATCCAGGGCTGACGCTGTTTCACTGCCATCAGCAATTGCACATGGATTTTGGATTCATGGCGCTGTTCAAATATGCGTGAGCAATCCGCGCTCTAGGTGTTACCCGTTTCTCAACCTCGACTCATTGTGAGACCTGAAAAGCCGACGAATACGTTCCGCTGTTCGTCCCACAAACGAAAGCTCAGCGTTTTGAGACTCGCCAACAAGGTGACCGGCTTGATCGTCTTAAAGAAGGGGTCCGCATCATGACACCGCTGAAGATGATAGTTCGGAATTCGCGGGCTCAGGTGATGGATATGGTGGAATCCGATATTGCCGGTAAACCACTGCAGGATTCTTGGCAGTTTATAGAACGAACTACCGTGCAGTGCCGCCGCGGTGTAATCCCAATCAGCGGATCGCGCCCAATAAGCGCCCTCGAATTGATGTTGAACGTAGAACAGCCATAGCCCCGTCGCGCCGGCAAATGCCGATACGGTGAGCTGAATCAACAGGAATGCTTTCAAGCCGATCACGGCGCTCATCGCGAGCGTGATCCCGAGCAATGCCCAGTTCGTGCGCCGAACCGACTGGCGCTCCCGCTTAGGAGCAGTAGCCGCTGCAAAGCGATGATGAACCACAAAGACATACAGCGGCGCGATTACAAACAGTATGATGGGGTTGCGCGCGAGTCGATAGGCAAAACGCCGCCAGCGTGTGCTCTGAAGATATTCCTGAACCGTCAGTGTCCAGATATCGCCCGAGCCACGTCGATCCAGATCGCCCGCTGTTCCATGGTGTAAGGCATGTTGCCAGCGCCAGTGTCGATAGGGAGTGAGGTTCACTAATCCCGCGAAAACACCCATCGCATTGTTGGCACGTTTCGACTTATAGAACGATGCGTGGCCGCAATCGTGAAAAATAATGAAGATCCGGGCGAGAAAGCCCGCTGCCAGAATCGCCAGCGGCAGCATGAGCCAGTAGGAAATGGCGAGTGCGTACACCATCGCCACCCAAAGCAGCGCGTAGGGAACAAATGAGTTGATCACTTGCCATCGGGCTCTGCCCAAGGACGCGGTCTGGAATCTCATGACGTTGTCCTTACAGACTTCTCCTGCTGCGGCAGATTGCAGGGGGCTGGTGGTGAGACGACTTTTCATGGGGACCTACCCAACGACATACACTGAGGCATCGTATGCTTCTAACTCACTTTTGTATGTACGATATCGAACATTGCGGGCATGGAAACTAGACTCTAGTAAGCACGGAATTAGGCTTTCACGCGCCGACGTCGATTAGTTCAACTAATATTTATTCGGCGCTTCCACGCGGGCTTTCAACGCGGCAGCTCAGCATACGCCCTCCGATCGGCGGCATAGCAGCCGCAGGCCGCATCTTGGCGATTGAGTATTGTGACATCACCGCGCAACCTATTGACATTAGTGTACTGATCATGCTGCCGTTGCGTACTGATCATGCTGCCGTCGGCTCAATCGCTCGAATTCACCCGCGCAGAGATCCGAAACGTACGTCCAGCCTTTCTGGGCCGCGCATGATGAAGAACTTCACGCGCTGATATTTAAAGCCTGGCATTAAGTCCATGTTGGCAATGCGGTCCAGCACCGCGTTCAAGGCGCATGCAGTCTCCATGCGTGCAAGCGCGGCACCCACGCAAAGATGAATGCCGTGACCGAATCCAAAGTGCGGCTTCGTCTTGACGTTGCGGCGCTCAAGACTGAATGCGTCGGGATTCTCGAACACGTCCTCGTCGCGGTTTGCCGATGCCAAGCCTAGGGCTACCGTTGAGCCTGCGTGAATTGGACAACCTCGGATTTCGGTGTCGACTGCAGGCACCCTGAACACAATTTGGGCGGGACCGCTCAGGCGCAAGGTCTCCTCAATCGCGACCGGTACCAGATTGCGATCCGCGCGCACGCGTTCGTACGCGCCGGGCGTGCCGCACAAATTGTAGAAAACGTTTCCGATCAGGTGCTTGGTCGTCTCGGTGCCACCGACAATAACGTCCTTGGTCATGTGCGTGAGGATCTTATCTTCGGAAAGTGGTCTGCCGTCGGCGTCCTGCGACTCGATGAGCCCGGTAAGCACATCGTCGGGCCGAGAGTTTGACGCTCGGCGTTGGCGAATTATGTTCCGGGCGACAGCGTCGAGCTGCGCCACTACCGCATTCGCGCCTTCCCTCTTGCGCTCGTCGGGATCCGTGCGCAGCATGAACGCTTCCGTATAAGCCATGATTTGAGCGTGGTATTGCTCGGGCATGCCGCTGAGCGAGCCGATGACCGCGGCTGGCATCGGAGCGGCCAGTTCGGCAATGATGTCCGCGGTGCCGCGTTCCGCGAATCGATCCACGAGGGTTTCGCAGATACTCCGAATGACGGGCTCCATCGCTTTGATCTTAGTTGGACTGAACAGTGATGCGAGCACCTTGCGCACGCGCGTGTGCTCCGGCGGGTCCGTCTCTCCAAGGTTGAGTTGCTCTTCCGTCCGTGTGTCGAATTCACGCGGAATGTGCCGGCCTTGACGAAATGTCCCCGGGTCACGGCACACATCGATGACGTCCTTATACCGGGCAACATAAAAAAGGCCCGGCTTAAGCTCGCTCACCGGCGCCTCGTGCCGCAGACGCGCGAGCACGGGGTCATGATCGTCCACTTGCGCGGGATCTGTTGGGTCATACTTTATTTTCATGCTGCTGACCTCGAACGAGTTGCTGCGTGGAGATGACCAGTCAGCCAAGTCTCGGTGGCGTGATGGTATTCGACTGATGGTGAAGGTCCATGTAACCAGAATTGACCCTCAAGGAAATGCAGACCGGGGTGGGAGTTGAACCCCCGGGGCGCGCGGATTTTCAAGCGTCATTAGGAGATACCACGGGTTTATAAATCAGTCACTTGCAGCGCCTCACCACACCTCTCTCAGAAAGCCCCGTGTCGGATTCCGCCGACCCGCAACACCGGCCGCAGGCCATCACGTCACGCGGTGCAGCGGTCCAGTATCGGGACTCAATAACAATGAGCATCGTCATGGCCAAAGCATCTGCCCGCCACACCGTTCTATCCGACACAGCCTCCCGCGACAAAAAGAGCGGCGATTATCGCGCCGTGATCGAGACGCCGAAGGGCAGCCGCAACAAGTACCGGTATGATTCCAGCTGCGACTGCTTTGAGTTGGCGACGACGCTGCCGGAGGGCATGGCATTCCCCTTCGACTTCGGCTTCATTCCCTCGACCTTGGGCGATGACGGCGATCCGCTGGATGTCTTGCTGCTGATGGATTCTCCCGTCATGGCAGGCTGCGTACTTCGCTGTCGGCTGATTGGCGTCATCGAAGCGCGAGAAAAGGAGCGCGGCGAGCGCTGGGAGCGCAATGACCGCCTGATCGCCGTGGCGAGGCACGCGCGAACACACGAAGGGGTCAAGACGTTGGCGCAGTTGCGTCCGCACACCCTCGATGACATCAAAGGGTTCTTCGTCGATTACAACAGGCTGCACGACAAGAAATTTCAAGTCCTGGGCGAACACGGCCCGAATCATGCCGCCGAGTGTGTGAGCCGGGGTCAGTCGGCATACGGCAAGAAATAGCGGGTCTTTGGATGAGGGCTGGGGCATAACAGATCCAGCCCGCCCATTCCCTCGATGAGCCGATCTAGGGTACCGAGGTGGCGGACCTGTCGGCCGTCGCGTGGTAAGCTACTTTCACAGCGAAAATTCCGTGCCCGTAAGATGCATCCCCATCGTGACGACCCATCTGCCGGCCTCGCGGCCCCTTAATCAGTATGTCGCGTGGGTGCCTTGACCGAGACGGGCAAGGCGGTCTTCCTCAGCTACGCCTCGGAAGACGCGGTCGCGGCGGAGAAGGTCTGCACCGCTTTGCGGTCAGCCGGCATCGAAGTCTGGTTCGACAAGAGCGAGCTGCGCGGCGGGGACACTTGGGACGCGGCGATCCGGCAGCAGATCAGGGCTTGCACCCTGTTCGTCCCGGTGATTTCGCGCGCCACGCAAGCGCGCGACGAGGGTTACTTCCGCCTGGAGTGGAAGCTTGCAGTCGATCGGTCTCACCTGATTGCCGCCGATCGCGCGTTCCTTCTGCCCATCGTGATCGACGACACGGCCGATGCACCAGCGAGAGTTCCGGATCGGTTTCGCGAAGTGCAGTGGACGCGACTCCCGGGTGGTGAGACGCCGCCGGCGTTTGCCGAGCGCGTCGCGCGATTGCTTCGCTTAGAGCCCGTCGGGCCCGCGCCGGCCGCCACGTGGGTGTCCGCTGCGCCGACAACTCCCAAACCCGTTCCGGCATCGTGGCGGTCGAAGGCGGCGCTCCTCGGGACAATCGCCGTGGTAGTCCTCGCGCTCGGTTACTTCGTTGCCAACCGATGGGTACTCTCGCAGCGCGGCGCAGAGGTGAGGGCGGAACGGGGCTCCGCCGCCGAAAGCGCTCCCGCGACCGTTACGGTCACTGCCTTCAGCCCGCCGCCGCACTCGATCGCGGTGCTGCCCTTTGCGAACATGAGTGGCGATAAGGAGCAGGAGTATTTCTCTGACGGGCTCACGGAGGAACTGCTCAACTCGCTCTCCGACATCAACGGGTTGCAGGTGGCCGCCCGCACCTCGGCGTTCTCCTTCAAGGGAACGAACACCGACATCGGCACGATCGCGCGCAAACTGAACGTCGGCGCCGTCCTCGAAGGCAGCGTGCGCCGCTCGGCGCACACGATCCGCATCACCGCACAGTTGATCAATGCGGTCACGGGCTTTCACCTGTGGTCGAAGACCTATGACCGGGATACCGGGGATGTGCTGAAACTACAGACGGAGATTGCGACCTCGGTTGCGGGCGCTCTGCAAGTCACGCTCCTCGGGGACGTCGCGGGCAAAGTCGAGCTCGGCGGGACGGATAACCCGGCCGCCTTCGATGCGTATCTACGCGGGGCAAGGGCGGACAGATCGGTTCGCGACGCCAAAGACCTCCCCGCCGCGATTCTCGCGTACACGCAAGCGATTCGCTTGGATCCCCACTATGCGCTCGCGTTCGCCGCCCGCTCGCTCGCCTTTACCCACTTCGCCGGGGAGGCCGGGAGCGCAGCGGCGGTCCGTGAAAGCTATGACAAGGCCGTCGCGGATGCGCGCCAGGCACTGGAGTTGGCACCGGGGCTCGCCCAGGCCCACCTGGCACTGGCGTACGTTTTGGATAACACCCTCCACTTGACGCAGGCGAATGACGAATACGAGCGGGCTCTGGCGCTCGCGCCAGGCAATGCAGAAGTCTTGCGCCTAAGCGGCCTTTTTGCCGCGTTCAAGGGACACTTCGATGCGGGCGTTGCGGCCACCCGCCGCGCCGTGGTACTCGACCCGCTCGCTCGCAATACCCGTGCTGCGCTCGGCCGGGGTCTCTATTCCGCCCGCCGCTATGAGGAGGCGTTGTCGGTTTACGCAGAAGCCATCAGTCTTGATCCCGACTACAAGGCCAGCTACGGGCATCGCGGGCTTAGTTTTTACGGGCTCGGGGATC
>Ga0182024_10024333_pt1 | contig 10769 bp, 10 predicted proteins | sample P32metaG_FD_120480 | JGI IMG/M metagenome (GOLD analysis project Ga0182024, IMG submission 120480) | Permafrost microbial communities from Stordalen Mire, Sweden - P3-2 metaG (Illumina Assembly) | ecosystem: Environmental > Terrestrial > Soil > Wetlands > Permafrost | place: Sweden: Stordalen...
ACCCCGAACTCCATGATCACTTCCTTCGCTTGATAGTCACGTTGTCCGCCGCGGCGTCCTAAACCAGGTACTGACTGAGCCCTCGGCGTAAGAACTTCCCGTGCCCGACCGCACCGGTGAACGTGTTGTTCTCGACGATGACACGACCGCGCGACAGCACGGTTACCACTCGACCGTCGATGTGCTGGCCCTCGTAGGCCGAATGGTCCATGTTCATGTGGTGCGTCTTCACGCTGATGTCGGTCGTGCCCTTGGGGTCGTAGATCACGACGTCGGCGTCGGATCCCGGTGCGATCACGCCTTTCTTCGGGTACAGGCCGAACATTCTTGCCGGCGTCGTCGAGGCCAACTCGATCCAGCGCGACAGGGTGATCTCGCCCGTGACGACGCCCTGATAGAGCAGGTCCATGCGGTGCTCGATGGAGCCGATGCCGTTGGGGATCTTGGAGAAGTTGCCCAGTCCCAATTCCTTCTGGTCCTTCATGCAGAACGGACAGTGGTCCGTGCTCACCACCGAGACGTCGTTGGTGCGAAGGGCCCGCCACAGCGAGTCCTGGTGTCCTTCGGCGCGCGAACGTAACGGCGTCGAGCAGACGTAGGCCGCGCCCTCGAAGCCCGGCTTCGACAGATGTTCTTCCAGGCTCAGGTACAGGTACTGAGGACAGGTCTCGGCGAAGACGTTGGCGCCGAGTCCGCGCGCGCGAGCAATGGCCTCGACCGCGTCCTTGGAACTGACGTGGACAACGTAGAGCGGGGCCTTCGCGACCTTGGCCAGCATGATGGCGCGGTGCGTCGCCTCCTCTTCTAACTCCACCGGTCTGGTCAACGAGTGGTAGCGAGGATCGGTCTCGCCACGCTCGAGCGCTTGGGCGACGAGGACGTCGATGGCCGGGCCGTTCTCGGCGTGCATCATGATCGTGGCGCCCAGGTCCGACGCAGTCTGCATCGCGCGAAGGATCTGTCCGTCGTCGGAGTAGAAGACGCCGGAATACGCCATGAACAACTTGAAGCTCGTGACGCCTTCGTTGTTCGTGAGGTCGGACATGGCCTTCAGCGCCGCGTCGTCGACGCCGCCGATGATTTGGTGGAAGCCGTAATCGATGGCGCAGTTGCCGTCGGCCTTCTCGTGCCACGCGGCGAGTCCGTCGTGCACGTCCTCGCCCGTTCGCTGCACGGCGAAGTCGATGATGGACGTCGTGCCACCGAAGGCCGCCGCGATGGTGCCGGTCTCGAAGGTGTCCGAGGCGTTCGTCCCGCCGAAGGGCAGTTCCATGTGGGTATGGACGTCAACGCCGCCGGGGATGACGTACTGACCGGACGCGTCGAGCACGCGGTCACAACTCGGCTTCACGTTCTCGAAATAGCCCGGCGTGCCCAGTGCGGCGATTTCGTCGCCGTCAATCAATACGTCGTAGTCCTGAGCGCCCGTCGCCGAGAGCACCCGACCACCGGTGATGAGTACGCGCGCCATCACTTACCAGTCCGTCAAGGGTTCGTACATGTCGGGGCGGCGGTCGCGGTAGAAAGCCCACTGCTCGCGGACCTCTTTCAAGAGGTCCATGTCGAGGTCGCGCACGACCACTTCCTCGTCGGTGGTGCTCGCCACCTCCCCGACGAACTGTCCGCGCGGACTCACGAAGTAGCTCTGGCCGTAGAAGTCGTTGGTACCGAGGTCCTCGACGCCCACGCGGTTGATGGCGCCGACGAAGTATTCATTGGCCACGGCCGAGGCCGGCTGCTCGAGTTGCCAGAGGTAGGCCGACAGCCCTCGACTGGTCGCCGAGGGATTGAAGACGATCTTGGCTCCGGCGAGGCCCAAGGCGCGCCACCCTTCGGGGAAGTGTCGGTCGTAACAGATGTAGACACCGATGCGACCAACGGCGGTGTCGAAAATGGGATAGCCGAGGTTGCCCGGTCGAAAGTAAAACTTCTCCCAGAATCCGCTCACCTGTGGAATATGGGTCTTGCGGTACTTGCCGAGGTACGTGCCGTCGGCGTCAATGACCGCGGCGGTGTTGTAGAGGACGCCCTCTTGTTCCATCTCATAGACCGGCAGGATCATTACCATATTGAGTTCGGCCGCGAGCGCCATGAAGCGCTGCGTGGTCGGTCCTTCCGGCACAGCTTCGGCGTAGTCGTAATAGGCCGCGTCTTGCACCTGGCAGAAGTACGGGCCGTAGAAGAGTTCTTGGAAGCAGATCACCTGGGCGCCCTGGGACGCCGCCGTTCGCGCGTGGTGTTCGTGGAGATCGATCATCGAGGCCTTGTCGCCGGTCCACGCGGTCTGCACCAGCGCTGCTCTCACCACATCGGACATCGGGCCTCCTCTCGAAAGAACACGTCAATCGTGTCCTCTTGCGAATAGAAAGAACCATAGACAAAGTTCTTCGACACCGTTATGGAGACGCGCCGCAACTCAAGCAGCATGGTGGCTAATGACGCGTGACGATGGGCTTGGACGCCGGCCCGAGACGCAGCCCCGGCGCGGGAGTGCAGTACCTCGTCAGCGTGCCCGCTAAGGCGTTCACCAACGTCAGTTCGTTTTTCGAAGGAACGGCAATGGTGACCGACGCGCCGTAGCTCGTCACCGTCTCGGTCGCGTGGACGATGGCGAACGTGCGGTCTTGGACCGCGGACGTCGTGAAGGTGATACGGCCAATCTTTCCGGCCGCGTTGATAGCAAGGGTCATCGAAAGTGCGCCGAGTGGTCCCTGCGTGGTGGGATTGGCCAACCACACGGGGAGACCGGACTCGTCGCGGCTGACCACGCTCTTCGTGCTCGAATTGCCGATAGTGACCCCGTACTGATGCATCGCGACGCCGTCGACCTTGACCATCCCCTCGTCCTTCAAGACGGCTCCTGGGCGAGTCAGTAACGCCAGGCCCGCGAGCGGGCTCCCAGTCGATCCCAACGCCGAGGGCCGGTTCGACGCCTTGAACGGCAGTGAGATCCACGGCGTCGGGAAGCTCGCGCCCACGGTTCCCGCCAGTTTGAGATACATGATGCGTCCGGAATAGAGCATCGACTCGGTACCCAGTTGGCTCAACGCTCCGTTGTAGTTGAGCGTGGCCGAACAGGCGTCGATTTGGAGATTGCACTTGCCGCTTCCCGTCGCCGTTCCAATCTGTCCTTCGACGTCAATTGACTCCGAGATCGAGAGATCGGCTGTGTTCTTCGCGAGCGTCGACACCAGTGCGCCACGAACGGCGGTGGCGGCACCGGCCGATGAAGTTCCCGCGAGTCGAACGCCGACGGCGATCGCTGCGACCACGACGACCAGAGCTATTCCAACGATCGCTACGGTTCGAGACGGGCCGACGGTTTCGACGTTGGGAATGGTCTCCATCGCCAATCGCTCACTCGGCTGAATCGAAACGTCGGCCATGGCCAACTCTCTTCTCTTGCTCTATTCCACAGAGTACCGTTGCACTCGAAAAATTGGCATCGGCAGCTGAGAAGCGTCCATTCGAACACTTTTGGGCCACGGGACGCGTCGATCGGCGTTCCACGTCTCCGGGCCACTAAGGGTTCATCAGATTCTTAGGGGTTCTCCCCGATATCAATTGGCGAGCACGACGTCGAGGATTGGGCGCATGCTCGTCCATCGCCGATCTTCAATGCGGACATATTCATTACGTGGTGACAAGCGACGCGAAGCGACGTGCGATCTCTCGCAGAAACCGAATACTGGCGCGGCGGGTTCGCGGTTGCAACGGCGGAATGCCCCACCACATCAATGATGCGAACTGCCCAGTCCCGCCGCAGCGCCTTACGTTGGTTCGTTCACGTCACCCTGATCGCATCGGCGATCGCGTCTCTGGTGTTGGAGCCGGTGCTTTCCTTGCACGTGGCCTTCGGGTTGGTGTTCGTGTTGTTCGTGGGTATTCACCTGGCCCAACGCAGACGAATTTCCAAACGACTGGCCCTTCGACTGCTGAAAGTTCACAAACTGCTTATGCCCGCGGGTCGGCTGGCACTCGCCGATGGAATCCTTTTCATCATCACGTTGGCGATGCTCTTTTCTGGGTTCTGGGACCTCTGGGCACCGCACCACACGAAGATTCGATGGCACGCGATCACCGGAGTGGTCCTGACTATCTATCTTGTCGTACACAGTGTTCGCCGCTGGAAAAGGTTGCGCTTCTCTCAGATTCGCTAAGGGTCATACTGATTGTCTCGGGGGGGGTGAATGGTGCGGCTGGAGGGATTTGAACCCCCGACACTCGGTTCCGAAGACCGATGCTCTATCCGCTGAGCTACAGCCGCACGTCAACTTCTTATTACTCAATTCCAATTTACTTCTCGAGTTGAGACTCGAATTGCTCTCAGTGACTGAGACGACAACCCTATCGGAGGCGTGCTCGATTGAGATCCAAACCAATCGACGTCAATAAATCAAGGACCTAGGCAAAAAATCCAATGGCGGCCGATGACCGAGGCCACCGACCGCCATATTTGACAGCAATTGATTAGGTTCTGGCGTGACTCCCTACGGACCGGTGTATCCGCCGGTAGCGAGACCGATGATGCTCGCGTCATACGCGGCGTACGCCAGGGCAATGTTCGCGTCAAGAATTCGATGATTCTGGGCGACGAAGATCTTCGTGTTGCCTGGGTAGCCTTGAGGCGTCTGGGCGAGCACGACGCTTTCTACGCTCAAAATTCTTGTTGACCAGTTCAAAAGACGCGCGACGTAATTGTTGTAGTGGTTAAGAGCGTTCTTGTAGCCCGGTAGACCCACGATTGACGCAGTTTCTGATTGGAGCGTCGATTCGTTGGCCTGCATGGCCGTAACCTGGTTCGCCACAACCGAGGCTTCAATCATCTCGAACACTTGTGGCGACATCACCGCGTAAACTCGGTTGTCCTTCAACATCGCGGAGCGGTCTGCGTTGAGTTCTGCTTTGGTGGTGTCGCTCGGAACCTTCGCAATCAAGGCATTAATACTCGCTCCCTCTGTCGAAAGACGCGCTTGAAGTATTGACGAAGCACTCGACGTCAGCGAGGTCGCTGCCGTCACGTCTGCGACAAGGTGTCCAAGTTGCGTTGCCCGATTTGCCAGCTGGACCTCGAGCGCATGTTGCGCCGCAATGAAACTGGCACTGGGAGCAGTGGTGGTGGTCGATCCGGCGTAAGCAATGGATGGAATGCCGATACCCATGGCGGCGACTAGCGCGAGTACCACAAAGGATCGGGTAGTTACGTTTTTCATAAGTTCTCCTTTCAAAGGAACAATGCTCAGAGTAGAAAACGCCTTTGTGAGAGTCATGTGAAGGTGCTGTTAAATGGCTGAGAGATTGAGGAAGGGCACGGCTACAAGATTTTGACACTCGACGAACGTAGCAGCAGTCCCATATTTAGCGACAAATGAAGTTGAGATAACAGGGAAAATGATGCTTCGCCGCCCTTGACCAGAACCTCCCTCGTTCTATCAATTTGTGTCGTTTCCAATTCGATTGGGGTTCTGAAGTCTCAACTGCCGCCTCCCGGAGCAGTGCACAACTGATTCCTGGTTTGTTGCAGTTAAGTGACGGGGCGAGGAGTGACGTTCGGATCCATTTCGTCCAGTGCGCCTGGCGATTGCAACGCCACTGGGTCCAGCGGCACTTACGGAGCCGTTCAATCTCTATCCGAGCGAAGAAAAGTTCTTCATCGCCAGGGGGATTAAGGTCTAGGACTCGTGCTCATCCAAGTAGTTCCGCATCCCCACCGAAAGTGGCGACTTCGGCCACGGCGGTTCTTCGGCGAGCTTCGGGTGCCTTTTTAAGTACCAGTGCCTTGCAATGAGCGCCCAGCACACTAACTCAATAAGGCAGAGCAGAATCCACAGGCGGAGCATTCCAGTGGTAACGATGTAGGTGTGGTGGTTAATGATGAAGGTCATGAATAACCACTGTTCGCGCCCACGACGGTCGACCCGTCGCGGAAGTCGCTTGGCGTGCCTAAAGGAGACTCGGGCATTGCACTTGGGCAAGCTCGAGACTCGACTCGCGCTGGCGAGTGCCGACACGTTGATATGCAGATGGTGTCCGTCACAATCCCCCGTCAGCCCTTGCAACACGAGGTCTAGTTCGGTTGACGTAGCGTTGTCAAGTGGGAGTGAGTCCGTTGTGAACGCCCGATCGGGGAAGAGAGTCCCCGCAAGAAGGCATTGAGAGTCTCTGGCAGACGTCTCCCGGGCCAACTCGCAACGAAAGCATTAGCTGAGTCGGGTACGGCATTCTGTTTAACTCAAATCATCAAGTTCGTCGTTCCCCGCGTTGGGCATCTTGTTACAAACACACCTAGCAACGCGTCCTTTCGACACGGGTGTAATTACAGCTAGGTAGTAAGCCCGGAAGAAACCACAAGGATTGGAGATTCCGGTCCAACCAAAGTATCGAAAGGTCGAAGCAAGCGAATCAACAAATACCCCACGGTGACCCCAGAAAAGGATGAGCCGAATCATCGTGACGTGTACCACGACCTCAGTGCATAACCCCTGAATGCTTGGTGCGGCTGGAGGGATTCGAACCCCCGACCCTCGGTTCCGTAGACCGATGCTCTAATCCGCTGAGCTACAGCCGCATTGATGCTGACCTTCAATCGTAGTCGAATGACCTTCGTTGAGACCTCGGTCATCTAGGTACCATGCCTCTATGACTGGCACGTTCTCCGACGATCTACCACGACTGCTCGACGACGTTGACGCGTCCATGGTGGAGATTCGACACGACCTCCACGCCCATCCCGAACTCGCCTTCCAAGAACGCCGCACGACCCAAGTCGTGCGTGACCGGCTCGTCGAACTCGGCTGGGAACTCGCGTCGTGTCCTACGGAGACCGGTGCCGTCGCGGTCCTTCGTGGCGCGAAGTCCGGGCGACGAGTCATGATTCGCGCGGACATCGACGGACTTCCGGTGGCCGAAGAAAACCAGATCTCCTTCGCCTCGGTAAACGACGGCGTCATGCACGCGTGCGGCCATGACGTCCACACCGCCGGTCTCCTCGGCATCGCCGACGTACTGTCGCGGCGTCAAGCAGAGCTCGCCGGCGAGTTCACGCTGCTGTTTCAGCCGGCCGAGGAGGCGCTGGGCGGCGCGATGGCGATGATTAACGGTGGCGTCTTGACCGACAACCCGGTCGATGTCGTCATCGGAGCTCACGTGTCATCACTCGCTCCCCTCGGATTCGTCGGAACGAAGCCCGGCGTCATGATGAGCGAAGCCGCGTCCCTCTCGATCCACATAAAGGGCAAGGGCGGTCACGGGGCGATGGCGAGCGTCGAAGGCAACGTCATTCTCGCCGTCAGTCACTTGGCGCCGCGGCTGGGCGAAGTGGTCGACGGTCTTTCCTTCGAGGGAACCAACTGCGCGTGTTCGGCCGGCGTCATCAACGCCGGCACCGCAATGAACGTAGTACCGCGACACGCCGTGCTGCGTGGAACACTCCGTACGTTCACCGCCGGGCAACACGTCGAGGCGCTGGAACGATTGCGCACGTTGATGGATGAGGTGGAGGCGATGTTCGTCGTCGCGTGCTCACTTGATCTGACCGACCTGGCGCCGGCGGTGGTGAACAACGTCGACGTCTACGAACAGGTCATGAAGTCAGCGACGAAGGTCGTCGGGGCCAGCGGCGTCATGACCATTCCCCCGTTCACACCCAGCGACGACGTCTCGGAGTTTATGAACCGAGTTCCGGGCTGTTACATGTTCATTGGCGGCGCCAACGACGACGGCTCGAGCGGAATGCACCACAGCCCGGACTTTCAGGTGCAAGACGGAGCCTGTCGGATCCTGGCCGGCGTCCTAGTCCAGAGCGCGGTCGATCTCGCTCAGCTGTAGAAGAGCTTGGCGGCTCCGCGCATGGAGGCCTGATTGCCGTTGATCACCACGCGGTAGTTCGACTCGGCGAACAGCGTCGGCGTGACCCGTCTCGCGTTGCCCCCGGCCAAGTGGACGGTCGTGGCTCCGAACTCGCGCACGAATCCGTCGGCCGCCATCACCAATAGTTCGCCCCAGTGCACTTCGTCCGTCGAGCGGGAGTGTTCACCGATCGTCTGGTCGTAGGTCTTGCCGCGAACGAACACTTCGGCGCCCACGTCGCGGATCTTGCGCAACGTGCCGTCAATGGCGAGGGCGATCCCGAGACCGGTGCCCAGGGTGAGTACCAGTTCGACGCCGTGGCCGTCGATGGAACCCAGGGCGGCCAGCGTGGCGTCGTTCACGACCCGCACGTCTCGGCCGGTCGCCTTGCACAGCTCGGCCTGGAGCTCGAAACCCTTCCACTGGGCTTCGAGCCCGGGGTCGACCTCGGTGGTGACTCCCCCGGGTCTCGAGAGGTTGCCCGGGCGCACGACGTGACCGTCGGCGAACTCACCGGGAAAGCCGATGCCCACGCGCGGACAGGCGCTACTTTCGATCCGTTCGTCCAGCGTTTCGATGAGACGATCGGGTGAGCACGGGTAGGGCGTCGGACGTCGACGAACGCCCTCGAGCAGTTCACCGTGGATGTCGACGTGACAGAACTTGACGTTAGTGGCGCCAATATCGACCGCCAAGATCTGATCTTGCACGGGAGTTCGGGGCGGCGCCATCAAGCGATGCTAGTTAAGGCTCGCGCACCCCTCGGACCCGAAGGCGCCGTTCGGTCCACCACGGTTGCAGGCGGACCGCGTACGCCGGTCGGTGACCGGCGATCACGGTGCCCGTGCCTGGTGGTCGTTGGCGAAGGGGCACCGATGGCGGAGCGTCCTTTCGCGTCTCGAAAAGCTCGGGCAGGTACTGCGACGCCGAAGGGTCGGCCAGGCCACCGAGCACCAGACGGGTCGCGTGATTGTTCACGATGGTCGAGGCTCGGGGTCCCCAGCGGGCCTTCAACTGGGAGAAGTCCTGTAAGACGGTCACCAGCGTGACGTCGAGACCACTCACGGTCGAGGCCATCTGATCGAGTTCGTCCAGCGACGCGACGGTCGCCGCTTCGTCGAGCACCAGGAGGAGTCGCCGTTGGGTCCGCAGTTCGACCCGGCGTTGCTGCTCTTCCAGCACCATGCGAAGAGCCCCCCGAAACAGCGGCTCGTAGTGCCGCTGTTCCCCACGCGGGCTGCAGAGATACAGGGTGTTCGGTCCGTCGACGACCGAGCGCACGTGGGCCAACGGTTGAGCGAAGCGCCACGGCATCAGCATGGTCTCGGCCGTCGCCAGAACCCCGTCCATAGTTCTCGAGTCGTGCGTGAGGAAGGCCTCCAACACGTCGCCGGCCTCACTGTGCCCCACGTCGGTCCACCGTTCGAAGTCGCGCTTCTCAATGGCCCGGGCGACGTCAAAGATGTCGCGCGAGCGCTGAAAGGCCAACATGAGTAAGGAGCCGACCAACTTCGTCGCGAGCGAGTTCCAGAATTCGGTCTCGCCGCGCTCGGCCGGTCCGCTGGTCAAGTCGCGCGCGACTCGAAGCGCGTGACGAAGTGTCGAGACGCCCTCGAGGGGATTCCACGTCAAGCCGGACTCTCGCCCCGGTTCGAGGACCTGCACCTCACCGAGCGTGGCGCGCCACTCCTTTGTCGTGGTGATCACGTCGTTCTTCACACTGGTCACGACGAGCGCGTCACCCCAACGCAACAACGCGGGAATCACGAGCGACGAGGTCTTGCCGACTTGCGTGGGACCGACGATGAGGAGCGAACTGCGCGGTGCGAGACGGACCCGCGGACCGTAACTGAAGCCGTGAAAGGTACGTCGTCCCAGCGACGGACGATCATTCATCCGCGGTCGCAATCCTCATGGCGCGGTCGGTGTCGATGAAGGCGACGTCTCGCTCGTCCGGACGCACGCGAACGATCGAACGGTGCGCTCCGTAGCGCACGAGCGCGGCGCCCTTGGGTAGCGCCGAGAGATAGCGCTCCTCGCGACGATGCAGTCCCAACGCCACCGCCATCTCTCGCGCCTCGTCGGGTGGTTGACGAAAGAGCCAGGCCGTCTCGCACTCGCGCAACAGCCCTTGGGCCCGTTCGCGATGGGCCGAGCCGACGTCACCGACCGCGGCGACGTCACTCCAGCGATGCAGGACCAGCACGTGAGAAAGACCTTTGGCGCGCGCCAACTTCCACGAACCCTGCAACCAACGCAGGGCGTGCGGATCGGCCAAGAGAGACCACGCCTCATCGAGCACGAGATAGCCGAATTCGTTCTCCACGGCGACGATCTGCTGCGCGGCGGCGATGGCGCTCAACGCGGCGACGGAAAACGAATTCGACGACCACTGCGCCGAAAGATCGAGGACCACGAGTTGACCGGCAAAGACCATTGGCTCGTCGTCACCGTCGAACAGTCCGGCGAGGTCGCCGTGGATGAAACGGTACAACGTCAGCGCCACGCTCCGTTCGGGGGTCGAGGTCGGCGACGACAGATGAGCGTGCAGTAACTCGAAGAGGGCACGCAAGACCCGTCGCGGCCGCGGCGAGTCCAATTGCTGCCACACCTCGTCGATGACGTAGTGCTGGTCACTCTTGAGCGTGGCACCTTGGGCACTGGCGACGAGCGCGCGAAGCAAGTCGCGACTCTCGCGATCATTCGACGGGAAAGGACTGCACCATCCGTCGCGACCGAGCGCGACGACGTGGACGCCGTGGGCCTGCGCCAACGCGGCGTACTCGCCCTTCGGGTCAATCACGACCACGCGGCGACCACGTTCGAGGGCGCGATCGAGCGTCATCTTCACCACGGTGCTCTTGCCCGCGCCAATCGAGCCGGCGACGATGACGTTCGGGTTGGACACCAACCCCGAGGCG
>Ga0182024_10024334_pt1 | contig 10769 bp, 9 predicted proteins | sample P32metaG_FD_120480 | JGI IMG/M metagenome (GOLD analysis project Ga0182024, IMG submission 120480) | Permafrost microbial communities from Stordalen Mire, Sweden - P3-2 metaG (Illumina Assembly) | ecosystem: Environmental > Terrestrial > Soil > Wetlands > Permafrost | place: Sweden: Stordalen...
CTCCACGGGACTCCGGCTTTCGCGGTTCTCATGACTACCGCTGACCGCAATTGCGATCGCCATATGCCGTGGACGCGGCGTGACACATCCGTGACACTCCGGCAGCAGTGCCCTGACATGCCCTGTGCCGTACGTCCCCCGGCCTAGGCTCAGATCAGATCAGATCACCTCGATTGCTACGCCGCGCGTTATGCGGGACGGGAGACGATGACCGAGCACAGCCAGGAGGGCGGCGGAACCCCGCTCTCGTTCAAGAAGGTCGAAGACGCGGCGCACTTCGAACGCGCTCCGGCTCCGCGCGCGCCTGAACGAGATGCCGGAGCACCCAACCTCGCCTTCGAGGCTGCCCCGCGCGCGCCGATCGCACCCAGTACCGCGCCGGATCCCCGAACGCTCAAGACGTCCCAGCCCACCGCGCTGCAGGGACCGGCACCCGCATCGCCGCCGGCCGGCCTGACGCCCGGATCCAAGCCCCCGACGTTCGAGGCGGTCCCGGCTTCGGTGGGGGTGGCGCAGCAGCGGCTCTCGACACCCACGATCGGCATCCGTCCCGAGCCGGCGGCGCCGACCGGCGCGGTCAAGCCCGGCGGCAACGGATGGAACGTCCGCAGCCGCGAGGGCGGCTTCCTGCCGAAGCAGGGGCAGAGCGATGGCGACGCCGGAGCCTGGCAGACCAGAACGCTTCCCAATGCGGACCGCGACCGATCCGCATGGGACGTGCCCGAGGCTCCGCGCAGACGCACATTCTCCGGCCGGTCATCGCTGGGCATCGCGCTCTCAGTGATCCTCGTGGCGATCCTCGGATTCGCCGGCTACGAGTGGTTCACCGGCCGGGCGCATCCCAATCACACGATCACGACTCCTGCCGCGGTCGGCTCGCTCACCGCCATACGTACGCCGGCGACCGCGGCAGTCACACAGCAGATGCAGGCGGTGATGCGGCAGGACGGTGCCACCCATGTGGTGAGCGGTATCTACGGGCAGGCCGGACGGGCAACCCTGGTGGTGCTGCTCGCTCAGGGACCGAACATCGAGTCCACGACCAGTCAGTTCTTCAACGACTCCGCCGCCGGGCTCAAGACCCAGGGGGTCACAGTCGACAGTGCCAAGACATTCAACACCACCAATGACGGAAGCGAGTTCATCTGCTCATCGGCAACCGGACCGGCGCCGCTGACAGCGCTGTCGCTCTGTGGATGGGACGACGGCGACACCGTTGGGCTGGTCATGGATATGAGCGGCCAGACGGTGAGTGCCACGCTTCGCGATGCCGAAGCCGCGCGGGGTGCCGGCGAGCACTGAAGCGCAGGCCGCCCGTCTGTGCAGGCCGACTAGCATGCATGGGTGATCTCTGAGCGCAAGCTCCCCGAACGTCTCGCCGGCATCACCGATCGCAGGCGGATTGCCGTCGTGCAGGTCCGTGGCGCCATCGGCGGCGCGGCGCGCACCGATGACCTGATCCACACGATCGGCCAGGCGCGGCGCAATGCCCGGGTCCGTGCCGTGCTGATCGAGATCGACTCGCCGGGCGGGACGGCGATCGCTTCCGAGCAGCTCTACGTGGCCGTTCGCCGGCTCGCGGCGCGCAAGCCGGTGGTGGCGTGGATCAAGGGTGTCGGGGCCTCCGGCGCATATTTCCTGGCGTGCGCGGCCACCAGGGTGCTGGCGTTTCCCAGCGCATTGGTGGGGTCGATCGGGGTGATCAGCGTCCGGCCGATCGTCGTCGACGCGCTGCGCCGCGCTGGAGCGCGGGTCGCCGTGACCAAGACCGGTCAGTTCAAGGATCTCGGTGCACCCTGGCGAGAACCCACCGAAGAGGATGAGGCGCGCGAGAGCGAGCTCGTCGACGCCATCTTCCGGCGCTTCACCGGAGCGGTGCGAGCGGCTCGCGGCTACGACGACGAGCGCCTCGCCCGGGTCACGACCGGCGAGGTCTGGCTCGGCACACGAGCGGTGGAACTCGGGCTCATCGACGGTCTTGCCGATGATGAGGATACGGCCCTGGAAGCTGCGCAAGACCTGGCGGCGCTCCCGCATCACATGACGCTCCGGCTCGGTGGGAGACGCACGATCCTGCAGCGACTCGGCGTGCCGGGCGCGGGCATGGGTCCGCCTGGAGAGCGCTGGCTCGTTGAGATGGAGAGCTGGCTCGGAACTCCGCGGCTCCGATCCTGAGGTCAGGGCGTCGCGTTGCGCCGGCGCTCGAGGGTGAAGAGCACGGCCACGACGATGATCAGCAGCAACGCGAGGGCGCCGATGATGGCGACCGCCGGGAAACCGCCACTTGAAGGCGGCGGCGCGGCTTTGCCGCCTCCCGGGCTGACCGCCGCGAACTCGCCGAGTTTCGACGAGGTCACCTCGAAGGTGTTTCCGCACCCCGCGTTCAGGGTGGAGAGCGGCGTCCAAGCGGTGCCGTTGAATCGATCGATAACAGGTGCCGGGGACGACGTGAGGCCCCGCAGGATGATGTACACCGGGACAGACGCCGATGTCGGTTCGAGCTCAGTCCCGGACGCGTTGAGTGCCGAGAAGCGGTAGACGTTGCCCTCGATTGTGCCGTTCGGTGGCTTGAGAGACGGTGCCGCAACCGGCGCGATGCTCACGGTCACGGGCGTCGAGTTGGTGAACGTTCCGGTCTCCATGAGGATCTGCGCCTGCGGCGGGGTTTCGCCGGTCAGCACCTCGGAAGCGGGGAACGTCGCGGCCACCGGGAATGTCGTGCTGGCGGGCATTGGCGCCGGACTGCTGCCGAGCGTCTCGTACGGGTCGGCGATGCACTCGCCGTCGTAGATCGGCGGCGACCCGGACGGGAGAAAGCGCCAGACGAGCGTCAGTGCAACCAAGGCCACGAACACCACTCCCCAGCCGCGTCGTGCGGTCACAGCAACCAGCCGCCGGCCAGGTCGGCGAGAACGTGGGCCACGGCCGGGGCGAGCACCCCGCCGCTGACAATTCGGAGGCCGCCGAGGAGCAATCCCGCGGCGAGGTCGAGTGGCAACGACCCGATGCCGTAGAGGGGGACGTGCATCGCCGCGAAGAGCACGGTCGTCACCACCAGCGCGGCGCTGTCGCCATGGCCGGATCGCACTGCAGTGAAGAGCGCCCCGCGGATCGCGACCTCCTCGGCGATCGCGACCAGCGCGACGATCGGTGTCCACAGGGCCAGCCCGGCGTTGATGGGGCTGAGTTGAAGGCCCGGTGCGCCGTGGGAGAGGAGCCAGGTCCCGATCAGCGCACCGCCTCCTGCGATGCCGATCGCGGCGGCCGCGACCCGTGGCCGGCCTGGTCGCCAACCCGCGGCGATCGCTACAGCCAACAGGGCCAGTGCGAACACAATGCCGGCCGGCATCGAAGCGGCGGTGTCCGGCGCGCCGACGGCGCCACGGAGCACGGCGGCGGCCGCGATCCCGGTCAGGCAGAGCGCCACCCGTTTCGTCGCTCGTCCGCGGACGGCAACCCTATCGCGATCGGAAACCAACGCCCCCGCCGCCGTCGGAACTACCTCGCCGGTCCGGGCGCGGCTCGAGCCGGGGCAACCTCGGGCCGTTCCGGCTGATCGCTCGACGCTGCGGTCAGCAGCGGCTCGATCGCAGCCACCGCAAGGGTCGCCCTCTCGAGCGCGGCGGTCTCGAATCCTCCTGGAGCGAAGCGTTCGCAAACCACCACCGCGACAAGGCGATCATCGCGCACCACCGGGAGGAGCATGCGCGACGCCATCTCGATGTTGGATCGCCGCTGGGCGCGGTATGACGCCGCCTCTGTGATCAGGACGGGGCGGCGGTGAGTGATCACGTGGGCGAGCAGACCTTCGGGAAGGCCCGATGATGCGTCGCCTCGCGCCGGAAGCAGATACGCGCGGTCGGCTCCGACCTCTTCCGCGAGGCGCGCGAGGCCACCCTGCACGCCGTGGTCGATGGCGACCGACGCCCACATCGACGGGCTGTGGTGGAGGTGCGCCCGGTTGACCAGGCCGTTGAGGAGCATCGCGACCAGGGCAGCGGCAAGGCCGGCGACGACGCTCGGTGTGCCGATGTCGACGAGCACGGCGAAGACGCAGAACATCACGCAGCCACTCAGGAGCGCGAACTCGAGGTAGTGGCGTGGCCCCTGGCCACCTCGCCGCTGATCGCCGAAGGTGAGGCGCCAGTTCATCGCGGTGTTCCAGGCGGCACTCAAACCGAAGGCCGGGATGAACGCGACGAGCGGATTGAGCCCGGCGATCCCGGTCAGGATCGCGAGCACCGGAAGGAACACGCAGAGCCCGCTCAGGCCCACCAGTCCGAACTTCCAGAGCCTGGCGGATCCCGGGACGTCGAAGAACAGCGAGCGGAGGTGGCGGAGATAGAGGAGGCCCTGACGGGCGGTCGCCTTGCTCACGCCTTCGGCACGGACCGCCTGGGTGACCGGGACATCGACGACGCGCAGGTCTGGAACGCAGACCAGCAACTCGAGCAGGATCTTGAAGCCGACCGGCCGGAACTCGATCCCGTCGATGAGCGCGCGGCGGCAGAGGAAGTAGCCCGAGAGCGGATCGGAGCTCTGGCGCGCCTCCTTGAACAGCGCCCGCGCCACCGCGGTCGCCTCGCGGCTGACCAGGCGTCGGACGGGACTGCCCAGGCCCTCGTGGCTGCCGCCCGGCGCGTACCGGCTTGCCACCACGAGGTCGGCACCCCGTTCGGCCTCCCCGAGGAGCACCGGGATGAGCTCCGGTGGATGCTGCAGGTCGGCGTCCATGACGCACACGTACTGGCCCCGCGCCATGTGGAGCCCCGCCACGACGGCGGTGCTCAGGCCGCCCTTGCGGTCGGCTCCCTGCCGCAGCACGCAGCGGATCGCCGGGTTCGACTGTGCCAGGTCGAGGAGCAGGTCGCCGGTGTTGTCATCGCTGTCGTCGACAAAGCAGATCTCAAACGGGGTGGCCGCAAGCGCGGCTGTGATCCTGTCGACCAGGGGCTGGACGTTGCTCGCCTCGTTGCGCGTGGGGATGACCATGCTGACGACTGGCGCGCCGCCACGCGGCCGTTCGGGAGTCACCGGCACAGAATAGGCGCGAATCGCCAGACCGGTCACCGGTCGTCACCGATCGGTGTCGAAGCTGGTCGGTCTAGTGAAAGGCGAATCGCCAGACGAGGAAGCCGTCGTCTGTGACCGGAGGCGTGCCGATGATTTGCGTGAACAGTGAACGCGTTCCGGCTGGCACGACCGTGGGATCGACGACGACGGCGGTGATGTCGAGGGCGCGAAATTCTGAAACGAGCGCGAGGTGCTGGGACGGCGAGAGCGTGACCGACCCCGCTGCCAGGTCGTGGATCTGCTGCTGAAACGCCTGGACGCCCGGCGCGTACGGGCCGATCACGTACCCACCAACCATGGTGAAGACGAAGTTCGCGCTTCGCTGCCAGGTCATCGCCTGCGGGTAGTCGACGCCCGGGAACGGCTCGAAGAGCACGTTGGCACCGTCGAACGACTGCGCCGAAAGCGCGGAGGTGAAGGGCGCGCGAGTGTGCAACGGTGTCGCAGGCCCCGGCAGGGTTGGCACCAGGGGCAGCAGCACGATCAGGGCCACGACCGCGTTGAGCGCGGGAGTCGAACGGATCATCCAGAGTGCCCGGAGCAGGAACGAAAAGGTGATCGCTGCCGCGAGGTACACGTAGATCATCATCCGGGCCGGCAGGATGTTCTCCAGCACCGGCAGGTGGGCGGGGATCCACCACGGCAATGGCAGCGGAAGTTGATGTCCTGCAACGTGCAGGTGGGGTCCGAGCGAAAGGATGGCGATGATCAAGGCGACGATGCCCGCGGTCCGTATCACGGGTACCTGCCGGAAACGAATCGTTGCCACCACCAGGATCAGGATGAGCGGGATCCCCAGGTAGCCGTCCCACTCAGACGCGTTGCCGCTGAAATGCGACGAGATGTTGATCGCTGCCTGCGGCGATATCAGCTGCGTGACAGTCGGCACGATGAAGTTCGCGGCGTCGGTCACGTAGGTGTCGATGCCGTGCACCGCGCCGTGAACGACCAGGTGTCCCGGTGCGAAGAACTGCAGCCATATGGGATACGCGAGCACCACCGCCGATATCACTGCCGCGATGCACAGCGTGCGCACCGCAAACGCGGCATGCGCGTGCACAAGTTTCGGATACGAGATCGCGAGAACGACGACGACGGCTCCGGCGGCGATCACCTCGGTCAGCAGCAACTCCTGGGTGATGAAGAACTGCAGGACCGTGAGACCGGCCGCGAGCAAGCCGAGGATCAGCGGGCGGCGACGCTGCCGCACCACGATCTCGTCCAGGAGCAGCAGCGCGAGCGGTGGCGTGATGCCGCTCATGACGAGGCCGAGATGACCGAAGTACTGCGCGGTCATGTATGGCGAGAACCCGTAGAGCAGACCGCCCAGGGCTGCGGCCACGACGCCCGGAACCCAACGGCGAATTGCCAGGTACGCGAAGAACGCCGCGAGCGCGAGGCTCAGCGTCATCGCCAGGTCGTACGAGACCGTCGCGCCGGCGGTGACCGTCACCGGCCAGAGCAGGGCCATGGGGATCGCGAATGCGTTTCCCCAGAGCATGTTCATTCCTGCAGGTGTGTTTATGTACGTCGACACCAGTGGGTTGAGGCCGTGGCCGGCGGCGAATGGCACCCATCCGATTCCCCACATCGCCTGGACGGGATCGGGACCTTCGCCGATGTACGTGGTTGACGGTGCACGCCAGGTCGCGATGGTCAGCAGGAAGGCGATGACGACGTAGACCGCGACGACCACCACCCAGGCGGGCACGCGCCCGCGCAGCCGTGTCATCGCGGGCGGTCAGGCGCCATTCAGAGGCTCGCTGCAACGAGCAGCACGATCAGGAAGAACAGCAACACCGCATTCGGGAGCATCGCCAGCGCGAGCGCCAAGAACGGCGTGACCTCGAAGACCGAGTAGACCGCGAGCGCGGTGAGATAGAGGAACCAGGCCAGGAGTGGCAGGGTGAGCCAGGAGATCACCGACGCCGCGGCCGTGCTCGTGCCCGCTGCCGACTCCACCACGGACACCACCGCGAACGCGACCCAGGGGATGAAGGTGAAGCCGCTCACGGCGAGGTAGGTTCGCCAGCGTCCTGCTCGAGCAGCCAGTCCAGCGCCGGCATCGATGATCAGCGCCGCGGCGCCCCAGTAGATGAGGAAGAGCACAGGGAGGAGCAGCGACGTGATCAGTCCTGAGGTGCCGCCGGAGCCGACACGATCGGCGATGAGCCCCAGTCCGAGCGCGACCACACCGCTGCCGAGCACGGCGGCGAAACCGAGCGGGAGGCGTGGCGAGGCCGCGAGTGCGGCGAAGGTGCTTCTCGGCCGGACCACGACCCCGATCACCGTCACGGCCCCAACGGTAGATGAAGAACCTGTCCTGCGAACCTGTTCTTGCCAGTCCGCCCAAGCCTGCTATACTTGCTTAGGTCAATCTGACCTTTATCCACAGACCCCGTCTAGGCGGGGACAGGTGGCGGGATGATCACAGCACAGCGGGACGTTGCGACAGAGGGCCGGATTCGGCTCATCGAGCGGATCGACCAGTTGCGGCGTGAACGCAATGCGGTGATCCTGGCGCACAACTATCAGCGCCCCGAGGTCCAGGACATCGCCGATTTCGTCGGCGACTCGCTCGGGCTCTCCCAGCAGGCGGCGGCCACCGACGCCTCGGTCATCGTCTTCTGCGGCGTCCACTTCATGGCCGAAACGGCCGCGATCCTCTCGCCCACGAAGACGGTGCTGCTGCCCGATCTCGAGGCGGGCTGCTCACTGGCCGCCACCATCGACGCGGACCAGTTACGCGCCTGGCGCGCCCAGTACCCGGGTGCGGTGGTCGTGTCGTACGTCAACACGACCGCCGAGGTCAAAGCCCTCTCGGACTACTGCTGCACCTCTTCCAACGCTGAGGCGGTGATCCGTTCGATCCCCGCGGATCGAGAGATCCTCTTCTGCCCGGACATGTTCCTGGGCGCTCACCTGGAGCGGGTCACCGGTCGCAAGATGCACGTCTGGATGGGGGAGTGCCACGTGCATGCGGGCATCGTCCCGGAGAAGCTCGATGCGATGCGGCGGGAACACCCCGACGCGGAGCTGCTGGTGCACCCGGAGTGCGGGTGCACGTCGTCCACCCTCTACGGCATGTCGTCCGGCGACGTCGCCGGCCCGGCCACGGTGGTGACCTCCACCGAGGGGATGGTCCGCCGCGCCGCCGAGTCCCCGGCGTCGACCTTCATCGTCGCCACCGAGGTGGGGATCCTGCACCGCATGCGGGAGCAGTCCCCCGGCAAGCGATTCCTCGCCGCCTCCGAGGCGGCCGTCTGCCCCTATATGAAGAAGATCACGCTCGAGAAGGTCGCCCGCTCGCTGGAGCGCATGGCGCCGCGCGTGACGGTCGACCCGGTCATCGCCGCCCAGGCCAGGGGCGCCATCGATCGGATGCTCGCGATTACCCCGGCCGGCGCTCCCCGGATCTCCACAGCCGCCTGAACCTGGACACGTCCGCGGGGCTGACGCCTATGTCAGCATCCCTCGCGTGAATGCCTTTCCCGGGTCGCGCGGTCTGAGAACGCGGGCATCCAGGAGCTCGGATGGGCAAAAAAAGACCGGAGGGGGAACCCTCCGGCCTTTCAGGAAGGGAATGAGTTTCAAACATGGCAGCCTTCGGACTGCGGCCTTGACTGTAACCCTCGGATATCAGGATAGCAGTAAAGGAACTCCCAATTCTTGTAAATAGATGTCAACGGAAGTCGTGAACCCAGAGCCTACCAAACTCGAGTCCGATGGCGGGCAGCCACTGGTCCGGGCTGGTCTTCGGGGGTTCCTCGATCTCGGCCGGTTCGACGTCATCGCGGTCATCGTCCTCGTCCTCGTGGCCTTCGGGCTCCGCTTCGCCAGCCCGATCTTCCCCAACTTCCTGAGCGGCGGCGGCACCATCACGGCGCTCGGGGTCGGGTACCCGACAACCACGGGCTCGAGCGCCGAATGCACCACCGTGCCAGTCGGGCCGCCCGGCGTCGTGGACGGGGTGAAGGTCAGCCACATCGACATCAACGTCTGCGGTTACGTCTTCGACGAGGTCTACTTCCCGGTCGACGCCGCCAAGGACCTCCGCCAGCCGGCCGAGTCGTACTTCGACCCCGAGCCTCCGCTGGCCAAGATCCTCATGGCGCCGCCGATCGCGTTCTTCGGCTTCAACAGCTGGAGCTGGCGGTTGAGCACGACCCTCTTCGGCAGCCTCCTCGTCGGGATGATGTACCTGGTGGCGCTACGCCTCCGGCGCGACCGCTTCTTCGCGGTGGTCACCGCCACCTTCATCTGCTTCGACGGGCTCGCGTTTGTGGAGTCCCGCACCGGTGTCATCGACATCATCGCGATCTTCTTCGTCGCGCTCTTCTACTACGTGTTCTTATTGCACTGGCAGGCACGAACGCGTGCACAGTGGCGCATCACGCTCTATGTGATGGCGGGCGTTGCCGGCCTCGCATTCGCCGCCAAGCTGACCGCGCTGGCGCCGCTCATCGTTGCTGGTGGCCTGATTGTGATGCGGGGCATCGCGCCGTACCTCGCAGGCTTCATCCCGTGGTTGCGCCGCATTGCGGGACCGGGCAGAGCCGAGGCCGCGATGTGGCGGCACGCCGCAGGACCGCGCGCGATCCTGCACTATGTCGCAGCAGGACTGATCGCTCTAGCCATCTTCGGTGCCTCGTTCTCACGTTACGAGACCATTCAGCACACAGACGTCTACTTCTTCACCGGCTGCGATCCCGCGGTCTCCGGGTTGCCGGGAACCGCCAAGACGCTCAACGTCCCGGTGATGCACGTCGGCTCGCTGACGGTGCCGAACCCCGTCGAGGCGATCGACAACATCGTGCAGATCACCGCTGCGTCATTGCGGTATCACGCCGAGGAATGTCACAGCCACCCGTACTCATCGTTGTGGCTGACCTGGCCGGTCATGGAGCACCCGGTGCTCTTCTATGCGACCTCCCAGCCCAACGGGACGGTTGAACAGATCACCGACATGGGCAACCCGGCGATCTGGTGGCTCGCCATCCTCGCCCTGCTGTTCTGCTTGTGGCAGCTGACACGCGGCCCCAACTGGTGGCGTCTGCTGGTTGCGCTGGTCGGGCTCGGGTCGCTGGCCGCGATGATCATCATCTATTCAGCGGCGGTGCGATACCACAATCCCAACAATTTCAATACGTCATACACCGCAGCGCAATTCACCGCGCTGTTCCATATGGATCCGTCGTCGCAGTACGAGATAGCGCGCACCTATCCGGGGTTCTGGTTCGCGGTTGCGTACGTCGGGATGATCCTCTTCGCCGGTCTGGTCGCTGTGTCCGCGGTGATCTCGCGAAGATTCGTGCCCGCCTTCATCATTCTTGGGTACGTCGCGTCCTGGATGATGTGGGTGCCGGGAAATGAGCGGCGCGTGCTCTTCTTCTATCACGCACTCGGCATGCTGCTCTTCACCGCGCTCGCGCTTGCCTACGCGCTCACGGCGATCCGGCGCATCAAGGTACCCTTCGGCCGGCGCGAGATCTCACTGGCGCCCATCTCATACGCGGTCATCGGCAGCGTGCTCGCGGCGTTCATCTTCTTCTACCCGATGTGGACTGCCATGCCGCAGAGCACTGCCGATCAACAGATGAGGGTCTGGGTCGACGGCGGGTGACCGCCTTCCTCCTCGTTCTCGACGCCGCGCTGACCCTCGCGGCCGGAGCGACCCTCGTTGGTCTCGTGAGGAC
>Ga0182024_10024335_pt1 | contig 10768 bp, 10 predicted proteins | sample P32metaG_FD_120480 | JGI IMG/M metagenome (GOLD analysis project Ga0182024, IMG submission 120480) | Permafrost microbial communities from Stordalen Mire, Sweden - P3-2 metaG (Illumina Assembly) | ecosystem: Environmental > Terrestrial > Soil > Wetlands > Permafrost | place: Sweden: Stordalen...
CCCGCGACACCCGGCCAGCAAGCGTCCGTGCCGAACCGTTGCCGGATAAGTCAGCAGTAGTGCATGGGGCTCTAACGCTTTCGGCGTTTTGCTCGCGGCTTTGTTTTGCGCTTAACGCCGGGACGCAGGTTCTTTGAAACAGTCTTTTTCGTGAGCAGGGGCTGAAGTTCGGCTCGCAACAATTCGAATTCAGTCTCGAGGCTTCGAAATTCGAGCGGCGCCTCTCTCAGGTTAGCGGCTTTTCCCATTGTTTCAAGCGCGCGAGCGGCTGTGACCGCTTTCTCAACTCCAAAGATAGCGAGCGAACCCTTGAGCAGATGCGCCGCGGCGGCGAGTTCCGCAGCATCGTTTTGCGCAATGGCCCGGCCGATTCGCGCCAGCGCCTTCGGGGCATCAGCCAGAAGAATTCCTGCGAGTGAACGCATCAACTTTTCATTTCCACCCGTCGAGCGATGCAGGTGAGGGATTGCGCTCGCGGACGGAGAAGTCGCCTCGACGCGTGAGTCCCCAGCCGGCGCGAGTGGCGTATCTTGGCGGCCTTGGGTTGCGTGGGGTCGCGCAGGGGTTCCGGCATTTATAGAAGTGGATTCCACGACTTCATACAGTTTTTGCATGTGCACTGGCTTGGGGAGCAGCGCGTCCATGCCCGCATCACGAAAACGATGTTCGTCTTCTTCCGTAGCGTGGCCCGATATGCCAACGATGATTTGATGGCGTGGTGTTCCGGCTTCGCGCGCGCGTATGGCTTGCGTCGCCTGCAGCCCGGTCATATTGGGCATCTCTTCGTCGATGAGCAGTACGTCGAAATCGTGCTTTTCCAATTCGGCGACAGCTTGGCGTCCGTCGGACACGCCGATGGCGATGTGACCTCGCCTTTCCAGCAATTCGACCATGAGATCGCGATTGATGTCAGCGTCATCGGCTACCAGTATGCGAAGGCACTTTGGCGGTCTCTGCTTTTCTGGATGTTTTTCGCGTGCGCGCGATTTCTTGGGCGTGGGGTCACCGGCACTCTGCGCGATTCGTTCGGCTCGTGGTAAGCGAAACCAAAATCGGGAGCCGCCCTGCGCGCGAGTCTCTGCGCCAATCGCGCCACCCCAACGCTCGACCGTGATTTTGCAGAAGTACAATCCTAAGCCGGCCTTGCCGGAATGCGACTTGCCTTTGGAAAACAACGCAAAAAGCTGCGCCTCCGGTTGGTCTTTCGGCAGGCCCGGGCCTTGATCATCCACGTAAGCGAGCACCGCGCCGCGATCCTCTTCGATCCCTATCGTGACCGTGCTGCCTTTAGGGCTGTAGCGCATGCCGTTCTCGAGCAGATTCCCGAAAATGCGATCGAGACGAGGGGCGTCGCCGGTGACTCGCCATTCATTCGACTTCTTCACTCTAGGATCAAAGCGAAGATGAACGTCGTGATCGCGAAATGCCGTGGAAAATTCACGGACGGCGCGCTGCGCGCAATCCGCCAAATCCGGCGAGTCTCCGGTTTTTTCCTGAGCCGAGTTCTGCGCGGCCAGGTCGCTCGAGAACGCCTCCAGAATCCCGCGAATCATCAATTCCTGCCGCTGCGATTCGCGTTCGCCCGTTTTTACGTATTTTTTGAGCTGGGCTGGCAGATGTTCCCGTTCCAGCAGATGGAAAACACTGTTCATGGCGCTGAGCGGTTGGGTCAAGTCATGCACGATGCAGTGCAGCAGAATTTCTTTTTTCTGAATTTCTCGCAGGAGTTTTTCGTAGACTAGCAGGGAATCGCGCGCGGTCTGAAATAGTTCCTGCTGCTGGTCGAACGTTTCAGAAAGATTCCGTACAATGAGCAGGCGGGTGCCGTCCAGCAGGTAAGCCGATGCTTCCAAGGGAATCTCACGGCCGCTCGAATCTCTTTCCGTCCAATTTCCGGAATTCGCCGAACCGGAGCCTTTGGAATTCCAAAACTGTTCAGCGTCGAACAGGAAGTTTTCCAGAAACGGCGAGACCTCGCCTAGGCGGATGGTTTCTTTGCCGGCAGCGAGATCGCCCCACATATCCCCGCACCAGCCGGGCCAGGTTCCGATAAGCCGGAATTCACCATCGCCACGGAACTCAAAAAGCGCGAAGCCCTGGGTCGCGAAGAACGATTCAAAGATGGAGGCGGTAGGCACTCATTTACCCAAGGTGGCTTGGGCGAGTTGCAGAAAAACTTTTTCGACTGCATCGCCTGTCTTGGCGCTGGTGCGAAACAGATTCCAGCCAGCGCCAGTGAGTTTGGACTCTTGCGCGGCGTCGATTTCCCATTGATCCGTAAGATCACATTTATTCAAAAGCAGGATCGAAGGGATTTTCCCGAATTCCTGGACGACTCGTTCGTTCAGCGCAAGCGCATCGTCCAGAGTTTGGCGACGCGTGCCATCGGCGACCAGCAAGAATCCGGACATTCCCCGCAAATAGGACATGCGCATTTTCTGGTAAACATCTTCACCATGAATGTCCCACAGCACCAGCATGACCTCCTCGCCGTTTGCGCTTACGATCTTCTTATCCACTTTCACGCCGATAGTCGTGTGATATTTGTCGTCAAAAATGCTTGCGACGAAGCGGCGTACCAGGCTGGTCTTACCTACTGAGAACGATCCGAGCATGCAGATTTTTTTCTGGATCATAGCGGGTCGGCTCAGTTAGCAGGCGGCGCGCTCGCGGGCGCACCAGCAGATGCCGTGGATACGCCTGCGTTGGTGGTAGACGCGAAGGAAACCTTGAAAGTAACGCTGCGGTTGAGTTGGCGGCCCTCTTCCGAATCCTCGTTACGAAGAGGTTGTGTGGTGCCGACGCCGCTGGGCCGCAGGCTCTCGCGCTTAGCCCCGTTCCTCAGCAGGAATCGACGAATCTGGTCGGCGCGTTGCTGGCTTAGAACCAGATTTGTCCCTTCAATGCCGCTGGTATCGCTGTGACCAACGAGATCTATCGTCGCAGCCTGGTGAAAAGTCTCCGACTGCGTTTGCAATTCTCGAATCCGGTTTTGAACTTCAGCGAGTTTCCCTTCCTGCCCGCCTTCGAGTTCCGCACTGCCCAAGGGAAAAAGCAGCACTACGGATTCGAGAGAATTCTTGAGTGTATAGAGTTGTTGCAGGTTTGAATTCAGAAGATGCGAATCGTCAACGCTGGTGACGCCGGCGATCCAGGGCGCGTGCTCTTCAAGGCTTGTGATCCACTTTTGCGGCGCAGACCCTTCGGCTCGCAGTTCGCCATGATTGGCCGCGAGTTTCACTGTCGGCGGAGGATGTAAAAGCGCCGCAGCGCGCTTGACGACGATGGCGTCGTCCAACGAATAGTAGGGCGCCAGCTGCAAATCCGCTTTTTCGGGATCCAGGCCCGCTTGAGAGACCAGAGATTTGGGATCAGCGGAAAGTGGATCGCGAAAGCCCTGAATGTGGAAAGTTCGCCCGTCTCGCGCATAGGAAACGACGACCACGCCGGGTTGCTTTTGCAAAGCGCTCAGGAATCGCGACCACTCCCAAGTCAAGTAGGAAACATAGCCCAGCCAGCCGAGGAAGAGCGCGAGCACTACTCCGCCTACGACGAGCGCCGTTCGCGGCTTTTTCTTCTCTGCTGAACTTTCGCGATACCGGGTTTCCAGAAGCTTCGAAAGGCGTTCGTCAGCGCCGCGAAACGGCCCCGCATCTCCTTTGAAGTTCGCCAGCGCAGAACTGAAATGCCGCTGGATGTCCTCCAGCGCCTCGTTCATGGCTTCGCGAAAATCCGCCGGCGCATGCCCGCGAACCACTGCGGCCAGAACCGCGTTAGGGCTTTCTTCCAGCCAAACCTGCAGTTCGCCGACGTTCAAACTCCCCAGAGTTTCGTTATTCTGGGCCTGAAACGAATCGCGCACGAATTGCTGAATGGCGGATAGCATCCCCGCGACCATGTCCGGATCCTGCGTGGCAACGGTAGGCGCCACGATATGGTTTAGAACCAGTCCGGATTCGCGATGGATCAAGAAAACCTGTTCGACGCGATACAACAGGCTGTGCATCATGACGATTTCGGAAAACGGTTTTCCGGTGCGCATCGCTTCGATGCGCCACTGAATTCCGCGCGCGGAAAAGCTGTTGTCCAGCGCTTCGTTGAAGGATTCGAGCATCGAACGAAGCGTTTCGGTGATGGACTTGCGAATAGCAGGACCCATCACCGGAAATAGCGCGTCGGCTAGAACATGCGGATCGCGGCGGACGGATTCGCGCAGTGTCTCCTGGATCGTGGGGGCGAGCGCCTCGGCGAGCGCCTGATCGCCCGTCGCGCGCCGCATGTGGATAGCTTCGGCGACGACTTCACTGACATCCTCGGTGCGCTTTTCCAGATTGTCGAGCCGGTCCTCAATCGCCGCGAGCTCCTCCTGTTCGGGAGCGACGATCAGGTGACGCAACTCTTCGTATGCGTGGTTGTTGTCCGTCGGTTTTTCCTGAGCCTGCGCCATCGGGGCGCGGCGTTGCGCTTGCTCGGCCATAGGGAGGAAGAAAATTTACAGCGGGCGCTTTTATGAGAGCCCGTCCGGTCGCAGCAAAATCGAATGCAATCGTTCGCTATTCTTCCGGCAGCTCGAATTTATTCTTCAGGCGCAGGGAGAATTCGCTGAACAAATCGGCCAGACCGGCTCGATCCGTCTTTTCGTCGCGCAGCACATCCACTTCACGATTCAGCGCGGCCGTCGTATCGCGGCGCAGTTTGTCGATCTCGGCTGCCATCGACTTGGAATGCTCGAGCATCTTGGAGCGCAGTTCGCCGTGGCCGTCGGACATCGACTCTTCGAGCTGCGAGAGCTTTTTCTCAATGATTTTCGCGCCATCTTTAATTTCGCGTGCGATTTCCTTGGCGCTTTCGCCGCGTTCGGATTTTTCGGTTTTCACGCGTTGGCTCAGCGAGTCGACTTCTTCCTTCATGTAGTTGCTGAGCGTGTCGAAGCGCTTGGTCATGTCTTCGCGCAGGGTATCGAGCGCTTTCGTGACGGTGTCTTCGAGGCGCATGAAGCGTTTCTCGTAGTCACGCATCTGCGAGCCAAATAAGATGTCGCGTATCTTGTCTACATTCGCGCCTTCCGCGTTTTCCTTGCCGGATGTGTTGGGTAGTTTTGCGTCCGCCGGGGATGCCATTTTCCTGCCTCTCCTTTGAATGCCCTTACCGCGAGAACGAGCAGACCTTCGCGAAGTAGGGCGGGGCATGCGAGGGACACTACTACGAATGCAGGGCAGGCCGCAATATACACGTGGTTAACAGAGGATGACCTACGAGTAGTGGAAGTTCTAGGACTCGGAAATGTCTCAAATTGAAACGGTACCAGTAGTTTCTACAGCGCGAATGACCCTGCTTCGTCGGATTTTATTTATCGAGAAGCGCTTTGAGGCGCGCGTAGCCCGCGCGGCTGACCGGAATTTGCACGCCTGTGTTCAGGATGGCGACGTGCGTGTCTTTGCCGTAAGGTTCGACTTTGGCGACACGTTCCAGATTGACGATAAAGGAACGATGGACACGCAGGAAGCGCGTGGGATCGAGTGACGTTTCGAGATTTGAGATGGTTTGCTGCTTCAGGTGCTTCTTGCCGGCTGAGACCAGCGCGACGTAGTCGTCCTGCGCCTCAGCGTAGTCGAGTTTTGCCACGGGAATAATCGAAACTTGGGAGCCTTCGCGGACCGCGACACGGTCGAGATATTGCGCAGGAGGACGCGCGCTCAAGGCCAGATCGGCGGCAGCCGACGTTTTTTGCGGTGCGCCGCCGGAAAGGCGCTGCTTGGCGCGGGTGAGAGCGGCGTCAAAGCGCTCGGCGCTGAAAGGTTTCAGAAGATAGTCGACAGCGTGGACCTCGAAGGCCTTTATCGCGTAATTGTCGTACGCGGTCACAAAGACCACGGCCGTTTCGTTGCCGATCAGCTCGAGGACCTCAAAACCGTCCAGTTTCGGCATTTGCACATCCAGAAAAATAAGATCCGGCTTCTGTTCTGCAACAGCTTTGACGGCCTCAAAGCCGTTGCTGCATTCGCCGACAATCTCGAGATCCGAATGAGGAGAAATAAATTCGCGTAGAACCTGACGCGCGAGTTGCTCGTCATCCACCAGTACCGTGCGTATTTTGCTCTTCGCTTCCGTCGTCATGCTGCCTGAACCTCGGTTTCCAAGGGCAAAGTCAACGCCACGCGAAAGCAATCGCCTTCTGTTTTAACCGCGAAGCTCGCCAGATTTCCGTAGCGTGCCTGCAGTCGCTGGCGGACGTTCGCCAGGCCTACTCCGTTGCGGCGTTTTGCAGGTGCATCGGGGTCGAAGCTATTTTCCACGTTAATGGAAACGATTCCGTCGCGCGCCTGAATCGCGAGCCGGATGTAGCCGCCTTCGACCAGGTTGGCGATCCCGTGGACCACGGCATTTTCGACCAGCGGTTGTAAAAGCAGCGGTGGAACTGGGACGTTGAGGGCTCCCTTGTCTATATTTTCTTCCATCTGAATTCTGTCGCCGAACCGAACTTTCTCCACGGCGAGAAAGGCGCGAATCAGCGAAAGCTCTTCTTCCAAGGGGATCGCGGCCTTCTCGCCAAGGCCCAGCGTCCGGCGCAGGAAATCCCCCAGCAAAATGCACATTTCGCGAGCCTTCGCGGGATCCGAACTGGTGAGTGCGCTGATGGAGTTCAAGCTGTTGAACAGGAAATGCGGATTCACCTGGGCCTTCAGGGCTTTTAATTCCGCGTCGCGCGCCAGAACGCTGGCCTTCATCACGCGGGACTCCGCATCGCGGGACGCTTCGACCGAAATAACGATGTAATAGAAAGCCACCGAGAGCAGGTACAAAAGCAAGCCGGTACCGAAAATCAGCGGAATCTCCGGCCTGAATCGATCGTAGAGGCCGTGAAATGCCGCAGTCTTCGATAATCCATGTGCCAGAGCTGCTGCTGCGAAGGCCCAGATGATGCTCGCGAAAAATCCGGTGGTGATATGGGTTGCGAGCAACCGGCCGAGCGTGTATTTCTGCGGCGAATTGCTGCGGCACGAATACCACGAAGAAAGGCAAATGAAGGAGTAGAAAAGGCAGAGCGGAATCGCCAGTACCAGCGCATCGACGGTGCTGATATCGTGGGAAACGGTCAGCAGGTAGGCCAGAAGCAGACCAACAAAAACCCATATCACTAGATAAAGTGCGAGCCGACGGAGTTGAATGAAAATCGGATGCATGGGCTCTAGTTCTTCACGACGACGCCGCCCAGAATCGCGACACCCTTCACGATCAGTTTTTTCTGCGGGATCGTACTGTCTTGGGGATTTTGGCGCGACTCGTCGGAGTAACCGCCAAAAATTCCTATTCCGTCCATCGAGACCAGCCAGTTTTCCGGCACTTTGATTTCGCCACCGCCCATGACGGCCACAGCTTCGATCACGGCTGTCTCGCCCGGCAGGATGTCCGCTTTGCGCAAATCGATCTGATACCCGCCGCAGAATGAGATTAGTTTCCCGCCGCGAAAGTTCTGTGTGGTGACGCGCTTATTGAAACCGCCGAATATCGCCACGTGATTCAGATCCGTATCTTCGGAACCGGACCGGCTCCACGGGTTTATGTAATCCATCCATTGTGGTCGGTTGCCGTCATCCCCGGCGCCGCGTGATCCCACGGCCTGATAAATCATGGCAATGCCGATGCCGATGACGGCGATCGGCCAAATACTCTCGAACCGGAAATGACCGATGCCCAGATTGCTGAGCACCAATAATATTCCCCAGCCGAGCATGATGAAGCCCCAGAGTCCGCGCCCGCCGCGTCCGCGGCAGCCCGTGATGACGACGATGCCTCCGGCGATCAGTATCGCCGGCCAGAAATAATTAAGTACCCGATCAGCAGAGACGATGCCTTGCTGATCGAGCATTAAGACAACGCCAGCCCCGAGTATCAATGCGCCGAGGATCAGCGTCCAACTGAATGACCTGGCGTTAGCTGGCATTTTCTTTTCCTTGTCGCACGCGGGGCATCTTATTCTCCCGGACCGCCAGCAGGATTGCGAGCCCGAGACAAATCATCACCAGGGGCCAGTACAGCAATACCGCGCCTATCGACGGAACGTTAAAATGCACTGAGAGGATATTCCAAATATCCGAAGCCAGCACCGACAATAGCCACAAGTTGCCAAAATGGAGATTCCGACAGGCGAGCTCAGCCACCTGAAAGACGATGCCAAAGAGAATGAGCAGCGTCGCGGAAGCCATGGGAAAACCGGTCATGGTCGAAGTTGCCTGGGTACCCGCGCCGTTTTCAGTTGAGCTTTTCATGGTGTTGCCTCCCGCCTTTGCTGAGTTCACGTGCACAAGGCGAGAATAGAGGCTGGCGGCAGAATCGTATCGCGGTTTTCGGCGAACTGCGGGTTTCTACCGGCGAACGACGAAAAACGGAGGAGGTACAGGGGATTTACGAACCACCGAAAGCGGGAATACGCGGGAAAGCCGCTCAATAAAGCGGTTTTTTTACGCTGACGTTTCTACGAGATGGTCATTCCTATCCAGAACGCTGCGGTTAGCAAGCCGGTCAGGATCAGCATCAGCCGCAAACGCTTCTTGCGGACCGCAATTACGATCACTGCCATGGCGCATAACAGGAAGCCCAACTCGGGCCAGAACAGGCGCGAATTGAATGCACTGTTCGATGCGCTCGTCGTGTCCTGCAGCCAGGATGAGGCGAACGAAGTTGCAGCGGTAAGCACCGCAGCCACTGCCCCCGCGAGAGCCATGCCCTTTGCCCACTCGGGAACCACCCAAATTTTCTTCGCGTCGCGCCAGTCTAGCCACGTCTGCGCGACCACCAACGCCACGACCACTAAAACGAACAGCGCCATGATAACCCCCAATACTCGCCCATCTCCGCCGCACCATTCGAAGCGATACTGCCACTTCACCCTGCGGAGCGAAGTATCAAGCTTTCCCCCTACGTAGAACTACGCAGAGCAGACTGGCAATCGAACTCTAAATCGCGGTATTCCGCGCCGTCTGCCCCGAGCCTCCGCGCCGTGTTACATGCTGATTCCCGTTTGCGAAATCTTCTCTCTGATATGCAACTGTCGTACCAATCTGTTCGAGCTGTTCTTGCAAAATCTGCTTCCTATGAAGGATCGAATTGATTCTCGAAAATCATTCGCTCACTCAAAACGCGCGCTTGCGTAAAACGCTCCCTGGTTTCGGCCGGCGCGTCGGCAGGAATTTCATCGAGAATGCGTCGCAGCTCCTCGTCAAACAATTGAGTCACCAGCTCGGGGGTGTGGGCCACAGCCGCCCCGTTCTCGTCGAGCACTTCCACGTTGTCCCGGTGCCGCATCCGCTGGGCGATCATCAGCCGGTAGATGCGGTCCGTAGCAAGATCTTCCATGTAGCCATCGAGCAGGCTTGCGCCACGGCCATTCAGTACCCCATTCCGATAGCGAATCACGGTGCGAACTGCGGCGCGCGTGCCCGCAATGGACTTCTTGCCCACCCCTGCTGGTACTGGCCGTAAATCCTGGTGCGTATCGTGATTTGCGGGCCGGGCCTGCAGTTGATTCGGAGCAGGGAACTGTTTCACCGCGATTTCGTTCTGGTCGGGGTGGCCTGTCCAGGCGCCATCCATCAGCGACGTCGCTTCGTTTTTCTTGTCGGCTTCGAGCGTAGCGAGGGCCCGGGCATTGAGCTCGGGGTTGTCGCGGCTGGGATAAAGAGCGGTCATGCCGCCTATCGCCAGAAGCCCGTGTTTGTGGCAGATTTCGGGCATTTGCGTACGCAGATTCTGAAAGAATGCCACGTCGTGCGGGATCGTATTCCGGTCCGGTAGAACCCAATTTGGATCGGCCAGGTTGAAATGAATAAGGCTCGCCATGTAATCCCAGCGGCCGAGATTCAACGCAAGTAGATGCTCGCGGAGATTGTAGGCAAATTCCTCCATTTCGTACGCGAGCGGGTGCGATTCGACGAGCGCCATGCACTTGATGTAATCGGGCGCCCAGCCCTTGGCACGCGAAACGGCGCGAAACACGTCACGCCACCACAGCGCTTCGTCGGCTGATTCAGATTTGGGTATGTAAAACGTCAGCGGATGTTTTAGTTTTTTCGCATCCACCTGAAAAGCGATCAAGGCCACGTCGAATAACGACGCGGGCATCCGCTCGCCGTTCAGCACATGCATCTGATGGAGATGCAAACCGCGCGGGCGAATAGAAATCACGGTATTCGCGGATTTGATTGCGACGATTTGTTTGCGTTTCCGGTCTTCGTAGGTCAAATCGCCACGAAGAGCCGCAAGAATATTGGAAATGCCGAGGGTAGTGTGCTCCCAGGTATTCGCGGTGGAGTCCTCGAGGTCGAGCATCACGCCCGGCGCGCCGGAATTAAGCATCTTGACGACCAGCTCGGCGTCGTCTGCCGGGCCAGTCATTTGGTTGCGCTGATCCTGGCACCAGTCTGGCAATGCAATGCGCCAGGTTTCCGTTGTCGCGACGGAAGGGGTCTGATAATTCGGCGGGTGACCTTGGTGCGAGGCCGCGAGGCGCGAGGCGCGTCTCCCAATCAATTGCCGTTGGTGCGCGGAAAAGGCGCGATGCAGTGGCAGCAAAAACTCGATGAAGCCTTTGGGCAAATCGCGAGCAGCGTCGAAACCGGCAGGCGCCGTATTTATGGGATGTAACGCGTCAACTTCTAGCCCCAATTGTGTCCTCGCAGTCGCCATAGTTAAATTTCGATAAATTCGATCGGTGTCGCCCGGCCTACTTTGCCCGCCCTTGTACCAGTACCAACGCTAACGAAGCGAC
>Ga0182024_10024336_pt1 | contig 10768 bp, 9 predicted proteins | sample P32metaG_FD_120480 | JGI IMG/M metagenome (GOLD analysis project Ga0182024, IMG submission 120480) | Permafrost microbial communities from Stordalen Mire, Sweden - P3-2 metaG (Illumina Assembly) | ecosystem: Environmental > Terrestrial > Soil > Wetlands > Permafrost | place: Sweden: Stordalen...
ATCCCGCCCCTACCGCTGGCCCTTCAAGGCTGGCCCGTGCCCAGATGGCGGAATTGGTAGACGCACTAGTTTCAGGTACTAGCGCTGCAAGGCGTGGAGGTTCGAGTCCTCTTCTGGGCACCAGGTACACATTCCCGGATGTTCGTTGACATCCGGGAAGTGCCTGAAAATCTATGTTTTTCAGTCTCTTATCGTCCGCCGGCGTCCACCGGCGCTCTGGTCCTATCGGCCCATTTTGTGGGACCGTTGTGGTACCAAGAGTGCTTCGGTCGGGGCTGAACACTCCCAAGGTCTGGGAGTTTGACATGGCTTTGACTGACATAACCTGCAGGAGCACGAAACCGGGTCCCGGCCGACGCAAGCTGTCCGACGGCGCTGGTCTGCAGCTTTGGATCATGCCTAGTGGGGCACGCCTCTGGCGGTACATTTATCGCTATCTCGGAAAACAAAAGGTCTGGGCGATCGGGTCTTATCCAAAAGTCTCGCTGACGGACGCACGGGCGCTGCGGGATGAGGCGCGACAACTGCTTCGACAGGGAAAAGACCCAAATTCCGAGCGTGACCGCGCTCTCCGCGCGGAACAAGAGAAGCTTCACGCACAGGACAGCTTCGACATCGTGTCGCGCGAATTCCTGGATAAATGCCGGCGAGAAAACTACAGCGAGGTCACCCTCGAAAAGAAAGAGTGGTTGCTCGACTTGGCTCGCCCGAAGCTGGGAAATATTCCTGTCTCCGAGCTAAAGCCGCTAGACATTTTGGATGTCCTCCAGGACGTCGAAGGGCGCGGACTCTATGAAACCGCAAGGCGACTCCGGTCCACAATTGGAGCGGTCTGCAGATTTGCGATATTCACGGCTCGGGCACAGACCGATCCCACGATGGTACTGCGGGGAGCCATCGCCACTCCCACTGTGACATCCTATGCCGCCATCACCGATCCAGAAAAATTTGGCGTGTTGCTTCGTGCGATCGACAATTTTCAAGGGCAACCTCAAACGGTGGCAGGATTGAAACTTTTGGCCCTCTGTTTTCCGCGGCCTGGAGAGTTGCGGCAGGCTAAGTGGCCCGAGTTCGATTTTCAGAAGCAGGTTTGGACAATTCCGGCCAACCGCATGAAGATGCGGGTCGAGCATAAAGTGCCAATGGCACCGCAGGCTGTCGCGATCCTCAAGGATTTGCGGGAATTTTCTGGACACAAAGTCTATGTCTTCCCCGGGCTCGCCGGTAGCAGTGAAAAGCCGCTGTGCGAGAACGCGTTCAATCAAGCTTTGCGAAGAATAGGATACGCAAAAGACGAAATGACATCCCATGGGTTTCGGTCATCAGCTTCTAGCCTTTTGAACGATAGCGACCTATGGAATCCGGATGCCATAGAACGCCAATTGGCGCATGCGGAAGCCAACCCCGTGAGAAGAGTTTATGCACGCAACGCACACTGGAAACTTCGAGTAGAAATGATGCAATGGTGGGCAAACTACCTTGACAGCCTGCGGTACGGCGAAGGGGAAAGAGGGTTTATGCTGTGCCGCTGGGCACGAATTTCTATCTGATAAAGATCTCACGGCTCTATTCCGCTGGGATCGTCGTCAGAGGCCCCGGTAATGAGGCCCGGTCCCATCACCTGAAGAAGCCTGGGCGTTTCGGGCTGCTTCACCAGTTCGCTTGAGTGGGGTGGAATCCTGTCGGCCATCAATGCTCGAACTATCTAACGATCAACAAGATTCGCAATACAGCATGCGACGGGGGCGTTCTCGTCCCAGTGCCAGCTAGCACATATCCGGTGTTGGCCATCTGCAATGGTCAAGGTCACACCATTTCTGGCATCGCCACGAACCAGCAGGACCGGGGAGAGCTTTTTGCCTTTTTTGATCTTCTTCAAGTCTGCTGAAACGTGGGGGTTATCTCGGTCCAGCAGATGGGTCTGGCTCGCACGGAGCAAATCTTTTCCCTCATGCTGAATCGTAGGAGCTTGGCGCAATTTGTGGACGAGTGATTTGGTCTCGGCCTCACCAAACAAGAGGCTCAAATAATCTTGGGCCGCCACATAGTCTTCTTTTGCGGGCTTTGCCTCCCATATACTGCGAGACTTCTTGGCCATGATTCACCTCCTAATTTGGAGCGTCGAGCGGCGCCATCAGTGCCGGCAACGCGTCTTTGAGTGGCCCACGCACATCGGACGGCGCCGGTCCCCTTTAGGATCAACAGGCTGGGCCCTTACTGGTTCCTTCCGCGCCTTCGGAATAGCACGGCGGCAGCTCACAGACGACGCGCGGCAGAAAGCCCGAAAGAGCCTCCTGCCGTCAGGTGGGGAATTCAGCGCCTGCCTTTCTTATGCCAGAGCTTCATAAGCGGACCCGCGGCGCCGTAAACTGGATCCTGCCGGGGTACACCAACTTTCGCGATGTGGGCAATCGCTTCTGAATGTTTAACCTCCTCAGGCTTGGGTTCATCGCAATTACTGCGAGCGGGATATGCAGCAACCAAGTGAGCCGGGTCATCCCGGTAGCGGTTTCTTCATGGGGGCGGCTAGTCCGCCAAATGCGCGCGAGCGTGTTCAAGGCCGTCTTTAATTACTTGCGTCATGGCGTACGCGGCCGCTCTCGGATCGTTCGCTATGATAGCGTTCAGAATGCATTCATGCCGTGCTGCTGAGTTGAGATGAACCTTATTTTCAGCTCCCGCGGAAATTAAACTTAGAAATTGAAATATGGTGACGCTGGTCGCTGAATTCGCGGAGTAGAAGAAAGGGTTATGGGTCGCGACAATTACTGCGGTGTGAAAATCGCGATCGGCTGCCGAGAATTTCTTATGGTCGGCTCCGGCGCGGTACATTCCTTTGATAGCCGCCTTGAGGACTTTCAAATCATTTTCGGTACGATTCTCAGCGGCGAGGGAAGCTGCTGCGGGCTCTAGTGCTAATCGAAGCTGGCTGATTTGCGCGAGAAAAAGATTGTCCAGGCCGAGCTGGGCGCGCCATTCTAATACCGATGGGTCCAACCAGTTCCAAGTTGATGGATCGGATACCTTCGTGCCAACTCGAGGCCGCGACGTTACCAAACCTTTTGCAACCAATGTACGTACGACTTCCCGTACGACTACTCGGGATACCCCGAAGCGTTTGAACATTTGTTCTGGCGATGGAATGCGACTATCCGGTTTTCGCTCGCCAGATAGGATTTCGGTGCCCAGGGTGGCTGCGATCTCCCAGTGCTTTTTTCCGCGGTCGCGCCTATCCGTTGACATGTCAATCACATCTGCCCCTATTCTAGAGTAGGGTTTCCTGCCTTTGAAGCCGCTTGTTATGTCTTCAAACGGCTAATCTGTCATTTATAGCGTATCTCTCCGGAAAGAAGCCGGGGAAAAGTTTGATGATTATTCAATAGAGCGGTGCAGGTCTGGCCGCCCCCACTTTCAGTTACCGCTCCCAATTACACTCAAGCAATATTTGATCCGAGACCATTTTCTGGACCGCCGGAAGGTAGAGTTTTCCGGCCTAGAGGATCCGCGACGCTCAAGGGCCGCGCGATCATTTCATCCAGCTGGATGGCTTGTCTGCCCAATAGATAGCTGGGGTGGATGCGTTGCTGCCGACAGTTGTCCCGGGTGTGGAGCATGCCACGGCCGCCAGCGTCAGACCGAAAATCACCGCCACGGCATACACCGCGAGGTCATGGTCGTCCGCGCGGAAGTTTCCCTCTTCACTGTCTTCGATCGACACCGGCATCAAGCGGCCGGTGACATGAGCTCCGACCGCAAAACCGAAAGCCTGAGCTGGTGGATGATTGTCATTCTGGCCATAAATGGGTTTGCCGCGCATTAGCTGTCCTGCTTGGAAATGCTGCAGCGTCTTAGCCTCTAAAGCTTGAGTTCGGTAACCGCGCGATAGTTGCCCAGCGTGCCCCGGACAAAAGTATTGAAGGCAATCGAATAACGGTGCTGATCAGAATCATTTTTCTCGACCATGTGCGTGAGGCGCGAGGAGAACAGGAAAATATCGTCCTGCTTTGGCATGACCCTGTTTATCGGCGTGTTGTAGATATTGCGCCTATTCAGGTCCGGCGGGTCGAGATCGATTTGTTGGTAGCTGACATGGCGGGTGAAAACCATGCTCGATATAGGGGTGGGGAGTTCGCAATAATAAAGCGACCCCGAAATGATGGAATTGGAATGCGAATGGCCATGCATCCCGATACCGGGATTGCAGATCAGCGACCATGACTGCGTTACATAGATTTCTTGCGGAATGCAAAGAACGTCGCGGGTATAGATATCGAGAACTTCCTGCACCGCATTTTTTATGCTTTTTAGTTCTGGTTCCTCAAAAATGTATAGATTCTCGGAGATAAGGTTCTCCGTGTTGCCGACCATCTTGAGGTTCTTGATATACTTGATCTGCGCAGGGGTGACGGAGCCGGCAATGTTCGCCCGGAAGTAGGGCTCTACAAACAGTGGATAGACTTCGTGAGACACTACCGGCATTGCAAAATCCCCCAGGGCGCCTATGGGCTGACTATATTTTGATCATCCTATAGCACGGATTTCCTGCGGTCCGGCAAGGTACGGCCATGACGAACCCGCATAGGCTGTGTGTGCACCGAAGCGGGCAGCCGCGTCTCTTACATTCTGAGAGACTGCCAGTTCCGGCGCGAGCGCCGGTTCCAGACGGCAGTGCGAGCTTATGTCTTGCGTTCGACCTTATAGGCGTGAGGATCGTCGTCCGTTTTGAGATTGTAACTCCATAACGCGCCAGGCGTGACAGTCACGCGCGTTCCTATTTTCAGGTGCCATTTCGGGTCTGACTCAACGTTTGTCTGATGCCAGACCTGGCCGTTCTGAAGTGTGACGGTAAAGGCCCCATCGCTGTCGAAGGTCACGGCCGTCAATATTGAAACCGCGACGGGCGGCGCGGTGCCGGAGAGGATCTGAAAGAAGCTTCCCTTGCGATGGGCTGGCGCTGGGGCGATCCTGGGGTTTTGCGGAACCGCAACGGTGCTGGCAGGCAATGGCGGAGGAGGAACGAGGCGCTGCTGATAAGCAGGTGCGGGCACAAGCCCCAGCTTCGCGCGCATCAGTTGCTGGGCGCCATATGTGCAGTCGAGCCAGGTTCGGTCGTCCGCCATCGCCGAACAACGTTGCATCGCAGCCATAACGTCGTCGCGCGTGTCAGCGAACGCGGATGCCCCCGCGAGCAGGCTGGCAAATGCTGCGGGCCAAATGTGCCGTTTCATGTCTCCTCCTGGCGCGGCTTGGAGCGCGTAACGCGCTTATCCGTGAACGAACACGCAAAATAGTATAGGTCATGTTTCGAGCGGTTCGCCAGTAGTTCCGGGGCAGGCTATCGCTTCCGAAAAAAGGAGCGCTGGCTTCAAGAGCGGTGTCATGAAAACGACGGCAGAATACCATTACCGGGAAGGCGTTCGACTTTATAATGCTGGCCGCTTCGCAAATGCGGTGGCCGCATTCGACCGTGCATTGCTGATGGCGCCAGACGTGTCGGCGATTCATTACTACCGTGGAAACAGCCTGGTGATGCAGCGCAAAGTCGAGGAGGGGCTCGAAGCCTACGAACGGTGTCTAGTGCTTGATCCCGGCCACATCGCGGCCTCTTACAACAGGGGGCGGGCCCTGGTGCAACTCCAGCGCTGGCGGGATGCGTTGCATGCCCTGGATGAATTCCTTGCGCGTCAGCCCGACGTCGCGGATGCGTGGAATAACCGGGCAGGTGTTCTCCAGGCGCTCGGCCGTCAGGAGGATGCGCTACACAGTCTGTGGCAGGTGTTGAAGCTCAGGCCGGACGATCCGCGGGCGCTGTACAATGCGGGTCTTTTGCTACTGGTTCTCAAGCGTTTCGACGAAGCAGAGGCCATACTTGCCCGGGCTTTTCAACTGGATCCTCATCATGCCGACACGCTGGGCAATCTGGCCTCCGCGGCCCTCAGGGCCTGTGACTGGAACATGCTGGAGCAAATCCTGCTCACGCTTTTCTCCGGGATCGAGGCGGCCCGAATTGTCGTGCCGCCTTTGAGCGTCCTGGCACTCAGCGATGACGCAGGACTTCAGCGCCGCAGCTCCGAATTGAATCTCCAGCGCAGCCTGTTGGACACTCCGCTGGGAGACAAAGATCCCGGGCCACTGGCGCCTGTTGCCTACTGCCATGAAAAGCTCCGGATAGGCTATCTGTCCTCGGACTTCGGCGATCATCCGGTGGGGGCCCAGATCGTGGGACTGCTCGAAGCACATGATCGAAAAGGATTTGAAATCACCGGTTTTTTTTCCGGGCGCGAGGATGGGAGTGCGAAGCTGCGGCGCATTGTGAATGCGTGCGACCGCTTCGTTCGCGTGGGCGAGATGGGTGACCGCGAAGCCGCTGGCGCGATCCGCGAAGCCGAGATTGACATATTGGTTGATCTCAATGGTCCTACGATGGGCTGGCGGCCTGCCGTTCTCAAGTACCGTCCCGCGCCAGTGATCGCGACCTATCTCGGTTATGCCGGAACAACCGGCGCCAATTTCGTGGATTATATAATCGGCGATCCACATGTGACGCCGTTCGAGCTTGCTTCAGGCTTCTCCGAGAAGATTGTCGAGTTGCCCCGAACCTGCTGGCCTACCGATCCAAAGCTTCCGGAACCCGAAGTAATCACGCGCACCGAATTGGGCTTGCCGCAGGATGCCTTCGTGTTCTGCTGCTTCAATTCGAGCCATAAAATAAGGCTCAGACTGTTCCAGAGTTGGGCGAGGATCCTGGATGCCGTGCCTAATAGCTTACTTTGGATGCGCGACGGATATCCAGCCATGAATGAGCGATTTCGCCAGCAGGCGCGCGATCATGGAATTGATTCCGCTCGCATGCATTTTGCTGGCCGCATTGACAGCGTGGCACGTCATTTCGGGCGGCAGGGGCAGGCCGATCTTTTTTTGGATACATTTCCCTATAACGCTCATGCGACTGCCAGCGACGCGCTATGGTCAGGCCTACCGCTGCTCACCTTACGTGGCAACAGTTACGTCTCGCGCGTTTCTGCTGGCTTTCTTGCCAATCTGGGGCTGGATGAACTGATAGCCACCAGCTATGAAGAATATGAGGACAAGGCGATCAAACTGGCCCGCGATCCGGGCGAGCTTTCCGACCTTCGCAGCCGCCTTACCCGCGCGCGCAAAACCTCTCCTATCTTTGATACTGAAAGGCTGGCACGGTCCATCGAAGCGGCTTATCGCCAAATGCAAGCATATGCCGCCGCCGGCGCCCCGCCTGTGCCGTTCCGCATTGATAATTAGAAATCATCGCATCCTGCCGCAGGGCCCTCTCAATATCTGAGAGAAGGTCGCGCGTTTCGGCATTGACACCGTCGGGCGTGACGCAAACCCTCCCCGCTGCTGGGATTAGAAGCAAGAAATGCGAGCAGACATGAAACGCGACCGCAGAGAATTTCTGGCAGGGGTGGCAGCCGCCGCGGCTACCGTGACAACACCGGCGGCGGCCGCAAAGCTTGACGATATTCCCATCATTGACTGCCATATTCATCTGTTCGATGGGACACGGCCTCAGGGCGCACCCTACAAGGGCGGCCGTGCTTTTGCCGGCGGCGTTGCGCTCCCGTCGATGTATGCGCAAATCGCCCGCCCCCTGGGGATCGTCGGTGTCATCGAAGTGGATGCCAGCCCGTGGCTTGAAGACAATCTCTGGGTTCTGGAAACCATCCGGTCCGAAACCATCATGGTCGGCACGGTGGGGAATTTGCGCCCTGAAAAGCCCGAATTCGGCGAATATCTCGAGCGCTTCGCACGCAACCCCCTCTATCGCGGAATTCGGTATGGAAATTTGTGGGGTTACGACATGCCGGCGCAGGTCGATAATCCCGTGTTCATAGATGGGTTGAAACTGCTCGCCCAGCATGACCTGGTGCTGGAGACGGCGAACCAGACCGTTCCGCTCCTGCAGGCGGCGGTTCGGATCAACGACAAGGTCCCGGAGCTGCGGATTGTGCTCGATCACCTGCCGGCGCTTGATCCGGCGCCCGAAGCGCAGGCCGCTTATGAGGCGGTGCTGAAGGAGATATCCCAGCGGCACAATATCTGGACCAAGCTATCGGAGATCGTGCATCCCGTTCGCCAAGTTGGCGCGCTACCGGAAAGGGCCAGGACGACCGACCAGTCTGTTTCCGCACCAAGGCCTTCTGGGCCACCGCCTGTCATTGAGCATGGGCTTGCGCCGCATCGCGCACGGCTGGACTTGCTGATGGGTTATTTTGGAGAGGACCGGGTGGTGTTCGGCAGCGACTGGCCCAACGCGGTGGGTGTTTCCGAAATACCGGACACCGTCGCGCTGGTGCGCGAGTATTTCTCGGAAAAAAGCCGTACGTCGGCGGAAAAGTTCTTCTGGAAGAACTCGGTCGCGGCCTATAAGTGGATCAAGCGCGCTCCTGATCAGCCGGTCTTGTCCTGAAAGCCTCCGTTTCCCGATGAGGATATCCGTGAGAAACATGGCGATTGCATTGCTGGCGCTTTGCTGCGCCAGCGCGGGCATGCTGGCGCGCGGCCTTGCACAGAATGAGGCCCCGGCATCCACCGTGCTGGCGGCCGGCGAAGCGGCACAAGCCGCTCACGATTTCAATGGCACCTGCGCGAGTTGCCACGGCGAAAATGCCGGCGGCGGAGACAGGGCGCCGGCCCTGGTGGACAATCCCCATTTGCGTACACTCGATGCCGCCGGCATCGAGGACATCATTCGCACCGGACAGCGGGGCATGCCGTCTTTCGCCAACTTGCCACAGGCGCAAGTCAGCCGGCTGGCAGCGTGGCTGCATTCCATGAACATTTCCGGGCTTCAAGCGGCGCCGCCCGAACAGGTGGCAGCAGGCGAATCCTATTTTTACGGCGCTGGCGGGTGCTCCGGCTGCCACATGGTTCGTGGCAGGGGCACCTCCAACGGTCCGGACCTGTCCGCAATAGCCGCGCGCACCACCAGGGCGGAACTCGAACGCTGGCTCGACGATCCGACGTCTATGATGGGCACGAAGTCGCTGGCGATATGCCCGGGGTGGGCCTTCTGTGCCGACTTTCAATGGGCCATCCAGGATATCGTGCTCAAGTCCGGCGAGAAGATGCGCGGTTTCGCGCGCCGGCGTACCGAGCATGAAGTTGTCCTGCAGACGCTCGAAGGAAAATTCCGTCCGATTCCGATGGAGCAGATTGCTGCCATTAGCCAAGAAAAGCGCTCCTATATGCCCGATTTCCATGGCAATGCCGGCGATCGCACCAACCTGCTGGCCTATCTAGGCACACTGGGTGGCATTTCCGCTGGACCGCTGATGCAGGATGTTGCGCCGGTTTCTTCTGCCGAAATTGCGGCCGTCATGCATCCAAAAGCCGGGGACTGGGTGACCTATAACGGCAGGCGCGACGGCAACCACTACAGTCCCTTGGCGCAGATAAACACCAAAAATATTGGGCAATTGCAGCCGCAATGGAGCTTCGTTCCAGGTGGTGTCGGTCTGGAAGGCGAACCGATTGTCGTGGACGCAATCATGTATGTCACCGGTGGTCCGCAGGTGTGCGCTCTGGATGCCAAGACCGGCTTGAGCATCTGGTGCACGCCACGGACCAACGGCCTGGGCGTGCAACGCGCCGCAAACGGCCGGGGAGGTGCGAACCGTGGCAATGCCGCAGCCTCCCCCACCGGTCCGAACCGCGGGGTCGCCATTCTGGGGGACCGTCTCTATTATACTTCGGATGATGCCTATCTGGTTTGCCTGAACCGGTTGACGGGAGCCGTGATGTGGAGCCAACCGCTCGCGGAACCATCGGAGAAGGGCAAGATCTATACTTCCGCTTCCGTCATGATCGTGAACGATTTGGTGATCACGGGCATTGCGGGCGGGGATAGCCCCATGCGCGGATTTGTCGTCGCGTTTCATGCCGACACCGGCAAGCAGGCCTGGCGTTTCTATACAATTCCAAAGCCGGGAGAGCCTCTTTCGGAAACCTGGATCGGCCGCGCCCTAGCGACGGGCGGCGGCGCGACGTGGGAAACCGGCTCCTACGATTCCCAGACCGGCACGCTCTATTGGCCGGTTGGGAATCCTTATCCCGACACAGATCCTTCCGAGAGAGGCGGCACCAATCTCTACACCAACTCCGTGGTGGCGCTAGATGCCGGTAGCGGAAAATTCAAGTGGAGCTACCAGTTTACGCCTTACGACACCCATGACTGGGATGCGACCGAGCCCATGGTGCTCGCCGACGCCGTATGGAAAGGCAAACCGCGCAAGCTTTTGCTGACCGCGCAACGCAGCGGCGTCTTCTATGTGCTGGACCGCACCACTGGCGAATTTCTGCTGGCAAAGCCGTTCGTGCGTAAGATGACCTGGGCGGACGGCTTTGACCCCAAGACCGGAGCCGCCCATCCGGTTGCGGGTAACCTCCCGACCGAAGCTGGCACCAAGACATGCCCCGGTGTACGGGGCGCCACCAACTGGTATCCAACCGCCTTCGATCCGCAGACCCGGCTGTTCTATGTCATGGCGGCGGAGGATTGCGGCATTTACCGCAGCAAGGGACGGGTGTTCGGCAACAATCCGGATCCATCCGATCCCGGGCTCAGGATGGTCAGGGCGTTGAATATCGAAACCGGAGATATTGTCTGGGAGAAGCCAATGGTCGGGCCGCAGGAAACGGACTACAGCGGAGTGTTGACCACCGCGGGCGGGCTTTTGTTCCACGGCGAAGTGGGGGGCGATTTTGCAGCGGTGGATGCTAGGAGCGGCAA
>Ga0182024_10024337_pt1 | contig 10768 bp, 6 predicted proteins | sample P32metaG_FD_120480 | JGI IMG/M metagenome (GOLD analysis project Ga0182024, IMG submission 120480) | Permafrost microbial communities from Stordalen Mire, Sweden - P3-2 metaG (Illumina Assembly) | ecosystem: Environmental > Terrestrial > Soil > Wetlands > Permafrost | place: Sweden: Stordalen...
ACTGCGTCCTGTCTTTCGCGATCGTCGCGGCGTTTGTCGGCTTGACGGCAGGAAATCAAAATGCGTCGACGGTGCGACACATCATCCTAACGTTCTTCCTGGCGGCTTTGTCGCTCTACAAAGTGACGCTGCTCTTGCTGAGCGTAGTCGCCGTGCTTTTTCTTGCACTCCATTTGCTGAATCGCCGGAAACCGCTGGCTGCGATCCTGGTTTGCGTCGCATACGTCGTGGCCTTTGGCACGGGATGGATGCTCCTCGGTCAGTCGCTGGTCAACGTCCCGGCTTTCCTGATCAGCGCCTGGGAGTTGACCGTGGGGTTTCAGGAAGCGATGTCTGTCGGGGGACATACTCAGTGGCTCGCGTTCGGCGTAATCAGTCTCGTGTTGTTCATTGCCGGAATATTTCCGCGGACGCGAGAAGACCTCAGGTATTTGGTCGCACCACGACAGATTTGCATGCTGTCCCTTTTGGCCGCCGCGCTTTATCTGAATTGGAAACACGCGTTTACGCGCATCGACAACGGTCACACGCTCGATTTTTTCTGGTCCAGCATGGCATTCGTGTTCCTGCCGTTCGTCGCGCTGCCGGGATATAACTGGAAAAACCAATTCCGCCTGTTTCCGTTGCGGGCGTGCTGGATTTTGAATCTCGTCTTGATTGTCGGCGTGTGCGCGCCACCGCAGGGACTCTCATCGGTCGCCTCGACGGCGAGGACGATTCTTTCGATGCGGGTCCAGTACGTCTTGAGACCGTACTCCCTCAGATCGCAGATGGAGCAATGCCGACAAGCGCTCGCGGCCCAGTGGAGCGTGCCGCGGATGAAGGCTCGGATCGGCCACCGTTCGGTTGACCTCTTTTCGTACGACCAGGGTCTGCTTTTCCTGAACGATCTGAATTGGGCGCCGCGCCCTGTCTTTCAGAGCTACTCTGCTTACACGCCGCGCCTGCTGCGTGCGAACGCAGATCATTTTCGAGGCAAGCGGGCGCCGGATTTTGTGATTCTAAAAAGCGAAGCGATTGACAGGCATCTTTCCGCCATGGAGGACGGCTTGGCGTTTCAGGAAGTGCTGTGGCATTACAAGCCGGTCCTGACCGAACGCGTGCAGGGCCGGTCCTACCTGTTGCTCGAGCGCAGCCAGCACCAGGAAGAGCCGCAAGCACAAGTTGTCGACTCGCGCAGCATTCGCTTCGGGGAGCATGTCGCCCTGCAACAGGCAATAGCCGCCTGCCACGTGGTCGCACTCAAGATCGAGCTGTCCGCGGTCGGCCAACTTCGCAAGCTCGCTTACCAAGCACCCCCGATCGAGCTTCATGTTCGCGTGTCGCAGGGTTTGACACGGACCTATCGCCTCGTCCGCGGAATGAGCGAGACTGGCTTCGTACTCGATCCGCTCTTGGAGAGCGACTCCGACCTGCTTGCATTCTATAGCCGTAACGAAGCCAACCATGTCACTTCCTTTTGGCTGACCTCTCCAGCGCCGCGGTGCTATAGCGATCGAATCGCTCTCACGGTGACAAAGTGCGCAAAGCCGTCATCGGCCTCTTACGGTCCGCAGGATTTGCAGCGGATCACCGCGAATTGAACACAGATCGTTCAGAGTGATTTATTCGAAGAATGGTTCGATGACCGCGTCACTCTGCGACCGGGCCGCCGGCATCCGGGATGCAGCGCGGCCTGCCCCGCGAATGCCCGAGCGAACGATCATCAGCGGCGAGAGGCGCTGATGCAAAACTGCTCTTGACCGGATTGCATCGTCTCCTACACTTCGCAAACTTTGTGGGGGGCCGTTTCCGTGCGGGACGGTTCTCAAAACGAGAATCGGCATCGGGGGGAGCGCCGACGTGGCGGGCGAGGGCGATTGTAGTCGGCATGAGCGAGCGGCTTGGCCGTCCGGCAAGTGCTTCCTTGGGGCTGATCGGTCCTCCGCGCCCGTCCATTCCGTTGGAGGGGGCTTGGGAAACGATGCAAGAGACTCGCAGGGAACATGCGCCCATCCGCGTGTCGCCGACCGGGAGGGGCGTGAATCGATGACGGAGCGCGGGTGCGGTCTTGCACCTGCGGGCCTCGTTCTTTCGTAGGAGTCGTCCGTTGATATCCACAAAATGGCGCGTCCTGCTTCTTGACACGAAGCCGGGCAATATCAATCACTACATTGCCCTCGGGATCGAGGCCGCCCTGCGAGACGATCCGCGGGTTGAAGCGGTTCACTTCGCCGAGTACGGGGACGCCCTGCCGACGGCCATCCGCCATGATTGCAACCTTTTTGTCGCCTTCGACGGGGAAGACCTTGATCGAGGCCTGTGCCAGCGAATCGCGACGGTCTGCGGCACAAGCGTGCTGTGGGTGACCGACGATCCTTACGATCGAGAACCGGTCAATATCAGCAACGCTGAACTTTTCGACCTCGTCTTTACGAACGATTCGGCGAGCGTCGCCTATTACGAGGGGAAAGCCGCGCACCTTCCATTCGCCGCCAATCCGCGCTTCAACTTCAAGGAGATTCCAGAGCGAGATCGGGGCCATTATCTCTATGACGTGCTCTTTATCGGCACGGCGTGGCCGAACCGGGCCCACTTTCTTCGGAAGCTAATCAACGAATTGCCGGAAGCAAAATTCAAGGTGGCCCTTCCCTCGAACGAAGCCTTGCCTGCTCCCGATCTTGGGCTGCCGCCCAGCACCTACGGCTGGCGGGTGCCCAACTCCGAGATGTGCCGCCTCGCGAACCGCAGTCGGGTGGTACTCGGCCTGCACCGCGCTTTTGGACCTGCTCCCGACCGTTCGCAGGCGAGCACCCCGGGACCACGGCTCTACGAGATCGCACTGGCGGGAGGTTTTCAGCTCGTCGACCTTTCGCTGTCGGAGGCCGTTGAATACTTCGAACTGGGGAAGGAGATCGCCGGCTTCTCAAGCCTTCAGGAATGCCGGGATCAGATCCGATACTTTCTCAGTTGCCCCGACCTGCGGATCGAGATGGCTCGGGCCGCCCAGGCGCGCTGCCTCGCCGAGCATCTCTACGAGCACCGCATACGCACAATCATCGACGCGGTCGAATCCCTCCCGCCAAAACGGGTGTCCGTACAGACGCCCATGTCCGCTACTCCCGGCAGGAAGTCTCGGGTTCTTTATGTTTCGCATAACAGCGTTAACCACCCGCCTTTCGGTGGCGTGGAGGTCTATGTGGATCTCCTGTCCCGAAGCTTGCCGGATGCCTTCGAGCCGTTTCATTATTACCCGGACTCCGAGTGGGGACTGGGTTCGGGCATCGTGTGCGAGAACATACGGACAGGGGACAAAATCCGTCATCGTTTCTCCACGCCGACGCCTTGGGGCAAGGTCACGGATGTCGAGCGAGAGCAGCACTTCGCTGAACTCTTACACGACCTGCAGATTGACCTGGTGCACTTCCAGCATTTGCATGGCTTCACTTGGTCGCTCCCCTTGGTGCCCCGCACGATGGGGCTGCCGGTGGTGATGACCCTCGCGGACCATTTCGCGGCATGTGACAACTACACGCTGCTGAACGCGGCGAGGCAGTACTGCAATATCCCGCAGCGCCCGACGACGGCTTGCGACGTCTGCTTGTCCAAGTTAAATGGCGCGGCTGCGGGGAGCGCAGCCTCGCGGCGCGCCTTTGTCGGGTCCGTTCTCGAGAATATTGACCTGACAATTTTTCTCTGTGAAAACGCGCGCGACGTCACATCGTCGCTTTTCCCCTCTCTGGCGACGGATGAGCGAGCATGGGTGGAAGGCTTTCCCTTGGACGACCGGCCGGCCCTGGCGCGGCCGAACACGCGGCGACCGTTCCTGAAGGTCGCCGTCATTGGAAACTTCGCCTTCCACAAGGGGGCCGACATCCTGTGCGATATCTTCCAGGCAATGCGCGACGATCCGATTGAATTTCATGTCCACGGCGATGTTCAGCCACCGTACGAACCCCCGGTTTTCCCCAACGTGCGGGTGCATGGGGCCTATAAACCGCATACGCTTCGCGGTCCCCTCTGCGACGCCGATGTCGGGCTCTTCCTCTCCAACTGGCCCGAGACGTATGTCATGACGCTCTCCGAGGCCTGGCGGGCGGGCGTCGTGCCCATCGTCGGCGACATCGGGGCGCTGGGCGAGCGGGTTCAGCATGGAGTCAACGGGCTCAAAGTGCCCGTGAACGATGCGGGCAGCGTCGTCCATGCGCTCCGTGGGATGACTGCAAATCGGCACGAGCTGGAACGGATGCGCTCCAATATCGAGCCCGCTCTTTACTGCAGGCTGGACGGCCACGTCGAGCGCTTGACGCAAAAGTACGACGATCTCCTCTCGAAATATAGCGTTCGCAGCCGAAAAACGAATTTCTTCAAGGAACCCCCCCGGCCGCGTGCGGCATCGGCTGGCAACGTCTTTCGCATGGAGCCCGTGTGGCGCAGAGGCGCGGCGGTGCCGCACCACGCCGTCGCGATGGTGCAACCCAACGGCCCGGCCACGGTGCAACCCAACGGCTCGGCCACGGTGCAACCCAACGGCTCGGCCACGGTGCAACTCAACGGCTCGCTCATACGCAGAGTCTACCGTTTCTGGCGGTCGCGCGGTGTTAAAGCGACGGTCCGCTGCTCACTGGCGGAACTGAAGAGGCTGGCCAATGAGAAAGGTGGCAGAAATGCTCAAATTACTTGATCGAAAGTTCGAACCCGGGGCGTCGGCGACGATCGACCTGGTCCTGGCGGGGGCATCGCCCGACCAGATCAACCTGAATGCGGCCCTGCGTAGTTACGTGGCGGAAGGTTTCGAGGAAGTTTTCGGCGCTGGTCGAGTGGCCAATGTGCCGCTCGCGCATGCGGACGAGTCCACTCGTCGCTTCCGCCCGCGTTTGACCCTGCTGTTTGGCTCCTGCCTTCCCGACCCGTGCGACTATTTTCGACTGCGACATGCTTGTGATCAGGTCGGTTGCCCGCTGGTGTTTTGGCTGCACGACGATCCCTACGAATTCGATGCCGGCGCCAAGGTCCGCCGCATCGCCGACCACATTTTCACAAATGACCGCTGGGCCATGGAGCATTATCACCGAGATCGGGTCTGGCACCTGCCGCTGGCGGCAAGCCCCCGGGTCCACTGGCCGCACAGGGAGTTGTTTCATGTTCGTCCCGCACGCGATGTCTTTTTTTGCGGCGTCGCCGACGCCTCACGGCAGGGAATCCTGCGGGACCTGGCGGCGGTGCTGGGTACGGTGCAAACGCAAATTTACGGGGACGGCTGGGATACTTCATCGCTGCCGTTCTGCCGCAACGAACGCATCCCTAATGACCGCCTGGCTGACTATTACGCGACGTCTCGAGTCGTCTTGAATCTGGGCCGGGACTTCCATCTAGCGAATCGCAAGTACCAGCTCGATCCCACAACTCCTGGCCCGCGAACCTTTGAAGCGGCGATGGCGGGAGCCTGTCAACTTATGTTTGCCGAGTCCCTGGAGATCCTTGACTATTTCAACCTTGACGAGGAGATCCTCCTGTTTGACTCGCCAGCCGACTTCCAGCAAACACTCCACCGGTTATTGGCGGATCCCAAGCGCTGCCGACGCATCGGCGCTGCGGCCCAGGCGCGCTGTCTCCGAGATCACACCTACGCAGCCCGTGCCAGGCAACTGCTGAGCCTTGTCGGCCTGTCCTTCGCCGGGTCGGCAAGCGAGCCTGCCGCTGTTCGGGCCGCCGCCTAATTCGACAGCAGCTAAATCGCATTCCCGGGGAAAGCTAATGACTTGCGTCATCTCGCTCCTAATCATCGCAGCCCTGTGGATTCCGGGTCTAGCCGTCGTTCATTACTTTGCGCCTCGCTTGCGGCCCGAGCACACGTTCGTGTTTGCCCCGGCGGTCAGCATCGTCCTTTACTCCGTCGGCGGAATTGCAGGCTGGCTGTATCCAGCGCAATTTCCCTGGATCTCGTGGACATGGGTAGGCGGTTGCACATTGATTGGGCTTACCGTGTTGTCGTTCAGACGGGCACTGGGCGCGCTGCGCACCCTCGATCCGATTCTGCCGGCAGGCTATCTGGTCCTGGTCCTGTTCGCCACTCAACTCACTTTGTTGCCGATTCAGATCCCTAAAGTGTTTCCTTTCCCGCTCAATCTCCTTTATTGGGTGCCCAAGGATCTGCTTTCCGTGCGGATCCAGGCCCTGCACCATGAACTGCCGATCGACAACCTGATTTCTTATCGGTTCGCCGACCTGATGCGGCGCGGCGTCGATTTTCGCGCACCGCGCGAATTCGGCTGCGGCGACCGGCCCGCGATCGCCCCTGGTCAACACATTACGGCGCGCACGCCGCTCATGGCCTTGGTCGGTGTGCATTTCATGACGATGTTCGGCCCGTCAACGCCAGTCGACCACATGCCGGACAAGATGCTCGATATCAATTCCGACGCGGCGTATGTTCCGTTCTATCTGGCGGGAGCCTGCCTCAATGCGCTGGCAATTCTGCCGGCTTACCTGCTCGGATTGCACCTTTTTGGCCGAAGGGCAGGCCGGCTGGCGCTGCTATTGCTGGCGGCCAATTATGGCATGATCTTGCAGACCGACTATATTTGGCCGAAAGCTCTGGCCGGATATTTTGCCGGGCTTTTCGCCTATGCGGTCATTTGCGGGTGTACGCGATACTCTATTTTGGGAAGCCTCGCGTCACTGTCCTACTACTCCCACCCTTGTGGAACCGGTCTGGTCCTCGGATGCGCCCTTTACCACGTGCTGTCCCAACCGCGGCGCATGAGGGCCGCTCTGCAGTTGGTGCCGGCCGGATTGTTCGCCGCCGTTCTGTTAGTGCCCTGGCATCTGTGGGCCATCATGTGGCTTCGAACGCCCGGCAATTTGATCTCTCAGAACATTGGGCAGTCTCTCGATCAGGGCTATTTGATGGCGGCGAATATCCGTTTGATGAATGTGCTCCGAACGGTCGTCCCGCACCTCATTTGTCCCGATCCGGCGCTGAATATCATCAATCTCGCCCGGGATTCGTTCTTTACGCTACCTGGAATGCTGGGATTGGTCCTCGTTCCCTTTTTTGGCGCTTCGCTGGCCCAGCGCCGCAACGTTTTAATCACACTCACCATGGGCCTGGTCCCGCTGCTGATGACGGGAGCCATCATGGGAGAGAGCCATGGTGGTCTGGCGCCTTTCGGTCCGTTTCTCTTCATTCCGATTGCCGCAACGTTGAGTGCCGGGATGCTCGCCTCCCTTTCCCGCTGGCAGTTACTCGGAATCACCCTCGCGTGCCTCGGCGAACAGGCGATTGTGATCTGGCTGTCTGCCTACGGTCCGCACTGGCAGCTCGTTTCCATCAGGGACCAGAACACGGTAATCCGGCTGATCGCACTCTTTGCCGTTCAAGGCAGCTTGGCCGGCATGCTGACCCTTGTGTGCTTGCGTCACCGGGCGGAAGCTGCGTGGCCCGTCATTTCCGACTCCGTCGACCGGCCGATTGCAGCGCGTCAAGCGGCTTAAGACGCAACTGCTCAGGCCATAAATGGAGGTGCCCCCCAGCCGACGGAAGAAACCGACCTGGGTCACCGCGAAGACCACGGTCTCCCGCGTCGGCGATCTGACAGGAGACGATATTGGCATTGATACGACATGGCGTCCGACAGAAGTTGCTCGTCTGCGCCGAGAGGCATCGCCCGATGCACGAGCTGGGGCCAACGCACGGTAACGTGGTCGCGGTGGTGGTGACATACCATCCGGACGCGGAGATGATCGCGAGGTTGCGTGCGGTCGCTGCGCAGTTCGGGCGGCTGATCGTCGTTGACAACCATTCCGGCGAAGAAACGCTGGCCCGCCTGCGAGCGCTGTCGAGCCACGAAAGCACCGTCACTCTGATTGAAAACGCCGAAAACCTCGGCGTCGCAACGGCTCTCAACCAAGGGTGCCGACGCGCGACGGTGGCGGGCGCCGGATGGGTGGCGACGTTTGACCAGGATTCTTCGCCGGCGGCGGACCTCCTTGCCTGCGTGGCGCAGGAATGGGCCGCTCAGCCTCACCGTGACCAGATCGGCCTGCTGGGCGTCAATCTCCGCTTGGGAATTGGCAAGACGCAAATACCCGAGGGTGCGGGCCTTGCCGACGCACGCGCGGTCATCACCTCGGGTTCACTCGTGAACCTTGCTGCGTGGCAAGAGATCGGCCCGTTTCGTGATGACTTCTTCATCGACGAGGTTGATAACGAATACGCGCTGCGGATGCGGCGGCGCGGTTGGTCGGTCAAGATAACCCGACGCGTGTTGATGGACCATTCTCTGGGATCGCCGCGTTGGCACAACCTGTTGGGCTGGCGTCGGACGGCTTCCCACCATTCGGCGCTGCGGCGGTACTACATGATCCGCAATCGCGTGCATTTGGCCCGCGAACATTTCCGATTCGACCCTGCCTTTGTCTCGGGTGAGCTCGGCATCACATTCCGTGAGGCCGCCGGCATTCTCCTTTTCGAGTCCCACAAATTTGCCAAGCTGCGAGCGATGGCCCAGGGATTTGTCGACGGGCTTCGCGGACGAGCGGGGCGCGCCGACGGGCACGTTCCGCCCACGTGAATCGCCTTCGACGCCGCCGACTCCGACGAGCATGGCGGACGCGCTCCGAAAACACGCGCAGTCTGACGGATGCCGATAGAACCAGACGTGGTCGATCAACGACTCGCGATAACCGCGAACGATGTCGTTCTGCGGATTCAGGGCGAACAATCCGCGCGGCTTGAAGGAGGCCTTTTCTTCCTGGCAAACGATCGGCGTAAGCCAGAACTCGATTTGCAGAAGGAGTTGCATCGTGCACCAGGTGCTTTAGCTCATTGGATAACACGACCCCTAGCTAACTAATTAGTGCCGGATAAGCCCGGCCGACGCTGCCCAACTGCGGTCTTCCGCGCAATCTGCTGGGGGGCTTCGACGCGATACAGATGCGTGTCGGTGCGCAAGTACAAGGCGCGACCCAGCATCGCGGGGGATGCCATGAACCGTCCAGGCAGGATGTTGACTGCCGGCGCGCGATACGTCCGATCGGCTGCAATGACGAAAGTCTTTCCCTCCTCGCTGCAGAGATAGATCTTGCCATCCGCATAGGTCGGCGACGCGCTGAAGTTGCCACCGAGCCGGTTGCGCCACAGGAGAGTGCCACTCTCCGCATTGAGGCACGTCAGAATTCCTGCATCGCTCACAAAGAACAGCAGGTCTCCCACCAGGAGGGGCGACGACCTCGTCGGAACAGACTTGGCGAACTTCCACACAACGGCACGTTCGGTGACATTCCCCCTGGCGCCCGATGGGTGAATCGCCCACAGTTCGGAATTCATAAAACCGGTGACAATATACAACAGGCCCTTGCCAGACACGGGGCTGGGGACGACCGAGTATCCCGGAGCGTGGACGCTCCAGAGCTCCTGTCCCGTCCCCGGCTCATAGGCGATGACCCATCCGGGCCCCGGCATGATGGCCTGGTCCGCGCCGTCCACCGAAATGACGAGTGGCGTCACAAATGCCTTGAGCTGGCTTCGCGGCCGGCTCCGGTCCGTTTTCCAGGCGATTTTTCCAGTGCCCGCGTTCAAGGCGAGAACGTACTGCACGTCGAGCCCATCGTAGGAGAGCAGCAATCGATTCCCATGAAGCACCGGCGAGCTGCCGGGACCGACGTCGTTACTGATCGTGAGGTCGGTGTTTTTCCAGCGCACGTCGCCTGTTCGGGAATCGAGACAGGCTGTACCCATCGTGCCGAAATGCACATACAGTCGCTCGCCGTCCAAAACGGGCGTCGGTGAAGCGAAGCTGTTGGTCTCATGAAGCTTGGGAGGGGTCGCGATTGACAGCACGTCCCTGTCGTAAAGAAGTCTTCCGGAATTGCGATCGACACAGACCACACGGAGCGAATGGCCTTCCTTTGTCGCCGTCGTGAGCCAGATTCTGTCGCCGGCAATCACTGGAGACGACCAGCCTTTCCCCGGAATCGCCGCTTTCCAGGCGATATTCTGCGATTCATTCCAGATGACTGGGAGATTTCGCGCATCCCCATGGCCCTGACCGTCCGGGCCGCGAAATTGAGGCCAACTGTCTAACTTGGCGGCGGGCCCAGGAGCCATTTGGAATGGGACGAAGTGCTTGAATTCGACAGGCCGCTTCAATGGGAGGGCCTGGGCCATCTTGGCATCAGACATGTCGTCGGGGAGGGAACTTGACTCCGTTCCCCTTCCGCAGCCTGCCACAGCCATCGCGGTCAATGTGACAAAGCAAGCGTGGCGCCAACCGCCGATGGTTTTGTCGATACGCATGACCCCGCTCACGCGCGGACTATCGCAAAGGCGGACGAGACTGGGAATAGCAAGTTCGTCACTCGCGGCGCGAGCATCAATGTCGACCGAGCCCGAGCTTCAGATCGTCGCGACGAGTGCGCCGTCTCTTCCGGGTGTCGAACTTGGAGCTGCCCTATCGCGAAGCGGGAATGCAGTGCCAGAGTTCGTGAGTCGTGATGTTTTCATCACTTCAGGCAACTTGGAGACGCGTCTGGGCTGGAATCGCCCGTTCGCACAGTTTCGCAATATAAGCGTCCGGGTCGTCGACCAGCATCTGGAACATCGTGTTCTCGATGGCCGTACAATCCTTGCCAATCATGGGCGCGTAATAGTCGTCTGATCTCATTTGAAGACGGCGGGAGCCGCACCCATGGTGATAAAACAGATCATAGTAAACGGCGCCCAACACCGGGTGCGGATTGAAGGCGTTGGAACGTAACAACGGAAACACTGGGATTTTCAGGTTCT
>Ga0182024_10024338_pt1 | contig 10768 bp, 12 predicted proteins | sample P32metaG_FD_120480 | JGI IMG/M metagenome (GOLD analysis project Ga0182024, IMG submission 120480) | Permafrost microbial communities from Stordalen Mire, Sweden - P3-2 metaG (Illumina Assembly) | ecosystem: Environmental > Terrestrial > Soil > Wetlands > Permafrost | place: Sweden: Stordalen...
CCCGGCGTCAGGTCCTTCAGCGCCGCGAACCACTGCTCGAAAATCGGCCGGACCATCTCATTGTTTTGCAGATAAATCCCGCGAATCCGCCCCGTGCCGTTATCGATGTTGAAATAGCCCGCGAACCCTTCGTGCTCCTTCGTGGTCTTCATCGTCGCGGGATCGGCGAAATGCTCTTTCACATACGCAGCCGAACCGAGCAGCCCTTCCTCTTCCCCTCCCCACAACCCCAGACGCACCGTGCGATCCATCTTGAGGTTCAGCGACTTCAAAATTCGCATCACCTCCATCGCCACCGCGCTGCCTGCGGCGTTATCGGTCGCGCCCGTGCCCATGTGCCAGGAATCGAAGTGCCCTCCCACCATCACGATCTCGTTCGGCTTTGTCGACCCCGGAATCTCCGCGATCACGTTGAATGAATCCGTATTGGTAGTGTCGAAATTGACTTTTATATCAAAAGCCAGCTTCACCGGAACCTCGTGCGCCAATAGCCGCGCGATGCGATTATAATTCTCAGCCGTGATCGCAACCGACGGCAGATTCTTCGTCGGATCACCCGTCCGTGGCGACCCGTTGCTCGCAAACACCGTGCCGCTCTGCCCGCGCGCGCTCCCTGTAATCGTCATCAGAACGCCTTCGTCCGTCAGGAATTTGTTCAGTTTCTCCGGAAAAGCCTGGCGTTCTTCAGGAGTCATTGTCGCGAAAGCGTTCGGTGGACCACCGCGTCCGCCGCGACCGCCCGCGCCGGGCACCGGAAATTCTTCCGGCTCCAGTTCCTTCAGTTCCTCATCGCTATAACGATGCGCCAGAGGCATAGTCGGGAACGCCAGCTCCAGCAGAGGCGCCGTCAGAATAATTTTTCCCTTCAACTTCCCCTTCCACTTCTCAAAATCGCCCGGCGATTGGATCGTCGCCATCATCGCCTCACCGGTCAGAGGCCCATTCGTCCCCCCGCTCCACGCCTGCGGATAGCCGATGATCGGCATGTACGTCGGTTCCACCATCGCGCCGCTGTAGCCGGTAATCTCCCAGCTTGGAATCGCTCCGCCGCGCCCCCCTGCAGTGGACCATTTCTCAAGATGCGCGTTGCTCATGCCCCAGTCCGTGAGCTGCTTCACGGCCCATTCGCCGGCGCGCTTGAACTGCGGAGAATTCACGAGCCTCGGCCCGTAGCGATCCGTCAGGTTATACATCGTATTCATCACCTGCGAACCACCGCGCCCTTCGCCTCCGCGCCCGCCCCCACCGCCGCCCCGCCCGCCCCCGCCAAGCTCGGCCATCTTGATCTTATGAATGACGTTGAGATCGATCTTTTCCGAAATCTGCTGAGCCACCATCAGCAGAGGAATGGAGGAAACCACCAGCGTTTTGCGAGACAGAAGCATCACTAGAGCATATCAAAACCTTACGACGTTCCCGCAACCTTGGGCTGCGAATAAAGCGCACTCGTATCGACGGCGTAGCCTTGATTGTACTTGTCGTGATGCCGCACCCACGCCATCGGCCAAGCCAACCCCTCTTCGTCCCGGCCCTTCGGCGCCATGTCGAGGAAGTTGTACGCGCCCAACAAAATATCGAGCCCGCGCCCATAGCTCGAATACGTATGGAAAACGCCGGTCTCGTCTTTATAAAACGCACTCAACCCCGGCCTCTCCTCACTCGGAAACTTCGTCATCGTGTAGTTGTAATAGACCTCGCCGCTCGCCAGTTCATCCTGCGCGGCAGACACCTGATAGTCGTAATTGAAATCGGTCCCGAACGACGACACCCATTTGAACTTCCAGCCCATCCTCTTTTTGAACGCCTCGATCTCTTCGAGCGGAGCGCGCGAAACCACCACCAGCGTCACATCGCGATTCGCCAGATGAATCGTCATCCCGTCAAAATGATCGGCGATGAACGAGCAACTCTGGCACCCTTCCTTCCATCCCGGACCCAGCATAAAGTGATACACCAACATTTGGCTGCGCCCCCCGAACAGATCGGACAATGTTTCCTTGCCGTCGAAAGCATACGCCTTCTCCACAGCCTCCCAAGGCAGTTCACGCCTCTCTTTGCTAAGCTCATCCCGCAGCCGCGTGAACTCTTTTTCCTTAGCTAAATGTTCCTTCCGCGCCGCGACCCACTCGACTTTAGAAACGATCTTATGATTTGCCATCGCGATTCTCCTTTTGATTTAGTTAGAATTTTCCTGACGACCGCCGCCAACCCACCAGTAGAGCCAACGACAACCGTCGCAGTAGTGATATAAGAGTTGATACAAACCGGACACATATCTCCTCCAGTAGGGTAGGGTCCCCGACCTGCCCTCCGCCTCCGTCCCACCCCTACTTTTTCTCCGCGCCCTTCCGCCTAACTCTCCATCAGCGTTCCCCACCCGCAACCCGATTGCAGCCCGCAACCGAACCCCGACCGTCAGGGAGGGGACGCTTCCTACTTAGCCAACCTATTTTCCGCGCCCTTCCGCACCCTTTCGAGCAGAGTCCCCCACCCCGTCCCCACCCGAGACTTGGTTTCCTCCGGCAGAAACCCGGTAGCCGCATGACGGAAATAAATGACCGTGCCCCCGTCTTCCTCCTTCAGCCGATACTGCACATTGGAAACAAGCGGATGCGACGCAAACAAAGGCCCGCAAATCTCCATCAGCGTCGGCCGCTTGATCGCTTGCACGTGCCCCCAGAAATGCCCGTTGTCCCCGCCCAAATCCCGATACCAACGCCCGCCCGGCCATGCCTCCAGCTTCATCGGCATGGGTGAGCCGTCGCCGCCTTCATTGTGCGGACCCATCTGTTCGAGCAGCGCCTCGAACGTCGCCTCTATCGACGCGCGCACATGAATCTCCTGCGTAATATTCACCGTCAGCTTTTCTTCCGTCATAGTCATTTAGGTTTCTCCTCAGCTCGTTCTTTCACTTGCTTCAATTGGTGCTGCCAGAACCGTTCGAATTTGCTGGTCCATTCGTGCAAAGGCCGGATCGCCTCCGCATTGGTCCGATAAAGCTTCTGCCGCCCATCGCGCCGCACATGAACCAGCCCCACATCTCTCAACACTCGAAGATGTTTCGAAATCGAAGGCTGCTCCACGCCAAGACTCGCCACGATATCGCCAACCGGCCTCTCCTGAAGCGCGAGGTAATTCAATATCTCGCGTCGGCACGGCTCAGCGACCGCGTTGAACGCATCCGATGTTGTTGCCGCTCTGGCCATGAATCGATAATACATTCCCATATGGGAATGTGTCAAGAGATTTTTTGACGCTCTAAGGGCTCGCAGAGGCTCTTAACGCGCAAATTATGGTCGTTTAAGGCTCGCTAACTTCAGCATGTCATCGTAATGATAGACGTGAACGCCGCGAACATCGCTGTTGGCGGCCGAAACCATCCCTTCGGCAACCGTACTCGCGGGAATCCCCCGATACTTCCGCAGGGGTCCAACAAGTGCAAACGCGAGGGCCCGGGCGACAACCACACCGACGGCCTCGGCTCTCCGTTTCTCCTCCCGATCGCCCATCAGGATGCTGGGACGAAAAAACAAAGCCGCTTCGAGCGGCATTCGGGCGATGGCATCTTCGAGCTCGCCTTTAACACGCAAATAGAAGTTTCCAGACGCCTTACTTGCACCGACGGACGACACCAAAATGAATTTCGCCTTGCCCGCCGCCGCGGCGAGCATTTTCGGATAATCGAAATCCACGCGCCGGAACGCGGCTTCGGAACCCGCCTTCTTAATAGTGCTTCCCAATGCGCTAAATACGTGAGCCCCTTGCGGAATCTGAATGGTGTCAATACGTTCGAAGTCGATGCGCCGCTCAATCAACTTAGGATGCTGGCGGCCGGTGGGTTTGCGAACCAGCGAAGTGACCGAGTCATAACGGTTTAAGAGCAGCCGCAAACACTCCTGTCCAACCAGGCCGGTGGCCCCGGCGATTACCGCAACACGTGGCATGACTTAATACTTTATCCTGAAGATAACGGAATGACATCCTCAACACCCGGCGTTGCGCTGCGATTCTGGGACACGACCATTGGGAAGAAGGCCGTGATGGCCGTGAGCGGAATTGTCCTGTCAGGATTCGTCGTCGGGCATCTTCTCGGCAACTTACAAATTTTCCTTGGACCGGATCGGTTCAACGGTTACGCGCGCGCGTTGAAAGCGCTGCCGGAGCTGCTCTGGGCTGTCCGAATCACACTTCTTGTGAGCGTGGCTCTGCACATCTGGAGCTCTATTCAACTTGCTGTCGTGAAGAGCGAGGCTCGGCCGACGGGTTATGTGCGCAGCAAATCGATCGCTTCCAGCTACGCTTCGCGCACCATGTATATGAGCGGCCCGATCGTCGCCGCGTTCATCATTTATCATTTGATGCAGTTTACGCTGGGGGTCGGCGGCACTCCTTATATGGAGAGCGATCCGTACGGGAATGTGATCAACGGGTTTCGAGTGCCTGCCGTCTCGTTGTTCTACATCATCGCGATGGCTCTGCTGTGCCTGCACCTGCGGCATGGATTATCGAGCATGGTGCAGACGCTCGGCCTCCATCATCCGCGCTATACACCGAGGCTCAAAGCGCTGGCGGTGATTGTCGCGACGCTGATTTTTTTTGGATTTGTTTCGATCCCGGTAGCGGTGATGACCGGCGTGATTCCCACAATTTTATAAGATGCTAACGACCTGCCGCAGGGAAATCGTTACAGCGTGGTCCCCTTCCTTACACGCAGTTACACTGATACCGAACCCCGACTGTAAAGGAGGGGACGCATGATGCTAGACGCGCGAATTCCGAGTGGGCCTATCGAAAAGGCCTGGGAAAAATGCCGCTTCGAGATGAAGCTGGTGAATCCCGCTAACAAACGTAAGTACGAGATTATCGTGGTCGGGTCCGGTCTTGCGGGCGGCTCCGCCGCGGCGACCCTGGGTGAGCTGGGCTACAACGTGAAGTGTTTCTGCTTCCAGGATTCGCCGCGCCGAGCCCATTCGATCGCCGCGCAGGGCGGGATTAACGCGGCGAAGAATTATCAGAACGACGGCGACAGCATTTATCGCTTGTTCTACGACACGGTAAAGGGCGGCGATTTCCGCGCCCGCGAGGGCAACGTTTACCGTCTCGCGGAGAACAGTGTGAAAATCATCGACCAGTGCGTGGCGCAAGGCGTCCCCTTCGCGCGCGAGTACGGAGGCACGCTGGCAAATAGGAGCTTTGGCGGCGCGCAAGTATCGCGCACTTTTTACGCTCGGGGCCAAACGGGTCAGCAGCTTCTCTTGGGCGCCTATCAGGCGCTCGAACGGCAGGTGGCTTCCGGCACCGTGAAAATGTTCCCGCGAACCGAGATGCTCGACCTGGTCGTGATCGACGGACGCGCGCGCGGAATCATCACTCGCAATCTGGTCACAGGAGCAGTCGAGTGTCACGTCGCCGACGCGGCGGTGCTGGGCACCGGCGGCTACGGCAACGTTTATTATTTATCGACCAACGCGAAGGGATCCAACTGCACTGCCATCTGGCGCGCTTATAAACGCGGCGCGATGTTCGGCAATCCCTGCTTCACGCAGATTCATCCAACGTGCATTCCCGTTTCGGGTCATTATCAATCGAAGCTGACTCTGATGAGCGAGTCTCTTCGTAATGACGGGCGCATCTGGGTTCCTCTCGAAAAAGGCGACAAGCGGAAGCCGGATCAGATTCCTGAATCCGAACGCGACTATTATCTGGAACGCCGTTATCCGAGTTTCGGCAATCTGGTTCCGCGCGATGTTGCTTCGCGCAATGCGAAAGCGGTGTGCGATGAAGGGCGCGGCGTGGGCGAACACGGGCTCGGCGTCTATCTCGATTTCGCGGATGCGATCAAGCGGCTGGGCGTCGACAAAATTCGCGAGCGCTACGGCAACCTGTTCGAGATGTACGACCGCATCACGAATGAGGATCCCTACACGGTTCCGATGCGCATTTATCCGGCGATGCATTACACGATGGGCGGGCTGTGGGTCGATTATCACTTGATGTCGACCATCCCCGGCCTGTTCGTGATTGGCGAAGCGAATTTTTCCGATCACGGGGCCAATCGCCTGGGCGCCAGCGCGTTGATGCAGGGCCTTGCCGACGGTTACTTCGTGATTCCGTACACGCTGGGCAACTATCTGGCGAGTACGAAATGCGAGACCGTCGATGCATCTCATCCCGAGTTTCAGAGCGCGGTCGAAAGCGTTGCGGCGAAGACGCGCACGCTGCTCGAAGCGAAAGGGACGCGCACCGTGGATTCGTTCCATCGCGAGCTCGGTAAGATTATGTGGGACGAGTGCGGGATGTCGCGGCGGGCGGAGGGCCTGGAATCGGCGATCGGAAAAATACGCGAGCTGCGCGGGGAATACTGGCGCGATGTGCGAGTGCTTGGCGGCGGTGAGGAGATCAATCAGTCGCTCGAAAAAGCCGGCCGCGTCGCGGATTTCTTCGAGCTGGCGGAGTTGATGTGCATCGACGCGCTCGATCGCAACGAATCGTGCGGAGGCCATTTTCGCGAGGAGTATCAGACCCCGGACGGCGAAGCATTGCGAGAAGACGAGCAGTACAGTTACGTCGCCGCGTGGGAATATGCGGGCGCGGATGAGCGTCCGAAGCTGAATAAGGAGCCGCTCGCGTTCGAGTATGTGCATCCGAGCCAACGGAGCTACAAATGATCCCCGCCCTTACGGGACGGGGTTATAACCTCTGGCGTGAGGCAGGGGATTCAGCATGAAGCTCACATTCCACATCTGGCGGCAGAAGGATCGCGGGGCGCGCGGGCGCATGGAGCGGTACCAATCGGACAACATGAATCCGGATATGTCGATGCTGGAAGCGCTCGACGTACTGAATGAGGAATTGATTCTGCGCGGCGAGGAGCCGGTGGCGTTCGAGCACGATTGCCGCGAGGGAATTTGCGGGTCGTGCGGCTTCATGATCAACGGCGTGGCGCACGGACCGCTCGAAAAGACGACCGTGTGCCAGTTATCGCTGCGCCATTTCCGCGAAGGCGAGAGTTTGTATCTGGAGCCGTGGCGTGCTCGCGCGTTTCCGGTGCTGCGCGATTTAATGGTGGACCGGAGTCCGTTCGATCGCATCGTGGCGGCGGGCGGATACATTTCCGTGTCCGCAGGCAGCGCTCCGGACGGCAACGCGATTCCTGTTCCCAAGGACGACGCGGAGCGCTCAATGGACGCGGCGGCATGCATAGGCTGCGGTGCGTGCGTGGCGGCGTGTCCGAATGCCTCGGCATCATTGTTCACGGGCGCGAAGATCTCGCATCTCGGATTATTGCCGCAAGGTCAACCGGAGAGGGATTCGCGGGCGCTGCGTATGGTTCGCCAGATGAACGCGGAGTCGTTCGGACAGTGCACGAATATCGGCGAGTGCGAAGCGGTGTGCCCGAAGGGGATTTCGCTGGAAGTCATCAATCGGATGAATGGGGATTTTATTCGGGCGAGTTGGAGGAAGTAGGAAGAAAGGAGCCGGTAGCCAGGAGCCAGAATGACGCGTGCTGAGCTGATCCGCATGTTTGTGCTTAACGAGTGCTGCGATGACTGGTGGGGCAGGTTCCCGACCTGCCCTTCGAATGGTTTTTTTGGAAGTCTCGGCTCGCGAAAAGGTCACGATCGCCGGCTGAAGCCGACGCAACAAGCTGAAGCTCGCGCCACCGTTCCCGACTGAGTGTCCCGATGGGCCAAGGGCCAATCTGACCGTCAGCGGTCAGTTTGCTTCTGCCCGCGGCGTCAACGTCAGGTTGAGTTGCTCGCGTAGCATCTGGCGGATGCGCAGCAGACGGACGCGGATGCCCGTCGGCGTGATGCCTTCGCTGCTGGCGATTTCCTCGGCGGAATATCCTTCCAGGCTCTGCTCCAGCAACTGGCGATCGCGCTGCGGGCAGCGATCGAGCAGGCGGCCCACTTCAATCGCATCGATATCGAGAGTATAGACCGCATTGCTGTCTTCAATCTCAGTCAGGTGGGGTGCGCGAAAGCGCGCGCGGAACAGATTTCGCGCGATGGAATTCACCCAATAGCCGACCAGGCCCGGATCTCTAAGCTGGTCACGAAATTCCCATCCACGCGCCCAAGCCGCCTGGGCAATCTCTTCGGCTTCTTCGAGCGGAGCGCCCCGGGCGAGGAGGAATCGCCGAGTCCCGCTATACCCCGTCTCGAACGCTTCAGCGTAGTCGGTCCGTAGCATCACCACAACGTAATTGCAATCGGACTTCCAACGCGCACATGCAGAACCGCCAATGCGATACGACCGTGTGCCTGAGCGAACTCGGTAATTTGTTCCGACCGTCGGTCTAATCTACTGGCTAATTCCTCCCGATTATATAAGATGATGCGAGTCTCGCTAGCGTTTCTTTCCTTTGCGGCTTTCGCAACGGCACAATCCCACCCGAGTTGGTGGACCTACGCGTCGCCGAACGCCACAGCGCTGGTGGGCATCGATTGGCAAACGGTCCGCACGACTCCGTTCGCGGAGCCGATCGAAGCGGAATTGTGGAGCGATCTCGGGTTCCCGGAACTTTCATGCCTTCACAATGCCCGGCAGTTTGTGGTGTCGTCGCCAGAGCTGCTGGCGCTCGCGCGTGGAAATTTTTCCGGCAACGCGTTGGGCGATCAAGCGGCGAAAAAAGGTTTCAAGCCGATGACGTATCGCGGCGTCGATATGTGGTTTTCAAGCGAAAAAGGCGTGCTGAGCGTCGTTCGCATCAATGATCAGCTCGTCATGGTCGGCGATCCGAAGACTCTGGAAATGGCGGTCGACCGCAGCCTGACGGATTCAAAAAACCATTCGCCATTGCTGGCGCGCGCGGCTAAGTTCGCACAGAAGGACTTGTGGGTGGTCGCTTCGCAACTGCCGGACGATCTGGCGAACCGCTTCGTTCCGCTCGATACCGAAGCGCAGAGTTTCGAAGGATCGCTTTCGGTGCGCAGCGGACTTGAGCTGGAGGCGGTGCTCGCTGCGAGTTCGGAACAGGAAGCCAATGCCTCGGCCGACACGCTGCGCCGGTCGGTTCCGACGCTGCCGGCGATTGCGCGCGGCTTACAGGTGACGGTCGAGGAAGATTCAGTCCGGCTCGCGCTGGAGGCGACTCGTGAACAGGTGATCGCAGCGCTGCGTCAACCGGAGCAGGTCGGGGAGCCTGTGGAAACCATCAAAGTGGAATCACCTGGGCAGGTGGTGCAAGTCGTGGTGGATAGGCCGGAGGCGCCGAGGCTGGTAGAAAAACCTGTGGAAAAACGCGTGGAAAACGTTGTTGAAAAAATAGTCGTTAGGGAGCCCGAGAAGCCGCAGATGATTCGGATCGTCGGGCTGGACGAAGGGCCGCGCGAGATTGTTCTGCCGGCGGCGAGGGCGGAGAAACAGAATCCTTAGACCACCGCCTCTCTCGGCGCTTACAGAGCCGTGACCAAAGGGAGCGGTTGTTAACAGCGGGCAGGTCGGGGACCTACGCTACTCGGCTAAAAATCGACTTGGCTCGGAAAGTATTTTTCGATCAGGCCCTGATAATATGGCTTCAATTCCGTCACGCTCGGCTTCGAATCGCTCTTCGAATAAAGATCGTAGGGGTTGAACGTCCTCACCCAGTCGAACATTTTGCGGTCGCGAACGTTCATCAGGTAATCGTATGCGCCTTCGCGATGCGCCGGGTAGAACGAGTGGTAGCGGATCATATACAGCGCAGGCTCCGGAAGATACGGCTTGGCGATGTGATAAAAATACTCGTCGTGGCCCCAAGACAGGTCGACCTTATCCAGGCCGCAGCCTTTTTCGTAGACTCCTAGCTGGGTCTGATACTCGGGATTTTTCGAATCCGGGTTCGCGTCGAAAAATTCGTGGAAGACAATCTTGTCGGAGTAGGCGCAGCCGGTCGGAAACGTATCGCCGACCACGGCCCACTGTTCTTCTCCGTACAGGCAGAGCACCTTGCCGATATCGTGCAGCAGACCGGTGAGCTGGAACCAATCGGGATGGCCATCGCGGCGGATCGCTTCGGCGGCTTGCAGATTGTGGTCGATCTGGCTCAGGTCGGTGTCGGGATCGCTCTCGTCGACTAAAGTGTTGAGATAATCGAGAGCCTCCCAGATGCTCATCCTGGTGCGCGTGAGTCCGGCGTACTGGCGCTTCTTATCGAGCACAAAGGCTCGGGTCTGGCGGGCGTGATTCTGGCGATAGAACTCCACTACGCCGGGCGTGGTCTTCGAATAATCGCGAAACTCTTCGGTTTTTTTATTTGGCTTATATCGTTCACCGACGAAATCGTCCCATTGCTCGAGATTTTGAAGTGGACCTTGTACTTGCATCTCTCCTCCATGCTTATTATATCAACCCTGCACACGTTTGCAAAATGGTTAATACGCCCATCGCCACAGGTTTACGCCCGCGGTCAACCCGGCTCCGACAGCGGCGAATAATACAATATCGCCTTTCTTAAGCTTCCCCGATTCTACAGCATCGCGCGTGGCTAAAGGGATCGTGGCGCCCGTGGTGTTCCCGAAGCGATCGATGTTGATGATCACGTGCTCGAGATCCATGCCCAATCGCTCCGCGACCCCAAGAATGATCCGCTTGTTGGCCTGATGCGGGATCAGCAGTTTCACATCCTTCGGCGTCAGCTTGTGACGGTCGAGGAGCCGCGTGCACAACTCGTCCATCTTGCGAACCGCGTATTTGAACACCTGTGCGCCGTCCTGTTTCACGAAATGCATCCTCTGCTCGACGCTCTCCCTGGTCGACGGCATCCGGCTGCCTCCGGCGGGCA
>Ga0182024_10024339_pt1 | contig 10768 bp, 10 predicted proteins | sample P32metaG_FD_120480 | JGI IMG/M metagenome (GOLD analysis project Ga0182024, IMG submission 120480) | Permafrost microbial communities from Stordalen Mire, Sweden - P3-2 metaG (Illumina Assembly) | ecosystem: Environmental > Terrestrial > Soil > Wetlands > Permafrost | place: Sweden: Stordalen...
GACGCACGACGAATCGGCGTTTGCGCCGGAACGAGGAAGCACGGCTCTACCACTGGCGACGGCGCAACTGCCTGCCGCCTCGACGGTTTAAGCAGCGGACCTGACAGATACAGTAGAAGTAGAAAGCCTCGAAAAGAAATTTCACCGCAGAGAACGCAGAGTGCGCAGAGCAAAGACAAGAAAGCATTTGCCCTCGTCTTCTCTCCGCGCTCTCCGCGTTCTCTGCGGTGAAATTAAAGTGTTAATGGGTTTTCTACAGAGCAAATTTGAATCGGATTCCGGCGGCATCATGGGCGGTGGGCAAAGCGCGCCGGCCGACCTATCCCTTTTTTGTTGCACGCGGCGGCCGCCGGCCCGTCTGTAAAGGAGGTTGCGGGAAATCACCGACGATGGGCCGCACTTTTACGGGACTGCACATATGTCAAGCGACCGCGGGACCGACGGGCAATGGGAACGGGTGGCCTCCGAATTGCGGGCCTGCCGCCAGGCCCAGCAACAGGCTTGGGGCGACGTCGATAACGCCACCCTCGGCCGTTATTTGGCCGACGACGTGACGCCGGAAGAACGTCGCCGCATCGAGGCGGCCCTGAACGAACGCCCCGAACTGCGAAAACTGACCGATCTGGTCAGCGACGTGCTCCGCGAATGTGAACCCGCGTCCACTCCCCAAACCGCAGCCCGGCCCGTCGTATTGCCGTTCCGTAAGACACTTCCCACTCCCACGACGACTCGACGCTGGCGGCGGTATGCGGCAGTGGCCGCGGCCGCATGTCTGCTGTTCGGCCTGGGATACGTCGTTTCGCCGAGGACCGGGCCGGCCCCCTCCGCAGGGGACGTTGCCCAGAGACCGGATCGGGACGCCGGCCCGCATGGCGCGGTGGCGCTCCACTTGCCTGTGCCCCCGGCCGCCAGCCCATCGGGGCCGCCCCACGCCGATGTCACGCTCGATGTTGGCAAAGACGAAAAGGCACCCGAAGGCGCCGCGGCGAAATCGGCCGAGCTTGCGATCCCGGACCCCGTGGCTCTGGCCTGCGCCGACGGCCTCAACTGGGCGGGTGAACGCCTTCAGTCGGCCGGCGACATCGACAAGGCCGAATGGACCTACAACCTGGCCCACAAAATTCAGGTCTGGAAGCTGGGGCCGGACGCCCCGCCGACGGTGGAAACGCGCCAGAAGTTGGGGGACGTCTATCAGGTCGCCCTCAACATGCCCGACGCCCGCACCGACGCCTATGCGTCCAAGGTAATGGCCGCGCCCGCCAACCCGCCGCCGAGTGAGATCGCGCGGCCGGCGTACACGCCGGCGAAGAAGGATGACCAGCGGCAGAACAGCGCGAACCAACTCCGTGAACGCATCACCCGACTGACGCCGGCCGAGGTCCGCAAGTCGGTGGCGCCGATCCTCATCCAGAACCTCCGCGACGCCCGGACGCCGCAGGCCCGCGAGCAGCTGGGCCTGGCCCTGGCCGAATTGGGGCCGGCCGCCAACGACGCGGTCCCCGTGCTGGAGGATTGCCTGGCCAAGGCGCAAAGCCCGGAAGAGCGGGCCGTCGTTCTGCGGGCGCTGGGAGAGATGGGGCCGGCGGCCGGGGCCAACGCCGCGCCGGTGCTGGTGACTTCGCTGAAAAGTTCGTCCCCCGTGGTGCGCCGCGCCGCCGAAGAGGCCTTGGTGCAGTACGGAGTCGCCGGCCGCGACGCCTTGAACCAGATGAAGCAGGCGGACGGAACCCCGGCCGAACGCGGCGAATGGGAAAACGTGAAGAACCGCATTCTGCAGGCGGAGGGCCGCGTCGGCGTCCACGACGCGGCGGAACTGTTCAGTCCCCTCGCCCTGAAAGAAGCCCGCCACATTACTCGGGAACTGGCCCATGACTCGAATGTCATGGTGTTCGCCGATACGGAAGCCGCGTCCGCCGACCGCCCCGAAGACAAGACCGCCAAGGACCGCGCCCGTGAGGTCGCCGTCAACGGCGTCCGCTTCGTCATCCATCCGTCGCCGCCGCGGGTGGACGTTTTCGTCGGCCAGGGGTTGCGCGATCGAGGGTTCGGCGAGAAGCGGCAGGACCAATTGCGGCGCCTGGTCGAGGCGGAAGTGGTCCGCAAGGATTACGACCAGGCGCTGCTGGAAGGCGTGCGGTTCATCGCGCGGTTCCAGGACGAGCGGGCCAAAGAGACGACGCCGACGCCGTGACGCGGCCGTGGCACAAGCTTAAGCTTGTGCCACAGTCACGGCTCTACTCCTCGAAGCGCGCCACCACCACGGTGACGTTGTCCTTGCCGCCCTTCTCGTTGGCCCGCTTCATCAGCCGGTCGCACGCCGTCGTCGGGTCCCGCACGTCCGAAAGAAGCGCATCCAAAATCTCCGCCTCCGGGACCATCTCGGTCAGTCCGTCCGAACAGAGCAGGATGCAGTCGCCGCCTTCCAGCGGCATCTTGTGCATTTCCGCCTGGACGCCCGGATCGTCGCCGCCCACGACGTTGGTGACGATGTGTCGGTGGGCGTGGCAGGCCGCCTCTTCCGGCTTCAGCAGGCCGCGACGCACCATTTCCGCGACGAGCGTGTGGTCGCGCGTCAGCCGATAGAGCAGGTTATTACGGAGCAAGTAACAGCGGCTGTCGCCGACGTGGGCGACGAACAGTTCGCGGTGCAGGAAGTAGGCCAGCGTCAGGGTCGTGGCCATGCCGTGCAGTTCCGGCCGCCGGCTCGCCTCCCGGATCAGCTGATCGTTGGCCTGGCCGAGGGCGGTCTTAAATTCGCCGAGGAGGCTGTCGCCGTCGGCGCCGGTGCGGAGTTGACTGCACCAGCTCAGCGTATCGATGGCGAAATTCTCGATGGAATTGACGGCCATCGCGCTGGCCTTCTCGCCGGCGGCGCTGCCGCCGACGCCGTCGGCCACCAAGAATAGATAGCCCTGCGGGCCGCCGATCTGCACGTCCGGCTGCTCCACGCTGGTTTGCACCACCTGGAGCGCTTTACTCAGCGTGGCGATGAGGAACTGGTCCTCGTTCGAGGAACGCACCTTGCCCTTGTCGGTACAGCCGTGGCTGCGCACGCTCAGGGGGCGCCGTGCGGGCGGCGGCGTACAAGCGGCCGATGGGCGCTGGGCCGTGTCCGCAAGGTCGATGCCGGTCGCGGATGGGGTCATGTGTAATCCTCCCGAGTGAGAATACCCGTTCTCGTTTCCTGTGGAGCAGCAAATGCGGCGCCGGACCCAAACCCCGGCCGACGGTCGCGGGCGTTTCTTCCGTCCTTCCGTAAATCCACGCGGACGCTTGCAATTCGGCTTGGGGGAGCCTACAGTGACGCACGACGCGATTCCGCGTTGCCGCCGCTTTACCGATGAAAGGAGCTTTCGCGTGCTGATTCTGCCGGCCATCGACCTGCGGGGCGGCCAGTGTGTACGATTGCGTCAAGGCGATTACGCGCAAGAGACCGTGTTCGGGGCCGACCCCGCCGCGATGGCCCGCCGTTGGGTGGAACAGGGCGCGACGTGGCTGCACCTCGTCGATCTCGACGGCGCCCGCGAGGGCCGGCCGGTCAACGGCGACAGCGTCCGCGCCATCGTCCGGGCGGCCAGCGTGCCGTGCCAACTCGGCGGCGGCCTCCGTTCCGCCGCCCACGTCGAGGAGGCGCTCGGCTGGGGCGTGACGCGCGTGGTCATTGGCACCCGCGCTTTACGCGATCCCGATTGGTGTCAGGCGTTGTGTCGGCGCTTTCCCGGCCGCGTGGCCGTAGGGATCGACGCCAAGGAAGGCCGCGTGGCCGTCGAGGGCTGGCTCCAGGCGTCGGATCGCCCCGCGCTCGATTTGGCCCGCCAATGCGCCGGCTGGGGGGCGGCCGCCATCGTCTACACCGACATCAGCCGCGACGGAATGCTGGAGGGGCCGAACGTGGAGGCGACGGCGGAACTGGCCGCGGCCGTCGCCGTGCCGGTCATCGCCTCGGGCGGCGTGACCACGCTGGAGGATGTGGCCCGGCTGGCGCGGCGCGGGCTGTACGGCTGCATCGTCGGCCGGGCGCTATACGAAGGCCGGCTCGACCTGGCGGCGGCGATCGCCGAGGCGAGCGGGGGGCGTCAGCCCCCTGATTCTTCATGCGTCGGTGACAGGTCGCGTAATCAGGGGGCTGACGCCCCCCGCCCGCCTTGAGGGTCCATTCTCTCTTCCATTACTCTCTAACTGTGGAATGCGAACATGAGCAAGCATCTGACTGCGGACATCCGGAACGTCGCGCTCGCGGGACATCGGGCGTCGGGCAAGACCTCGCTTGCCGACGCCCTGCTCTTCAAGGCCCACGCCGTCGAACGGCGCGGCAGCGTGGACGACAAGACCAGCGCCGCCGACTACACCGACGACGAGCACGAACACCATTTCTCCATCGACGCCCACGTCCTGCACCTGGACGACCACGGCAAGCGCCTCAACCTGATCGACACGCCCGGCTACCCCGACTTCATCGGGGCCGCCCTGGGGTCGCTGGGCGCCGTCGAAAACGTGGTGGTGGTGGTCTCGGCCGTGAACGGCATCGAGGTCAACACGCGCCGCATGTTCGCCGAGGCCGGCCGCCGCGGCCTGGCCCGCTTCCTCGTCGTCAACAAGCTGGACGGCGACAACGTCCACTTCATGGACCTCGTAAAGACGTTGCGCGACACCTTTGGCAAGGGCTGTGTGCTGTTCAACGCGCCGATCGACCCCGGCCCGCAATTCGGCGGCGTCGTGGGCGTGCTCGACTCCGTCGAGACGCCGGCCGGCTGCCCCGTGGACCTGGCCGCCGCCCGCTCGCAGCTGGTGGACGCCATCGTCGAGGTGGACGACGCCCTGATGGAAAAGTACCTCACCGAGGGGACGATCGGCGTCGAGGAGTTGGCCCACGCTTTGCCGAAGGCCCTGGCCACCGGGACCGTCATCCCCATCTTTTGCACCTCCGCCCGCAAGGACAAAGACATCGGCGTCCAGGAACTTCTGGACGGCCTGGAGACCTACTCCCTGTCGCCGTTGCAGGGGCCGCCCCATCTGGCGGCGGGGTCCGGGGACTCGGAGGCGCCGGAACTCAAGCCCGACCCGTCGGGCGAGTTCGTCGGCCAGGTGTTCAAGGCCGTCACCGACAAGTTCGTGGGCAACATGAGCTTCCTGCGCGTCTACCAGGGGACGTACAAGGCCGACCAGCCGCTGGTCAACGCCCGCACCGACAAATCCAGCCGCACCGGCGGCCTGTTCGACGTGCAGGGCAACAAGACGACGCCGATGACGGAGGCGGTGCCCGGCGACATCGTGGCGGTCACGAAGGTCGATGACCTGCACATCGGCGACACGGTAGGCAACCACGCGCACCCGCCGAAGCTGCCGCAACCGAGCTTCCCCACGCCGATGTTCGGCCTGGCCGTCGAGCCGAAGGCCCGCGGCGACGAGCAGAAGATCTCCGGCAGCCTCGCCAAGATCGCCAATGAAGATCCGACATTCCATGTAACGCGCGACGCCCAGACCCATGAGATGGTCATCACCGGCATGAGCCAACTGCATCTGGACGTGCTGCGCGAGCGGCTGAAGCGGCGCTTCGAGCTGGAAGTCGTCACGCACGAACCGAAGGTGCCGTACCGCGAGACGGTGACGACGGAGTCGGAGGCCAGCCACCGGCACAAGAAACAGAGCGGCGGCCGCGGCCAATTCGGCGAGGTCCACCTGCGCGTCTACCCGCTGCCGCGCGAGATCGACAGCGAGGAAAAGCTGCTGGAGGAGTTCGCCAACAAGTCGAAGTTCGAGAAGGTGCGCTCGGCCCACTACGACAAGGCACACAACTTCGCCTTCATCGACACGATTGTGGGCGGGACGATCCCGAACCAGTTCGTGCCGGCGGTGGAGAAGGGGTGCAAGGAATTGCTGGAGCGCGGGGCGTTGGCGGGCTACCGCATTCAGAACGTGGCGGTGGAGGTGTTCTTCGGCAAGGACCATCCGGTGGACAGCTCGGAAGCGGCCTTCAAGACGGCCGGCCGGATCGCCTTCAAGAACGCCTTTTTGGCGGCGCGTCCGGTGCTGCTGGAGCCGGTCGTGATCCTGGAAGTGACGGCGCCGTCGAAGTACACCGGGGCGATCCTGGGCGACCTGAACACGAAGCGGGCGCGGGTGGAGAACCAGGACAGCCTGCCGGGCGATTTGGCGGTGATCACGGCCAAGGCGCCGCTGGCGGAGGTGGCGCGGTACGCGGCCCAGCTGGGCAGCATCACCCAGGGGCAAGGCTCCTACTCGATGGAGTTCAGCCACTACGACCAGGTGCCGGGCAACGTGCAGCAGCAAATCGTCGGCAAGGCCAAGCTCGGGGCCGACGAGGACGAGTGAGGGCGGTACGGCCGCGCGCGGGAGAGGTCGGATCCCTCTCCGGCGCGCGGCCGAACCATCCCATTGGCGGCGACTACAACTTGTCCAAAGGCGGCGGCGGCGGCCTACCCAGGCGCGCCCAATAGCGCTTCATCGCGGCGATCTTCTCGGGCGTGGCGGGACGGATGGTCGTGTCGCCGGGGCCGTCCACGATCACGTTCAGGGCATTGAGGCTATAAAATCCGGGCGGGAGTTTATCCGGGACGGGCTCGTTCGACTGCTCGCTCATGTCCGATCCTCCTGTTACCACACTTGGAACCTGTGCGCCGCCAAGGACTCGCCGTCGGCCGACAGGTTGATTTCATAAGCCCCGGCCGTCGGGAACGAACACTGCGTGATGCGGAGAATGAACCGCACTTCCTGGAGCGGATCGGTGAATCGGAGCCTCCGCGACTGCCGATAGACTTCTCCATAATCTTCCAGATGTTCGATCGTCACGTCTATCGTCACTTCCCCAAGGCCGTTCGTCAGCACCGCGAACGCGGTGAAGCGATGCGGCTCGGAAGGGAATTGTTCCGCCTTGCGCGTCGTGAAGCAGTTCACCAGCGTGACGTTGTGCGTGCCCTCTTCGACGATCAGGCTCTCGCACAGCAACAACCCGACGACCACCGGCCGCTGGCTCATGGCTTCCTTCCCTCAGTATACTCGCTTCCTCAGCCCAGGGCGCGCTCTCCCTTCCTCCGTGCCGGCTTGCAAGTGGACGGCATCACGCAGGGCCAGGGTTCCTACTCGATGGAGTTCAGCCACTACGATCAGGCGCCGGGCAACGTCCAGCAGCAGATCGTCGGCAAGGCCAAGCTCGGGGCCGACGAGGACGAGTGAGGCGGGCGGCGACGGCGAGGCGCGGGCAAGAAAGCGATCCTTTGTCTTTCTTGTCCGCGCCATCGCCCGTGTTCATAGGATTGCTCCGGCCTCATAAAGTCTAACGACGCGCGGTTGCTTGCGGAAGTTCAAGGCGCCGCTCTATCCACCGGCAATGGCCCCCACGACCCAAAACGCCTCGGCCCCCGACGCCACCGCGTCGGGCAGCGGGGAGTCCGGCGGCTCATAGGACAAATCCTCCGCGCAGGCGAAGAACCGCAACATCGGCCGCCGCTGCCGCGTGACGTGGTCGCGGATCGTGCCGCGCAGCATCGGGTAGCGGGCCTCCAGTGCGTCGAGGATGGTGCGTTGCGTGGCCCGGCCCTCGACGGCGAGCATCACCTCGCCGCCGACGTCCGCCAGCATTCGCAAATGGTACGGGAGCACGATTCGGATCATGGCAGCGTCTGCACCTCCACGGACACCACGGCCGGAAGGTCGCGGACGATGGGCGCCCAGCTGTCGCCGGCGTCGGCCGACGCGTACACCTGACCGCCGGTGGTGCCGAAATAGACGCCGCACGCATCGAGCGAATCGACGGCCATCGCGTCGCGCAGCACGTTGACGTAGCAGTCGCGTTGCGGCAGGCCGTTCGCCAGCGCCTCCCACTCCTGTCCGCCCGTGCGGCTGCGGTAGACGCGCAGCTTTCCCTCGGGCGGGTAGTGCTCCGAATCGCTCTTGATCGGGACGACGTAGACCGTCTCCGGCTCGTGCGCATGAACGTCGATCACGAAACCGAAGTCGGTTGGCAAGTTGCCGCTGACCTCCTGCCACGAGTCGCCGGCGTCGTCGCTGCGCATGACGTCCCAGTGCTTCTGCATGAACAGCACGCCGGGGCGCGACCGGTGCATGGCGATACGGTGGACGCAGTGGCCGACCTCGGCGTACGGGTCGGGGATGTGTTGGGACTTCAGTCCGCGGTTGATCGGCCGCCACGACTTGCCGGCGTCGTCGGTTCGGAAGGCGCCCGCCGCCGAGATGGCGATGAAGATCCGTCCGGGATCGCTCGGATCCAGGAGGATCGTGTGCAGGCACATGCCGCCGGCGCCCGGCGCCCAGCGCGACCCTGAGCCGTGGCCGCGCAGTCCGGAAAGCTCCTGCCACGTCTGGCCGCCGTCGGTCGAGCGGAACAGGGCGGCGTCCTCCACCCCGGCGTAGACGGCGTCCGGGTCGGTCAGCGACGGTTCGAGGTGCCAGACGCGCTTGAACTCCCAGGGGTGCGGCGTGCCGTCGTACCATTGGTGCGTGCCGGGCACGCCGTCGTAGACGAACTTGTTGCCGACCGGCGCCCACGTCTTGCCGCCGTCGTCGGAGCGCTGGATCAGCTGCCCGAACCAGCCGCTGGACTGCGACGCATAGAGCCGATTTGGATCGACAGGAGATCCCTTGAGGTGGTAGATCTCCCAGCCGCCGAAGTGGGGGCCGCTGACGTCCCACCGCTCGCGCTTGCCGTCCGAAGTCAGGACGAATGCGCCCTTCCGTGTGCCCACCAGGACCCGTACTCCGCTCATTGCTTCCTCCTTGTTGAGTTTCCGGAGTTGCTCTCCGCTAATCAACTCGCCCCTTGTAGTCGAAACGCCAAAGGCAATCAAGCGCCGTCGGCGTGGCGCCGCGAGGCATGATCGCGGCGCCACGCCCGGGACCACCCGCTCAGGCCTTCGCCAGGTATTCGGCGAGACGTTCCAGGCTCTGGGTCCAGCCCGCTTCCATCCCCGCGAGGTGCGGGGCGGCCTCGGCCGTCGCTTTGCTGACGCGCGCCTGCAACGTGAGCGTCGTCTTGCCGTCTTGCTCGGCGAAGGTCACGGTGTTCAGCACTTCAAAGAGCGGATTACCCTCTTTGCCCAGCGCCGCGCTGGTAAAGACCAGCCGCTCTGGTTCGACGATCTCCCGAAAAACGCCCGTCATCGGATAGACGACGCCGTCGGGTCCGCGCATGTGGATGCGGATGGCGCCGCCGGGCCGCACGTCCAACTCACAGACCGGGTTCGTGAAACCGCGCGGGCCCCACCAGTGCGCCAAGCGCTTCGGATCGGTCCAGGCCTTGAAGACGAGGGCGCGCGGCGCGTCGAAGACGCGGGTGAGGATAAGCTCCCGATCGGCGGATTGCTCCGCGGCGTTATTCTTTCTTTCGGCCATGCTTCTTCTCCTTCTTTTGAAGTTCGCGCGGATATTCGTCCAGGCGATCGAAGCTCTCCTCCCAGAAGCGGCGGTAGTGCTCCACCCAGTCCGCAACGTCCTTGAGCGGCCCCGCCTCCAGCCGGCGGGGCCGCCACTGCGCCTCGCGGCCGCGCGCGATCAGGCCGGCGCGCTCCAGCACCTTGAGGTGCTTGGAGATTCCGGGAAGGCTCATTTGGAAGGGCGCCGCCAGTTCGGTCACCGACTTCTCGCCGCCGACGAGCCGCCCGAGGATGGCGCGCCGCGTGGGATCGGCAAGCGCGGCGAAGGTGGCGCTCAGATGGTCCGGCATGTATTGCACCATTCGGTTAAATAACTAATCGGTAAAATACAACGCGGGCTGGAGCTGGTCAAGGGTTCCTCCGTATAATCCCAATCGGCCCACCGCCCTCCTCCCGCCGGGAACGCCGCCATGAAATTCCGTCACGCCTTCCTCCTCGCCCTGGCCGCCGCCGTCGCGGCCCTGGCCGCGGCCGCCGCCCCCGCCGACGACAAGGAGCCGCTCTTTCCCGAGCGCCTCAACGTCAACCCGCCGCCCATTTCCTCCGACAACATGGTACATTACGATTATGACATCGTTTATGTCCGTACTCCCCGCAAGGGCGACGACGCGCCGAGCCAATGGACCGAGATCGCCCACCCCGCCCTCATGGACCCGGGCGGCGACCTCATGCTGCTCCACCCCGACGGCAGTGAGGAACTGCTCGTCCGCGGCGGCGACGACGGTTCCGTCACCGACCCCGCCGTCTCCTTCGACGGCGAATGGGTTTACTATTCGCACATTCACGGTCTCAAGGGAACCAGCCAGAACGGCCAGTCGCCCATCGGCGGCGCCGACCTCTACAAGATCCACGTCAAGACGCGCAAGGTCGTCCGCCTCACGGAACAGGTCTTCACGCCGAACACCGGCGCCGCCGACTGGTCGAAGGACTGCCGCACGCCCGACGAAAAGAAGACGTGGCTGAACTACGGCGTCCTCAACATGGGCCCCTGTCCGCTGCCGGGCGGCCGGCTGGCCTTCGTCAGCAACCGCAACGCCTTCCGGCCGCCAAAACATCCTTCGCCGACCCTGCAACTCTTCGTCATGGACGACGACGGCGGCAACGTCGAGTGCATCGGCCGTCTCAACCTCGGCATGGCGCTGCACCCGACTGTCCTCACGGACGGCCGTATCTTGTTCAGCTCGCTGGAGTCGCAGGGGCTGCGCAACTCGATCCTGTGGGGCCTGTGGTGCATCAACCCCGACGGCACGCACTGGCAGCCCGTCATCAGCGCCTTCGACCCCGGCGACGCCCCCAACGCCTTCCATTTCCAGACGCAGCTCTCCGACGGCCACGTCGTCGCCGAGGAGTATTACAAC
>Ga0182024_10024340_pt1 | contig 10768 bp, 11 predicted proteins | sample P32metaG_FD_120480 | JGI IMG/M metagenome (GOLD analysis project Ga0182024, IMG submission 120480) | Permafrost microbial communities from Stordalen Mire, Sweden - P3-2 metaG (Illumina Assembly) | ecosystem: Environmental > Terrestrial > Soil > Wetlands > Permafrost | place: Sweden: Stordalen...
AAAGTTGTGGGCGGCGCCGCTGAGCGGCGGCCGTCCACCGGGCTACATCATGCCCATGCCGCCCATACCACCCATACCGCCCATGCCACCGCCGCCACCGGCGGGCATCTCCGGCCTCTTCTCCGGGCGGTCGGCGATGAGCGCCTCGGTCGTCAACAGCAGCCCGGCGATGGAAGCGGCGTTCTGCAGCGCCGACCGGGTGACCTTGGCGGGGTCGATGACGCCGGCCTTCACGAGGTCCTCGAGCTTGCCCGAGGTCACGTTCAGCCCGATCGAGCCCTTGGCCGCCTCGACGGCCTGCACCTGCACGGCACCCTCGAGACCGGCGTTGATGGCGATCCACTTGGTCGGCTCCTCGAGCGCCCGGTAGACGATCCTCGCCCCGGTCGCCTCGTCGCCGTCAAGCTTCTCGGCCACTGTCAGCACCGCCGACCTGCTCCGGATGAGGGCGGTGCCGCCTCCGGCGACGATGCCCTCCTCGATGGCCGCCCGCGTGGCAGAAAGGGCGTCCTCGATGCGGTGCTTCTTCTCCTTCAGCTCGATCTCGGTGGCTGCCCCGACCTTGACGACGGCAACGCCGCCGGAGAGCTTGGCGAGCCGCTCCTGCAGCTTCTCACGGTCCCAGTCGGAGTCGGTGTCCTCGATCTCGCGCTTGATCTGCGCGATGCGCCCCTTGACGTCTCCCTCGGCGCCGGCGCCGTCGACGACTGTCGTGTCGTCCTTGGTGACGACGATTCGGCGGGCCCGCCCGAGCTGGTCGAGCGTAGTGTTCTCGAGCTTGAGGCCGACCTCCTCGGAGACGACGGTCGCACCGGTCAAGGTGGCGATGTCGCCGAGCATGGCCTTGCGGCGCTCCCCGAAGCCGGGAGCCTTCACCGCCACAGAGGAGAACAGACCCCGGATACGGTTCACGACGAGGGTGGCGAGGGCCTCTCCGTCGACGTCCTCGGCGATGACGAGCAGAGGCCGTCCTGACTGCATGACACGCTCGAGCACAGGCACGAGGTCGTGGACCGAGCTCACCTTCGAGTTGACGATGAGCAGGTAGGGGTCCTCGAGAATCGCTTCCTGGCGCTCGGGGTCGGTGACGAAGTACGGCGAGAGATAACCCTTGTCGAACTGCATGCCCTCCGTGAACTCGAGCTCGAGCCCGAAGGTGTTCGACTCCTCCACCGTGACCGTGCCGTCCTTGCCGACTCTGTCGATGGCATCGGCGAGGACCTCACCGATCGAGGGGTCGGCGGCCGAGATCGCCGCTACTTGGGCGATCTCCTGGCGGCCCTCGACATCACGGGCCTGCGACTGGATCGACTCGACGACGGCTGTGACGGCGCGGTCGATGCCCTTCTTGAGCAACATCGGACTGGCGCCGGCCGCCACGTTCCGCAGCCCTTCGCGCACGAGCGCCTGGGCGAGCACCGTGGCGGTCGTGGTCCCGTCGCCGGCGATGTCGTTCGTCTTCGTCGCCACTTCCTTCACGAGCTGAGCACCCATGTTCTCGAACGGGTCCTCGAGCTCGATGTCGCGGGCGATGGTGACGCCGTCGTTGGTGATAGTCGGGGCGCCGAACTTCTTGTCGAGCACGACGTTGCGCCCGTTCGGGCCGAGGGTGACCTTGACCGTGTCAGCCAGCTTGTTGACGCCGGCCTCGAGCCGGCGGCGCGCCGACTCGTCGAACACGAGCATCTTCGACATCAGGAACCCACCTTGGCGAGCACGTCTCGGCTCGAGAGGATCAAAAGGTCCTCACCCTCGATCGTGATCTCGGTGCCGCCGTACTTCGAGTAGACGACCTTGTCGCCGACGGCGACGTCGAGCGGGATGATCTCGCCGGTGTTGTCGGCACGACGGCCGGGCCCGACCGCAAGGACCTCACCCTGCTGGGGCTTCTCCTTGGCCGTGTCGGGGATGACTAGGCCTGAGGCGGTGGTCTCCTCGGACTCGCTCGGCCGAACGACGATGCGGTCGTCCAGGGGCTGCAGATTCATGGTTTCAGGGCCTCCTGTATTGGCTCCGTTAGCACTCTCACTGTCTGAGTGCTAACGATACCGGCTCCGAGCGCGCCTGGCAACCGGGCCCCGCGAGTGCCAGCAGTGGGACCGCTCCGGGACAGAGCGGCCCCTATCGGGGCGACCCGAGGCCCATCCCGGGGGTGGCGCCTGTGCCCCAGCTGCTAGGCCCGTCACGCCCGAGCCGGTGATATGCGGCGGCGGCGATCATTGCGGCGTTGTCGGTGCACATCGCCCGGCTCGGCAGATACACGGGCAGGCCGGCGGCGGCGCCGGCCGCCCGAAGGCGTTCCCGCAGGAGGGAGTTCGCCCCCACTCCGCCGGCCAGGCAGATGCCGCCGGCCCCCGCCTCCGCGGCCGCCGCCAGCGTCTTGTGCACGAGCACGTCGACGACGGCCTCCTGGAACGAGGCCGCCACGTCGGCTGTCGCCAAGGCCGGCTCCGCCGTGACCTGGTTCACCACCGCAGTCTTCAAGCCGGAGAAGGAGAAGTCGGCGCTGCCGTCGAGCCAGGCTCGCGGGAACTTGACGGTGCCGGGGTCTCCGCTTGCGGCGACGCGGTCGATCGCCGGTCCCCCTGGGTAGCCGAGGCCGAGGTAGCGGGCCACCTTGTCGAACGCCTCGCCGGCGGCGTCGTCCCTCGTCCGGCCGAGCACCCGGTAGTCGCCCGGGGCGTCCATGCGGATCAGCATCGTGTGGCCGCCGGACACGAGGAGGACGACGACGGGGAGCTCCAGGCCCGGATCCTCGAGGAGGGAGGCGTAGAGGTGACCCTCCAGGTGGTTGACGGCCACGAATGGCACCTCCCAGCCCATCGCGAGCGCCTTGGCGAAGCTGATCCCGACGAGCAGGGCGCCCACGAGCCCAGGGCCGACCGTGGCGGCGACGGCGTCGATCCGCCTCGTCTCAGCTGGCTCCGGTGGACCGGGACCGCCCGTGGGCGGGCCGCCGACGCCCTGGCCGGTGAGCGGGTGGCCGGCGCCGTCGAGCCCGGCTCCCTCGAGCGCCAGCGTGACCACGGGCACGATCTGCTCTATGTGGGCCCTGCTGGCGAGCTCGGGCACGACGCCGCCGTAGCGGGCATGGAGGTCGACCTGACTCGACACGACCGACGAGATCACGCGGAGCCCGCCGTCGACGACGGCGGCGGCGGTCTCGTCACAGGATGTCTCGATGGCGAGGATTCGGGCTTTCGACTGCTCGGCGGCTCTGGCTGTCACTGGTCGTCGTCGCCACCGTCGCCGCCGGCGCGGCTGCCCTCGCCGCCCCGGACGCCGTCGCCGCCGGGCCCCACACCGGCCCGGGTGGCGATGTCGTCCAGGCGGGCGGCGTAGGCGTCGCGCTGGATGTCGTGCGCCCACATGACGATGGCGTCCTCGTTGACCTCGGCGTAGTAGTTCTTGCGGATTCCCGCCGGCACAAAGCCGAACTGGTGGTACATCGCCTGGGCGCCGTGGTTGGTCGCCCGCACCTCGAGGGTGAGGTGCTCGGCGCCACGCTCCCGGGCCGTCCGGGCGAGGGTGAGCAGAAGCCGCCGCCCCACTCCGCGCCGCTGCCACGCCGGGTCGACGCCGATCGTCGTGACATGCCCGTCGCCGACGGCGATCATCAGCCCCGCATAGCCCACTATCTCTCCGTCGAAACGGGCCACGTAGTACGCCCGGCTCGAGCCGAGGGCCAGCTCCGACAGGTAGAGGCCGAGCGACCAGGGGCTCGGGAAGACCTGCTGCTCGATGGCGACGACAGCCTTCAGGTGGCGGCGGCGCATCGGGATGATGTCGAAGCCGTCCCCGCTCTGCTCGCCGCCCTTCGGGCGCATCATCGGGAAACGAAAGCCCATCTAATCCGCCCCCGCCCCGGCCACGTCAAGGGCGGGGGCGTCGTGACGAGTGGTCCAGTTGATCCTGGCGTCGGCGTCGCGCAGGTAGATCGGCAGCACCGAGCGCGGGTCGATCGCATAGCCTCTCTGGAGCTCGGCGACGGCGCGCACCGCCAGCGACGCTACCGGCGGCGCCCCCAGCGCGGCCCCGGCCACCGCCCGCGCCGGGCGGGCGCCCTGCGGGCGCGCGCCGTCGCCGGGAAGCCGTCGCCCCGCCCCGGCTGCCCTTCTCAGTTCTTGTGGCGCAGGGCCGTCGCCTTCCGCGACCGGCCCGCCGGCGGTCAGGATTGACTCGTACCGGAGGGCCCCGTCGCCGGCGAGAAGGACGGGCGGCTCGAGCGAGTCGAGCAGCCGCGCCAAGCTGTCCGGCGATCCGTGCTCCATCGGTCCGCCCGGAACCTGCCAGGCGACCTCCCCCCGTCTCAGGTCGACGACGGGCACCACCGAGGCGAACGAGATGTCTTGGCAGGCCGAGCGCAGGATCTCGAGACTTGTCAGAGGGACGACAGGAATGCCGAGCGCGAGGGCGAACCCCTTTGCCGCCGCCATTCCCACCCGGATCCCGGTGAACAGGCCCGGCCCGACGTCCACGGCGACCGCATCGAGCGAGGCGAGCGCCACGCCGGTCACTTCGTGCACCTGCTCCACAAGAGGGTGGAGAAGCTCGGCGTGACGCCGGCCGGAGCGAACGGTCATGCAGGCGAGCGGCCCGGTGTCGTCGGCGATGGCTACGGCGACGTCCCGGCCGGACGACTCGATGGCGAGCAGTGTCATACCGGGTGCCGGTCCGCTTCGAGCACGTCCCGGAGGCGGCCGGCCCGGGCTGCCCATGCCGTCCCCCGGGCCTCGAGACCGACGAGGCGCTCGGTGTCGGTCCTGCCGGGCTCGAAGTTGACCACGAGCGCCTCTGCGCCGAAGAGGTCATCGGCCGCCTCGCCCCACTCGACGACGAGGACGCTTCCCTCCTCGAGCTCCTCCTCGAGCGCCAGGTCGGCCACCTCAGCTGCTCGTTCGAGGCGCCACAGGTCGACGTGCACGAGCGCCAGGCGCCCGTCATAGGTGTGGCAGAGCGTGAATGTCGGGCTGGTCACTTGACCGGCGTAGCCGAGGCCGCCGGCGAGGCCACGGACGAACGTCGTCTTGCCCGCCCCGAGGCCACCGACGAGGAGAAGCACGTCGCGTCCCTCGAGCAGGGGGGCAATCGAGCGACCGAGAGCCTCAGTGGCGGCGGCGCTCGCGGTGAGCGACGACGACCTCGTGGTCACGCCGGGGCGCCGGCGAGCGCCCGCTTGGCCCTGATGAGATCGGCTCTCATCTCGGCCACGACGACGCCCCCGCCTCGCAGCGCCGCCGAGGGGTGGAACGTTGGCACGACGACCGCCTCGCCGTAGCGGTATTGCCGCCCCCGCAGTCGCGTGACGCCTTCGGTGGTGGCGAGCAAGGTCCTTGTGGCGAAGTTCCCGAGGGTCACGATGACCCGCGGCGCCACGATGCTGATCTGCGACTCCAGATAGTGCCGGCAGGCTGCCACCTCTTCCGGGTGGGGGTCGCGGTTGCCGGGCGGGCGGCACTTCACGACATTGCAGATGTAGAAGCCCGCCCGGTCTATCCCGAGCTCTTCATTTATCAGCCGGTCGAGCAGCTGGCCGGAGCGGCCCACAAAAGGCTCACCCTGCAGATCCTCGTCGCGGCCGGGCGCCTCGCCGACGAACATGATCGGGGCGCTCGGACTCCCTCCCGAGAAGACCACGTTGGTGCGTCCCGCCGCAAGCGGGCACGCGACACATTGCGAGGCGTCATCTGCGATCTCGGCCAGCGTCCCCACGTGGTCCGATGCTATCCCGGGCCACCCCGGGCTCCTCTTGCGCCGGTCTCGCCCGCTCAGTCCGCGGAGGCCATCGTGGCGATGAGCCAGTCGAGCGCCTCCCGCCGTTCGAACATGAGCATGTGGCCGCCGCCCGGCCAGACGACGAGGCGGGCCCCCGGGAGCGCCGCCGCCAGCTGGCGCGCCAGTTCGGGCGGAGTGAGGCGGTCCCTGTCGCCGACGAGCACGGTCACAGGGACATGCAGGTCGGTGAAGGCGCTCCGCTCGTCGAATCGCATCAGCTCGGGGAGCAGGCCGACAAGGCGGTGCTGGTCCGTTGCCTGCAGCATCCGCAACGTGGCGGCGACCTGGGCCGACGACGGCGTGACGCCGAAGCCGACGCGTGACATGCCGTGGCCGAGGTTGCTGTCCGGGATGCCGATGCGGCTCGAGCGCTTCGCCAGGCTGTCGAAGGTGACAGCGGCTCGTACCGCCAGCGGGCCGAGCCGGTTCCAGGCCCCGGCGGACGGGAGCAGACCCCCGGCAGTCGAGATGAGGAGGATGGAGGACACCCGGTCCGAGAGCATCTCGGGGTGCCGCCTGGCGAAGCGCAGCACGGCCATGCCGCCCATGGAGTGCCCGACGAGGACGCTCACGTGCAGATCGAGCTTGCCGATGACCTCGGCGAGGTCGTCGGCCATGGCGGCGATCGTCACGTCCTCGCTGCCGGCGTCGGACTGGCCGTGCGCCCTCAGGTCGAGCGCCACGAGGCGGTACCGGTCGGCGAGGTCGTGGAACTGGTACGCCCACACTCCCGACGAGAGCCCGGCGCCGTGGACAAGGACGACCGTCGGTCCGTCTCCCGCTTCGGTCACCTGCAGCCGGGTGCCGTCGCGCAACTCGAGGAGATGGTGTTCTACCCCGGGGGGCAGCTCCAGGTCCGGGTCGGGAGCCGCCTCGAGACGCCGGCGGACGAAGCGGCTGCCGGCGTAGACGGCGCCGGCGACAGCCGCCGCCGCCGTCCCCGCCGCGATCAGCGTCGCCTTCTGCGCCCTCGTCGGGGGGAGATGGCGCCAGGAGGCGACCGGCGGCGAGCCGCCCCTCGCCGACGGTGTCGCCCCTTGGGAGCGCCGGAACGGGCGGCCGGGCGAGGCGGTCGTCACCGGTGACCTCCCTCGGTGACGGGGCCGCCGGCCCGGTAGACGCGCCTCACGCGGGGCCCGATGCGCGTGATCACCTCGTAGCTGATGGTGCGGAGAGCCGCCGCCCAGTCCTCCGCGGTGATGCGATCGCCGCCCTGGGCGCCGATGAGCACGACCTCGTCGCCGGGTCGGACGGGGTGCTGATCGCCGCAGTCGACGACGATCTGGTCCATCGTGACCGTGCCGGCCAGCCGGCACCGCCGTCCGTGGACGAGCACCTCGCCGCCGGCGTCGAAGTACGCCCGGGGGATGCCGTCGCAGTAGCCGAGCGGCACCGTGGCCACGAGGGAGGCCGACGGGAGGGGGGCCCGCAATCCGTAGCTGAGGCGCTCGCCGGCGGCGAGGTGCCGGACGAAGCTCACCTGCGCCTTCCAGGTGAGCGCCGGCTCGAGGCTGGCCGGGAGGCGGTCTCCGGCCCCGGAGCCGGCGACGCGGCCCGCTTCGGTTGCGATGGCCGGGCTGAGTGCCGGGCTCGGCGCATACCCGTAGATCGAGATGCCACAGCGCACGAGGTCGAGGCGGCTTTCCGGCCAGGCGATGGCGCCGGCAGAGTTGGCCGCGTGGGCGCGGGCGCCTGCGCCGAGGCCCGCCCGGGCCAGCATCGCTCGGCCGTCGGCGAAGCGGGCCAGCTGTTCGGCCGTGACCGGGTTGTCCGGCTCGTCGGCCACGGCCAGGTGGGTCCACAGGCCGGCTACAGAGAGCTCGGGCCGAGCCTCGAGGGCGGCCACGAGCGGGACGAGAGCATCGGCGTCGACCCCGACCCGGTGCATGCCGGTGTCGAGCTTCACCTCCACCGGGAAGGGCGTCCCGCGACCGGCTGCATCAACGGCTGCCGCCAGCCGAGCCGCGCCGTCGAGGGAGTAGACGGTGGGCGTCAGGCGCCGCCGGACCGTTTCGTCCATCGCCTCGGTGCTCGGCTCGCTCAGGATGAGGATCGGTGCCTCGATGCCGGCCTCTCGCAGCTCGATGCCCTCGTCCGCGAGCGCCACGCCGATCTCGGCGGCGCCGCCCTCGAGGGCGGCACGCGCCACCTCGACGGCTCCGTGGCCGTAGGCGTCGGCCTTCACGACGGCACAGAGGCGGGCCGGCGCGGCGATGGACCGCAGGAGCCGGACGTTGCGGCGAATGGCCCCGAGGTCGACCTCTGCCCAGGCGGGCCGGTGGGCGCCCTCAGCCATCGAAGAAGAGCCGCTCCGCCCCGCCCGTTGCGGCTCTGCCACGTGCCGCCTCGGACAGCTCGGCGGAGACGAGCTCCGGCAGATCCCCGGCAACGAGGCCCTCGAGCGGGCCGCGTGCCGCCGCCCGGCCGTGCACGTGGGCACCGACCGCGGCCGCCTGGGCTGCGGGCATTCCCCGGGCCAGGAATGCTCCGATGACACCCGAGAGGACGTCGCCGGTGCCGGCTGTGGCAAGCGCGGGCAAGCCGGCGGCCGCGAGCAGCACGTCGCCGCCAGGCTCGGCCACCACTGTTGTCGGGCCCTTCAGGAGCACGATGGCGCCTGTTGCTGCCGCCAGCGACCGCACATCTGCGATCCGGTCCGGGCCGGGCGGATGGCCGGCCAGGCGGGCGAACTCGCCTGCATGCGGGGTGAGGACGACGGGAGCGCCCCGCGGGCGCCCGGCGATCACCTCGGCCGCCTCGGCCGCCGAACCGAGCGCCGACAAGCCGTCGGCGTCGACGAGGGTCGGCAGCGTCGCGCCGGCGACCAGGCGCCGCACGGCCTGCACGGTGACGCTCGAGGTGCCGAGGCCGGGACCGATCACGAGCGCCGTGAAGCGGTTGATCTCGGCGAGCACGTCGGCGTCGAATCCCTCGGACGGAAGTGCCCTCGCCACGGCCTCCGAGGCCGGCAGCGTCGAAGGCTCCGCCCCGGGCACGCCGAGGCGTACCATGCCGCTCCCGCTGCGGGCCGCCGCGTGCGTGACGAAACCCGGCGCCCCGTACATCCCGGACGAGCCGGCGACGACCATCACCGCCGCCGACCACTTGTGACCGTCCCGGCGGCGGGGCGGGACGAGCTCTGCCACGTCGTCGTCCTCGACCAGGTGGATGCCACAGGCGCCCTGCTCGATCGGCAGGCCGATGGGCCGGACATGAACCTCGCCGGCCACGTCCGGGCCGCTGCCGAGCAGCAGCCCGGGCTTGAGGGCGCCGAAGGTCACCGTCCGGGCCGCCCGGACCGTGCCGTCGCCGGCCGCACCGAGGTCGGCATCGAGACCAGTCGGCACGTCCACGGCGAGCCACCGCGTGCCCGGGGGCGCATCCGGCCGGTGGTAGTCACCCCGGAAGCCCGTGCCGAAGGCGGCATCGATGACGAGGGCGACGTCCGGGAGCATCTCCGGAGGCGACTTGGCCTCGACGACCCGGACGCGGGCGCCGCGCCGGGCGAGGCGACGAGCCGCCACCCTCCCGTCGGCGCCGTTGTTGCCCGGACCGGCGACCACGGCCACCCGGAGGCCGTAGGCGCCTCCGAGCAACGAGATCGCCTCATCGGCCACCGCCGCGCCGGCCCGCTCCACGAGCACCGACAGTGCGACCTGCCGCTGAGCCGTCTCGTCGACGGCACGCATCTCGGCCACCGTGAGGACCGGCCGCATGCGGGATCAGCCGCCTCAGCTGGCTACGACGACGGCCGTCGCCATCGTGGCGGTGTGGGTGAGCGAGACGTGCCACGCCGTCACCCCGGCGGCGGCGGCCCGGGCCGCCGCCCGGCCGGACACACAGAGGCGGGGGGCGCCGTCGGGGTCCGACAGCACCTGGATCTCGTCGAAGCGCACGCCGCCGATCCCGGTCCGCAGGGTCTTCATGGCGGCCTCCTTTGCCGCGAAGCGGGCGGCCAGCGACGGCACGGGGTCGCTCCGGCCGGCGAGGAGGGAGCGCTCGGCGCTCGAGAAGAGCCGCTCGGCGATCTGGGGACGGCGCGCCAGGATCTGGCGGAATCGGCCAATCTCGACGGCGTCGATGCCGACACCGATCACTCGACCGTGACCACCTTGGCGAGGTTGCGGGGGCGGTCGACGTCGTTGCCCCGGTCGCGGGCTGCCCCGTAGGCGAGCACCTGGAGGGGCACGACGGCCACCACCGCCGAGACCGCCTCCGGCATGTGCGGCACCGGGAGGACGAGATCCACGAGCGACGCCGTCTCCTCGTCGCCCTCGTCGCACACCGCCACGACGGCGGCGCCGCGCGCCTTCACCTCCTCCACGTTCGCCATCAGCTTCGGCCAGAGCGCCCCCCTCGTCGCCACGACGACGGCGACGGTCCCGGGCACGATGAGAGAGATCGGCCCGTGCTTCATCTCCCCGGCCGGGTAGGCCTCTGCCCGCACGTAGGCCAGCTCCTTCAGCTTGAGAGCGCCTTCGAGTGCGACCGGGTAGCCGTGGTTCCGGCCGAGGAAGTACACGTCGTTGATGCCCTCGAGCCGCCGCGCCACCTCGCGGTACTCCTCGAAGCGCCCCACTGCTGCGGCCACGGCGGAGGGCAGGTCGGCGAGGGCGGCGCTCATGGCGGCGATCTCGTCGGTGGCGAGCGCGCCCCGCAGGCCGGCGAGGTGGAGGGCGAAGGCCTCCACGAGGACGAGCTGGGAGAGGTGGCACTTCGTCGACGCCACACCGATCTCCGGGCCGGCCCGCGTGTAGAGCACCCCGTCGGACTCGCGGGCCATGAGCGAGTCGACGACGTTCGTCACGACAACGGTGAGGGCCCCCCGGCGCTTGGCCTCCTTCAGGGCGTGATAGGTGTCGACAGTCTCGCCCGACTGGCTGATCGCCACCACGAGCGTCCGGTCGTCGATGACCGGTCGGCGGTAGCGGAACTCGCTCGCGATCTCCACTGTCGCCGGCAGCCGCGCCAGCTCCTCGAAGGACGCCCGGGC
>Ga0182024_10024342_pt1 | contig 10768 bp, 3 predicted proteins | sample P32metaG_FD_120480 | JGI IMG/M metagenome (GOLD analysis project Ga0182024, IMG submission 120480) | Permafrost microbial communities from Stordalen Mire, Sweden - P3-2 metaG (Illumina Assembly) | ecosystem: Environmental > Terrestrial > Soil > Wetlands > Permafrost | place: Sweden: Stordalen...
CACCTGAATCTACGCCTTCCAACCCACTTGGAATCGTGGCCGATGTAGTGCCTAAACCCGAGCTGGAACCAGCCCCCAAGCCATCACAAACGCCGATCCAGGCGCGTAACTGCGGAAGTTGGGTTAACGCCGACCTTCGCCGCCTCCCAGTGCAGCGCCGCCCCCGCCGGCGGTGCTGCCGGACCGAGCACTTTGTCCAGTTCCTTGCCGTAATAGAAATACTCCCATGAAATGGAACTGGTGATCTGATCATTGATCGCCCCATAGATCATCGCCGCCGCCGCGCACGCCGCCAGCACGAAATACTCGCGCCACCGCGTCGCCGCGCGGCCGTGGCGGCGCAGATCGACGATCGCCAGCCACGCAAGGACCGCGACGCCCATCGCGATGCGAACCGCCAATCCGCCGTCACTGTGAATGAGCCAGTAGAGGGACATCCAATACCGCCACCATCGTTTACGCCGAAATAGTCTCCCCTCCCAGCCCCCTCAATTCTGCCGCAGCACGATGATCATATCGTTCGGCAGCACGTTGACCGGCGAAGATCGCCCGCTGAGGATGTCCTGCAATTTGTAATCGCTCTCGCTCTCCTGCCGATTGGCGCCGCGATGGATGACGTGAACGGCCGCGGTCTGAATGTTCACATTCGAAAGACCGGCGGCCACGAGAGCCTGACGCAATGTGGGAATTCGCTGCTGCGTGGATACCGAGTACGGACCCGCGCGATCGACCAGACCGCCAACATAATATTCGCCGCTCACGGGGGCATTCGTGACAGGAGCGGCGGCGGGTCTGGTCTGCGGCGCTTGCGACGCCAGCGTGATCGACGGTTTGGTTTCGCCGGAAATGTACACGCGCGCCGTGGCGACAACGACCGTCGCGACCGCCGCAAGGAGCAGAAGGGCCGCGGCCGAAACGGTGGCCGCCGCCTTGATGCGAAGAGCCATCAGAACTCCCTTCGTTATGCCGGCCGCCGAAACAGTCGGGCCGTTTCGGGCGGCGTGAAGAACCTGCGCCGTCAGCGCCGGCGGCACGGGCAGCAGCGCGAATTGAGCCAGCGACTCTTCCAGCAGATCGGCCGGGCTGTTGATGCCGCGCCGCAGCAGCACGGCACGCAGCTTCTCCAGGGCGCGGGCCGTTCGCTTTTTCGCGGCTTCGTCGGAAACCCCAAGCGCGTGGCCGACCTGTTTGAAACTCATGGCCGACAAATAACGCATCGCGACGGCGGAGCGATCCAGCGCGGGCAGCGACGCCAACGCCCCGTCCAGATGCCAGGCCAGTGCGTTCAGATCAATTGATTCAGCGGAAGTGTTCATGGCAACCGCCTTTTGCTCGTTTCGCTTTCGTGCCTCGCGGCGCTTCACGGCGTCACGGGCGGCCAGGCGCGTGACCGACAGCAGCCACGCCGGCAGCGCCGTCGCGTCGCGCAGTCCGCCGGCTTTCTTCCACAGCACGATGAAGACAGTCTGCGTAACATCCTGAGCCGTCGGCCAGTCGCCGACCTGCCGCAGAGCCGAATGGTAGACCATCGCCGCATAGCGCAACACGATCTGCGCGAAAGCCTCATCGCTCTTCGCGGCGACGAATTGATGGATCAGTTCCCGATCGGACAAATCGTTCATGCCGCAGATAAGTGGCGGCCGCCGGGAGAACGGGACAACGTGCGGCCATCGGGACACCATCCGCGGCGCCGGATCAGGTGATGGTCAATGTGAAAAGGTACGTCGTGCTGACTAATCCGTCGGCCGTCGTGAGGATGACCTCCTCGTTGAATGTTCCCGCGGTGCTCGCAGTGCCCTTGAGGATCAACTGCGTGCCGGTGGAATTGGTCGTGAGGGTAAGTCCCGCCGGCAAATCGCTGGCGAAGGCGGTGATCGGCCCCACGCCGCCGGAAAGGGCGTAGACCTGGTTCACCGCGTGTCCGTGGACCAGCGATTGAGTCAGGCTTGCGCCGGCGGCCAGCACCGGTGGCTGATCGACGGTGAGTTTGTAGTTGAGCGTCGCGTTGCCGCTGGGGTTGGTGGCGACGATCTCCAGGTTATAGACGCCATAGGAATTGACCGCGGGTGTGCCGCTGATCGTGGCCACGCCATCGCCCTGATCGGTGAAAGTGAGACCGGCGGCCAGAGTGCCCAGGGCGATGCGCAGCGAAGGATTGGTGTAGCCCGTGACGGCAATGGCGAGCGGACTGGGCAAGCCGACGATGGCGTTGCCGGCCGTCGGGACGCCGGCGAAGCTGGGCGCTTCGTCGACAGTGAACGTGAAACTCTGCACGGCGGGGACCAGGGCGGCGTTGGCAAAGAGATTGCCGTTGACGTCGGTGGCGCTGGCGACCTGGAAGGAATAAGTGCCGCCAGTTCCGGCAGCCGGCGTGCCGCTGAGGGTAGCGGTGCCGTTGCCGTTGTCGGTGAAGGTCACGCCCGCCGGCAGCGAGCCTGGGGCGATGCCGTTGGCGGGATTGAGAGCGCTGCTGAATGACGGGACTCCATGGCCTGTGTTGCCAGTGGTCTTGAACGTGAAGCTCTGGAAGCTCTTGCCGACGGTGAAGGTGACGTTGTTTGCGCTGGTGATGACGGGCTGCTGGGCGACGAAGAAGTTGACGGTCAGCGGTCCGTTGGTGGCGATGCCGAGGGAATTGCGGGCGTTGATCTGAACCGTGTACTGGCCGGCGGCGGACGGACTGGGCGTGCCGGAAATGTCGGCGGTGCCGTCGCCGTTGTTGGTGAAAGTAAAGCCGGCCGGCAGCGTGCCGGCGGCGAGGTACAGAGTCGGCGGCGCGGCGGCGGTGCCGGTGGCGCTGACGAGGAATTGCCTGAAGGTCGCGGCCGCCAGCTGGATATCGGGCGATATGCCGGCGATGTTCAGAAGAGGCCTCGACTGGATCGTCAGCGTCAGATCCTGAGCGCGGACCAACCCTCCGGGCGCCGTGGCGTCGATGAAGACGTTGTATATCCCGTTGCTGCCGAGGGCCGGCGTTCCGGATAGAGTTCCGGTGCCGTTGCCGTTGTCGACGAACTTCAGTCCCAGTGCGGTGAGCGTCGTCGGCTGGCTCGTGGTGGAATTGACTACGGAACCGATGGTCAGCGTGGCGCTCAAGCCGGCGTCCTTGGTGGTGACGGAGAATGACCCGGCCGATCCTTCGGCGAAGGTGGTGGTCTTGGCGCTGGTGAAGACGGGGGGCTGGCTGATGTTGAGAACGATCTTTTCCGACGCGGTTCCCACGCTGTTGGAGGCGATGATGGTCAGGCTATAAAGGCCGCCAGTGCCGTCGGCGGGGGTGCCGCTGAGGGTGCCGGTGCCGTCGCCGTTGTTGGTAAAGGTCAGCCCGCTGGGCAGTCCCGAAAGGCTCAGGGCCGGGGTCGGGGATCCGCCGTTGGTGGAGAACACGGTCGGAACGATCGGCACACCCGCGACGCCCAGGATTGGCGGCAGCGGAGCCACGGGGACCGCAAAGGACGGAGCCTGGTTGACGGTGATATTGAAGGCAAGATCTTCGCTGCCAAGCCCGAACGATGAGAACATGTTGCCATTCACATCGGAATCGGTCTCGACATTGACGGTATAGACGCCGCTGTCGCCGGCCAGCGGAGTGCCGGAGATCGTGGCGGTGCCGTTGCCGTTGTCCTTGAACACCAGCCCGGGCGGGAGGCCGCTGACGCCGTTGTTTGGATCGATGGCGCTGTTGAATGACGGCACTCCGTAACCGGTATTGCCGGTGGCCTTAATGAAGATGGTTCCGCCCGCCTTGCCGGCCGTGTAGGTGGTGCTGCCGGTGATGGTGATGTTGGGTTGCTCAGCCACATAGATCGTGACGGGATACGGCTGGTTGACGGCGCTGCCGGCGGCGTTCTGGGCGTCGAGCGTGAGGTTGTAGGAGCCGCCCGTGCCGGCTTTTGGCGAGCCGGAAATGCTGGCGGTGCCGTTGCCGTTGTCCGTGAACGTCAAACCCGCGGGGACCGAGCCGCTGACGATCGTGATCTTGGTGGCGACCGGGTACACGGTGCCGCCGTTGGTTGCGTCGATCAGGTCGGAAGCGGGCGCGCCGCCGACGACAAAACTGACGGAGGAACCGATGCCGGCGAACTGCGGCCTGGAATCCTGCGACAGATTGAAGAACTGCGTCGTCACGAACGGGCCGCTGGTGGCGCTGAATTCAAGATTGGCCGGACCGGAAGTGTTCGGCGTGCCCGAGAGCGTGGCCGTGCCGTCGCCGTTGTCGGTGAAGTTGATTCCCAGCGGCAGGCCGCCGACGAGGGCCAGGGTCGGCGTGGGGAATCCGCCGGTGGTCTTGATGGTGAAGGAGAAGTTGGAGCCTTCCATCACGGTCAGCGAGTTGGCGCTGGTGAAGGTGGGCGCTTGTTGCAGCGTGAGCGTGAAATTCTGCGACGTGGAGCCGACGGAGTTGTCGGCCGTCAGGGTGAGCGTGAACGTGGATTTGTTGGCGGCGGTGGGCGTGCCGGAAATGGCGGCGGTGCCGTCGCCGTTGTCGTGGAAAGTCAATCCGCCCGGCAGCGTGCCGACTAGGCCGATGCTGGGGAGCGGGAAGCTGTTGGTGGTGATGACGAAGTCGAAACTGGTTCCGACCTGAGCGGTGGCGCTGGCGCCGCTGGTGAATGCGGGCGCGACGGACGGGGGGATGATGGGGCTGAGTCGGACGCCGACAAACGACGGCATGATTCCGCCGGAGTGATTGTAGCCGATGAAGATGTCCGCCTTGCCGTCGCCGTTCACGTCCGCCAGAGCGATGGAATGGGCGTTGGCGGCCGTGCCGCTGACTCCGGCGGCTGAGTAGGCGCCGGTGCCGTTGCCGGTGAAGGCGGAGAATCCGTTGGTACCGCTGAGCACGACGAAATCGTTGTAGCCGTCGCCGTTGAGATCGCCGATGGCCAGCCGCGCGCCGGCGCCCATGCCGGTGTTGATGGTTGGTCCGGTGGCGAACGCCGTCGTGGGACTGCTGCCGCGGTCGGGAAGCAGCGTCGTGACCGATCCGTCGCCGTTGAGAACGAGGACGGTTCCGTAAGTGGAGTAGACCCCAGAGGCGTCGGAGATGGCGGCGATGCGCGTGGGAGCGCCGAATCCGCTCTGCACCGCCGGCAACAGCGCGGCCGCGCCGTTGGAACCGGATACGACGATGTCGTTGGCAGGGGCGCCCAGAATGTAATATCCGATCGCCAGCGATTCCACGGGAACCGCGTGGGTTGATCCGCCGGAAGTGGTGGTGATCACATTGTCGATGGTGGTGATCGGCCCGCCAAAGCCAATGAAGCCCGCGCCGCTGGCGCCCGGCGTAAAGGTCGCGACCGAAATCGAACCGTCCTGATTGGCCGTCACCAGACTTGGGACGCCTCCAATGTAGTTCACGGACATGGCGTTGATGTCGCTGCCGTCGTTCACGCCGGCGATCATCCCGGTGAGTTCCCAAATCCCGCCCACATCCGTCACCACCGAGATCACGTCGGAAGTTGTACTGCTCGCGAAGATCGTTTCCACGCCGTTGATGGACGCGACCGCGAGATTCTGCTGATGCAGGGCGCCGTTTCCGAGGCCGTCGTCAATGGATTGCGAATAATTCGAGAACGCCCCGGTGCTCCCGTTGTCGCTGACGATGCTCACGTCACCGTTGTAGGCCAGGGTGACAATGTCTGGCTTGCCGTCGCCGTTGACGTCGGTCACGACGGTGGCGACAAGCGGCGTCGGCACGCCGACGCTGTAATCCGTCGGCGGCGCGAAGGTGAGGGTGGGTTGCTTCACCAGAGTCACGGACAGCTTGAACGACTGAATGGCGTCGACGCCGACGCCGTTGTCCGCTCGGATCACGAAGTTGTAGGTTCCGCTGGCCGTCTGCGGCGGCATGCCGTAGAACGTCGCCGTGCCGTTGGGGCCGGCCAAAAACTGCACGCCCAGCGGCAGCGGATGGGCGGCTGGATTGTCCAGGCTCACCGTCGCGTTGGGGAAGCCCGTTGTCGTGACGGTAAAGGAATTGTAATTCCCATAGCCGAACGTCGCGCTGCTGCTGCTGGTGATTGCCGGGGGCTGATCGACCGTCAGAAGGAAGGGCTGAACATACGGCCCATCCACGCCGTTAAAGGCGGAGATGTCAATGGCATACACCCCGCCGCTTATGGCCGCCGGTTTGCCGGTGATGGTGCCGGTGCCGTTGCCGTTGTCATGGAAGCTCAGCCCGCTGGGGAGGACGCCTGTTTCTGAAAGCACGTCGGGCTTGGGGAAGTCCGTGGCGCCCGTCGTGATGTTGAATGACTCCGAGACCCCGGCGGTGAATGTGGCGACGGCCGGGCTGGTGATCAACGCAGGCTCATCCACGGTGATGATGAACGTCTCCTTTTGCATGGGACCGACGGAATTGAAGGCATACAGCGTGATGGGATAAACGCCGCCGGACAGCGCCGCCGGCGTGCCGGTGAGGGTGAAAATCGAGTTGTTCTCGCTCAGCGTCAGACCAGCGGGGATATTGCCCGTCTCGGAGATTGTCGGAGAGGGGAATCCAGTGCTGATGATCGTGACGGAGCCGGCCGTGCCGGCGACGACACCGTTGCCGGCGGTGAAGGTCGCGCTCGCGGGGCCGCTCGCATTGAGGCCGATGGCCGCGGCGAAGGCGGTCTGCTGATCCATGACCAGCGAGAAGACCTGCTGGGCGCCTCCGGCAGAGTTCGTCGCCGTGATCGTCACCAGATAGCTGCCGCCCGGGAGCGTCGCCGGCACGGTGAGCAGCCCGCTGGTGGCATTGATGCTCACGCCCGGCGGCACGGTTCCCGCCAGCGCGAATGTCGGCGCCGGGGCGCCCGTCGCCGTCACCTGGAATGTGCCCCCGGCACCCGACAAAAACGCGGCCCCTGCGACGCTCGTGATCGATGGGATCTGGCCGACGCTCAAGGTGAATGCTTGAGTGGCGACCGGGCTGACGCCGTTGCTGGCCGTGATGGTCAGATGCGTCGTCCCCAGGGCCGCCGCCGATGTCACGGACAGAACGCCGCTGGATGTGAGCGTCACACCCGTGGGGGGCGAGGAAGTCAGCGAGAAGGTCGGCGCCGGGTAGCCTGCCGCGGTCACCTGGAACGTATTGCCCACGGCGAGGGCGGCGCTGCTTGCGCTGGTGATTGCGGGCGCCTCGTCGACCGTGATCGTGAATGTCTGCGACGTGGAGCCATTGGGATTGGACGCGGTGAGAGTAGCGACATACGTGCCGCCAGAGTTGGGAGCTGGCGTGCCGGTCAGCGTTCCCGTGCCGTTGCCCTGGTCGGTGAATGTCAGGCCATCCAGATTGCCGTTCACGGCGATGGTCGGCGCCGGGGTGCCGCTTGTCGTGACGGTGAACGAACCGGCGGCGCCGCCGTTTCCGCTTGGGTTGGCCGCGTTGAACGTCGCGCCCGCCGCGCTCGTGAAGGTGGGCAACTGAGGCGTGACCGGCGGCGCGCTCAGTACCACGTCGACGTCGTTGGAGTAGCTGATCGCCACGTCCGCCCGGCCGTCCCCATTCACATCGCCGGCCGCGATCGCGTAGCCGTTCATGCCGATATTGCCCAGGAATATGTTCGAGTAGGTTCCGAGCCCGTTCCCACCGTAGAAGTTGGTAATGCCATCGAAATTGGTGATCGCAAAATCATCCCTTAAACCGTCGCCGAGGAAATCGGCCACCACCACGGCCGGAAGAGTTGTGTGGTAAGGGACAAGCGCCTGGCCACCATTGATCTGTTCGATGGTGGTGGACGGACCCAGATTGGGACTGGCCAGCACGACGCCGGCGCCGACGCCGCCGTTCTCGCCGATTTCGACCAGAATGTTCTGCTCGCCCCCGGGTTGTCCAAGCGCCTCAACGCCAAAGACGCCGGTCTGGTCGCTGACCTGAATGGGTGTTCCCATCCCAAAGGGCGCGACAAAAACGCGGCCGACACTGGTCGAATCGGTCGATGAGACCGCCACGTCTCCAGCCCCGTTTTCGAACCCGCCGACGGCAATGCTGGTAAACCGTGATCCCGCGATTTGAGTCGTATGCCGCCCGTTGGTGAACCCGCTGAACCCGGTGCCCGAAACGAAACTGTCTTCCGTGATATAGCCGTCTGACGTGGCCGTGACCAATGTCTCGCTGCCGTCGACCAAGCCGACGGCGATGGCGTCGATGGATCCTGAAGCGCCGGGAGCCAGAGCGCCCACGCTCTCCGGAGGATCCACGAGCGAAACCGTCGTGACGCCGCCCGTGGTTCGCGCCTCCAACACGGCGACGCTGTTTCCGTCGCTCACGAAAATGTCGGCACGGCCGTTCACCGTCGCCACGGCCAGATCCTGATTCGTGACCCCCGCGCCCAACCCGTCCGAAACCGTCGTGGGCTGGCTAAATCCCGAGATGCCGCCGATCAGGTACGTGATCGAGCCTCCGACGTTGGCTGTCACGACGTCGTCCGCGGCCATATCTCCCGGCACATCGGCCTGCAGGTTGGCAATGGCCACGGCCGCCGGTTTTGAATTGCTTGCCGTGTTCAAAAAATCGCTGCCCGCAAAGCCGATGGCGCTGAGCAGCCGCCGCTCTTCAAGCGTCTCAACCATGAAGACGGCCCGCTTCAGCCGATTCTCTCGCGATTTGCTCTTCGTCCAGCGCCGGCTGGCATGATTTCGTTCCGCGAAATGCGACGCGCGCAAATTAAGACGTGCCATGGGCAGATCCTCTCTTCCGAGAAATGACATCGCTAAGAGCGGCGCCATCGCCGCCTTCAAAGCGCCGGGAGGCTAACCGCCGACACATCTACATGCAAGCAAATTCTATTTATTTATCCCACGCCGCGGTGCGTAAGCGCGAGGTTTCATCTTCCGCGCCTGCTGCTTCGCAGCGATGTGTTTCGTCGATGCTGTCGCGCCAAGCGCTGCTGGCGAAACTCTTTGCGGACCTCACCTTACAAGAAAGTAGAAAGTAGACTGGGGAGAGACACCGCTGAGCCTTCGACGCCGATCGACGCGGGTAGGCTTTTCTGGTCTTCTCTACTTTCTACTTTCTACTCTCTCCCCTCTAATCCCGACGAAGTCGGGATTGGAGCCGACCAGGATCGAACTGGCAACCCCTGCCTTGCAAAGGCAGTGCTCTCCCAATTGAGCTACGGCCCCGTATTCCCCAACCCTCGCATGAACCATCATTCCTTCGGCAAATCCTTGTAGTTGGTGCGCTCCACCAGCTTGTCGTAGTCGCACCACCCCTGGCGGATCATTCCCGTTTCCATTTCGCGCATCTCGGTGGCCGCCATGTCCTGCTGGCGCAACTGATCGCCGGTGTCCTGCCAATCGGGCTTCACCTTCGCCAACTCGACAAGCGCCACCCTTCGATCCAGCGGCAGCTTCAGCAACGCCACCGATTTCGGCGTCGACGCAACCGCCGACAGCAAATCACTCGCCGCCCCCGCCACCGCTCGAACCGTCTCCGGCTGCAACGCCGAATCGGCGATCGTTCCCGTCTTCTGTGCCGAACCGATATTGAACAGCCCCGTCGTCATCACAGGCGGCGGGTCCGCAACGTCCGCCAGCGCCGCCGCCGTTCCAACCTGTTGCGCCTTGGCCAGCAGTTTGTTCGCTTCCGTCAGAGTCGCGTTCCACGCTTGCTCCATCCGCAGATCGGCGATCACCGAATCGCGCGCGTCGGCCAACGTCATTGAATGTGACGCATCCATCGCCGCCAGACGGAAAACATAAAACTCCGACGAAGCCGCCGCCCCGCCGACGTACACATCCTGCGACGGCTGCCACAATCCCAGCCGCTGCGTCGAAGGCAGTTGCTCGGCGGCTTTGAACTGATCCCCCGCCGTTGTGGCATACTGCGCAAACGGCTGCGGCGGGTTGCTCGCCGTCACGGCTTTGCCGATCCCTTCCAGCAGCGCCAGGTCGTCTGCCGACTTCCAGCCGTAGTTGATGATCCCCATCACCGGCCCGACTCCAAACTGCTGCTCGGCGGCGGCCGCGAAATGACGCATGTAATCATCCGTGTCGAACGCAGCGCCGTAGCTCGTCGCCGGCGCGGGCTGCTTCCGGCTCACCGCGTCGTGCCACGCCGCATAGTCGGCGGAGAGCTGATCGTTCACCCATTCCTCCAGCTTCTTCGCCAGATCAGTGGCCGCGGCCCCATAGACCTCGTTGTAAACTTTGGCCGCGACGTCCGGCGGAAGTTTTTCCCACTCGGGAGCGCCGAGCACCAGAGCCTGCGTCGTCGGCACCGGGAAATCCGCCAGGTGGTTGCGGTAATAACGCCGGGCCGCCACGTCCCAATCGAGCGACGAACGCGACGCCTTCACGTGCTCGCGAATGTCGATCGACCGAAACCCAATGTACTGAAGCCGCACCCGATCCGGCAGCAAATAACCGAAGCCAAGAGGATTGTCCGCGCTGATCTGGTTGGGCAGCGCGTCGCGAAACTTCGCGTACTGCGCCGCGATCTCCTGATCCGTCGGCTGCGTCGTGTCGGCCAGATGCCGCTTGGCGGAAAGCTCGGCGATGTTCACCGATACGTCCTGCAAGTTCAGAGCCAGCAGCCGCAGGCTCTCCGGCTGGCTGACTTTGTACACCCCGCTGACGCGCTCCAGAAGATTGTTCACCAGCAGCAGATCGTAAACCGCATGGGTGTCGCGGTCGTACGCCGGATCCGCTTCGTCAGGAAAATTGGGAATGTGATTGTGCAGCATGTCCTGCAGCTGATCCTGGCTCACGCCGACGCCCAGATGCTTCGCCTCCTCGATCAGAAGCATGAACGCCTTGGGATTGATGTCGATCTGGTTCA
>Ga0182024_10024343_pt1 | contig 10767 bp, 8 predicted proteins | sample P32metaG_FD_120480 | JGI IMG/M metagenome (GOLD analysis project Ga0182024, IMG submission 120480) | Permafrost microbial communities from Stordalen Mire, Sweden - P3-2 metaG (Illumina Assembly) | ecosystem: Environmental > Terrestrial > Soil > Wetlands > Permafrost | place: Sweden: Stordalen...
CAGTTGTTCGACAGCCTCATGGGCGCAAACCACACGCGCGTGCCTGTGTGGCGCGAAACTCCGGACAACATTGTGGGCGTGCTTCGCACCAAGGACGTCATGCGGGAGTTCGCACGACGCCGCGGCCAGTTTGTGGGTTGGGACATTCTTTCGCTGATGGAAGAGCCGTGGTTTGTGCCCGACACGACCACACTCGAAGAGCAAATTCGCGCGTTTCGCCTGCGCCGCCTGCATTTCGCCCTGGTGGTCGACGAATATGGTGCGTTGCAGGGCGTCGTCACGCTGACCGATATCATCGAAGAAATCATCGGTGGCATTCCCGATGAACGCGGGAACGCCGAGCAGGCGGAAATCCACCCGCAATCCGATGGATCGTTCCAGATCCAGGGCGCCACACCGATCCGCGATTTGAATCGCGTGCTCGATTGGCATCTGCCCGACGAAGAGGCGACCACGGTTGCAGGTCTGGTTATTCACGAGGCGCGGACGATTCCCGAAGTCGGCCAGCGTTTCGCGTTCTATGGGTTCAAGTTCGAAATCCTGCGCCGCCAGCGCAACCAGATCACGTTGCTGCGCGTAACCCCGCCCCAGCAGCAAACGCCCGCAACTTCCGCTGCCTAGCCGGCAAAATCAGGAGCGCGTAGAACCTGCTTCGTTCGGTGTTCGCGCGTCGATCGAAAGCGCGTGAACATGCGCACGTAGTTCCTCGGAAAGGAGTTCGTGGACAAGGCGCTGACGCGCCAGCCGGCCCATGCCCTCGAAGACCTCAGAAACCACACGCACGCGGAAATGCGTTTCTCCTTCTGGCCGGGCGCCGGAGTGACCCGCGTGTTGGGCGCTTTCATCCTCGATGCGAAGCTCCGTTGGCGCGAGGCCCTTCGAAAGTTTTCTTTGCATTTCATTGGCGACGCTCATGTTTTTCCATCGCAGGAAGCCAGAAAATGTCAAGCGCTACATTTTCTTGTTTTTTCATTTCTCGGACCCATAATTCCGGCATGGGCGAAGCAGGCTACCGGCCACGATTTGGCAAGGACATCCGCATCAAACCGGATGGACCGGTCCGCGCGCACGAGCCCAGGCCTTGTAACGCCAGGAGCTGCAAGGGCGAAGGTTCCTTTCGCGTTCCGAAGGCCCGCGACCGGCTCGACGAACATTTGTGGTTCTGCCTCGAACACGCGCGCCAACACAACGAGCACTGGGACTATTTCAACGGCATGAGTGAAGCGCAGATCGAGGCGTTCCGCGTCGATGCCGTGACGGGCCATCGGCCGACCTGGCCGCTGGGCAAGCGCGCCGCGCAAGTGCACCGCGCACCGGGTTTTCGTTCCTTCCGTGACGCGTACGGGGTTTTCGCAGGTGATTCGGGCGATCCGGCGGCAGCAGAAAGACGACGTGCCGAGAGGCCGCTGACACGGCCCCAGGCGCTTGCGCTGGACGTGCTCAACCTTGAAGCAGGCGCCAGCTTGCACCAGATAAAGGCGCGGTATAAGGAACTCGTGAAGCGTTTTCATCCCGACGCAAACGGCGGCGACCGCGGTGCGGAGGAGCGGCTGAAGAGGGTTATCCAGGCCTACGGCGTGCTGCGGGCATCGGGCCTGAGCTGAGGGCGGCGGCCTCCGCCTCGCATGGGCGGCACTTTGTGCGCCTCAAGAGTTCCAGGCCAGATCGCACCATGATAGCAGACACACAGCGCCTCGATCCCACAGCCACGCCCGACACGACAGTGGACGTGCAAGCCGTATTCGGCATCGACGCGGCCCTGAAAGTGCCGGCCTTTTCGTGCGGCAATGAGTACGTTCCCGACCGCGACTCCGCCTATCGTTTCGATCGGGAGACGACGCTTGCCATTCTGGCTGGCTTTGCCTTCAACCGCCGCGTGATGATCCAGGGCTATCACGGGACAGGCAAATCGACCCACATCGAGCAGGTCGCCTCGCGCCTCAATTGGCCTTGCGTCCGCATCAATCTGGACAGTCACATCAGCCGCATCGATCTGATCGGCAAGGACGCGATCGTGCTGCGCGATGGCCAGCAGGTGACGGAGTTCCGCGAAGGCCTGTTGCCTTGGGCCCTCCAGCACCCCACGGCTCTCGTCTTCGACGAATACGACGCGGGCCGTCCCGACGTGATGTTCGTGATTCAGCGCGTGCTCGAAGTGCAGGGTCGATTGACCCTGCTCGATCAGAACCGCGTGATCCGACCTCACCCTGCCTTCCGTTTGTTCTCGACGACGAACACGATCGGCCTGGGCGACACCACGGGCCTCTATCACGGCACGCAGCAGATCAACCAGGGACAGATGGATCGCTGGAATATCGTCGCTACGCTCAACTATCTGACCCATGATGCGGAAGTCGAAATCGTGCTCGCGAAAGTTCCTTCTTACGGCACGCCCGTGCGCAAGAAGCTGATTTCGGCGATGGTCCGCGTGGCCGACATGACGCGCAATGCGTTCGTCAATGGCGATCTCTCGACGGTCATGAGCCCGCGCACGGTGATCACCTGGGCCGAGAACGCGGAAATATTCAATGATGTAGGTTTTGCGTTTCGCCTCACCTTCCTCAACAAGTGCGACGAGCTCGAGCGTGCCTCCGTAGCTGAGTTCTATCAGCGCTCCTTCAACGAGGAATTGCCGGAATCGTCCGCCAAAGTCCTGGTGGCATGAAGTCCGAGACTCCGGCCGAGCCATTCAAAAGGGCAGTTGCCTGCGCCGTGCGGGCGCTCGCCGGAGAACCCGAGCTGGAAGTGAATTTCAGTGCCGAGCCTTCGTTGCTCAAAGGCCTGAAAGCGCGATTGCCCTTGCCGTCCCGCAATCTGCCACCGTCCGAGATCGCCGTGGTGCGCGGCCAGGGCGACGCTTACGCCCTCCGCCTTGCCTATCATGAGAACAAACTTCACGAGTTATACCGGCCGACGTCTGCCGATGCCGCGGCGATATTCGACGCGGCTGAACAAGCGCGGGTAGAGGCGATCGGCGCGCGGGCCATGGAGGGCGTGGCTGCCAATCTCACTGCCGGACTCGAAGCACGCCTCAGCGCAAGTTCGCTTGCGAGGCTCGTGAGCGAAACGAAGCGCCGCTTGCCGAAATTGTCGGCCTGATCGTTCGCGAACGTGTCACAGGTCTTCCGCCGCCCGAATGCGCGCGACCTGCCGTCGATGCCTGGCGAAGCTGGATCGAAGAACGGGCCGGCAAGGAGCTTGCGCGACTGGAGGAAGCCCATCGGGATCAGAAGGCGTTTGCGCGCCTGACCCGCGCGATCCTCAAGGATTTCGAGATGGGAGACGATCTCGGGGAGAAATCCGATGGCGAGGGCGACGAGTCGGATCAACCCGAGCCTCAATCCGAAGATGGGGGCGAAACCGCAGACACCACCGGCCGTCCTGAACCCGAAGATGCCGAGCAAGGAGATTCCGAGGGCGAGGACAGCGACGATGTTGCAGCCGAAATGCGCGCCGAACAGACTGCCGAGCCCTCCGACCTCGAAGAGGAAAATGCTCGCACAAAACCCTGGCGGCCGGAACAGCCATTTTCGCGCCAGGACGAATGGGGCTATCGCATACATACAACGCAGTTCGACGAGATCGTCGCTGCAACCGACCTCTGCGATGCCGAAGAACTGACGCGGCTACGCAACTTCCTCGATCAGCAGCTGCAGGCGATGCAGGGCGTGGTGGCGCGTCTTGCCAACAAGCTTCAGCGTCTCCTGCTCGCGCAGCAGAACCGCAGCTGGGAGTTCGACGTCGAGGAGGGCCTGCTCGACACCTCGCGCCTGCCCCGCATCATCATCGATCCGACGTATCCGCTGTCGTACAAGCGCGAAAAGGACATGAGCTTTCGCGACACGGTGGTCACGCTTCTGCTCGACAATTCGGGTTCGATGCGCGGCCGGCCGATAATGGTCGCGGCGATGTGCGCCGACATTCTGGCGCGCACGCTCGAGCGCTGCGGCGTAAAGGTTGAAATCCTGGGATTTACCACGCGTGCCTGGAAAGGCGGGCAGAGCCGCGAGAAGTGGATCGCGGAGGGCAAGTCTCCGCATCCCGGGCGCCTCAACGATTTGAGGCACATCATTTACAAGCCCGCAGACGAACCGTGGCGCCGCACGCGCCGCAATCTGGGCCTGATGATGCGCGAGGGGCTGCTCAAGGAGAATATCGACGGCGAAGCGCTCATGTGGGCGCATCAGCGTCTGATGGCGCGACTCGAACAGCGCCGCATTCTCATGGTCATTTCCGACGGCGCGCCCGTCGACGATTCGACGCTGTCTGTGAACGCGGGGACGTATCTCGAACGCCATTTGCGTCATGTGATCGAAGATATCGAGGAGAAGTCTGCGATAGAGCTCGTGGCGATCGGCATCGGCCACGACGTGACGAGATACTATCGTCGTGCGGTGACGATCGTCGATGCCGAGCAGCTGGGCGGAGCCATGACAAGCCAGCTCATCTCGCTATTTGGCGAAGAAGAGTTCCACGGCCGCTGGACCGGCCGCTCACGACACCGTCCGCGAGCCGCTTAGGCGGCCGCCTGTTTCTTGACGATGAGGCGCTTGAAGCGACGGGCGCGTTCGGAGAGCAGCCCGTCTTTCGCGCGCATCAGAAAGGCATCGAGGCCGCCGGACCGGTCGACCGACCGCAGGGCATTCATGCTGATCCGCAGCCGGACGCTTTGCCCGAGCGCGTCACTCGCGAGCGAAACAGTTTGCAGGTTTGGACGAAACACGCGTTTCGTCTTGTTGTTTGCGTGGCTGACATGATGACCCGTCATCACGCCCTTGCCCGTCAGTTCACAGCGGCGCGCCATCGCCCACCTCTCAAGCCGGAAAAGAGCGGCTCTCTTAAGGGCGGCCCCCCATCGCGTCAAGACCAAGGAACCCGCGGATTAAATTGCGCGCGGCCGTGTCGGGCAACGCCTCCGAGCGGCGCGAAAATTGGCCAGCGCCCTCGCCGCCGCTTCGGCGAGATCGCCGTCCGCCTTGGTGATCACAACCATATCCGCCAGTTCCATCGCCCCGCGCTTGATGCCCTGCAGGTCGTCGCCGCCCCCAGGACTGACCAAAAGGACGAACAGATCAACCATTTCGGCCACCGCGATTTCGGACTGCCCAACACCGACCGTCTCGACCACCACCACGTCGAAACCGGCGGCCTCTGCGAGAAGCGTCGCCTCGCGCGTGCGGCGCGCGACGCCGCCAGGCGCCTGGCCCGCGGGCGTGGGCCGGATGAAGGCCGCGGGATTGCGCGCAAGCCCCGCCATGCGGGTCTTGTCTCCCAGGATCGAGCCGCCTGAACGGCTTGATGTGGGATCGACCGCAAGCACCGCGAGCGTGCGGCCACTTTGGGTGATGTGTGCGCCGAGGGCCTCTATCAAGGTGGATTTTCCCGCCTCCGGCGCGCCCGAGATTCCTAAGCGAAGTGCGTTCCCTGTCGATCGAAGCAGCGCCATCAAGAGCCGTTCGGCCAGCAATCGGTCCGGAGCGCGCGTCGACTCCACCAGCGTAATAGCGCGTGCGAGTGCCTTTCGGTCTCCCGATCGAATGGAAGCCGCCAACCCGTTCACATCGGGTCCTGCGCCAGATATCGTCACGATTGGGCCACGTTCGGCTTTCTTCCTACTGTACGAGTGTTCCGGAGTTGGTCATGGGAACTATCCGTTCCACGCTTGTATCCGCGGCAGTCGCGGCCGCCGTGTTCGCGACGCCTTCATCCAGTATCGATGCGACCGCCGCGGAGCCGCAAGTGGCCGGCTCCATCGCGGTTGCCTACAGCATTGCCTTCTGGGGCATCCCGTTCGGAGAAACCAACTACCAAGGAAGGTTCTCCGAAACCGGATACGCCGCTTCATCGCATTTCGAAACCAGCGGCATCGTGAGTCTTTTCTGGCAGGCGGTCATCGACGCAAGCGCTAACGGCAAAATCAGTCCGCGCTCGCTGGATCCCAGGCAGTACGACTCATTCTATCGGCGTGGAGGCGACAAAAAAGAGCGGGTACAGGTCACCTTCAAAGACGGTGCCGTCAAGACCTTCGCGGATCCACCGTACGATACATCGAAATTTCCGGTGACCGATTCTGAAAAGCGGGAAGCTGTCGACCCCATGAGTGCGGTGACGCTCATTCTGTCGGGTATCAGGGCGGATCACGCCAATCCATGCGGCACCGCGGCGCCCGTCTTCGACGGCCGGCGTCGATACGATATCGAATTCACCTATCTCAAGGACGAACTGGTGACGCTCCCTGCCGGTCTGTTTCATGGCACTGCGCATCTGTGCCAGTTGCACTATCGGCAGACCGCGGGGTTCAAGCCGAAAATACTCAAGGAAGGCGCGGCGTTCCCCCCCATCTACGGAGACTTCGGCGACTTTCCTGCCCCGAACTCTCCCAGCGGCCATTATGTGGTCGCGCTCAAACTCTGGTCCCGTTTGAAATGGGGAACTGTATCGGCGGCTCTCACGAAATTTACCATATCCGCCGATGCACCGAAGGGCTGAGCAGCGACGGGCAAAGCCTATTCCGCCGCGTGATGGAGGCGCCGCGCGCGAATCAACATCAGCACCCGCTGCGCTGCGGCCTGTATATTCGTGCCGGGTCCGAAAATTTCCGCGACTCCGGCTGTTTTAAGAGCGTCGCGATCGTGCTCCGGCACGACGCCACCCAGGACTACGAGAATGTCCTGCGCTTTCTCGCGCTTAAGCGAATCGATAAGTTGGGGAACGAGCGTCATGTGACCGGCAGCCTGGCTCGAAACGCCGATCACGTGCACGTCGGCCTCGATGGCATCCTTCGCAACCTCTTCCGGTGTCTGGAACAGCGGACCTATATCGACATCGAATCCCAGGTCCGCGAACGCGGTGGCGATGATCTTAGCGCCGCGGTCATGGCCATCCTGTCCCATCTTCGCGACGAGAATTCGCGGCCGCCTGCCCTCGTCCCGCGCAAAAGTCTCGATCTCGCCGCGAAGGGCGGCAAATTCATTGTCGCCCTCATAGGCGCCGCCATAGATGCCGGACACGGCACGAATTTCTGCTCGATAGCGGCCGAATACGGATTCCATCGCGTCGGAAATCTCTCCAACCGTCGCGCGCGCGCGCGCCGCATCGATTGCGAGCTCCAGAAGATTGTCGTTTGCGGCTGCACCTTTTCGTAGCGCGTCCAGTGCCGCTTCCACCGTCTTTGTGTTCCGGCTCGATTTGACTGCCGTGAGACGTGCGATCTGCTGCGCGCGGACAGTCGCATTGTCGATGTTGCGGGTTTCGAGCGGGGTTTCGTGCTCAGGCTGAAAGCGATTGACGCCGACAATGACATCCTCGCGCCGATCGACGCGGGCCTGGCGGCGCGCCGATGATTCCTCGATACGCAGCTTGGGAATGCCGGCAACCGTGGCTTTGGTCATGCCGCCCATCCGCTCGACTTCGTCGATCACATTCCGGGCGTGGGTGGCAAGCGAATGGGTCAGCGCCTCGACATAGTAGGAGCCGCCCAGCGGGTCCACTGTCCGCGTCACCTGGCTTTCGTGCTGCAGGATAAGTTGCGTGTTGCGTGCAACCCGGGCCGAAATCTCCGACGGCAGCGCGATGGCTTCGTCGAATGCGTTGGTATGTAGCGATTGCGTACCACCCAGCACGGCGGCAAGGGCTTCGTATGCCGTGCGCACGATGTTGTTGTAGGGATCCTGTGCGGTCAGCGAGACGCCAGAGGTCTGGCAATGGGTTCGTAGCATCAGGGAATCCGGACTCTTCGCCTGAAAGCCGCTCATAATTTCCGACCACAGAAGCCGCGCGGCGCGCAACTTCGCGATCTCCATGAAGAAATTCATGCCAATGCCGAAGAAGAAGGAGAGCCTGGGCGCGAAAACATCGATGTCGAGGCCCCTGGCCAGTGCGGAACGCACATATTCCATGCCGTCGGCGAGCGTGAAGGCGAGTTCCTGAACCGCGGTCGCACCCGCCTCGTGCATGTGATAACCGGAAATCGAAATGGAATTGTATTTGGGCATTCGCCCGGCCGTAAACGCGATGATGTCGGCCACAATGCGCATCGAGGGTTCGGGCGGATAGATATAGGTGTTGCGGACCATGAACTCCTTGAGGATATCGTTCTGAATTGTGCCGGACAGTTTTTCCGGCGCCACGCCTGATTCTTCGGCCGCCACGATGAAATTCGCGAGCACCGGAATGACCGCGCCGTTCATCGTCATCGACACGGACATCCGCTCGAGTGGAATTCCGGCGAACAGAATTTTCATGTCTTCTACGCTGTCGATGGCCACACCCGCCTTGCCCACGTCGCCCGCCACGCGCGGATGATCGCTGTCGTAGCCGCGATGCGTGGGGAGATCGAAAGCGATCGACAGACCCATTTGGCCCGCCGCAAGGTTCTTCCGGTAAAACGCGTTCGATTCCTCGGCGGTCGAAAATCCCGCATACTGACGAATTGTCCAGGAACGGCCCGCATACATGGTTGCTCGCACTCCGCGCAGGAAAGGCGCGACCCCCGGCAAGCTGTCCAAAGCCTCGAGCCCTTCGAGATCGGCCGCCGTGTAGAGCGGCTTCACGTCGAACTCCTCCGGCGCTCGCCAAATCAGGTCGTCCGCCGACCGGTCCTTCAATTCCTTGGCGGCCAGCGCGGCCCACGCCCTGGGCTCGGTACCTTTCATGGGGCTCTCCTTCAGATTGCGAAGTATCGCAGGCGTGACCTCCCCGGCAAGCCGCCGCGTCTGTCACCCGATCGTCACTGATCCCTTATCATATTCTCTGTCTACGGATCATATGGATTCGCGGAGCGAATCGCGGGCAACGCGTTGACCATCACGCATCATCTAGTGGTGCGGCTGCACTTGACATACGAATTCAAGTATGAGAACAAATCACGATATTGATTCTGTTAGCGATTCGGACATTATATGTTCATGTCATGTTCGTGTTGCCGCCCAATCATCCACAGACCTTCCCACAGCCTATGCACAAGAAGATTCGCGGTGCTGAAGCCCGGCGCCCGGGCGGCATAACGACGTCTTTTTGAGGAGCGCCTGAGTCCGATTTTCCCTTTTTCTGATCTCGGATCGAAAAAACGGGCGTGACAAGGCCCCTGCGGACGCTTCAGCGCGCCGCGCGGTTCAAACCTGCAGCACCCGCCCTTGCATGGCGAAACCGAACACCCGATGTTCGAGCGGCGATGACCGCAAAGCACGCGACCCGCGGTGCGACTCGCTCGGATGCTGGCGTGCGGGTCAATGCGGTTCTGGGCCCCACCAATACCGGCAAGACGCATTTCGCGCTCGAGCGGATGCTCGCTCACCGTTCCGGCATGATGGGATTGCCGCTGCGGCTTTTGGCACGCGAGATTTTCGACAAAGTCGTCCGGATCAAGGGCGCGCAAGTCGTTGCTCTGGTGACCGGCGAAGAGAAGATCGTGCCCGCCCAGGCCCGCTACTTTGTCTGCACTGTGGAAGCGATGCCCGTCGATCTGCGCACGGACTTTCTCGCAGTGGACGAAATTCAGCTTTCCTCCGACATGGAACGCGGACATGTGTTCACCGACCGGCTCTTCCATGCACGAGGCGAGCACGAGACGATCTTCCTCGGTGCGGAAACGATGCGCGGCATGATCAAGCGTTTTGTGCCCGAAACCATTTTCGTGACGCGGCCGCGGTTCTCCGATCTTGCCTTCACCGGCCACAGAAAGCTTACGCGCCTGCCGAGACGCTCGGCGATCGTCGCTTTCTCCGCCGAGGAAGTATACGGCATCGCGGACTTGGTACGACGTCAGAGAGGAGGAGCTGCCGTTGTGCTGGGGGCACTGAGCCCGCGAACGCGCAATGCGCAGGTGGCGCTCTACCAGTCCGGGGAGGTGGATTTCCTGGTTGCGACCGATGCGATCGGAATGGGCCTCAATATGGATATCGATCACATCGCTTTTGCCGCCTCGGCAAAGTTCGATGGTATCGGGACACGCGCACTCCGGCCCGACGAACTGGGCCAGATCGCGGGCAGGGCGGGCCGCCACATGAATGACGGCACGTTCGGCCTGACGGCCGATTGTGAACCGATCGAAGACGAGACGATCGCCCGCGTCGAAGGTCATCGCTATGAACCTGTCCGTCACCTTCAATGGCGCAACGCGGCGCTCAGTTTTCGCTCGCTCGAGACGCTGATGGATTGCCTCGAAATGGCTCCGCCGCAACGCGGACTTGCCAAAGCGCGTCCGGCAATGGATCTCGCCTGTCTGCGCCTCCTCGCCGGGCGGGACGAGATCGCGCACATGGCCTGTGCGCCCGCAGCGGTGAAATTATTGTGGGAGACCTGCCAGCTGCCGGATTTCCGCAAGCTGTCCGTCGATGACCACGCCCGCTTCGTGGAATCGATCTATCGGCACTTGATGAGCGCGGAAGCCGCTCTGCCCGAAAACTGGCTCGCCCGTCACATCGCAAGACTCGACGATGTCGAGGGCGATGTCGCAACCCTCTCCGGACGATTGGCACAGATACGGACATGGACCTACGCTGCGCATCGTCCTGGCTGGGTGAGAGATGCCGCCCACTGGCAGGAACAAACACGCGCCGTCGAAGATCGACTGTCCGATGCGCTGCACGACAGGCTTACTCAGCGCTTCGTGGACCGGCGGACGGCGGTACTCTTGCGCAGCTTGCGCGACGAGGACGTGGTCCAATTGCGGTTCGACGATTCCGGCGCGGTGCTGATCGAGGGAGAATCGATCGGCAAGCTCGAAGGATTTCATTTCTCGCCAGATCCACGCGCCGATGGAATCCA
>Ga0182024_10024344_pt1 | contig 10767 bp, 15 predicted proteins | sample P32metaG_FD_120480 | JGI IMG/M metagenome (GOLD analysis project Ga0182024, IMG submission 120480) | Permafrost microbial communities from Stordalen Mire, Sweden - P3-2 metaG (Illumina Assembly) | ecosystem: Environmental > Terrestrial > Soil > Wetlands > Permafrost | place: Sweden: Stordalen...
CGCCGCCTGGGAACACGACCGCAATGCCAATCACGCCACGGCGAACTGGCACTTCGCAACGCCGAACGCTCGCGTCAAACTCAAGCACCTATACCCTTCAATCTGACTGAATCGGGCGACTAGGGCAAACGGCCCCGGCAATCGGGCTTGGATGGCGCACGAAAATGCCTAGATTGGACCGATGTTGAGCTCGCAGCCTCCCGTCTCCGAAACCATCGACGCCGCGCGCCGGCCGCGCAATGCCGTGGCCTTGCATGGGCCCGAAGCGTTCGAGGGCATGCGCCGTGCGGGCCGGCTTGCGGCCGAGGTGCTCGATCTCCTGGTGCCCGAAGTGGCGCCGGGCGTCACCACGGCGCGGCTCGACGCCGTCGCCTATCAATATGTGGTCGACCATCACGCGATCCCGGCCTGCCTCGGCTATCGCGGCTATCGCCACACGCTCTGCACGTCTCTCAATCACGTCGTCTGCCACGGTATCCCCGGCGACAAGCCGCTGCGCGACGGCGACATCGTCAATATCGACGTGACGGTGATCGTGGACGGCTGGCACGGCGACACGAGCCGCATGTATTTGGTCGGCAACGTAAAGCGCAAAGCGCTGCGCCTCGTCGACGTCACCTACGAAGCGATGATGCGCGGCATCGCGGCGGTGAAGCCCGGCGCCACCACCGGCGATATCGGCCACGCGATCCAGTCCTACGCCGAAGGCGCGGAGCATTGCGCCGTGGTGCGCGACTTCTGCGGGCACGGCGTCGGCCGCATCTTTCATGCGCTGCCCAACATCGTGCATTACGGGCGGCCGGGTTACGGCCTCGGTCTGAAGTCCGGCATGTTCTTCACTGTCGAGCCGATGATCAATCTCGGCGGCTTCGGCGTGAAGGTTCTGAACGACGGCTGGACGGCGGTAACGCGCGACCGCTCGCTGTCGGCGCAATTCGAGCACAGCGTCGGAGTGACGGCGGACGGAGTCGAGATCTTCACCAAGTCTCCGCGAGGCTGGGACAGACCCCCGTACAAGTGAGGCCGCGCCGCGGCGCATGGGCGCTATGATAACCCGCGCCGAGAGCCCCCTCACCCATTTCGGAGCGGTAGCGAGCACTCGAATGTTTCCCCTCTCCCACGAGGGGAGAGGGGACTCCACGCGCTGATTTCCTGACGTCGATGCAAGACTCCGATTCCCCTCTCCCCTCGTGGGAGAGGGATGCAGATACGTGCAAAGATTTCTGCTCCGGCGCGGGTGAGGGGTCTCTCGGCCTGTCTCAGCGCCTATGCGCTGCGGCAGACCTACCGCGAAATTTCGTGAAGCGGCGTCACGGCGACAACTCCGTACAAAATTTCGTGCCGCCTGACACGCGCTGCGAGGTTAGGCTCCGTTCATCGACGCAACAGAGCCTCCGATGAAGCGCGACCAGGTTTCCGATTGCACGCTGCCTGCGCTCGATGCGCCGCACTATCAGGGCCATCGCGAGCGCCTGCGTGCGCGCTTTCTCGATTCCGGCGCCGCGGCACTTTCCGATTATGAACTTCTCGAGCTGGTGCTGTTTGCTGCGATCCCGCGCCGCGACGTGAAGCCACTGGCGAAGACTCTGCTCGCGAAGTTCGGAAGCTTTGCCGAAGTCGTCGCTGCCTCCCGCGAGAGATTGTCGGAGCACCTCGGCGACGGCGCAATCGCGCAGCTCAAGATCATCGAAGCCGCGGCGCTCCGGCTTTCGCGCACGATGCTGATGGGAAAGCCGGCGCTCAGCTCCTGGAACGCGCTTCTCGACTATTGCGCCGCCGCGATGGCGCGCGCGCCCAAGGAGGAGTTCCGCGTCCTCTTCCTCGACCGCAAGAATTTTCTCATCGGCGACGAAGTGATGAACAGGGGCACCGTCGATCACGCGCCGGTCTATCCGCGCGAGATCGTCAAGCGCGCGCTCGAGCTTTCGGCCTCCGCGCTCATTCTCGTGCACAACCATCCGAGCGGCGATCCGACGCCGAGCCGCGCCGACATCGAGATGACGTGCGAAGTGGTCGAGGCCGCCCGCGCGCTGCGCATCGCCGTTCACGACCACCTCGTGATCGGCCGCGGCGGCACCGCGAGCTTCAAGACGCTGGGGCTGTTGTAACGCTCGAAGGCGCCGGCGCGCCTTTCCTGTTTATCAGGCGAAATACAGGCGATTCTTTTCAACACGGGCGATCAAAATGCAAACATTCCCGATTTGCCGAACAATCCGAGGCACTTGCGCAAATCGATTTTCCGGCGAGGAACAGGTGCGTTTGAGGCGCTCCGCCTGTTAATCAGGGCCGACGGCGGAACAAAGTGCTGACGAATGTTTCACGGGAAACATCGAATGTGCGGGCGATCAGAATATTGCTGCAGACATCGGGCGCGTCATTCGAACAATTCCGAATTGGTAATGCCTTCGCACTCTTCTAAGCGGCCTTGATCGCCTGCATTGAGAAAGTGGCGTGCGTAATCGACACGGTCGTGCCCCCGGTGCCAGTCAGAGTTTCAACCTTGGCATCGAGCTGCTGAGCGAGCGCTTTGATGATGCCGGTGCCCAGTCCGGATTTTGCTTGAGCGAAAACGCCCTCCGTCTTGCCGATTCCATCGTCAGAGACCGAAAGCTTCCAATCCGTCCCCGATCTCTCATACGCGACGACGATCTCACCTCCGGATTTTTCGTCGGGAAACGCGTGCTTCAGCGAGTTCATCACAAGTTCGGTCACGATCAAACCGAGACTCTCGGCCTGACGGCGCGGCGCGCTTCCATCCGCGCCAATCACTTTCAGCGAGATTGGCCTTGTGTTGCCGACCATCGAGCTTGCAAGGGTCTTGCACAGCCTTGAGAGGTAAGGTTTCACATCGACCGGCCCGATAACCCCGGCCGCATGGAGTTGTTTCTGCACGGCAACAACCGACATGACCCGCTTGTGAGTGTCTCGCAGATGAAGACGGGCCTCTTCGGATTGCACTGTCCGCGCCTTCATCAAAATAACGCTGGAAATAACTTGCAAGCTATTGGCGACCCGGTGCTGCATTTCCTCCAGCAACAGGTCTTTCTGTTGCAGCAACTCGTCCTTTTCGCGCTCCAGAATACATCGCTCGGTAATATCTTCGATGCCGAGCAGTATGGTGGTGCCGGCGCCTCCTTCGTAGAACACCTGGCGGGCATTCAAGAGCATGGTGCGGTTGCCGAGGCCGGGGAATTCATGCTCGACCTCATAGTCCTCCATCGTGCCATGCTCGGGTATGATCTTTTCCAGCAACACCCGAAGCTTTGGAATGTCCCATTGTCCGTCGCCCAATGCGTAGAGCAATCTTCCCTGGGCGTGATCGGGGCTCACCCCGAAGTTGGAATAGAATGAGCGGCTCGCCGCGATCACGCGCAGGTCTTTGTCGAGCACGACAATGGGCGCGCGGACCGTGCCTACAATCGCCTCGGCGAGTGCGCAGGCATCTGCGACGGCGGTAAATTGTTTCCTGAAACCGGTCGGCTGCATGACGGCCCCCTCGCCGGAAGTGCTCCGGATCGCCCATCGGGCGACGCGCAGGGAGCCCAGCATGCGAAGTGTAGGCCGCATACCGAACGCGAGTCTGTACAAAATTGACCAGTAATTGTCGTTTCAGGTGACGACCATTCCAAGGTTTACGGGTCGGCAGCTGCTTAGTTATGAGTATTCATCCCAATAATATTGTATCAAATTTTATGCATTTTGGAACTAATGTCCACGAAGTAAGTTGAGTCATGCGATGCGGCTATTGCCCATCAAGCAATGTGCACAAGATGGATTCTGGTCGGGAATCAAACAAATTAAATGGGCAACGGAAACGACAGTTTACTATCTGGACGAATCTCCAAAATGGAAAAGACCGTCGAATGTAAAACCCGCATCGATTACCGAAGCAGAACGGTCTTTGACCTGTATCAAGAAACGATTGCGCGTGGTATGCTGGTCTACGCCATGGATGATGGTGACAAATATCGGCTTGTAGCGCGATCTCTCCGCGAACGCGCATTCGCGGCGGAAATGGCATTCCAACGCAAGAAAGTCATAAGTCTGGCTGCGCGGTTTGAAGTTCTCGCAATCGAGGCCGATCACATTCAAGAGCACCTTGTGGACACGCTCTTTGCTCCCCACGCCGCGCGATCATCGCTCCGCAATCTCCCGATTTGGCATCTGCCCCACACCGGGGGATGATCCAGGACAGTAGCCCTTTGAGGAATCGTGCGACGGTGGTACGCGCTGCGCGACCGGCGCTTTCACGGAATCAAATTTCGCCGCCAGCAGCCCATTGGATCCTATGTCGCCGATTTCATCTGCTTCGAAGCAAAGCTCGTCATCGAGCTCGATGGAAGCAGGCACGCATTTCCGGAAGACGGAGTGATGGAAACGATCGGTCTCGCCGTGTTCCACCTCACCCGCGCCTGAACAGAATGCATCGCCCGTATCTGCACGCCTCTCGCATCCGCCTACGCCAAGGCTTCGGCGGACCAAGTGAGGTACTTGACCCGCCGAAGCTTTAGCGAAGGCGGGCAAGGGGAGAGGGGAAGCGGAGTCTTGCATCAAAATTGGGAAATCAGCGCGTGGAATCCCCTCTCCCCTTGTGGGAGAGGTGCTAAGCAGGAAACATCGCAACCGCACCAGCCTGGGTGAGGGGGCCGTGACGCACGAATTCGCCCGCAAGCTTCGGCGCGAACAGACGGAAGTCGAGCGCAAGCTGTGGCACGCGCTGCGCGACCGGCGCTTTGACGGAATCAAATTTCGCCGCCAGCAGCCCATTGGATCCTACGTCGCCGATTTCGTCTGCTTCGAAGCAAAGCTCGTCATCGAGCTCGATGGAAGCAAGCACGCGTTTCAGAAAAAGTTGAAAAGCGGCCGCAAGACGGCGAAGCCGGATCTGGAGCTTATCCCGAAGCGGCTGTCGGATCTGATTGCGGAACGGAGGACAGGACGATGAGAGTATGGGCGGGCGACCCGCCAGCGAGCCGCGCAAATTCTCAGCCTTGATATCTGATACGTTATAGGTTACATATGATCCTGCACGTCCGCCACAAGGGATTGGGGCGGCTCTTTGCCGAAAACGATGTGCGCGGCGTCGGCGCGCATCAGGTCCGCAAGCTGAGGATGATTCTTACGACGTTGAATGCGGCTGCGGGCCCGGCGGGCATGGCTGTTCCCGGCTTCCAGCTTCATCCCCTGAAGGGCGGCCGGAAGGGACAATGGGCGGTATCCGTTTCGGGCAATTGGCGCATCGTCTTTCGATTCGAAGGCCATGACGCCGTGGATGTTGATCTGGTGGACTATCATTGAGAGGAATGACGATGAAAATACACAGCCCCGCGCATCCCGGCGAAGTCATCCGCGAAATGTGCCTTGCGCCGCTCGGCTTGTCGGTAACGGAAGCTGCGAAAGGCCTCGGCGTTTCGCGCAAAGCGCTATCGGAGCTGGTCAACGGTCACGCCGGCGTGTCGCCGGAGATGGCGATCAGGCTTGAAAAGACCGGCTGGAGCGATGCCGGAACCTGGCTGCGGATGCAATTGCAGTACGATCTCTGGCAGGCCGAGAAGCGCGTGGGCAAGATCAAGGTCACGAAATTCGGCGTTCGCGCCGCGACATGAGCACCGGTTGCGAACTACTTTTTCTCCAGCGTGTCATCCCGACCGACGCGAAAAAGCGTGTCATCCCCGCGAAAGCGGGGACCCAGTTCGTAAAGCGTTGAAAGGTTTGCACTGCGCTGACTTCACATGAGCACCGCTGCGGACGCTGGGTTCCCGCTTTCGCGGGAATGACACGCTGTGGGTGCCGGAATTTGTTTATCTTAGCGCGCATGCGCTTGCGCGAGCCATGACAAAAATTGATCAAATTGAATTTCAAACTGCTCTACCGCCGCGTCCGCACTCCCGCGATCAGGATGTCGACGAGGCGTTTGGCGGCGTGCTCGCCATCTTGTCCCAGACCTATGTTCGCAACCCCGGCAAGCGCGCGCAGCAGGTCGCGCGGGTCAACGTCCTAACGAATGTCGCCGCTCTCGCCCAGGCTCCGTCACAGCATCACCACCTCGGAGAGAATCCGCGGGCCGATGCGCTGCTTCAGGGCGTCTTTGGTGACCAGGTCGACCTCGATGCCGATGGCGTCGCTGAGATCCTGTTTGAGACCGACAAGCTCCATGAGTCCGACCGCGTCGCCGAGTTCCACAAGGATGTCGAGATCGCTGTCCTGCTTTTGCGTGCCGCGCACCCAGGAGCCAAAGACGCCCATCTCGCGAATCGGATAGCGCTTCCGCAGTTGCGGCTGAAGGCGGCGAAGCTCGGCCATGACCTCGTCAAGCGTGCGCAAATCGGGTGCCCCGTTTTATCCAGATCAACATACACCTGATCCTTCGCGGGCGCTCAAGAACGCCGCACAACCTTTCCGCCGCGCGGCTCACGCAGTCCGCCGCCCCCGAACGGGCGGAACAAGATCGTCGACGTCGACGCCGAGCGCTTTGGCGATGGTGCGCAGCGTGGCGACAGTGCCGCTTCGCTTGCCGTTTTCGATATCGGACAGGTAACCCCTGCTCAAGCCGGCGCGCTCGCCCAGTTGGGCCAAGGTCAACCCGCGGTGCCCACGCCACACGCGAACGGGATTTTCCAGCTTCAGGAGACGATCCGCGATCTCCAGCGGAACAAATTCCTCATCCCGCGTCCGTTCAAAGGCCATCTTCGCGCTCCGCTCGTCCGCTTCATCGAGCAGGCGCTCGTAGTCTTCCGATGGGAGCATCACGAAATCGGCGGCATCGCCGCTTTCCGCAAGCTGAAGCCTGGGCGCGACGGCGCGCAGACGCCGGGCAATCGTTTTCTTGCGGGCGCCCGCGAGCCGCACGCGCAGCTCCCGGGTGATAGAATTCCTGCGAGTCATCTGTAGGCACCTCCTCGCGGCGCGATCTCGAATACTTTCAGCGTCTGAGATACACGATCGCTGACATAGGACACTCGCCAGTCGCCGACCCTGATGCGGTAGCCGTCTTTGATCCCCTTCAGCGCCTTGACGTTGTTGTTGGGCGCGGCAGGGTCGCGGGCCATCCTGCTGATCGCCTCCCGAATGTCCTTCGCCTTCTCTGGCTGCATTTTCCGCAGAGCGTTCACGGCCGATTTGGCGATCAAAACCTGCATCATTCATGTTCGCAGAAAGCGAACTCGTTCGCAAGGGGGCTTTCCGGCACGGCTCCCCGGCGCGTTATCCCGGCCGACCTGCCTTCGCCGAAGCGAAGCTTCGGCTTCGCGCAGGCAGGCGCGTGATCCCCGCTTTCGCGGGGAGAGAGCCGGGACCTGGTAAACACATGCGTCAATAAATTCGGCGGAGGTTTCATCCAACCTCCCCCTTGTGGCTACCGGATTCACACATCGTGACTGTTATCGGTTCCTCCCTCGCGCGAAGCGCGCACGGCTGTCCGGGGAAAAATATCGAATCTGTTTACAGGCGCTTGATGGAGATTGGGATTTGCACAGTCATGGGTGTACTCGACTCAGGACTGCGTATGTGTCGAGAAAAGGTTCACGCGGAGCCGCGGAGCAACAAGAACTACCACCAAGAGCACGAAGGGCACGAAGATGGGGTCGCGCGCGAATGCGCGCAAAACCTCTTTGTGTGCTTTGTGCTCTTTGTGGTGAGCAGCCCTCTCCGCGTCCGGAGCTTGTCCTCCGGCCGCGCTTCGCGCGGACCGGGGGGCGCCTCCGCGTGCCCAATTCTTGCGAAAACAAGCAGCAGTGCTCGCCATGCCTGTTTTCCCCGGACAGCCGTGCGAAGCGCGGGGGAGGGGGACCGCGAAGTGTTTGGACCGGAGAGATGTCTCAGGAAATGGTGACGATCTGGCCCGCCCTTGCGCGCGCGTCATAGGGGCGCACGCGGATTTCGACCGTGCGGCCGAGCGCCGTCAGCCAGGCCGCAAGACGGTCGATCGTCACGCTCTCCATCCGGCCACGCAGGACCTTGGAGAGCGTCGGCTGGTCGGTGGCGCAGATTTCCGCGGCTGCGCGCTGGGTGAGCTCGCGCCGCGAAATGGTTTCGGCAATGGCATCGATGAGCGCACTCTTTGCTTCGAGTTCAGCTACTTCAGCGCGGCTGAAGCCCATATCGGCATAGACATTCCCGCTGCCGCGATGTGACGCTGGTTTAGCCATTTCCAGGCTCCAAATCTTTGTCGTGGGCGCGCTTGAGACGCACGCGGATCATGTTTGCATCGGTTTTCGGCAGCGCGATGCCGGATTTGGATTTTTTCATGAAGGCATGAAGCACATAAATCGCCTTCTTCAGGCTGACGACGTACACGACCCTCCAGGCATTGCGGTCGTACGCTTCGCGCAGCTCATGGACACCAGAACCGAATTGCGAAAGCGGTTTGGTATCCGCCGCGGGCAGGCCTCGCTGGATTCGGCGCAAACGATAACCGAACGATGCCTTTACGGGTTTGGGCATTTCCGAGATGTCTTCCTTGCTGCTCCCGATCCAAACCAGCGGCCGTTCCGCCATCGGCAAACCCATCACGCTTTTGCTTTTCAGCCGCTGAACGCATCATATATGGTAAATTTGCCATACTGTCAATGCGTATGATAATCGCGGAGAACGTCAAGAAAATCGGCGCCCGCGCCGCGACGTGAGCCCCTCACAGCTTCGGCGGCGCGTCGAAACTCGTCCATGTCAGTTCGAGTATCTTCCACGCGCCGCCCTTCTCGCGCTGGAAGAGAAACAGATACGCGCCCCGCGAAGGTATCGCCTTCCCGCCCTTCACCGGCGTGATCGTCTCTTCATAGGTGCCGCTGTCGTAGCCCAGCGTGCCCGACCTGGCGGTCTCCAGATTATGGAGAACGACATGCGGGTCATAATTCTCGAGGAGGCCCGCGAAGTTCTTGCGGATCGCAGCCAGCCCGACCCATCGCGGACCGATCGTCGGCAGGAACACCGGCTCCGGCGCATAGAGCGCGATGACTGCATCCAGTTTCTTCGCGCTCCAGTCCGCCGCCCATGCCTGCGAAAGCGAGTGGGCTGCGCAGGCGGAATTGTTCGCCGGCAACAACGCCCATCCAACGGCGGCGATCATCAATGTGGTCAGTCTCATGGGATCCTCCCTTGCGCGCCGTGATCGCCGCCGCCTGCAGCACCACCCATGCGGGAACGGAACAGGCTATGGCGATCCGATCCAGCCCTTTGGACCCGCGCCACCTCGATCAGATGCCGCATCTACCAACCCCGCTTCAACGCAGGTCAGCATTGACGATCCGGGATGACAGCGTCAACGCGGCAGCAATGCAGCGAGAACCTGTTTCCGAACGTTCTTATTTCAGCTCGAAGGCGCCCATTGCTGCGATAGCCGTCACGAATTCGCGATAGAGGGGGTGCGATTCTCGAAGCCGCCCCCGAAAAATGCGTTCGAGTTCACCGTAATACCAGAGCGTTCCCTCGCGGCCCGCATCCTTGTTGAACCGCGCATACACATCGTGCCCCGCGCGGAGGTCGGTCGCGATGGTGCGCGCGTTGTGCAACTTGTCGCAGGCCGAGACGAGCAGCGCGTCGGTGCCGACCGTGCGCAGATGCGCGAGATAGCGCTCCTTCCGCGTCCGCCACGCTTCCTTTTTTCCCTGCGCGTCGGGAACACCGTCTGTGCATGCGAGCACGATATCGGCCACGCGGTCTCCCCAGTTCGCGCGGATCACCCCTTCGTGCCAGGCGCCGCAATCTTCGAGCGCATCGTGAAAGAGGCCGGCGATCGCCTGGCCCTCATCGCCGCCGAACTCCATCACCAGCGCCGACACGCTCATGACATGGCTGACGTAAGGGATTGTGGTGCCTTTCCGCAGCTGCTTCGCGTGAATGAGTGCGGCGTAGGCGAGCGCGGAGGCAAAGCCCGGTGTTCCGGCGACAGAGAATTCTTGGTGACGATCAGCTGTGTCGCCGGTTTGCCTGTTGGGCGATCTATCCTGCTCCACCTGCTGCGAATCCGAATTCAGAATCCTGTAACGAAAAATCGTGGTCGAGCTTTGGTGAGGCCCTGTTGTCTCGATCAATTCCAGCGCGTTTTCAGACTGAAATTTCTTTCCGTCCAGTACGCTGCAGACGGCCGGCATTCTACTCACCAGTCCGATATTCTTGTGTACGTCGCCGGCCACGATCCTGATTTCTCCAAGGCCGTTTTCCCTCGCGGGCTGCACGTAGCGGCGCGTGAGTAAGGCGCGGATGCGGTCGGCGTCGCTCAAGGCGTTTCTCCTGTTCTTCCGGCAGAACTGCGCGCCCACTCGAACACGGCACGTTGCGACTGGCGAAGTAATTCTTGCTCGTCTTTCATCGGAATGCCTCGACCGCCATCTGCAGCCCGGCGAGCTCGAGGCGACGGTGGCGCGGATCATCTCGTCAGCATGGCCGACATCGCATAGCGCGCGGGCCTCGCGCGCGCGGCGATCTCTCTCTACGCGAAGGGAATGTGTGCGCAGGAGTTCCCGGCTCCGGTCGCCCGCGTGACGTCCGAAAGCCCGCTATGGGACTGGTATGAAGTGGCGCTCTGGATGTGTCGCACCGAAAATAAAATCGTTACCCGGCAGGACGTTGTGCAGGCGCGCATGGTCCGGCGCGTCGATCTGCTGATCGTGCAGAACGCGCTTCCGGGTGACCGGTTTGCGAAACGGCTCCGCCTCCGGTCCCGGTCGTGGAACTCAACCGTTTCCTTCGGAGCCCGGGTTCACGCCAGATCCTTCAACAGCTCCGGATGCTTGTCGAGCAGCCGGAACAGGTTGATCACCGCCTCGAGAG
>Ga0182024_10024345_pt1 | contig 10767 bp, 7 predicted proteins | sample P32metaG_FD_120480 | JGI IMG/M metagenome (GOLD analysis project Ga0182024, IMG submission 120480) | Permafrost microbial communities from Stordalen Mire, Sweden - P3-2 metaG (Illumina Assembly) | ecosystem: Environmental > Terrestrial > Soil > Wetlands > Permafrost | place: Sweden: Stordalen...
GCCGAACGCCTCGGACAGCGTCGGGTGCGGCTGGATGAAGGCCGACACTTCCTCTGGAGTCGCCTCCCAGTTCACGGCCAGGTACGCCTGACCGAGCTGCTCGGTGACCCACGGGCCGACCATGTGCACACCGAGCAACTTGCCGGCAGTGCCGTCAGCCATGCGTTCGGCGATCACCTTCACCATCCCCTCGGTCTCGCCGAGGATGCGAGCCCTGCTATTGCCCCCGAACGGATCCTTCTTGACGACGACCTCGATGCCCGCCGCCTTGGCAGCCTGCTCGGTGATGCCGACGAACGACACCTCGGGATGGCAGTAGATACCCCAGGGCACGGCGTCGTAGTTCACGGGCACGGTTCGCTCGCCGAGAATCTGCTTCACCACGACCATCGCCTCCGCAAAGCCGACGTGGGCCAACTGGGGGGTTGCGACGAGGTCCCCGACGGCAAAGACCCCGGGAGCGCCTGTCTTCATCCACTCGTCCACGCACACGAAGCCCCGGTCGTCTACCTCCACGCCGGTTCCTTCGCCGAGCAGGGCATCAGAGAGCGGGCGACGACCGACCGAGACGATGACGCAGTCCACGAGGACGGATTCGCCATCACCGAAGCTCACCGTCGTCCCGGACTCACCCGGCTCGTGCCCGTGGACCGCAACTCCGGCCCGGACGGTGATGCCCCGCTTCTGGAACGAGCGCACGACGACGTTGGCGACGTCCTCGTCGCATCCCGGGAGCAGCTTCGGCAGGGCCTCGAGCAACGTCACCTGCACGCCGAGGTCGGACAGCATCGAGACGAACTCACAGCCGATGGCCCCGCCTCCGATGACGACCGCCGTGCCGGGCAGTTCCCGGAGCGAGAGCACCTCGTCCGACGTCAGGACGTACCGGCCGTCCACTTCGAAACCCGGCAACGTCCTCGGCACCGACCCCGCCGCCAGCACGACGTTGGTGCCGCTCAAGGTGTGCGTCGAACCGTCAGGCGCAGTGACCTCCACGACGTGATCGGCGAGCAGGCGACCGGTGCCTTCGACGATGACGTTCTTTCTCTGTTTCATGAGACCGGCGAGGCCCTTGTGCAGCTGATCCACGATCTTCTGCTTGCGGTCCTGGCTGGCGGAGAAGTTGACGGTCGGCTGGTTCGCCTGCACGCCGAACTCCTTCGCTCCTGCAACGGTCCGGAACACGGCCGCCGTCTCGAGGAACTCCTTCGCCGGGATGCAGCCACGGTGAAGGCAGGTCCCGCCCACCTTCTCCTTCTCGACGACCGCCACTGAGAGCCCGGCCAACCCGGCGTAGAGGGCAGCGGCGTAGCCGCCTGGGCCTCCCCCGATCACGACGATGTCAAACGCGGGCGACGAATCAGCTCCAGCGGTCAGCCGGATCACCTCCAGTGTCAATGGCGCCGCAACAGCGGACCGGTGCGACCTGCACCGGAAGCATGCCCGCGCTGCAGCGAACTTGTTCGCGCTGGAGCCTATCGAGGTCGCCAGGGGCTGTTGGCCGACAGCTCAGCCGCCGGCGACGAGCCCCTTGGCCCGGAGAAGAGCGAGGACCTCGGAGGCCGACTCGTGCGGCGTCTTCCCCGTCGTGGCCAGCTCCAGCTCGGCGTCGGCGGGGACTTCATAGGGCGCCGAGACGCCGGTGAAGCGCCTGACCTCGCCACGACGTGCTCGGGCGTAGAGACCCTTCGGGTCACGGCTCTCGCAGACCTCGAGCGGGGTCGCCACGTACACTTCGATGAAGGGAACACCGAGGGCCATGTGGCGTGCCCGGGCGGCCGTGCGACCTGCTTCGTAGGGGCTGATGACGGTGACGAGCGAAAGATGGCCGACCGTCGCGAAGAGCAACGCCACCTCTCCGACGCGCCGTACGTTCTCTACCCGATCTTCCTCGGCGAAGCCCAGGTCGGAATTGAGGCCCTCCCGCAAGAGGTCGCCGTCGAGCAGGAACGTCCGCACGTCCTCGAGATCGAGCAGCCCCTTCAGCGTCGAGGCCACCGTCGTCTTCCCGGCGCCGGAGAGGCCCGTGAACCAGACCGTCCCTCGCGTCACCACGCGCTCCTTCGTCCGCGTCTGCCCACTGGTGCCGGCAGCGGCGGCGTCCTTGGCAGGCCCGTTCTTGTGACCATTCGCCTGGTCCGTTGTGATCATCGTGGACTCGGTCACGTTGTCGGCCTGAGAATCATCCCGGCCGCGACCGTGGCATCCGTAGCATCGTCCACAAGCACGAAGCTCCCGGTGGCCCGGTTCAACCGGTACTCGTCGTAGAACAGCGGAACGGTCGTCCTCACGTCGATCCTTCCTATGTCGTTGAGCACGAGCTCGGTAGCGTCCTGGTCACGATGCAACGTGTTGACGTCGAGCCGGTATTGGAGGTCCCTCACGAGCGCACGCGCCCAGCGGGTCGTGTGCTTAAGCCAGAGCTTGGCGCCCGGCCGGAGCGGTGCCTCGGACATCCAGCAGACCATGGCAGACAGGTCCTGACCGGCGCTCGGTTGGTTGTGCGGCCGGCAGAGCATGTCGCCCCGCGAGATGTCGAGCTCGTCGGCCAGCCGGACGAGCACGGACATCGGAGGGTAGGCCTCGGTGAGCGGACCGTCAGCCGTCTCGATCGCTTCGACTCTCGACGAGAAACCCGAGGGCAGGACGATCACCTCGTCCCCCACCTGGAGCACGCCGCTGGCGATCTGGCCGGCGTACCCCCTGTAGTCGTGGAGATCGCTGGAGATGGGTCGTACGACGCGTTGGACGGCAAACCGGAAGTCGATCAAGTTCCGGTCCGAACCGATGTGCACCTCTTCCAAGTGGTGCAGCAGCGATGGACCGTCGTACCACTTCATCTCCGAGGAACGCTCGACTACGTTGTCGCCTTGCAGGGCGGACATCGGTATGTAGGTGAGGTCCGTCACCTGCAGGCGGGTGGCGAAGTCGTCGAACTCCGAACGAATCGCCTCGAAACGCTTCCGGTCCCAGTCGACGAGATCCATCTTGTTCACACAAAGCACAAGGTGCCGGATGCCCAGCAGCGAGGCCACCGTGGCATGCCGCCTGGTCTGCTCGGTCGGCCCGAGGCGGGCGTCGACAAGCAGCACCACGAGATCAGCCGTCGAGCACCCGGTCACCATGTTGCGTGTGTGCTGGGTGTGGCCCGGCGTGTCGCCGATGATGAACTTCCGTTTCGGTGTGGCGAAGTAGCGGTACGCCACGTCGATCGTGATGCCCTGCTCGCGTTCGGCTCGCAGGCCGTCGGTGAGCAGTGCCAGGTTCGTGTACTCGTCGCCGCGGGCGAGGCTCGAGGCCTCCACGGCTTCGAGCTGATCCTCGAAGACCTGCTTGGAGTCGTAGAGCAGACGACCGATCAGAGTGGACTTGCCGTCGTCGACGGACCCGGCTGTGGCGAAGCGGAGCAGCTCCATCAGAAATAGCCCTCTCGCTTGCGATCTTCCATCGCAGCCTCCGAGAACCGATCGTCCGCTCTCGTCTCCCCGCGCTCGCTCACCCGGCTGACGGCGGTCTCGGTGATGACCTCGATAGGCGTCGAGGCCAACGACTCGACTGCAGCGGTGCACGTCATGTCTCCGACCGTCCGGTAACGGACGGACGCCTCGAAGGCAACCTCCTCCGCCAGACCATCGCGCGGCTGGGTGAACGGTCCGACGGCAAGGAGCATCCCGCCGCGGCGAAAGACCGGCCGGCGGTGTGAGAAGTAGATCTGCGGCAACGGCACGGACTCCTGCTCCACGTACTGCCAGATGTCGAGCTCGGTCCAGTTCGACAACGGGAACACCCGGAAGTGCTCGCCTGGCCGGTGCCTCGTGTTGTAGATGTTCCACAGCTCCGGACGCTGTGCCCGGGGATTCCACTGGCCGAACTCGTCGCGGAGCGAGAAGACCCGCTCCTTCGCCCGTGCCTTCTCCTCGTCCCGGCGCCCGCCGCCGAACACGGCGTCATAGCCGCCCTCTTCGAGGACCCGGAGCAGGGTGTAGGTCTGGAGCCGGTTGCGCGTCGCACCCGGCGTCGGGTGCTCGACAATGTGGCCCCTGTCGATGTCCTCCTGCACCGACCCGACCACGAGCCGCAAGTTGAGCGTCTCGACCTGCAGATCGCGGTACTCGATCACCTCGGGAAAGTTGTGCCCCGTGTCCACGTGAACCACCGGGAACGGCAGTCGCTGCGGCCAGCACGCCTTGACAGCAAGATGCAGCAGGACCGCGGAGTCCTTGCCTCCGGAGAAGAGGAGGGCGGGTTTCTCGAACTCGGCGACCACCTCGCGGATGATGTGGATCGCCTCGGATTCGAGCGCGTCGAGATGTGAAAGGCGGTACGTCGTCATAGAGATGTGTGCATTTCGTTCAGAAGGTCACCCGGCTAAAGCGCTCCCCGCCTGAGGAGCCGTCGATCCGATACGTCACGCATGCACCCTTGGCGTGCGACCCGCCCATGGTGACGCTTCTTCGACCTGGGACGCAAGTCGCAGCAAGATGTCCTCCCGGCCGTAGGCCGCCACGAGCTGTACACCGACCGGAAGTCCGTCCGGCGTGACGTGCAACGGGAGGGACATTGCGGGTTGGCCGGTGACGTTGAACTGCGCCGTGTACTGGAGAGCCTGGATGACTTTCTGCTGGCCGAGGATCGGTTCGGAGAGCTCACCGATGCGCGCCGGCGTCATGTTCAGCACCGGCGTGCACAGCAGGTCATACCCGTCGTCGGACCAGAACGTCGCCATCCGCCGGCGCCATGCTTCGAACCACAACACCGTCTGCAAGTAGGTGGTGCCGGAGACGCTCGCGCCGAGGGCTTGGAACATCTGGTTGTCCGGCTCCAGCTCCGCGGGCGACACATCGCGCCCGAGCACCTCGCTCCAGTGCACGAGACTCTGCGCCACGGCCGTCGTGATGAGCACGAGGAAGTTACGCGTGAAGTCTGCTTCGCCCATGGCGACTGGGTACGCCTCCTCGAGGCGATGGCCGAGCGAGTCGAGAAGGTCTCTCGCTCCGCCGACGGCCGCCGCGCACTCCGCGTCAGCCTCGAAACCGTCCATAGCCGGGTGGTCGAGCCACCCGATCCTGAGCGATCCCGGGTCAGCGCCGACCTCGTCGGCGAAGGGCCGCGACGGCGGCGGGGCGACGAACAGGTCGCCCGCCATCTCACCGGCGAGCATGTCCAGCATCGCGGCAGAGTCCCGCACTGTCCGGGTGACGACGTGATCGATCGTCGAGCCCGCCCAGGCCGCCTCCGAAGGTTCCGGGCCGGGACTGACGCGGCCGCGGCTCGGCTTGAGGCCGAACAGCCCGCAGTTGGCCGCCGGGATTCGGATCGAGCCCCCGCCGTCGTTGGCATGCGCCACGGCCACCATTCCGCTCGAAACTGCCGCAGCCGACCCGCCCGAGGACCCCCCGGTCGTGTGGTCGGTGTTCCATGGGTTTCGGCTCGGGCCGTAGGCGAGCGGCTCGGTGGTGATCGTCGTGCCGAGCTCCGGGCAATTCGTGCGGCCGAGGATGACGCAACCGGCTGCCCGCAGCTTCTCGGTGATGAAGCTGTCGATCGGTGCGCGGAAGCCGGCCTGCTTGGCGACACCTAGGCCCGCGTGGTGTGGCTCACCGGCGATGGGTGCTCCGAGATCCTTGAGCAGGACCGGGACGCCGGCGAACGGGCCGTTCAGCGACCCGGTTGCTTCCTTCCGGGCGGCTTCGAAGCGTTCGTGGATCACGGCGTTCAGCTCAGGGTTGAGACGTTCGATCCGTGCGATGGCTTGGTCGACAAGCTCGGACGGCGTCGCCTTGCCATTTGTGACCAGCGTCGCTTGCTCCACGGCGTCTGCCCAGACGAGTCGCTCGTCCATAGATCCTCCCCCGATCGCCCTTCGGGAACCCGACGGGCTGCCCTGACCCTATTGCCGGCGGCGACGACGTCCGACCGAGGGCGAGACGCGCTCGTGAAGGATCGACGGGATCGCCTCGCGGCGACTGACCGGTTCGAATGCCGCGGCGGCGACCTTCAACTCTGATACCTCGTCGGCGCTGAGCTCGAGGTCGGCGGCGGCAGCGTTGTGCTCGAGCTGGGCGACAGAGCTCGCGCCGGGGATCGCCACGACCGCAGGATGGCTGACAACCCAGGCGAGCGCCACTTGTGCAGGCGTGGCGCCGTGAACCTCGGCGACACGGCGAAGTACCGCCAGCAGGCCGCCGACACGTTCGAGGTTCTCCGGGAGGAAGGCCGCCTGGCCCGCCCGCATCCCGCCCGGCCGGTTCTCGGCGTCGTAGCGACCTGACAGCAGGCCCTGCGCCAGCGGGCTGTAGGCCATCACGACGTGCCCGTGCTCTGCGGCCCAGGACGTCATCCCCGATAGTGGCCGGCGGTCGACCAGGCTGAAACGCACCTGGTTCGTCAACACCGTTCCGCCGAGCGCCCGCTCGGCCGCCTGCCACTCGGGCAGGGTGTAGTTGCTGACGCCGACGTGGTGGATGGATCCCCGGTTGACGAGCTGCCGCATCCCGCTCATCTGGATCCGGAGGGGAACGATCTGGTTCCGCCAATGAAGCTGGTAGAGGTCGATCTCGCTGACGCCGAGCCGGCGGGCACTTGCGTCTGCCCGGCGCGAGATCACCGGTGGGATCGGCAGTATGGGGAACAATTTGGAGGCGATGAAGACCCTGTCTCGCTCCTCGGCGATGGCTTCGCCCAGGATCCGCTCGGACCGCCCGAAGCCGTAAATCTCAGCCGTGTCGAACACGTTGACCCCAAGCTCGACCGCCCGGCGGGCGATCTCGCCCGCCCAGTGGTCGGCGTATCCGGCGCCGTAGGCCCATTCCCGCGACCCGAACTGCCACGTGCCCAGCCCGATGACCGAAAGCCGCTCGCCCTTTGCCTCGACGTAGCGCACGTGCTACTTCGGGGGCATCCGGAGGCCGCCATCCAGCCGGATCGTCTCACCGTTCATGTAGCCGTTCTCGGCGATGGCGAGGACAAGCTGCGCGAATTCGGCCGGCGACCCGAGGCGCTTCGGAAACAGCACACCGGCTCCGAGCGCCCGGCGGTTCTCCTCCGGCAGCAGGCCGAGCAGAGGCGTGTCCATGAGCCCCGGCGCGATCGTGTTGACGCGGATGCCGACCGGGGCGAGATCGCGGGCGGCCGGGACCGTCATGCCGACCACTCCGCCTTTCGAGGCCGAGTACGAGATCTGTCCGATCTGACCCTCGAAGGCGGCAACGGAGGCGGTATTGACAATGACCCCACGTTCGCCGTCCTCGAGCGGATCGGTCCTCGACATGGCACCGGCGGCAATGCGCATCACGTTGAAGGTACCAACGAGGTTCACGTTGACGACCGTCTTGAAGGCTTCGTAATCGTGCGGTTCGCCGTTGCGTCCGATCGTCCGCTGCGCCCAACCGATCCCGGCGCAGCTCACGGTGATCCGGTATTCCCCAGCTGACGCTGCCAGCTCCACCGCCTGCGTGACAGCGTCAGGATCCCCGACGTCGCCTGCGACATAGCTCGTCGCTCCGCCGATGTCTTCGGCAGTCGCCTTCGCTCGGGCCTCGTCACGATCGAAGAGCGTGACGGTGGCGCCGGCGGCGTGAAGCGCTCGTGCGGTCGCCTCGCCAAGCCCGGAGGCCCCACCGGTCACGAGCGCTGAAGTGTTGTCGATGCGCATGTCAACAACCTACGGGAAGGGAGGCGCTGTCAACAATCGCGCACGGGAGCAGAGAAGCCCCATCCAGCGCCGCGGGGTGTCACCCAGTGACAGTCCCGCCGCGCTCGTTGCCGGCGCGACCGAGAGCCGCCGGCCGCTGCAATCGGGCGGCTTCGGTGGCGAGCCGGTCGGCCAAGATGTTTCCCTCGCACGTGCCGTGCCCCTTCACCCACTCGAGCTGCACCTCACCTGCTCGCTCGTCGACCATCAGCGCGACGAGCGGCCTCCAAAGGTCCTGGTTCGCAACGGGCTGCCCGCTCGAGTTCCGCCACCCTTTGGCTCGCCAGCGCACCCACCAACGCTGGCGGAAGCAGTTGACGACATAGGTGGAATCGCTCACGACGCGTACCTTGCCGTCGAAGGCGGCGAGGGCCTGGACGACGGCCGTCAGCTCCATCCGTTGGTTCGTCGACCTCGCCTCCGCTCCGCTGGCGTAGAGCTCAGGGCTGACAGCCCAGGCCCAGCCGCCAGGGCCCGGGTTTCGGAGACAGGCACCATCGGTGTAGACGACGACGGGCTCGTCAGAAGGCGCCACGGGCATGACCCTAGCGACGTGCCGGCGCAGGGGCGGGGGCGCGTGCCAACCACGCGCGGGGGCGCGGACCGGCCCCGAGGGAGGAGCTCCTGGCCGGCATCGCGGGAACGCGTGCGGAATGAGGGCGGCAAAGCGCGAGAATCGAGAGGTGATCTTCGATGGCTTCTCCCACCAAGTACCCGACATCGATCCCGGGGAGACGAGCGAGTGGCTGGACTCCTTCGACTCGATCGTCGACCAGCACGGCAAGGACCGGGCTCGTTTCCTTCTCATGAAGCTCCTCGAGCGAGCACGGGCCTCTCAGATCGGCTTCCCCGCCACGGTTTCCACGCCGTACGTGAACACGATCCCGGCGGACCAGGAGACCTGGTTCCCGGGCGATGAGCACCTCGAGCGCCGTATCCGTGCGTACATCCGCTGGAACGCCGCCGTGATGGTGACGAGGGCCAACGCCAAGGACCCGGGTATCGGCGGTCACCTGTCGACATACGCCGGGTCCGCATCGCTCTACGAAGTCGGTTTCAACCACTTCTTCCGGGGGAAGTCGACCGGCCTCGCCGGCGACCAGGTCTTCTTCCAGGGCCACGCCTCCCCCGGTATCTACGCCCGGGCGTTCGTCGAGGGTCGATTCGAGGAGGCTCAGTTGGACAATTTCCGGTTCGAGGTAGGTGGCCTTGGACTGTCCAGCTATCCGCACCCCCGCCTCATGCCGGACTTCTGGGAGTTCCCGACCGTCTCGATGGGCCTCGGTCCACTGGCCGCGGTCTACCAGGCCCGCTTCAATCGCTATCTCCTCCACCGGGAGATCGTCGACACATCGAACTCACGAGTGTGGTGCTTCGTCGGCGACGGCGAGATGGACGAACCCGAGAGCCACGCAGGCCTCCGCCTCGCCGCCAGAGAGCGACTCGACAACCTCGTGTTCGTCGTGAACTGCAACCTCCAGCGGCTTGACGGGCCAGTCCGGGGCAACGGCAAGATCATCCAGGAGCTCGAGGCCCTCTACCGGGGCTGCGGTTGGAACGTCATCAAGGTCATCTGGGGGCGGCGCTGGGACGACCTGCTCGCCCGGGACGTCGACGGTGTGCTTGTCAACAAGATGAACACGACGCTCGACGGTGACTTCCAGACGTACTCGACCTCCTCCGGCGCCTACATCCGCGAGCACTTCTTCGGACCGGATCCCCGCTTGCGCAAGATGGTCGAGCATCTCTCCGACACCGAGCTGCAGCAACTCCCACGCGGAGGCCACGACTATCGCAAGCTCTACGCCGCCTACAAGATGGCGACGGAGCAGACGGGGGCCCCGACCGTCATCCTCGCCAAGACGGTGAAGGGATGGACGCTCGGCCCGGAGATCGAGGCAAGAAACGCCACCCACCAGATCAAGAAGATGACCCGCGCCCAACTCAAGACGCTGCGGGACCGCCTCTACCTGTCCGACGACATTCCCGACGAGGCCCTGGAGGGCGATCCGCCCTACGTCCGCCCCCCCGAGGGATCCGACGCCATGGAGTACCTGAGGGCGCGCGGCCGTGTGCAGGCCGGTCCCGTGCCGATGCGGGTGGTCCGCCCGGTCCGGCCCGCCCTCCCCGACGCCAAGGTCTTCGAGGAGTTCGCCTCGGGCTCGGGCAAGCAGTCGGTCTCGACCACCATGGTGTTCGCCCGGCTCCTGCGGAACCTTGTCCGCGACCCGACCATGGGCCCCCTGGTGGCGCCAATCGTTTCCGACGAGGCCCGGACGTTCGGGCTCGAGTCGATCATCGCCGAAGCGAAGATCTTCGCCCCGGAAGGGCAGCACTACGTGCCGGTGGACGCCGACCTGCCCCTCCACTATGCCGAGAGCACCTCGGGCCAGGTCCTCCAGGAGGGCATCACCGAGGCGGGGGCCATGGCCTCGTTCACGGCGCTGGCCACGGCGTACGCCACGTGGGGGCAGCCCATGCTGCCGGTGTTCCTCTTCTACTCCATGTTCGGCTTCCAGCGGGTGGGCGACCTGACGTGGGCGCTGGGCGACATCCGGGGTCGGGGGATCCTGGCCGGGTGTACCGCGGGCCGCACGACGCTCCAGGGCGAGGGCCTCCAGCACGATGACGGTCATTCCCCCCTGCTCGCCTCCGTGAATCCTGCGGCCATGATCTACGACGCCTCGTTCGCCTACGAGGTGGCCGTGATCATGCGGGACGCCATCACCCGGATCCTCGGGCCGGAGCCCGAGGACCGCTTCTGGTACCTCACCCTCTACAACGAGACCTATCCGATGCCGGCGCTGCCCGAGGGACAGGAAGGTGAGGACATCAGCCGGGGCATCGTCGACGGCATCTACCGCTTCTCCGCCGGGCCGGACACCGGGCCGGACACGGGAGCAGGACTGCGCGCCTCGCTGTGCTTCTCCGGGCCGATGTGGAGTGTGGCCCACGAGGCCCAGGAGCTCCTGGCCTCTCGGTGGGGCGTGTCCGCCGACACCTGGGCGGTGACCTCATGGAGCCGCCTGCGCATCGACGCCCTGGAGGCCGAGCGCTGGAACCGGCTGCACCCC
>Ga0182024_10024346_pt1 | contig 10766 bp, 12 predicted proteins | sample P32metaG_FD_120480 | JGI IMG/M metagenome (GOLD analysis project Ga0182024, IMG submission 120480) | Permafrost microbial communities from Stordalen Mire, Sweden - P3-2 metaG (Illumina Assembly) | ecosystem: Environmental > Terrestrial > Soil > Wetlands > Permafrost | place: Sweden: Stordalen...
TCGGAGGCTCTGTAGAGCTTCTCGTATATTTTTCCCACCGCTATTAGAAGGTCGTCATCTTGCCGCCCTATCGTAAAACGTAATCCGACGCGGTCCGCGATTTTTGCACAAGCATGTACGTGACGTTGAAAAGGCTGGTAGCCCTCATCTATCAGCGCGTCGTCGGCTTGAATGACTAGATGCTCAAGATTCAGCCGCCCGCGATCTCCTGGGCTTTCCTCGGCCTGCTCGCTCATATATTTTTTGAATTTCTCCGGGTCATTTATCATTGCTCGCATTTATCGCACCTTGGACATATTTGGCGGGGGCCTAACCGATCAGATCCAAGCCAGCTCGCTGCGAATCATGCGTATACATACCAAGTTCCAACGAAGCTAGCGTGTTTTGCTCTGCCTCTAGAAACGAGAATATCCATCGCGCGGGCTATGCGTTCTGGCGCCTCCTTCAATTCCTCCGAAAGAGCAGATTCGAGAAAAACAGCATTGGGCTGTTCCTGCTTTACCCGTCTTGCAAGCGAAAGAATTGCGTCAGCCAATCCGTCCTCGCCCGTACTGGATTCAGACTCTCGGTCTCTAACGAAGTCACGGTTCAAATCTTCGACCTCGGCCATGAGGTCCGAAGGGAATAGGTCCGTACCTATTCCGGCCTTTCTCAGTGCGCGCTGCCCGCGGCCACTTATTCTGTTGTCGGGATCGAGCATGCCGATTACGACGCGAGCAACTTTTCGGTCCGCCAGACGAACTGCGCAAGGGAGCTTGGGGTGATTGCGCGCCGTGCAAGGTTCTAGGGTCGTGTAAACCGTTGCTCCAGCCAGGGATGATTCTGAAGGCTTTTTCTCGAGCGCGATATATTCGGCGTGACAGCCGGGGATTTCACCGCGATGGGCACTCGCGATCACAACGCCATCCTTGACGACCACCACGCCGACTTTCGGGTGAACGCGCCCATCCTCTGGAACGCTCTTCCACGCTTCCTCGATGGCCAGTCGCGAAAACTTGCGATCATCGAGCTCTCGCGACGCTGGTATCGACTCGTGGATAGACCTGGGAGCGGATGCCGGTTCAGAACCAGATAGAATCGCTTCCAAACCGATAAATCTGATCCGGTTGCCACCGCCTTCCAAGGCTTTGGCGATGCTCTCATACAGGTCTTTGCTCTGATAGGTATCGGCTTCCTGTTCGATTTCCAGGTATCGGTCCATCGGGACTTTCAGGCACAGGACCTCGAACTGGTCACCGAATCCGTTCGTGGCTTTCCAAAGCTCAAACGGGATCTTCTCAAATGCTTCCGCGATGGTCCGGTTTTGTAATCGGAGTATTCTCGCGGCATTGCGCTTTACCATTCCCCAAAGCACCTCCTGGACCTGCTCCACCAAACGCACTTCCTGCGAGCCACTTTCGTCGCCGTTATAGAGAAAAAACACGCGAGAATCTTAACATGATCGTATTTCCGCGCCCGCAGGTCCCACGGCCTTTCGAGAAAAAGAGCCCGGCGAATTCCGGGGCGTGGTTTGCGCTCATGCTGGAAGGGAGCGGCATCGCCGCCGTCGGTCGGAGTTTGTTGCTGCGTCGGCCGCTGAACTGGGCTGAGTCTTGCTATTTCCGAGCTCCGCGAATTGTTGCGGCCACCGCGTGAATCTGCGTGCCAATGGCTGCCCGCATATCGTTCGGCAGCAAAGACGCCTGTTCGAGTTTCTCCCACGCTGTGACGGTCTGGTCCGCCGTTTCGTTAACAATTTGCCAGAGTGGGCTCGCCGGCATACGCGCTGTATCCGCGAAACGCCGCACCTGGTCGACGGTGATTTCACTGAGACTACGGCTGTGGCCGAAGTTTAGGGCAAGCTTGTCGTTGGGAAGGTAAGGCAGCGTTGACACAAAATCATAAGCCGGAGACAGAACCGGTGTGCGGCGATCGGGGTAGAGCAGCGACCAGTTTTTGAGATGCATGTCAGCGTTGCCGATAAGTACGGAAAAGACCAGTCGCCGCACGAACTCGTAGGTTGATGCTTGCCCCGTCTCAGCCCACAGAACTGACGCAATATTCGCGTAGCTCCGGTGGTCATACTTGTTGTCGGGCGATAGCCCGAACACCTGCGCGAAATCCTCCATGTGAATGCGTTCTCCGCCGGGAGCGCGGTCGAAGCGTTGCACGGCGAGCGCTTTGCCCTCCATGCGCCCTGCGTCTTCGGGCAGCCCTTGGACCGATGCCATGTCTATCAGGCGGTTGCGTGGCACGTCGATTCCGACGGCGCGTGCGAGCCCCAGCATCGCGTATTCATTTTCGGGGACAGCGGGAAAGCGGGAAGAGGGTAGCTTGACGATCCAGGACCCGCCCATGCCATCGGTAGGGATGGTCAGGCCGCCAGAGCTTTCCATAACGGCGGAGAACTTGAGTTGCACCCCGGCCAGTGAGAACCGCAGCGCGGCATCATCACCACGATCATCGCTATGATGATCGTCGGCATGGTGGTGATCAGCGGCATCATCGTTGTCACGGGGCGTGACGACAAGCGCTCCGGGAAGATCAGCGCCAAGGATGGCGAGAAGAAAGAATTCGCGATGGGGTTTGACACCTGCGCGCGATGCCAGATATTCCCGCAGGTGGCCTTCGGGCAGAAGGTTCGAGAAAAAGGGCGGAAGCCGGATGCCGATTGGCCGCGGGGTCGTCACGAGCCCTCCCGTCTCACCTTTGAATGAAAGACTGAGGGTGGGACGGCTGGGATCGTCGATATAGTCTTGTTCGAATGCAAAAAGGTGGCGATCACCCGCGAGGCGACCGATGATTCCAATGTCGCGGCCGTAGAGCTTCACCGTAAGCGCGTTTAGTTTCTTCGGATCAAAATTCATCATGCTGCCGTCCCTGTTGTGGAGGTTCGTCCTCAGCTGCGTAGAGTGAACGCTCTCCTTCATCGCGATTATGGTCTTGGTTTTGATGATCGCGGATGATCGCCTGCAGGATAGGTACGAGCGAGCGCGGAACCATCAAAAGGTCATAATCGAGCACACGCACCAGGTCGAGAAGAGTGTCGAAGCGTGGCACGATCTTGCCGGACTCGATACCGGAAATATGCATCTGGGGCAGTCCGGCTTGTCGGCCAAGCTCGGCCTGGCTCCAGCTGCGCGTGACGCGTGCCTCCTTCAGCTCGTCGCGCATGTCTGCAGGAAGTCCATTTAGCCTAAGTGGCTTGATATGTGCTGTTATATTTTTTCTCATGATTTATATAATATAGCACATTTATGCGCAAAGCAAGATATAGGTTAAATTATATCAATTCTGAAAATAAATATAATTTCGCATATTGAGCCCGACCGGGAGATACGTGCTAACTGCTTGTGAAGTCCATGGGATAGTGGATTTGCCACTGAGGGTCGTAAACCGTCTTTTTCATGCCATGCGCCAGGAAGAAGTCGAACTCTAGGCCCGCCTCGCGGAGAACCGTCAGTTCCTCCGGCGTACATCCTGCCCGCTGTAACAGAAAGCCGACGGCTTGGTGATAAGGGTAGAGATACTCAAGATCGGCCAGCGTTTCCGCGAGTCGCTCAATGTCGACTTTGCGCCTTGCGCGAATGTAGCTCCGCAGCACGGCATCTATGCCTCCCGCGTATGCGGGGCGGACCGTGATGTCGATGAGCGTCCGTTCGAGATCGGTGAATTCAAGCGGTTCGTTGCGGGAGCCGGTCGTCTTCTTCTTCACACCCAGCCGGCCCGAATCCTTGCCGCACAAGAGTACGATTTTGGTATGTCCGTGCGTGACGATGTAGTTGGACAGGCGCTGCCTACTGGAGAATGCTCGGTTCAGGCCCGCTTGATCCAACAATCCGTCCTGCCTTTTGGGCGACTGCTCCTTGTTCACGTAAATGGCATTTGGTCTTCGATCCGCAAGGCCGTGAAGATACGCTGCGGTCCCGTGGGAGAGATAGGAATCAGGTCTCAGCGACAAAGCGAGTTCGTAATCCGAAAACCGCCCCCAGCCATAACGCTTCGATTTAAAGGGGTACGTGGCGGTAAGTCTGATTTCCTTTAGCGTCCCGCTTTCCACCACTAGGTCGCGAAACTTGTCACGGGTCAAGCCCTTCGGGAGGGTCCATTCCGAGCGGAGCTCGTCGAACAAGTACTCTAGTTCCGCGCGCGAATAAACATGCTGCCCAATGGACGCTAGTTTTTGAACGAGCCGCTGGAGGAGCAGGGTCTCTTTGGGGTCGGGTCTCATAGGGACGCGTCGCATATATACCATGCGTGATATAGGTTTACCCTTTCTGGTTATTTCTCCTGATGGTGACGGTAGGTATATATACCTACCGTCACCGGCGAAGAGGGTTTTGACGCACTGAACTCCTCGACGCAATACACTAATTATGGTACAACCTAATAGACTAATGAACGGACAACGCAATAAACTAATTTTGAGGCAATCATGGCCGCGCCATCACAAAAACTAGCCCGATCCTTGGAAGAGTTACAGAAGCTCCAAACTTCCGACGGGGCAGCCGCGATCCGCGCCAGGGACTTGTCACGCACGCACCGCGAGCGCCTGGTGGCCAATGGCTTTCTTCAAGAGGTCATAAAGGGCTGGTTCATTCCGAGCAGGCCTGACGAGATAACGGGTGAGAGCACCGCCTGGTATGCGTCATTCTGGCGGTTTTGCTGTGCCTATCTGAAAGAACGTTTCAAAACCGAATGGTGTCTCTCGCCGGAACAATCTTTGTCTTTGCACGCGGGTAACTGGACAGTGCCCCGGCAGCTCATGGTGAGGTCGCCGGAGGCACACAATAACGTCACCAAACTTCCGCATGGCACTTCCCTGCTGGAGATTCGCGCTGCGCTGCCTGGCGCCTCCGATCGGGAAGAGAAAGACGGCTTGCGCATTTTCACGCCTGAATCCGCACTGCTAGGCTGCTCGCCGCACTATTTTTCAAGTCACGCCACTGACGTCCGGGCGGTCCTGGCGACGATCCGCGATGCCTCCGATCTGCTGTCGCTTCTGTTGGAAGGCGGTCACAGCAAGATTGCAGGCCGGGTTGCGGGTGCTCTCCGTAATATCGGCCGCGACCGGATTGCGGACGACATCCTGAAAACGATGATTGCTGCGGGTTACGACGTGCGCGAACTCGATCCGTTCGCGGACGGCCCGGCGCTGAACCTTGGGACGCGCGAACGCTCGCCCTATGTGAACAGGATTAGGCTGCTCTGGCAGAAGATGCGGGAGCCGGTCATCCAACGGTTTCCGAAAGCGCCGGGCGTGCCGCGCGCCGTCGAGGCCTACATGAAACGTGTCGACGACGCCTACGTCACCGACGCCTACCATTCCCTGTCCATCGAAGGCTACCGCGTCAGCGCTGAGCTTATCGAGCGCGTGCGCAGCGGCGGGTGGAACCCGGAGCACAGTGACGGCGATCGCGGAGAGCGGGACGCGATGGCGGCGCGCGGCTACTGGCAGGCCTACCAGGTTGTGCAGGAAAGCCTCCGCCGCGTCCTAAGCGGCGAAAACGCCGGCCTCGTCGCCGACGAGGATCACGGCGGGTGGTATCGGGAACTGTTCTCGCCGAGCGTGGCCGTCGGCCTGCTGAAACCGGCCGATCTGGCCGGCTACAGGAACGGCCAGGTTTATATTCGGAAATCCATGCATGTGCCGCTGAACCGGGAGGCGGTGAGGGACGCCATGCCGGCTTTCTTCGATCTGCTCCGCGAGGAAACCGACCCGGCGGTGCGCATCGTGCTTGGGCATTTCATGTTCGTTTACATCCATCCGTACATGGACGGCAACGGACGGATCGGCCGCTTTCTCATGAACGTCATGATGGCGGCAGGCGGCTATCCGTGGACTGTGATCCCCGTGGGCGAACGAAACGCCTACGTGGGCGCGCTCGAAAAGGCGAGCGTCGGTGAGGACATCGTGCCGTTTGCGGATTTCCTTGCGGCCCTGGTCAGGAAGCGGCTGGCGGGCGGTGCGTTGCCGAAGATTCCTAGTTGATTGGACGGATGGTAGCCCGCGGCGACTTTCCTATTCTCCGGGCAGCTTGTTGGCGCTGATGAGAAGGTGGATCATCGCATTTGTTCGCGCTTCGATCATCTCAGCGGTCCATGTCGTCGCGGTGGCAAGCGTGTGGGAACTGCCATGTGTGGTGAACGGCAAATTGTTCAGGGCAAGTCCGTTGCGGTAGCCAATATTTATCTTGTGTCCGAGAAAGGTTCGATCCTTCGAGAGTTGCTGTTTCTTCTCGAAGGAAGATGTTGCGAGGTCGGAATTGTAGCCGCTTAGCGTGAGATTCCCTAGGCGATCCATGCTGGCCGCCTGAATGGCGGCGGCCCCGGCCGGATCGGCCGCTGAAATCATCGTGGTCCAGTGTGCCGGCAGCTTGTCCGCCTGGGGAAGTACGTGCTCGATGGTCCAGACAAAACGGTCCTTCTCGTCGCGGGCCCATAGGTCTGGCTGATATTCGCGCGTGTGATATAGCAAATCAAGCTGAATCAACAGATAGCGCGCCATGCCCGAGTTGTCGGCGTAAACCGGGCCTTCCAGAGCTGATCTTAGTTGCTGTACTGAAGCGGGCCGTCCTTTTCCGTTCAGTAACAAAGTCGTGAAGGTCTCGATCTTGAGATGACCCTCTTTCGTAATCTGTGCCGCGCATGCCTCAATCAATTCGATTGCGGCCGGGTCGAGGTCTCGTGTCGCAGGATAATCAGTGATATTCCGGCGAACATAGTACCGGCAGAGCAGACTAACGGCGCGGGCGAGAAAATCCCCCGGCTGAAGCTCCACCTTGGGAAGTGAAAATAAAAACAAGAGAATCTGGTAAGCAGGAGCTGACCCGATGCGTTGTAGCTCGACTAGATCGCGAGCCACGGGGGCGGCGAAAGTCTCCGGTGGCCGCAGGAGGGTACCGTAAAGCGTGGCTTTTTCCGTAAGGTCATTGAAGATCGTGAGAGAATCGCGCTTCACGAGCGTTTCATAAATGCGAATGATCTGCGACTTCGTAGCGCGGGTGACTTTATCGACCCGGATCGCTTCGCGGTGCTTGAACGCGTTGTAGAAATGCCGAAGGAAGCGTTCCTGCTCTGCCACGTCCGGCAGCGCCGCTATAATCCCCTGCCAACGGTCAAATGACTCATCGATGTCGACGTTGTGCTGCCGCTCCATCTCGGCTAACAGTTTGTTCTTGATGATGTCAACGGCAGAGAGCGGCACCCCGCGGTTGTTCAGTGATTCGAAGAGGGTGAAGGCATCGGACTGGCTTCCGACGATAATCTGAACAAAGGTGAGCTGGTTGATCTTGCGCGCAAGATTGCACAGTTCCGGCACTTTCGTCGGGAGATTATCGCGGAAATACAGAAAGGCTTTGTGGATGCTTCGCACGCCACAATATTTCGGCTTGGCGTAACTTTCCAGGAGATCCGTCTCTGACAGTACGTAGCGGTAATCTTCGAGGTTGTGGTTTTGCGCGCTTGGCTGGACTCGGAGGAAATATGTGTGCTTTCCGACGGTAAAGCCACCCGGCTCACCGGCGCGTGGTTCCTTTTTTCGCTTTAGCAGTTTGGCTTTCAGGCTCGCCAATATCGCCTGAATGTCTTCCTTATCTTCCTCATCCTCGAAAGAGTAGCTACGTAACCCATCTGTAAGATTCGCGTGGAGTGCCATCAGGAGGAGTGAGAGGGTGGTGAGTCTCTGTTGGCCGTCCACGACCTCGTAGATGAGCTCATCTCCGGGGACAGGGTCAGCGCCATCTTTGACACAAATGAGCGAGCCCATGAAGTAGCCCGTATCATTTTCATCGATGTCCAGCAAGAGCTGCTCCCATTCTTTACGGCCCCAGCTGTATTCGCGCTGATATTTCGGAACGTGAAAGTGCTCGCGCGCACCTTGATCGATGTCGATGACCTTGGAAAACGGCATGCTGTGGGCTTGCATTCGCGGTCCTTATTGACTTTGCTTATTCTGCATAAACTATCCCACGTCAGACCCAAAATTCGTATGGCTTGTTGGCCAATGGCGGCGAACTATACACCGGATTTTGGCGATGAAGCTATGCGAGCGGATCAGGAGAGTTTCAATGAGCTGCGCCTCCAGCTATAACGGTGCACCGTCTAATAATCCTATGTATGAGAGGGATGGGTTTCGCGTTATTGCATTCAGCCGTTGCTTCGTGATCAGTCAGTATTCAATACGTGCTATAAATCGTTCGTTCCAACGGGAGAACGCCATTGCCTAAACTAGATGGAGCGGTCGCCTATAGGGAAGACGCAATGGGGCAGTACGCCGAGGAAATCGGTTCGTGGGCCCTGGCAAAGCGGTTCGCGTATCCAATCGCTTGCCCTAAGGGAGGCGCGTGCGACAAAACCTACCTCCTACTGTCAGAAATCGGCGCACGAGACACCGCGGTAACCGAACAGGTTGGTCGTGTGCTTGATGCCATGGAGCATGAGGAGTGTTCCGAGCACAGACCACGGATAAGAATCGAGCCTTGAGGATATCGTGCTCGCATTGTACCCGCGATGCCTCAGCGTCGCACTTAGCCTGGTCCTGTTCTCCGCGGGCGGCGTTTGTCGGACGTTGGCGGCCGACGATAAATGCTGGCCGCCCGGAAATTTGAGCTTCCCCGCCGGTTCCCGCGACGACGTGACCAGGAAAGCCGCTGAGTTTCTCATAAAGGCCGAGGCCGTCCCGCCGCATCCATACTGGCCGGGCGGCACGTCGGGCGTCACGCTGGGGGTCGGCTGGGACGCGGGGTACCATAGCCGCGGCGAGTTGCGCGAAACATGGGCGCCGCTTGGCGCTGATGCGCTCGCGCTTCTCGATGGCGCCACCGGAAAAAAGGGCCGCGAGGCCCAGGCGCTCATTCCGCAACTGCGGGCCATCGACGTTCCGCGTAATCTCTCAATCCAGATTCTCGACCGCTCCCTCAATGACGACTACTACCCGCTGGTGGTTCAGCTCTTCCCGGGGCTCGAGCGTTTGCCGGCGGAGGCCCAGGTCGTCTTCATTTCCGTCGTCTTTAATCGCGGCCCGTCCATGGGGCATGATCCCGATTGGTCGACCGCAAAAGAAGTGGACCGGCGCTTTGAGATGCGGCGGATGCAGGCCGACGTCAGGAGCGCCGATATGTTTGCAATTTACGCCCATCTCGGCACGATGAAGCGGCTGTGGGAGGCCGCCGGGCCGCGCGGCTTGCCCATCCGCCGCCGAGACGAGCAGGCGCTGATTCGCCCCTATGTGAATCAGCAACTTAAGTGGGAAGAGAACCGGGAAAAGCTCAAGGCGGCAGGGTTGCCGGCATGCGGGCATTGAGTCGGCTTCGTGGCCGAGGCCGGCTTGTCGGCAGTCCCGAAAATTTCATTGTGACCCTGCGGAAGACGGCTCTCGAAGCAAATCGTCAGCCGTAGACTCGTGAAACGTCCGGCCTTGCGCCGTAGCGGTCTGTATTCCGACCAGTTTTTCGATTTCTGACACAGCGGCGTGAGACTACCTGAACATGGCGGCAAGGAGGCCGCTGCCATGCCATCGCGCGGAATACGCTACCCCGGCGTTGAAGGAAAAACCGTTGCAACCATCGAGACGAACCGCGAACAACAGTTCGTCTATATAAATATTCGTTTCACCGACAAAACCGCGGTGAGTATTTCACTCACGCCGGAAGTCGTGCTCTATCATGCGGCGCTGGTTGACGAGGCGTCCGGTGATCAGAAGGTGGTCCGCGATTACGTGCTGCCGGATCGCCTCCGTTGAAGGGACCACAGGAAATGAAGATTACGCATACCGAATATTCCGTCGAAATTTTCTTTGCCTGCCGGACGCGGGCGTCTGCCCGGCGGGTGTGCCATCAATTCACGCGGAGGATGGAGCGCTCGATCAGCGATGCAATCCTCCGGGCCGCGCGGGAGACGGTGCGGGAACACATCAGGGCGGGTCGACTCGCGAAAGGTTTTGGCGCGGAGATGGTGTCGTGAGGAGGGAACCTCGGATTTCCCGTCCGGTCGGGATGTAACCTACATATAAAATCGGAAGCTCGGCTGAGGTTCTGCGCCTTCGGGTAGGCACTTAAGAATGTCCCCAACCCGGCGCGCCGCCCGGACTGTGATTGGCTCGCCGCCATCGAATTGCGTGTTGTTCCAGTTGAGTTTGGAGAGGGATAAAATTTCCTTCGCGAGCTGCTCCAGGGTTCCCTCGGATCGAGAAACGGAAAGCTCAAGCGGACGGGGAACGTACATGCCGGGATACGATCGGAAGAACTGCACGCTTCCGCGCAAGTACAGAATGGCCGATGTTTCCCGGAGTTTGAGGAATGTCCCCCTGAGCGGCGGATAGGTTCCCGCGCGAAACAACCTCGTGAATGAACGCCGCAGGCTCACCAATTCAACGACATCGATCTTATGCTGGTCAGCCCCGGCGCTGAACCCACGGATCTCGCCGTCGGTCATCTTCGACGTTTTATGCACGGCCACGCGCGCCGGGCTCGTTCTGTGTTCCCTGCGATAAACGCTGATCGCGTTCGCAAGCAGGCTTTGAGCATCGGCTTCGCTCAAATGCGGTTGCCGATCGTCCTTGCTGAGCTGGGCCTGCGCGCCTCTGACGATGACGCCTTCTCCCCGTTCGTTGAAGACCTGCGCCACGCTTGTGAGGAGGCGTTCGCCGCCGATCGATTTATAAAAACTTATGCCGACGAAGCAGGTCGCCAAATCCATCGCATTTCGCGGCAACCGCCAGGGAACGCCCCCCGCCTTGTAATAGAGCGCGGTGTGCAAGTTCCAGGCCCGCGTCGCTTCGTCCTGCA
>Ga0182024_10024347_pt1 | contig 10766 bp, 13 predicted proteins | sample P32metaG_FD_120480 | JGI IMG/M metagenome (GOLD analysis project Ga0182024, IMG submission 120480) | Permafrost microbial communities from Stordalen Mire, Sweden - P3-2 metaG (Illumina Assembly) | ecosystem: Environmental > Terrestrial > Soil > Wetlands > Permafrost | place: Sweden: Stordalen...
GTATTTGGCGAAATCTGCTTTCGAGTGGATGGGCGCCCACACCGGCTCAACCGTAATCGGGCCGTTCGTCCCAGGCGTCCAGGCCAGCGGGAACCCGGTGAACGCAGCGTAGACGGGAGTCTCCATCGCGGCGTAGAAATGTTTGATCTGCCACCCGTACCCGAACGGCCACTTTTCCAGGTGGACATTCTGAAGTCCCCAGTCTTTCATCTGCTTCATAGCCCATTCGGCGGCCAGCTTATGATTGCGGCTGTTGGTGACGCGCGGACCATACACCTCAGACATCCAGAAAAGGTTTTCCATCACTTGCGAGTGCTGGAAGGCCTCGGTCTTGATCTGGGCCAGGGCGTCCAGATCGACTTTGTCGCCTCCTGTTGCCTGCGCGAAGGAAGCTGGGATGAGGAAGAGGGCCGTGACCATCGGGGCGGCCTGCCTGAAGCGGAGTAGATTCATGGAGATTCTCGCTTTCTCCGGTACTTGGCCTCCCCTAAATGGCGTGCGAGGGAGCGTGCCCGGATTAGGAACAAGAAGTCATTTTCGCACGCTAATTGCCCAGAAGTCCGCTTCTGGGAGTTCACCTGCTACTAACGGCATAGCGTTCACCGTCGCCACTGGGTGGATCGTCGGCCACTCGGACATTGGCCCCAAACGCGTTCTGGGAAGTTTGCACCTTGTAGGAACGGGAAATCGGCTTGGGTCTGCTGACAAGGACCGAGGAACCACGATCGAGATTGCTACGAAATCGGCGCTGATTTGCAACATTAGCGGTAGTCTCCGTGAAGGTTGCCTGGCGGACTGCTGTGGCGTGGAGGGTCAGCCTACTGAGTGAAGAAGCATCGCGTCAGAGCACAGTGAATCCAGGCGATCCAACATACCGCCGTGTCCCGGGATGAGTCGACTCCAATCTTTTGCGCCGCGATCGCGTTTGACCGCAGACAAGACGAGACCGCCGAGAAATCCAGCCAGTGTGATTATGAAGGCCATGGCGCCTGCCTGCGGAAAACTGAATGGCGTCATCCGCCACAGTGCGGCGCCCAACGCGGTCGCGCTGGCAATGCCGCCAATCGTTCCTTCGACGGTCTTTAAGGGCGAGAGCTGCGGTGCGATCTTGTGACGGCCGAACAATTTACCCCATACATATTGAAGAACGTCGCTGGCTTGTGCGACTACGATCACGAACACCATCAGAAGGGCCTTACGATCTTGATTGCCAGGAATATTGAGCATCAGAAGAGCGGGCACGTGCGAAATACAGTAAAGGCATATCAACAGTCCCCATGAAACTTCAGCAACGCGGGCCAGGAAATTCCTGGAGTGAGCCGAGAGTACGACTAGAATCGGCACGATCAGAACCGTAAAGACCGGAACGAGAATCATGAACGTATCGGACTGTGCCGTGCCGATGAGCACGTACTGGACGGGTATTGCGATCAGGAAGCAAGCCGACAGCGTACGATGATCCGCGGCCCCGACGACGCTGAGGCTAAGAAACTCGCGTAACGACAGGAACGACATCACTGCGAACAGTGCGATTACCGAGGCGTGCCCGGCCAAGAGCGTACCGCCCAGAATGAGGGCGATCACCCACCAGCTCTTGATTCTCGCATTGAGATTCTCGATGGCCGTTGCTGCCGCGGCCTCGCGTGTCCGCACATGAAGAACGGCGCCGGCCAAGCTTGCCAGGACCAGCACAGTACCGATTCCCGAAAAGATCAGCAATGTCTGCATGAGCCTCCTAAATCGATCACACTCTGGCGCAAGCGAGCTAGAAACGTCTTCTTGTCCTCTCCAGGAGCCAGGCGTGTTGGCTCTCCGAACGTCACGGAACAAAGCAGAGGGACGGGAAGAATCGCTCCCCTGGGAAGCACGCGATGCAGATTTTCGATCCAAACCGGAACCAGCTCGACGTTGGCCGTTCGCGGGCAAGATGGTAGATGCCGCACTTGAAGGCAAGCAGTTGTCCTCCGTTGCCTCGCGTTCCCTCCGGGAAAACAATGAGCGACTCGCCGAAATCGAGGGCGCGAAGCATCGGCGCAAGCGGGTTGTGGGCGCGACCGACGTGCCCTCGCTCGACGAGGACGCCCTGGAAAACATCCTCGATAAGAAACTTGCGGACAACGCCGCGCTTCCAGTAGTCGGCCGCGGCGACCGGGCGTGTCCGCGACCGGAGATACGGCGGCAGCGAGGCCCACAAGAGAACGAAATCGGCATGGCTTGTGTGATTGGCGACGTAGATGCGCTGCGTGGCGGATGGGTCTGAGCCAGGCCAGCTTGACCCAACCCAGCGGACCTCTGCGCCCGTGATCAAGCGTGCGGCTGCAGCCGTTGCTGTGGCGACACACTTGGCAATTCCGGGCCTGAACGTCTTGATTCGAGGTACCCCGCTGTGGGGCCACGCGAGATGCGCTTGGCTCAGCATGGGGGCGCCTCGCACCGCTGCGCCAAGGACACGGTGAAAATACCCCAGTCGTCGGTCAGTTGGTCGATCTTGCGAAATCCCGCTGCTTCGACTAACTCGTCCAGTTCGCCCTGGGTGCGCCGACGCATGATCCACGACGTGTGATCACGATGGCTGGAGAGCGTGCGCGCGATAAACTCAATTTGCGGGTGCCAGGGCTGGCCCGTGTAGATGAGGTAGCCGTTTGGCTCGATCGCGTCGGAGAGCCCAGCGAGCGACTCGCGCAGTTCGGCATTTCCTGGAAACAGCTCATACAGTCCGGAGACCACGCCGATGGTCATGCGCGGCCAGATGGCAGCCAGCGAATCGCGATCGAAGGCGTTGCCGTTCTCGAAACGAGCCACTTTATCCATGCCCCGGGTCGCGATCGATACGTTCCCCTCGCGCACGTTCACCGCGTCATAGTCACGAAGCAGAACCGAATCGTCGTCGGCGTGCGTCTTCATCGCGTCGAGAACATAACGCCCATGGCCAGCGGCAATGTCGACGATGCGTATGGGCAACCCGCCGGTCCTCAGCTCCTCAATCGTTCGTATCAACAGCTGCTCGAGATGTTGCTTACGAATCCGAATCCCGCGCCAGCCAATCGAATTAAGATACAGCCGGTCGATCGCCTTGCCCAAGGCTGTGCGACCCGAAGCTCGATCGCGATAGATGTAGTCGAGAGTGCTGCCCGAATCAAATCCGGTTTCCTGCCCGATCCGGATTCCGTTCGAGAGCCGGCCTCCTCCTTTTAGCCCGGCCTTCATCGCAAGGAAGGCGATGGCGCGCGGAGACCATGGTGGCAGTGGACGCGACAGCCGGTCGAACTCCTCCTTGGTGGCACCCTTCGTGTCTGCGTCCAGCAGCGAACCCGGGCCAGCAAACCGCGTAAGGATGAATTCACGCGCTTTGTCGATGGCAAGATGACGGTCGTTTTCGCCCAGCGTGTCGTGGTAGAAGTTCTTCAACTCGTGCATTTCTTTGATTGGCGATCCGAGGCGACGGAAGAACTCTATCTGCGGTTCTTTGCGTACCACCCAGTCGGCGCCAGAGATCAGCACCTGGGTCGGCACCTGGATGGCTTGCGCATCGGCCACCACGCGCTCCGCAGTTTCATCAAGTTCCAAAAGAATTTTCACCGAGATCGATCGAGTAATCAGTTGGTCCGATCGAAATGTAGAGATGCGCTCCGGGTCGTGCGTAAGGTAGTTGGCTTTTACGTAGGATTGAACCGTGAAGTCGCCGATCAGCTTATGAAGCAGGCTGAGGGCGCGTCGAGCGAAGGGCGCATACAACTTGATTTGGAATGCCGGCGCGGCCAGGATCATGCTTCGAATCCTAGGAGCGTAGTCGTGCGCCCACGCGGCCGCCAAAACGCTGCCGACGCTCTGCGCTACTAAGGATATGTTCTCGATTGGAATTCCGCGCGTTGTAACCACGTGACGAACGAACATGTCGAGGTCCTTGACCAATGTTCCGACGCTGGGCGCGTAACCGCGGCGTCCGGGTGAACGGCCGTGTCCCCGCGCATCCCACGCGAACATGGAGTGTTCTGGAAGGTTCAATTCTTCGACGACGTGCAGAAGCCGGCCCGAGTGCTCGTGCCCACGGTGCAGCAATATCACCGCTCGATCGTCCACCCCAGGAAGTGCCGGCCAATATCGATAGAAAATCTGTGTACCGTCGACGGCTACAAAGGTACACTCTTCAGATCGCCGCATGTTCATTTCCTCCCGCTTGGCTTTCCCGCAGTCCTTGTCGAACTCGATTTACGATGGTCAGCGTCAACGTAAGAGTCAAAAATATTGGAAGCAGATGTGCGATGGGTCCGGGAAGTGCGCCGGCAAGTCCGACCCACAGTCCTGCCGCTCCGAAGATCAGCGCCCGGTCGCTCTTTCCCATCGGACCGTCGTACCGGCGGCTCGCGCCGGTCATCACCGCCACCGTGCCGGCCATCTCCGAGATCACGGCCAGCACGATGACTCCCCACATCCAACCTGGGCTGACCCCGTCGAGTTGGGCGAAAGGCACGTACAGAAACGTGTCGGAAACGACGTCGGCCAGCTCGTTCAGGTACGCCCCGAGCCTTGTCTTCTGGCCAAATTCTCTTGCCATGATCCCGTCCATCGCGTTCAGCCACATGCGGACCAGCAGCACCAAGGGGAGCAGGATAAATAAGCGGGATTCCCGGAGGATCGACAGGCTCAGACCGAAGCCGATCGAAAGCATGCATGCGGCGACCGTAACTTGATTGGCGCGCACACCAATACCGGCCAATATCCGGGCCGGAGGCCGCAAATGGTCTTGAAACCAGGGCTTTAACCCGTACATTCCCGGGCATTTCGAGTACAATAAATGAGCTCATGACCTCACGATACTGGCACCGGCGCGGGAAGTCCTTCGGAAGTTCTGATGAAGTTATGACGAAACTCTATTAGCGGGTATGGCACGACAGGAAAGGCAGGTCTATGAGTTCGGGCCTTTCCGGATCGACCGCGATGAACGCCTGCTCCGGCGTGGCGCCGAGGTGATTCCCCTGGCGCCGAAGGCGATCGAAACGCTTCTTGCGCTTGCCGACAGGCCGGCCGCGTGGTCGAAAAGGACGAGCTGATCAAGCGCGTCTGGCCCGATACCTTTGTCGAAGAAGGGGGCCTTGCCCGGAACATCTCCTTACTGCGAAAAGTGCTGGGCGAAGGCTCCGACGACAGCCATTACATCGAGACCATTCCCCGCCGCGGGTGCAGATTTGTCGCACCGCTCCTGGAAGCTCGTGAGCCTGGCGAAGCCCGCGAGGATCGCCGCGCCTCCCGGTCTCTGGCAGTTCTGCCTCTCGTAAATTTCTCCAGCAATCCGGACGAGGATTTTTTCGCCGACGGAATGACCGACGAACTCATCAGCCATTTCATGAAAATCGAGGCGTTGCGCGTCTCCTCGCGCACCTCTGTCATGCTTTACAAAGGCGCCAGCAAATCGCTGCGCCAGATCGCGCGCGAGTTGGACGTTACCTGGGTGGTGGAAGGAACGGTGCTTCATTCGGGAGGTCGAATCCGTATTACCGCGCGACTGATCGACGGCACAACCGAAGAACACGTGTGGGCGGAAACCTACGAAAAGGACCTGCAGGGCGTATTGGCTTTGCAGAGTGAGGTAGCCAGCGACATCGCTCGCGAGATCCGCGTGAAGGTGAGCCCTCCGGAAAAAGTCAAGCTGGCCAAGTCTCGGCCGGTCAACCCGGAATCCTATCAGGATTATCTGCGAGGCCGATATTTTTGGAACAAGCGAACCACCGAAGGATTAATGCGGGCGCGCGAGTACTTTCGGGAAGCGATCGAAAAGGACCCTACCTATGCGCCAGCTTATTCGGGCCTAGCCGATGCCTACGCTCTGATGGGAAGTACCGGCTACGACGTCATGCCGCCGCGCGAAGCGATGCCCTTGGCCAGGGCTGCCGCGACGAACGCGCTGCAGATCGATGATACGTTAGCGGAAGCTCACGCGGCTTTAGGTTATGTTGCGCTGGTCTACGATTGGGACGTGTCCGCCGCCGAGCGGGAATTGGCCCGCGCGATCGAGCTCAACCCAAGCTACGCCACCGCCTTCCAGTGGCAAGGGGAGTTGCTGATGGCTCGTGCTCAGCCCGAGGAAGCCACAGGGGCGTTTAAGCGCGCGTTGGAACTCGATCCGCTCTCGATACCTTGCAACCTGGGGTTGGGGTGGTCTTACTATTTCTCTCGCAAATACGACCATGCGATTGCGCAATATCGGAGGACTCTGGAGATTGCTCCCAATGTCCCCATGGCTCTCTACGGACTGGGGCTCGCCTACGGGCTCAAGAATCTGCCCATGGAAGGATCAAGCGAGTTTCAAAAGGCGCACACATCCTCCGGAGGTGAAGTGGCCGCGGTGATGCTGGTGGGTGTCACTCATGCACTGGCCGGACACAGGAAGGCCGTGGACGTTGAGTTGGCGAGACTTCACGCGCTCTCCCGGCAAAAGTACGTTCCCGCGGTGTATTTCGCATTCATATACATCGCTCTCAACGATCTCGATCCAGCCTTTGAATGGCTTCGGAGAGCTTGTGAAGAGCGTTCAACGTACCTGATATTTCTGAATGTGCAGCCCTCCCTGGATCGCGTGCGAGCGGACCCGCGTTACCAGCACTTGCTGAACCGGGTGGGATTGAAGGGGACGCCTTGAAGCTTCACGGTTCAGCCTTGTGATGCCCGGCTCGCTTCTACTTGTCGCCTTCGCGTGGGGGTTCGCCGAGGCCACATTCTTTTTCATCGTCCCGGATGTGTGCCTCACTTTTATCGCGCTCGCAAATCCGAAAACGGCGTTCCAAGCATCGTTCTCCGCCTTGGCGGCTGCCCTTGCCGGTGGTTGCGTCATGTATGCCTGCGGTGTCTGGGCGCCTGAAGCTGCCCGGTCCTTCCTGATTCGCATTCCGGGTATCCAGGGCTCCCTCGCCGGTTCCGTGCGATCACAACTTCAGACACGCGGCATTGTTGCCATCCTTCTTGGCCCCTTGCGAGGGACACCATATAAGATTTATGCGACCGAATGGGGCGCAGTGCGTCGCAGTTTTACGGGCCTTTTGCTGATTTCCGTCCCCGCCCGTTATCCGCGCTTCCTGCTGAGCGTGCTCGCCGCCGCGGCGCTCCGAGGGGTTGTCTCACCTCTTGTACTCGGCGTCGCTTGGCTCGCCTTCTACGGTTTCTACTTTTGGAAGTTCGGGTGGTAGAGCGTGCTTTTTCGTTCCGCCATTAGTTCACCAAAACGCTGCGCCACCACTCGCCGTGAACAGCCCGTTATCAGCTTTATCGGCCAACGGCCTGGAGGAAGGCGCGCGCCACCGCGGGCTACGCCGGCAAGCGTGAGGGCTTCATAAACAATTCACTGCACTTGGCCTTTCGGCTGCGGGACTCCGACCGTCGGCTGGTTCTGGAACTCCTCCCACTTCCGTGCCGCTTCGTCGTCCTGCCCGTGGATCATGTGCGAATAGATTTCTTGGGTCGTCCGGATCGATCCATGGCCCAGGCGTGCAGATACGGCTGGAAGGGGCACGCCGCTGGCCAGCAGATGTGACGTGTGCGTGTGGCGAAGCGAGTGGAGGCTTGTCCCCTTCGGTAGCTTGAGCCGGCGAAACAGCAGCGATACCGTTGCAGAAATGGAGTCGGGCTTCAGCGGGGTGCCGTCGAGATTCGCAAATATCAAATCCAGATCGGCCCGATAGTCTGGCCCGAACTGGCGCCGGAACTCCTCCTGGCGCGTGCGATGCGCGTCCAGCGCCGCGATCGCCGATACCGACAAGCTCACCGAGCGTGGCTCCTCCTGCTTCGTGCCTTTGAATTCGAGCAGACTGCTGGTCTGCGTGAGCGACCGCGCGACCATGGCGCGGCCGTCCTCGATGTCAGACCAGCGCAGCGCCAGCACCTCTCCGCGGCGGCAGCCCGTGGCCGCCACCACCTCGAGGTACGTCCGCAGACACCACGGTGATGTAGCCGCATCGATCACCATTCGTTGCTGCGCCGGAGTCAGTGCGATACCACGATGTTTCTTCGCGCGCGGTCGCTCGCTGTTGGTTACGGGATTGATAGAGACCAGCCCCCACTTGACTGCGCGGCCGAACGCGCTCGAAACGACGCCGGCGATATTCCGAACGGTCTTCGCGCTCATGGCGCGCGGCGACTTGGTCTTGCGCGTATGGCCGCCACACTTCAGCAGTCTGGTCCACTCGCGGTTGAGGTGCAGCGGTGTAACTTCAGACGGCGGCATCGCAAGCAACTCCGGTGCCACGCACGTCGCCAACTCCCGATAACGCTCGACCGTCTTGGGCGCCAACTTCTCCTCAGCGTGTTGCCGGAAGAATTCCTTCAGCAGCATTCCCAGGGTGGTGGGCACTGCCGCAGCGACGCCGGCGGCGCCGGCCTTTATTAGATCGCTTTTCTGTTGCTCTTCAATGCGGCGGTTCGCTTCGGCATCCACCGCAGCCTGCTTTGTCTCGAACCCAAATGCCCTGAACTCCTGGCGGCTGTCGCGCGTCGAGCCGGGCGCGTTGAATCGGTAGAACCAGACGGTCTTGCCGGAAATGTATTTGCGGCGGTGGACTGGCATTAGTTCAACACCGTTACCTCTTGTGTCGTCTGAAGTCCAGGTCCGCGACGCATTCCGCAGGTGCGCTCCCATTGCTCATATGCGTGCCGCGTGATGATCCACCGACGGCCGAGTCGGATGCTCGGGATGATCCCCTGCTCCAGCATTTCGTACACCGCCAGGCGTCCGATGTGCAGGCGACGGGCGATCTCAGGCACAGAGATGCGACCGCGGAGCCGCTCCTCTTGCGCCTCGATTGGGTGTCCGGAATCGGAGTCTCTGGATGGATCGGACATGGGGGTAGTTTTCCCGGAACAGATGAAGCGGTAATCTTTGGCGCGGTTAGGTTTAATTGTCGAGTTGCAGCGTCTTAGCGGGCTAATCTAATACCTCGACCAATGTGGGGTTCACGAGACCAGCCTCCACGAGAGCCACGCTTCCATCCGCAAGTTTCACACGGACATACTGTTCATATCCCGATCCGTGCATCATGGTGATGACTTGCCCGAGGGTGAGCTTGTGATTACACCCAGGGCAGCGCCGGTCGGTAGCCTGGTCGGCTGCCGTAGATGTTGGTTCGGCTTGATTTAACTTAGCCTCCATAGTAATGTTCCTTTCATGGCTGCTTCATTTGAAAAATTTGCGGGACGGGGCCGCGTTCTGAACGGCAATACATTCGTGGCGGACGTTCACTATGAGGTTCGAGTTTACCCGCGGTTCATCGATGGCACAATACCTGGGCTTCCTCGCCTGGAATGCAGGCTATCTGGACTCCCGAACACCGTACCGTCCCAACATCAACTCACGCTCGTGATGAACGATGGGCGTAAGCTCGCTTTCTATACGTTGTTGGGGTCCAGCGGTCGCGTGCAGCCCACCGGCGGAATCCACACGTGAGCCGCTGCAGTCCCAAGAAAGCTACTTTTTAGCTCCTGGGAGTTTCCACCTGACCTTATTCAACACGGCTTTCGCTTACCAACGGATAATTAGCCGTCACTTCATCTCGCTACGTATTCATCTCCCGCGCTCAACGTTGCGGAATTCGTCGCAATTGCCTTGCCTTTTGGGCGGACACGAGCGATGAATCGTCATGCGCAAAGAAAAGCGCAGAAAAGGATACGAGACCAACATGACCAACGCTGAAACGAACACAGCCGCCGTTGCGGCACAGGGCGCGCACGTCGCGCCGGAGAAGGCCCCTTCGAAGAAGGGTGCCACCCGGAAGAAGGACGCGCCCAAGGGCCAGAAAAACGCCAAGGGCGCGAAGCCCAAGAAAACGGCCAAGGCCAGCAAGAAGGTCGTCGCGCGCGAACGCAAGACCACCACCCCACGGCCCGAGAGCAAGGGTGCGAAGATCCTGGCCCTGATCCGGCGGCCCAAAGGCGCAACCCTCGCCGAACTCGCGAAGTTGACCGGCTGGCAGAATCACTCGATCCGGGGCTTCCTGTCCGGTGCCGTCGGCAAGAAGATGGGGCTCACAGTGGACTCCGCCAGGCGCGAGGACGGCGAGCGCGTTTACTCGATCAAAAAGTAACATCCCTTTCCGGCTTTTCTGCCCGCCCGGCTTCTGCCGCGGCGGGCATTCTTACTTCCAAGGCCATCTCCTGCTCGATCAGGCGCAACTCCACCCACCAGTCCGACAACGCCAAGCACAACCCCTGCAGGTCTGGGTGCCCGGCACAGATCAACGCTTCGATAGCGGCGATCTCGCGGCGACAATGTTCCATGTCCATACACGATGGTCTTGTTTGCGATCTATGCGCCATTGGCGTAATCTTCTTAAGAAGTGGAACGCGTCGCGATCACAGTGGTCGACGGTGAAGATCGTTCCCTGCGAAGGCTGTGACTGAACTCAAAGCAATCAAGCAAGTCGTGTCCATCTTGAGGTCCACATATGGGAAAAGCTAATCACGAAAAGAAGGCACGCTCGGTTGGGTCCGAGATCATCGAGGCGCTTCACAACGCCGTGGCTTATGCCAAAGGCGATCACAGCAAGGGACGCACCCACCGGATCCCGTTGCCGCAGCGAATCAACTTCAAGCGTGTCCGGCGGCGGTCCAACGAGTTCTGAACGTCGCCGTAGGGCTGGCAGCGTGCGACAGATCAACGTTTCGATGGCGGCGATCTCACGCCGGCAGCGTTCCATGTCCACATCAGAGGACCAAGATGCCGCGAGTCGCGTAAATGCTTGTCTGCCGCGGCGCCCTCACGATCGCGCGCGCCAGCGCGTTGA
>Ga0182024_10024348_pt1 | contig 10766 bp, 9 predicted proteins | sample P32metaG_FD_120480 | JGI IMG/M metagenome (GOLD analysis project Ga0182024, IMG submission 120480) | Permafrost microbial communities from Stordalen Mire, Sweden - P3-2 metaG (Illumina Assembly) | ecosystem: Environmental > Terrestrial > Soil > Wetlands > Permafrost | place: Sweden: Stordalen...
ACGTGGACCTGGCCGGTGGTGATCATCGTCTCCACGGCGACGCGGCTGCGCGGGTCGCCCTTGAGCATGCCGTCGAGAATGGCGTCGCTGATCTGGTCGGCCATCTTGTCCGGATGGCCTTCCGTAACAGACTCGGAGGTAAATAGACGACTTGCCACCGGACTCCCTTTGCCGCAGGGCTGAGATTCAGCCCGAAGTGTAGCCGGTGCCCGCGGGCCGGCCTCAGCCAGCGAACATCCCCGCCACAAGATCCCAGATCACGTCGGCGAGTGCCTCCTTGGGGCCGAGGGGGACGCGGGTCTGGGCTCCGTCAGCGGCCAGGATCACGGCCTCGTTGTCGCTGACGCCGAATCCGGTGCCGTGCCCCACCTTGTTGACGACGAGCAGGTCGCACCCCTTCGCCGCGAGCTTCGCGCGGCCGTTGCCGAGCAGGTCCCCGGTCTCGGCGGCGAAGCCGACGATGACCTGGCCGGCCCGCAGCCGGCGGCCGGACAGCTCACGGAGGATGTCGGGATTCTCCACCAGGCGGATCGGCTCCGGCGCCGCCGGAGTCTTCTTGATCTTCGACTCGCTTCTGATCTCCGGCCGGTAGTCGGCGACAGCCGCGGCCATGACCAGGGCGTCAGCGTCCCGCGCCGCCTCCGTCACGGCATCGCGCAGCTGGGCCGCGGACGTCACGTGCACGACGCTGGCCCCGGCCGGGTCGGCGAGGGTCACGTTGGCGGCCACCAGGGTGACCTTGGCGCCGCGGGCCGCGGCCGTTGCCGCCAGCGCGTAGCCCTGCCGCCCTGATGACCAGTTGCCGAGGAACCGGACCGGATCGAGTTCCTCCCTGGTGCCGCCCGCCGACACCACCACCAGGCGCCCGGTGAGATCCGGCGCGAGCCCGGCGGCGCCGCGGGCACCGGCCCGCACCGCGATGCGCATCAGCTCGGCAGGCTCCGGCAGCCGGCCAGGCCCGGTGTCCTTGCCGGTGAGCCGGCCCGCCGCCGGCGTCAGGACCACGCAGCCGCGCTCCCGTAGCGTGGTCACGTTCGCCTGAGTAGCCGGATGCTCCCACATCTCGGTATGCATGGCGGGCGCGAAAATGACCGGGCAGCGCGCCATCAGCAGCACAGCGGTCAGCAGGTCGCCGGACATCCCGGCGGCGGCGCGGGCCAGCAGGTCGGCAGTCGCCGGCGCCACCATGACCAGGTCAGCCTGCTGACCCAGCCGGACGTGCGGAACCTCGTGTACCTCGCTCCACGCGCTGGCCGTGACGGGATGACCGGACAGCGCGGCCCAGGTTGCCTCGCCGACGAACCGGAGCGCGTCAGGGGTGGGCACGACCCGGACATCGTGGCCCGATTCGGTGAGCAGCCGGAGCAGCTCGCACGACTTGTAGGCGGCGATGCCGGCGCCGACCCCGAGGACGATGCGCATCGGCGGCAGCCCGGTCAGGAATCAGGCGGTCAGGACTCCGCTGCCTCCGCGGTCAGCAGGCGCTCGCTGATCTCGCGAAGCGCGATGGACAGCGGCTTCTCCTGGACGCGGGTCTCGACGAGCGGGCCGACGTACTCCAGCAGGCCCTCGCCGAGCTGGGCGTAGTAGGCGTTGATCTGACGCGCCCGCTTCGACGCCATGATGACCAGGCCGTACTTGCTGTCCACGACATCAAGCAGGTCGTCAATGGGCGGGTTGATGATGCCTTCCGGGGCGGAAGTGCCAGCCACGTTGTGCCTTCCATGTTCGGGAGCGCGGCCAGGGCCGCGTCACTGGCCCGATGGGGCCTCGGTCAAGGCTACCAGCTGGTGACAGACGTCCTCGACCGATGTGTTGACGAGCGTGATATCGAATTCACTGCCTGCGGCGAGCTCCACCTGAGCCACCTCCAGCCGCCGCTGGATGACCTCGGGAGGCTCGGTGTCCCGGCCGGTCAGCCGCCGGACGAGCTCCGCCCAGGACGGCGGCGCCAGGAACACGAGCAGGGCGCCGGGCACCGCGCGGCGTACCTGCCGCGCGCCCGCCAGGTCGATCTCGAGCAGCACCGGCACGCCGGACGCCAGCCTCTCCTCGACTGGTGCCCTCGGCGTGCCGTACCGGTTCCCCGCGAACTGCGCCCATTCGAGCAGCTCGCCGCTGGAGATCATCGCGTCGAAGTCGCTCTCGCTGACAAAGCGGTACTCCCGGCCGTCCGCCTCGCCTGGCCTCGGTGCCCGCGTGGTGACGGAAACCGAGAGCCAGATCCGAGGCGACGCTCGCCGCAGCCTGGCGACGACTGTGCTCTTGCCGACGCCCGAAGGCCCGGACAGCACGGTGAGCCGCGCAGGGGCAGGGGCCTGGACGAGGCCCGCACCGCACGCGCGGTCAGCCGACGGATCGGCCACGGACCATTGCCCCTCGCCCCCGCGCTCCCCAGCGTCGGTCAGATATCACCGCCGAACTCGTTCTCGAGTGCGGTCCGCTGGTTGGCGCCGAGGCCGCGGACGCGCCGCGACTCCGCAATGCCGAGCCGCTCCATGATCTGCCTGGCGCGCACCTTGCCAACGCCCGGCATGGACTCGAGCAGCGCCGATACTTTCATCTTTCCAACGACATCATCAGTCTGGCCCTCTTTGAGGACCGCGGGCAGGGTCGTCGAACCGTGCTTGAGCCGGTTCTTGACCTCGGCCCGCTCCTTGCGTGCCTTGGCAGCCTTTTCCAGGGCTGCGGTCCGCTGCTCGGGGGTGAGTGGAGGAAGAGCCACGCGTGGTCACCTCGGGTTTCGTATCGAAAAAGTCGCTCCGCGAGGGGAAACTAGCGAGTTCAGACCGTCACGGCAATGCAAACCCCCGTTTGTGCTGCCACAATTTATCCGATACTACACTCCGAACACGGGGCGACACTAAAAGTAGCCATTTACCGGCCTGCGCGTCCCCGCCATGGACATGGCTGGCAGCGCGATCCGGCTACGCAACCACGCCGTAACTCAGCTGGCAACCGGGCCGTAACTCAGCCAGCGGCCGCCGCCAGCCGCCGCAGCGACGCCCCGACCGCGGCAGCAGCCGCGCCCGGGTCCGGCGCGCCGGTAATGGGCCTGCCGATGACCAGGAGGTCCGCGCCGGCGCTCAGCGCCTCCTCCGGGGTTGCGACTCTCGCCTGATCCTGAGCGTCCGACCCGGCGGCTCGGATGCCCGGGGTGATGAGAGTGATACCCGGCCCGACCTCGGCCCTGAGGCTGGCTACCTCGCGCGGCGAGCAGACCAGGCCGGTGGCCCCGGCCGCCACCGCCAGGACCGCGAGGCGGCGCACGGCGTCGCGCACCGGGCCGGCCATCCCGATCCCGGCCAGGTCGTCATCGCCCAGGGAGGTGAGCACCGTCACGGCGGCGATCTTGGTGCCCGGGGCGGCTTGCACGGCGGCGCGGATGGCCGCAGGGCCTGCCGCGGCGTGCACGGTCAGTATCCCTGGCCGCAGCCGCGCCACCGCGCGGGCGGCGCCGGCCACCGTCGCCGGGATGTCATGCAGCTTCAGGTCCAGGAATACCTGGACGCCGCTGGCGCCCCTGATCGTGGTGACCGTCTCCGGCCCGTAGCGCAGATAGAGCTCAAGCCCGATCTTGACGGTGCTGACGTAGGGCGTGACCAGGCCCGTCCAGCGTGCCGCCGTCTCCAGGTCAGGCGCGTCGAGTGCGACGGCAACAGGTGCCCGGCGACTCACGGCATCCTCCTTCCCCGCGGCTCGTGCGCCAGCCCGACAACCTCGGACAGGCGGTCGATCCCGCGCTGCGCCAGTTCCTCCTCGAGCTCGCGCAGGATGCGCTCGCACGCCGACGGGTCATGGAAGATCGTCGTGCCGACCGCGACCAGGCCGGCCCCGGCGAGGATCAGCTCGAGGGCGTCCTTCCCCGTCCGCACCCCGCCCATCCCCATGATCGGCACGTCGGGCAGCGCGGCGCGCACCTGCCAGATGCACCGGACCGCGACCGGGCGGATCGCAGGCCCGGACAGGCCGCCGGTGAGGCTGGCCAGCACCGGCCGCATCGTGTCCGGGTCGATGGCCATGCCCAGCAGGGTGTTGATCATCGAGAGCCCGTCCGCGCCCGCCGCCACGCACGCCCTGGCGACCGCCACGATGTCCGTGACATCAGCCGAGAGCTTGGCGAACACCGGGATGTCGTAACGCGCCCGGCCCCGTACCGCCTCGATCACCGCGGCGGCGGCTCCGGGGTCGCAGGCGAACACCTGCCCCCGGTCCTCGACGTTCGGACAGGAGATATTGACCTCGATCGCCGTGACCCCGGCCGCGTCGGAGAGCCGGGAAGCCAGTTCGGCGAACTCTGCCACGGTGCCGCCCGCGATGGATACCACCGCGCGCGCGCCGCGGGACAGCAGCCAGGGCAGGTCCCGCTGCAGGAAGGCGTCGATGCCTGGACCCTGCAGGCCAATCGAGTTGAGCATGCCGCTCGGCGTCTCCGCCATCCGCGGCGTCGGGCGCCCGGCCCGGGGCGCGAGCATCACCGACTTGGTGACGACGGCGCCGATCCTGGACACGTCGAGGAACTGCGCCAGCTCACGGCCGGCGCCGGCGCAGCCGGACGCGGTGAGAATGGGGTTAGGCAGCTCGACGTGGCCGAGCCTGGTGCGCATGTCAGTGCCCATGGCCTGGCCTTCCTGCCGGGCCGGGCGCCCGCGCCTGGTGCCAGGCCGGGCCGGGTCCGCGGCCATCGCGGCCCGCTCGCGGCGATCCGGGCTGGCCATCGGCGGCTGCCGCGGCGCCGCGCGGCAGGCGGCCCGCCCTCGGCTCCCAGCCGGGCGCGCCGACCGCGTCGAACGGGATGGTGCCCACGTCGTCCCAGCGGATCTGCTCACCGCGGAACACCGGGCCGTCAACGCAGGAGCGCACCATCCGGGTGATGCCATCGGTGCCGATGACGGGCAGCACGCAGGTCATGCACACCCCGATGCCGCAGGCCATCGCCTCCTCGACCGCGACCTGCACGGGCAGGTCGTACCGGCGGGCAAGCAGGGTCACCTGCCGGAGCATCGGCATCGGCCCGCAGGCGTAGATCACGTCGGTCCTCGCCTCGTGGATCACCTGGCCGAGCATGTCGGTGACGACGCCGCGGGCGCCCAGCGAGCCATCCTCGGTGGTGATCGTGGCCGTGCGGCCGGTGCGGCGCGCGGTCAGCGCCCCGAAGATGCGGTCCCCGCTCGCCGCGCCCAGCAGGAAGTCAACCTTGCAGCCGCGGTCGCGGAGCTTGCCCGCGAGCGCGAACAGCGGCGCGCTGCCGTAGCCGCCGCCGACCAGCAGGCAGCTGACCGGGTCGCGCGGAACGGGGAACGGCCGCCCGAGCGGCCCGGTGACATCCAGCAGGTCCCTGGACCGCCGCCCGGCCAGCCAGCGCGTGCCAGGGCCGTTGGCGGCGAAGACGAACTCCACCGTGCCGCCGTGGTCCGGCCTGACGTCATGAATCGAGAAAGCGCGGCGAAGCAGCATCGCGCTTTCCGGGCCGCCGACGGCGATGGCGATGAACTGCCCGGGCCGGAAGCGCGCCGCGATGGCGGGCGCCACCACGGTCATGGCGTGGTAGGCATCGACCCGCCGGACGGTAAGGACGGTGCCCCGCACCTGCACCGGGCCAGCGTCGGCCTCGGTGTCCCGCGGCGTCACCCGCCGTCACCCACGGACGGGCCGGCCGCGCGGTCACCGCCGGACGGGCCGTCACCGCCGGACGGGCCGTCACCGCCGGACGGGCCGTCACCGCCGGACGGGCCGTCGGCGCCCGCGCCGCGCAGTCGCGCCGCGTGTTCCTGCAGGGACCGCACGCCCACCTCGCCCCGGGTAATCGCCTCTATGCCCTGCACGGCGGCCGCCAGGCCCTGCACCGTCGTGACGCAGGGGATGCCGCGGCGGACCGCGGCAGTGCGGATCTCGTAGCCGTCCAGCCGCGGCCCTGACTGCCCGGGGCTGCCGAAGGGCGTGTTGACGATGAGATCCACCTGGCCGGCCATGATCCGCTCCACGATGGTCGGCTCGCCGTCCGGCCCGCGGCCGTCGCCGTGCTTACGGACGATCGTGGCACGGACGCCGTTGCGGCGCAGAATCTCCCCGGTTCCCCTGGTTGCCCATATCTCGAACCCGAGGTCAGCGAGGCGCTTGACCGGGAACACCATGGACCGCTTGTCCTTGCTCGCCACCGAGACGAAGGCCCGGCCCTTGACCGGTAGCGATCCGTACGCGGCGGCCTGGGACTTCGCGTAGGCAGTGCCGAACACCTCGTCGATGCCCATGACCTCGCCGGTCGACCGCATCTCGGGGCCCAGCACCGTGTCCACTCCCCTGCCCTCGGCGTCCCGGAACCGTCCGAACGGGAGCACCGCCTCCTTGACCGCGATCGGCGCGTCCAGCGGCAGCGTGCCGCCGTCGCCCGTCGCGGGCAGCATGCCTTCCGCCCGCAGCTCGGCCACCGTCGCGCCGAGCATGATCCTGGCCGCCGCCTTGGCCAGCGGCACCGCGGTCGCCTTCGAGACGAAGGGCACCGTCCGCGATGCCCGCGGGTTTGCCTCCAGCACGTACAGCATCCCGGCGGCCAGCGCGTACTGCACGTTCAGCAGGCCGAGGACGCCGACACCGCGGGCGATCGCCGTGGTGGACTCGCGGATCAGGTCGATGTACTCATGGCCGAGGGTGATCGGCGGCAGCGCGCACGCCGAGTCGCCGGAGTGGATCCCGGCCTCCTCGATGTGCTCCATCACGCCGCCGAGGTACAGCTCCTCGCCGTCGTACAGCGCGTCCACGTCGATCTCGATGGCGTCATCGAGGAACCGGTCGATCAGCACCGGATGCTCCGGGCTGACCTGGGTGGCCCGCCGCACGTACGCTTCCAGCGTCTCGTCGTCGTAGACGATCTCCATGCCGCGCCCGCCGAGCACGTACGAGGGCCGCACCAGGACGGGATAGCCGATCTCCGCGGCGACGGCCTTCGCCTCCTGGTGGGATCTGGCGGTGCCGTGCCGGGGCGCCGGCAGCCCGGCTGCGGCCAGCACCGCGCCGAACTCGCCCCGGTCCTCGGCCAGGTGAATGGCGTCGGCCGAGGTGCCGACCACCGGTACCCCCGCCGCGGCGAGCGCCCTGGCCAGGCCGAGCGGGGTCTGCCCGCCGAGCTGCACGATGACGCCGGCCACCGGGCCGCAGTCCTGCTCCGCGTGCACTACCTCCAGGACGTCTTCCAGCGTCAGCGGCTCGAAGTAGAGGCGGCCGGAAGTGTCGTAGTCCGTCGATACGGTTTCCGGGTTGCAGTTGACCATCACCGTCTCGTAGCCGGCGTCGCTCAGCGCGAAGGAGGCGTGCACGCAGGCATAGTCGAACTCGATGCCCTGGCCGATCCGGTTCGGGCCGCTGCCGAGGATGATCACTTTCGACCGGCCCCCGGCCGGGACCTCGGTCTGCTCGTCGTAGGTCGAGTACAGGTACGGGGTGCTCGCGGCGAATTCGGCCGCGCAGGTATCCACCATGTGGTATACCGGCCGGATCCCGAGGTCGTAGCGGAGCCGGCGGATGGCGTCCTCGGTCGTGCCGCGGATCTGGGCGATCTGCGCGTCGGCGAACCCGGCGGCCTTGGCGGCGCGCAGGTGGGCCGCCGTGAGCCCTGGCGACCGGCGGCGGGTCATCCGTTCTGCCTCTTCTTCGATGCCCTTGATCTGGTCGATGAACCAGGCATCGATGCCGGTTGCCGTGACGAGCTCGGCCACGCTGGCGCCTGCCCGGAGGGCCTGGTGCACCGTCGTCAGCCGGCCGTCGTGCGGCACCGCGCTGCGGGCCAGCAGGTCAGCCTTGGCCTCCGGCGGGTGCTGCCAGCTGAACGGCGCGCCGGGCTGCTCCAGCGAGCGCAGCGCCTTCTGCAGCGCCTCGGGGAAGCTGCGGCCGATGGCCATCGCCTCGCCGACCGACTTCATGTGCGTGGTCAGCACCGGGTCCGCGCCGGGGAACTTCTCGAAGGCGAACCTCGGCACCTTGACCACCACGTAGTCGAGGGCCGGCTCGAAGCTGGCCGGCGTCTGGCCGGTGATGTCGTTGCGTATCTCGTCCAGCGTGTAGCCGATCGCGAGCCTGGCGGCGATCTTGGCGATCGGGAAGCCGGTCGCCTTGGAGGCAAGGGCGGATGACCGGGACACCCGCGGGTTCATCTCGATGACGACCATCCGGCCGGTCTGCGGGTGCACGGCGAACTGGATATTGCAGCCGCCGGTGTCCACCCCGACCGCGCGGAGCACGTCGATCGCCGTGTCGCGCATCTGCTGGTACTCGCGGTCGGTCAGCGTCATGGCCGGCGCCACGGTCACCGAGTCGCCGGTGTGCACCCCCATCGGGTCGATGTTCTCGATGGAGCAGACCACCACCACGTTGTCGGCCCGGTCGCGCATCAGCTCGAGCTCGAACTCCTTCCAGCCGATGATCGACTCCTCCAGCAGCACCTCCGAGACCGGGCTCGCGTCCAGCCCGGCGCCGGCCATCCGCCGCAGGTCCTGCGCGCTGCGCGCGATGCCGGAGCCGGACCCGCCGAGCGTGAACGATGGCCTGACCACCACCGGGTAGCCGAGCTCGGCGGCGGCCTGCTCGCATTCGCCCAGGTCGTGGCAGATGCGGCTGTCCGGGACCGCCGCGCCCAGGCCGATGACGAGTTCCTTGAACCGCTTCCTGTCCTCGCCGGCCCTGATCGTGTCGATGCCGGCGCCGATCAGCTCGACCTGGTAGCGGGCCAGGATCCCGGCGTCATGCAGCTCGACGGCCGCGTTCAGCGCCGTCTGGCCGCCGAGCGTGGGCAGGATCGCGTCCGGGCGCTCCCTGGCGATCACCTTCTCCAGCACGTCCAGGGTGATCGGCTCGACGTAGGTGGCATCCGCGAACTCGGGGTCCGTCATGATCGTCGCCGGGTTGGAGTTGACCAGGCTGACCCGCAGCCCCTCGCGCCGCAGCACCCGGCACGCCTGGGTGCCCGAGTAGTCGAACTCGCAGCCCTGGCCGATGACGATCGGCCCGGATCCGATGACGAGGACCGAGTTCAGGTCAGCGCGCCGCGGCATGGTGCGGGCCTCCCCCGTGCCTGCCAGGGCCCTCCCGGTGGTCCGGGATCATGAACGACCGACCTGCTGTCACCGGGCACGCTCCATCAGCTCGCAGAACTCGCCGAACAGGCCGCCCGCATCATGCGGGCCCGGCGCGGCCTCCGGATGGTACTGAACGCCGAACGCGGGCGCGGCGAGCAGGCGCAGTCCCTCGACCACGCCGTCATTGAGATTGACATGGCTGACGATTGCCGGGCCGTACGCGGTCTCGAACGGCACCGCCTGGGCGAGGCCGCCGGCCGGCCCCTGCCCCGGCATCGCCACCGCGAACCCGTGGTTGTGGCTGGTGATCTGCACCCGCCCGGTCCGCAGGTCCTTGACCGGCTGGTTCACGCCCCGGTGCCCGAACCGCAGCTTGTACGTGCCCAGCCCCAGCGCCAGGCCGAGCACCTGGCTGCCCAGGCAGATGCCGAATACGCACGCGCCCGCGTCGAGCACGCCGCGCATCGCCTCGACGGCGTAGCCCGCCGCCGCCGGATCACCTGGCCCGTTCGAGAAGAACACCCCGTCCGGGCTGGTGGCCAGGATCTCCGCGGCCGTGCTGGCGGCGGGCAGCACCTGCACCCGGCAGCCGAGCCGCGCAAGGTGGCGGGGGGTGGCGGCCTTGATGCCGAGGTCGACCGCGGCCACCACGAACCGGGCCTTGACGCCGGCCGGCGGGTCGACGGCGTAGGCAGCGGGGGTAGAGACCTCGCGGGCCAGGTCGGCGCCGGCCATCTTCGGGCTGGCGAGCACGCGCGCGAGCAGGCTCGCCCGGTCGGGCAGCACCGTGCTGATGGCAGCCCGCATGGCGCCGCGTTCCCGCAGGTGCCGGGTCAGCGCACGGGTCCCGCTGATCGCTATCCCGGTCACGCCCTGGGCACGGAGTTCCTCCTCCAGGGTCCGCACCGCCCGCCAGCTCGACATGATCCTGGCGGGCTCCCGGATCACGTAGCCGCTGACCCAGATCCGCCGGGACTCGGAGTCCTCGTCATTGACGCCGGTGTTGCCAATGTGCGGCGCGGTCATCGCCACGATCTGCCGGCAGTACGAGGGATCGGTCAGCGTCTCCTGGTAGCCGGTCATGCCAGTGTTGAAGACCATCTCGCCGAAGGTCTCCCCGTCGGCGCCGAATGCCGTGCCGCGGAAGGCGGTGCCGTCCTCGAGGACCAGCATCGCCAGCCGGCCGGCCGCCGGGTCCGTCATCGCGCCAGCTTCCCGTCAAGCACGGTCGGGTTGCCGCGCAGGAACGTGGCGACCACCCGGCCGGGCAGCTCCATCCCGGCGAACGGCGAGTTGCGGCCCTTGGACGCATGCGCGGCCGGGTCCACGGTCTCCCGGCCCGCGGGGTCGTAAAGGACGAGGTTCGCCGGGGAACCGGGGGCCAGCGGGCGGCCATGCGCGGCCAGGCGGCCGATCGCCGCCGGGCGGGCCGACATCCGGTCGGCGACGCCCGCCCAGTCGAGCAGTCCGGTGCCGACCATGGCCTCGTGCACCACGCGCAGTGCCGTCTCGAGCCCGGTCATGCCGAACGCCGCCGCCCCCCACTCGGTTTCCTTATCCTCTACCGCGTGCGGCGCGTGATCGGTGGCCACGCAGTCGATCGTGCCGTCCGCGAGGCCCGCCCGCAGCGCCGCGACGTCGGCGGCCGTGCGCAGCGGCGGATTGACCTTGAACACCGGGTCGTAGCCGACGGCAAGC